>ERZ1292644.400-Hain-H14-01um-R2-400-length-30778-cov-5_pt2 | contig 16032 bp, 26 predicted proteins | sample MGYA00564402_ERZ1292644 | MGnify/ENA primary metagenome ERZ1292644 (study PRJEB36523, sample SAMEA6512644) | groundwater metagenome | collected 2019-01-09 | study: AquaDiva: Metagenomics assemblies of 32 groundwater samples
TCACGTCTTCACCGGCGAGATCTTGAGCATCAGTACCCACCGCCCGCGCGACGTGCTCAGGCGGTGGACGTAGTGGGTCTCGCCGGTGCGCAGGGCCTGATCGGAGGCGTTCTTGACGGCCTCGTAGAAGTCGAGCGTGGCGTTCGGCCCGATCGCCCAGTTGATGTCGTAGAAGTCTCTGCGGTCGAAGACGTACTTCATGATCGATCCCTCGGGCAGCCGTCGCACATCGGACCGCTGAACTTGGCGCACGCCGGAGCGCCGTCCTGCTCGAGGAGCGTGCTGTGCGCGCAGTGATCGAAGTCGACGCTCAGGCGAACGACGGGTTCGGGCTCGGGTTTTCGCTCGAAGAACAGCATCGGTGCAGGCTCGACGCGTGTTACGCAGATCACCTGGCCAGTCACACCATCCACGACCTCGCGCAGCCCCTCCGTCTTCGTGAACTGATCGCGCACGTCGATCTCGCGCTCGGGCGGCACCGCGGCCTCCGCTTCCTTCACGAGCATGTTCGCGCGCTCGGTGATGCCGAGGGCGTCGTGTGCTCGCGCGGCTGGACGCGCAGGACGCACCTTCGCTTCGTAGCCCGGGAGCTCGGCCGCGAGCAGGAGCGCCTTGGCGATGTTCGTCGGCATGTCGTGGAGCGCGTCGCAGAGCAGCTTCATCTTCGCCTGAGTCACTGCGCCGTTGACGATCGCGCGTGCGACCGTGGCGCCGTCCTCGAGCTCTCCGAGCGCGTCCTCGAGCTTCTCCCAGTTCACGTGCTCGTCCCAGTGGGCGGGCTGCTTGTTGAGCGCGTCTTCCTTGTTGCACTCCTCGCACACGTTGCGGATGTCGCGGCCGTGATCGCAGTAGTCCATCAGATCAACCCCTCCTTCTTCGCGTCCGCTTCGTAGTCCTTGCCGAGCTCGCGTGCGGCGCGCTCAATGTAGATCCGCATCGCGGCGATGGTCGCGCTCTGCATCGTGCTGTGCGCCCGATGCGCATCGAGCTGCTTGCGGTGATCTTCGCGCAGCATGAACAGCCTGTTCTCTCGGTCCCAGCAATCCGCTCGGAGCTTCTCGATCGTCGCGTCGTAGCTCGGCATCCCGAGCAACTTCTGCGCGGCGCTGATGAGGCGACGGCGGATCACGGTGCCCCCTTCGTGCGGAGCACCTGGAGCACGAGCACCGCGGCCTGCCGGCGGTGGATCTTGCGGTCCGCGGCGATCTTGTCGACCCACGCGAGCACGGCCTGCTCCATCCGGCTCTCGAGCCCGCGCTCGATGTAGTTCGGATCGACGACCTGGGCGTAGGGCTCGTTGTTCTCGTCCGGGTCGCGCGGCTCGTGGTCCTTGGTCATGTCGTCTCCTTCGCGCGCTCGCGCTGGCAGCGAGGGCAGACGCACTCCGTCTCCCTGCGCGTTCGCTGGTCGCGATCGGACGTCTCAGTGCGTACGATCCACTTCGCTTCGTCACCGTACGGGCGCGTCGAGAAGTTTCCGTTAGGCACGCCGCTGTACTCTTCCTCGCCGAGATTGAGCACGGGCCCCAGCCGGCCGCAATCGGCGCATTGCATCGTCAGGCGCATCGCCGTCTCCTGCTGTCGTGCAGCATCATCAGAAGCCGGAATGCAGTCGCCACCACCTGTGGAACGACTCCATTTCCAGACGCTCGCAGCTCGTCCAGCCGCGAGGCATTCCTTGCAGAGCCTCGCTGAATCGCGGGTTCAGAACCAGGGCGGGCTGCGAGATACGCTCGCCACCCGGCGAGGTCTTTTCGTCCGGGAGGGAAGGGAGAACGCCAGGCGCCTGCGTCCTGAGATTCGGCCCGCCCTCTCGCTTCGGCGACGTGCCCGGCCCCGACATCCCGTCGGACGCTGTCGGCGTCGCGAAGAGGTTGTCCCTCGTCAGCTCGACCGTGACCTCCTTTGCGGCGATCGCTAGCGGGACTCCCGCCCCATTCCCCGCCTTGGGCCCGGAGGTTGAAGAAGAGTACTTCTCCTTCCACTCCGACTGGCGCTGGCGCCACGACTCCGGGCTCTCCCCGTCGTTGCTCACCGCCGCGTCCGGCGTCGGGTAGAGGCCCATCGCCTCCGCGTCCTCGAGCACCGCGTCCGTCAACGTCGTGCCCGCATTGCCCTTCAACATGTACCCCGATCGGCGCGACGCCTTCGCATCCATCGTCGTCGTCGTGGGCCAGTTCGTCCCGACGGACGGCGAGCCAGAAGATGCGCTCGCGCAGATGCGGGGCGCCGACGTCAACAGCACGCGCGAAGATCGCCTCAACTGCGTAGCCCAGGCCTTCCAGATCTGCGGCGACTTGGTCGAACCCGAGGGTGGCATGGCCGGAAACGTTCTCAGCGAAGACGAGAGCAGGTCGGCACTCTCCGATGATTCTGACGAGATCTTGCCAGACGCTTCGAGCATCGTCATGGCCCTTACGAAGGCCGGCTTGAGAGAAAGACTGGCACGAATATCCTGCGACGCAGACATCCACAGAACCGCGCAGCGCTCCAGCTCGGAAGGTCCGCACATCTGACCAAATAGGGCAAGGCGAAAGCGCCCCTTCTTCCATGCGGACAGCCAGAACCTCGACGACGTGGGCTTCGATTTCGACAGCACAGATGTGCTCAATCGATCCGCGGCCAAGCGCAAGCTCCAGCCCGAGCTCGATGCCTCCAAGACCTGTACAGAGCGAGAGCACACGCAGGGGAGGTACAGCCACATTTTTCACTTCTCTCCTGAGTAGGAGACCTTACACAACGCAACCGCACGGAACAGGGCCACACGTAACGACACCCAACCATGCAGAAACCCTACTCCGCGGCCTCGGCCTGCGTCTCTGCGACGCGGTCCCAGCAGGCGACGCGGAACTTGCCGAAGATCCCCTTGCGCTGCGGCCGGAAGTCTCCGAGCCCCATGCGCGTACCGGCGTAGTCGAACAGCTGTCGGATCTTCGCTTCGTCGATCTCCGAATCCTCGACGAGGATCTCGACCGTGAAGCCCCAGCGATCGAACCGCGGTCGACAGATCGCGACGGCTTCGCCTCCATTCGGATTGCAACCTCCGCGCAGATCCGCCTCCCAGCGCTGATCCGGCAAGATCATCTGATGATCGAGCAAGGTCAAGAACGCCGGCAAGACCGTGCTCTTCGCGCTCGAGATCTGGCGCTTGCCGTCGAGACGCACGAACGAGCCCGCGGAGATCAACGAGGCCATGAGCATTTCGCCGGGGATGTAGCACTCCCCCTTCTCGGTCTTGTAGAGCGCCCTCTCGCAGTGCTCGCGCGGCGACGGACGCGATGCGGTCTTCGCCTTCTTCTCCTTCGACCACAGCTCCTGGAGCAACTCCAGCGGCTTTCTGTTGAACAAAATCGGCGTCACGCCCTCGCAGCGAACCTTGATCCTGATCGTCATCCCTCACCCCTTTGAACAGAGCCAAACCTTAGAACACCGGACACCACCGCACGCAACCGTGCGCGACCATGCCGGACCTTACCCAACCCTGCCCTACGACGCACAACCCAACCGGACCGAAAATCTTGTCGTTCTCTCCTCCGTAGGAGACCTCACGGCACCGCGGCCAACGCCACCATGCACCACCGCGCGAGACCCAACCCGACAACGCCAGGCCACGCGGAAAATCTTGCCTGATGATCAGGCGTCGCGAAGAACACCGAGGCAGAGATCTTCACTCGCGACGTAGTGCTTCACGTCGCCGTGCATCACGACCTCGCAGTGCTCCTCGAACTTCTTCGGCAGCGCGACGATCTCGCCGACGCTGATCATCACCTGCAGGCGGTGCGCTCCGATCAGCGGGCTTGCGAACGGCGCGAAGCGTCCCGGGCCGACCGCTACGACCTCGGCCGCGACCGTGTCCGTCACGAGGATGATGCCGACGGACGACTTCTGCTCCTCGGTGATGATGCGGAGGAGAACGCGGTCTCCGGTGGGGTGGAAGAACTTGGGGATCTTGATCGTCATTTGTGCTGTCCTCACTTGCCTTTCGAGTATCCGTCCTTGAACCAGCCGCTGCCCTTGAGGGCGAAGTTCGAGCGCGAGATCACGCGCTTCGGCGTGCCCTCGCACTTCTCTGTTTCGCACTTCTCGATCGGCGGATCGACGATCTTCTGTTCGATCTCATACTCCTTGGAGCACGTGTCGCACGCGTACTCGTACGTCGGCACGCCTCAGCCCTCTTCCGATTCCTTCGGCGGGCCCGCGGCCTCCTGCTCGGCGAAGTCCTCGCCGCAGACGGCTTGCGAGCTCTGCACTCGCGCAATCGCTGCTCGCTTGACGAGCAGCGCGATTGCCGAATCGGACTCGATCGCCCAGAACCATCCGTAGGCGAGAGCGGCTCTGTTCTCCACCTCGCCGAAGACCATGACGTACCAGAGCCGCGACTTGCGCGGAGCCGGTTCTCGGTAGGTCACGCCGATTCCTTCTCGAGCTCGCGGATCACCTCCGAGAGCCCCTTCACGTTCCGCACCTCGCCGCGGGCGTAGCGGAGACCGAGCACGAAGCCGTCGGGCAGGTTCGTCTCGTTGAGCTTCGCGAACGCGATCACCTTCGTGATGAGGCGGCCGGAGGGCTTGATCTTGACCTCTCCGTCTCCGCCCGCGGCACGACTGCGCACGGCGGCCACGACCGCCTTCGTGACGGCCACGGTCGCCTTCGTCCCGCCGCCGGCCGCGATCGCTTCCTCGACGGCCGCGGCCTGCTGCTCCTTCGGAAGGTCCGCGATCGCGGCGACCGCGGTGGCCTCGAGCTGTCCAGCGACGAGCGCCTTGCGAGCTGCGGGTCCGGCGGACGAGATCTTGATCCAGGACTGGATCGTCTGGACATCGACGCGGAAGGCCATCGCGGTCTTCTGCAGAATCTTGTCGCCTCCTCTGTTGACCATGCGCGCTGCCTTCGCCGCCTTGGTCAGGATGTCGTCGTCCTCGCGGTGCTCGTTCATCGCGATACCGGCGAGCGCCTGGAACTCCTCGGAGGTCTTCTTCTCGGAAGTCGCCTCGACGCGGATGGTGAGAAGCGGCTCGCGGTTCTCCTCGGACTTGCCCTTGTTGCTCTCTCGGATGCGACGGTTCGCTTCGCGAGCGTGGAGCGTGCGTCGGCGCCCGTTGATGAGAACGGGCTGGTGCACCGGCTTCTTCGACTTCTTCGTCGAGATCTCCATCACGACGACCTTCGCGACTTCGAGCACGCCCAACGAGCGCATCGAGACGATGTGCTCTTCGAGCAGCGGCTTCTTCCGCACGTCGGCGCGCTCGTCGTAGAGGTGGTGCTCTGGGCCGTCGTCGGTGTCGACGCCGATGATCACCAGATCGTCCGGGTCCATGACCCACATCGAGACCCGCTTGCCGTCGAGGAGCTGACCCCCGCCCGCCTTCTTTTCCGTCTCTGCGCTCACATTCGCCTCCGTTGATTACTTGAACACGCGTTCGGCGCCGTTGCGCTACGTACGCAACAGGACGGCCCCAGGAGCGGGTAGACTACATTCCGACGACACGGACTTGCAAGCCGATTTTTCGTGCCCCTGATGATCTTGTACAGCGTCGTTGTGCATCATTCGTGATGCACGTGACGATGCGTGGCATGACCATCAGGAGCGCGACGTGCCCGTCAGAGACCAGCCTCGTCAGGCGGGACCAGCTCGCACGCTTCGAGCGTGAGCACGACGGTTCCTCCCGGGCACGGAGGCGTCGCCTGCGAGCGATCGAAGCAGCCGCGCACGGCCGGATCCGAGCTCGCGCACCACGCGCAGACGCGAGCGCTCGAACAGAGGCCGCAGTTCGCGCGGATGTTGTCGTCGGTCGCGCAGCGATTGCCGCGGATCGGAACGGGCGCAGGACACCCGCTCAGCGTGATCATCACGAGCGCGGGCAGCGCGTAGCGACGCATCGACTGCCACGACGTTGCGAGCATCGCTCCGAGCACCAGAACGAGCAGCATCGCGCTCGAGGTACGCCCCACCGAGTCGTCGCTCGTGTCGGGCGTCTCCTCGACGACGGGAGCCGCAGGGGCTTCCTCGACGATCGGAGGCTGATCGCGACGTTCGGCTCGCTCTCGCTGACGTTCGTACTTGTCCCAGTCGATGTTGCGCCCGCTACCGCGGCCACCTCGACCCCCGGGGAGGACCAGATCTGCCGAGACCGGGCTGGGCATGAACATCACGAACAGAACGAGAGCGATGAAGCGGATCAGCGTTCGGGGGATCATGTCGTCTCCTTGAAAAGGTGCTTGTCGTAGGCCGCGAGCGTCTCGTCCTGTTCGGCCGAGGTAGGGCGCGGGCCGTAGCTGAGCGTGTTCTGCCACTGCTCCATCGTGATGATGTCTTGCGACAGCATCCATGACAGCAGAGTCGTCGCCTGGTAGTGGTCTGCGCGAATCACGAGGAACTCGATCTGATCGATCTTGTCGTTCGTCGTGAGCCCCTCGTAGAGGGCGCGCAGGTTGAAGAACGAGCCGGGCGACATGAAGGAGGTCGCGCGTCTCCAACGGGCGAAATCGGGCGTGGGCTGCCCGTCCTTGGCGTCCGCCTTGTAGATCTCGTCGTGCTCGTCTGCGAAGCGGTACGAGACCCGCAGCACGAGCGCGGGGTGCAGTTGCATCGAGCTTCGACTGGACGCAGGAATGCCCGCGAGCTTCGTCGCCTCTTCGATGCCCTCTCGCATGTCTTCCCAGGAGAAGCCCTCGTCGACTCCTCGCTTCTGCGTGATCGTGACGGCCTGCGGTTCCTTCACGTGACCTCCTTGTCGTTGTCGAGCACTTCCTGCAGGCGTCCCGGCTCGAGCGCGACACCGAGCGTCTCGACCGCATCCGCGAGCTTCTCCGTGAGAGACGTCCCGCCCGGCATCGTCTCCCAGGGAAGCTGCTTCCCGAGCTCGGCGAGGATCGCGGTGAGAACCGGACCGACGTCGGGCAGATCACGTCCTCGCGTCTGCTCGATCAGCGCGACGCGGCACGCGGCCTGGAGCGTGAGCAGCGCGGGGAACACGATCCCGGGGCTGGCCACCTTCTCGTAGGTCACGATCGTGGTGTGGTAGGGCCCATGCTCGATCGCGCGCTCCGAGCTGGTCTTCTTGTCCGCCGCGAACGCCTCGATCACGAGCTGGTACGGCTCGACGCCCCCGAGCGTCGAGAGCTGCCCGCGGTAGTAGTTCTTCGGGTCCGAGCCCGGCGTCGGCTGGTAGAACGATCGGCGCACGATCGGCTCCTTCCACCCCGGCGAGTAGTAGAGCGTCCGAGGCTCGCCCGTCGCCATCCCCGCTTCGAGGATGTACGCCTCGGGGAAACCGTCGGCCTTCTTGTACAGTAGGTAGAAGCCCACCGCGCCGAACCGCGCGCCCGCGAAGCGCGCCGGCGTCACGAGGTCGACGCGCTCGAGCTGCGGCATGGTCGAGCCCTGATCGACGAGGTACTGGCGCACCATCGGCAGGTTGTGGAGCATGTGGTCGCCCGCGTAGACGATCCCCGCGCTCGTGTCGATCTGGAACTCGCCCTCCTCGGGCAGCGAGACACGCACGTGCGGCACGTGACCTACGAATGCATCCACGAAGGGCGAACGCCTCATGTGCCGCGCGTGGCCGATGTAGTAGGAGACGCCCTCCTGGTGCGTGCCGTCCTGCAGCGCGTCGATCCCCGCCTCGAGCAGATCGCTGACCGGGCTCGAGGGCTGCTCGATGCCGAACGCGTCGAAGTACTCGGGCTTCCACGAGATCTGCATCGCCTTCACGGCGAGGTCGACGACGAGCTCGGTGATCACCACCGCCTCGTCCGGGAACGCCCCGCGCAGCATCTTCCACACCAGACTCTTGTTGATCGTCATCAGATGTTTCCTTCCATCGCCAGCTCGCCCACCTTCTCGTACGTCGCCGCGAAGATGTCCGCGCGGCACGGGTAGATCTCGCCCTTCACGCCGGTGATCAGCATGTCGCCGCGGTGGAACTTCATCGTTCCTTCGAGCGTCGGGATCAGGTAGCAGTCGTCGGTCTCGTGCGTGATCGGGTGGCCTTGGTAGGCAAACGACCACGGCATGCCGTTCGGGGCCGGGCGACCTCCCTGCGATCGCCCGTGCGCCACGAGCTCGTCGAACGTGATGGCGTCGATCACGACGGGCTTCTTCATGAACTTCATCTTCCTTCTTTAAGTTCGGCGCGAGGCGCACGAGCGCCCGCGGAATGGTCTGCCGCACCTTGCGCGGCTCTTTGAGCTTCGCGAAGACGCCGAGAAGAGAGTTCACCGGGATCTCCGTCTCCACGACCACGCAATCCGGTCTCTCCTTCGCGTCCTCGACGAAGACGCCCTTCTTCTCCAGGCCGAAGAAGCCGGCGATGATCACGGGATCGCCCTTCTTGAGCCCCATCGCCTACTTCCTGCCCGCCGCAATGCCGATGTTCTTCGTGACCTCGACGCCGGGGATGTTGGAGTTGGCGCCGTGGATCTTGACGTGCGCCGCGATCTTCTTCTCGTCCGCCATGAGGAACGCGAGCGGGATGATCGCGGCGTTCACGATGCGGTACTCCCACACGTCCGTGTAGCGAATGCCCTTCGGCGCCTCGGTCGTCTGCAGGTGCTGGCTCGCGAGCGCGGCGCCTCGAGCGTCGTTCTGTTGCAGAAGCGCGTGCGCGGCCTGCTGCGCGGCGTAGTTGGCCTGCTGGATCGCGAGCTGGGCCTGCGCGATCTTGCTCTTGAGGATGGTCTCGGCCTCCGCGAGCGCGTGGATCGCGGGGTTGAAGAGATCGTCGATGCTGCGCTTGACGGCGAGGAGCGGCTTCGTGATCGAGGTGCGACGGTTCTCGAGCCGGGTCCAGTCGCCTTTGATGTACTGGAGGAGATCGCCCGCGATGGCGATGTGCTCGGCGGTGTAGACGGTGAGCCCGCGCAGCTTCTCGAGCGCGGCCTGGGCCTTCGTCGCCTCGCCTCCGCTCTCCTGCACGATCGTCGGCACGAGCGCGAGCGTGCTCAGCGCGGCCTGCGTGGGATCGAGCGCCATCCGCGGTCGACCGAAGAGCTCGCCCATCTGCGGCGAGTCGGGGCCGTCCTCGGGACGCACGAGCTTCTCGTCACCAGGCTGGTTGGGCATTGCGTGCGCGGGGATCTGGGTCATGACACTCCTCTTTCCGCCGGTGATGGCGATGTAGCACGACGAGCACTCGTCGCCACGAACCAAACGCATGATCGCTTGGATCTCAAACGGCTTTCCGCACTTCCAACAGTTGCCGTTATAGGTGAGCACTTACGCAGAATCTAGTGTAGACGACCGAGGCCCTTGAGCCCGATTCCGACCGCGGCCATCGTGTTGTGCGCGAGACCCTTGAGCACGTACCGCAGATCGGCGTCGAGCCGGTCGAGCTCGCCGGGATATCGAATGAGTTCCGCGCGGATTCGCCGTTCGAGCACGTCGTTCGGGACGTTGCCCTTCCAGTCGTGGGGGCTGTAGAGGACCACGTCGTCGTACGGGGCCGCGAGGACGCCTTCGAGGTAGGAGACGTCGACGAGATCGTTCGGGTCTCCCTTCGCCTTCTGACGGCCGTAGATCTGCATATGCTCGAGGTAGAGACGACGGACCTTCGTGTGATGGCTGTCGTGCAGATGGGTCCTGAGTCCATCCCGGATCGAGATCGCCTGGTAAGCGAGCGAGGTCGCGTCCTTGTCGGCGCGCACGAGTCCGGCACGGGCGAACGTTCCGTCGAGGTGCCAGAGCACCCAGCCCGTGCCGTTCGACTTCCCGATGCCGGGATCGATCGAGAGGTCGTGCGTGAAGGGGCTCACGTGAGGATCCAGTCGACTAGGCGGTACGTGAGCGCGCCGACGATCACCGTCACGCATATCACGCACACGAACGCGAGAAACGTCGCCGCGGTGTCGAGAAAGCTATCCATCACCGCGCCGTTGCAGTCGCCCGCTTCTTCTCGCCGATCGAGAAGTCGAGCGGGTTCGTGTCGCCCTCGGGGAGCGCGTCGAACTCGGCGAGCTGCTCGCCCAGACCAACGAGCTTCTCGAAGTGCTTGCGGAGGCGCTTGAGACGCGGCTGCAGGAGCTTGAGGGAGGAGACCGTGATCTGAGCCTGCGCGACGCGCTTGATCAGGTGCGGCTTCGGCAGGATGGTCGAGTACGACGCGACCGAGTGCAGGCAGACCGCGGCGAGCAGCTTCGCGACGGCCTTCCCGTCGTCGGTCTCGAGCGCCATCTGCAGGAGCGGCGAGTCCTTGGCGACCTCGCGCACGATGTCGATGAAGATCTCCCCTCCCTCGTCGATCACCGCGAGCTTGCCGCCCTCGGCGAGTGCTCCGCCCAGCTCGCTCATCTGATCCTTCATCTTCTCGTTCATGGTCTTTCCCTTTGTTTCGGTAACAGGAATCGGTTCGGGTTCGTCGGCGAGGTACGGCACGTACGCGGGAGGGACGGGCGGTTCGCGAACCGAGATCGCGCCATCGCTGTCCCGGAACACCGTCACTCGATCAGCGTACGTAGTCATGAACGAATCGGGCCCGTGAGAGCACTGTTGACAGAACAGCGCCCCGTCGTGCGTGCGCACGGTCCAGTCCTGCGGGATGAGACCGATGTCGACGACGAAATAATGCGTATACCCGCAGCGTCCGCACGAAGAGCAGCGAGCAGTTTCATTCTTCGCTGCCGTACCTGTGAAGGGCGCTCGGAACGCGCGCGGCTTCTCCGACGCGGTGCGGATGCATGACACACACACAGTCTGATTGAAGCCGTGCGAATCCCTCTTCGTATAGTTCTCTACCCAGCCCTGCGGCAGCGAGACCTCTTGCCCTTTGGGATGGTCGACGAAGCAGACGCCGCACTTCCTCATCGCCGTCCCCCTCTCAGCATGATCCCGTGCGGCTCGAACACGTCAAAGAACCGAACCGCGTTCGGGCCGCTGTAGAACACCGCGCTGTCGTGCGCGGGCTGCTCCCCTACGATGCCGGTGTCCGGGTCGACGAACGCGATGCGGCCGGGATTCCAGAGACAGACGACGTGCGAGCGCGAGAAGAGACGCCGGAACCACTTCGAGCCCGTCCGTGCAGGCACGAGCCCGAGAGACTCGCCCTCGTGCAGCGCGGCCTTCTCGATCCAGCCCGTGCCGACGCCCAGCAACGTCTTCTCCTTGGTCTTCTTGTTCGTGCGCCAGACCTTGCGGCTGGGGCGCACCAGGCCGGAGAGGAACGGCCCGTACATCGGATTCCAGAACCCGAGCCCTTCGCTCGGCCACGCTCCGCTGAGACCGCACGGTCCGAGCCAGCCCGGCCCCGATGGCGTCGGGGAGTAGAACAGCTGCGCGCCGACGGGATTCTTGGCCGTCGTGCACGGATCGAAAGCGATCGGCGCCACAGCTCGCACGAGCTCGACGAACCAGGGAGGCGTCTCCCAGTTCATGCGCTCGGACGAGAGTGTGGCCAGGGCGTTCACTGCAGCGTCTCCGAACCGTCGGGCCAGATCACCATGACCTGACGTCCAAGCCCCTGCGCCTGTCGCACGCAGTTCCAAGTACCGCCCTTGTGCAGCGGTGCGTCCTGCATGTGCTGCGGCGTCGCGATGAGACGGAGACACGCCATCGCGATCCATCCGTTGCGCTGGAGCGGTGGCGCGGGCGAGGCCAGCTCGAGCGCGGGCGGCGTGCGCGCTTCGCAGTGCGCTCGCATGTGCGGCATGTTGCTCGGGTAGATCCCGCGCGCCAGACCGAGCTCGACGCAGATCGAATCGAAGTCCGCGTCCGCGCCGAGACAGTCTCCGTGGATCGCGAAGAGCTTCAACGCGGCCCACGGCAACACGTGTTGCGACACGCGTGCCTTTTGCTCGTCGGTCATCCCGGCGCGAGTGCCGGTGAAACCGAGTAGTGCGCCCCAGGTCACGCGCTCCTGCTCACTTCCACGATCGACATGATGCAGAAGCCGTCCGGCACGCCATAGCCCGCGTACAAGGCGTACGTGACGCGAGCGCACACGTGCCTGCCGGTGAAGACCAGATCCATCAGACCCTCGCACTCCTTGTGCGTCTCCATCAGCACAAGCTCGTCGCCGACCTCGAATCCGCGATCGTTACGACGGATCTCGAACGTCTTTCTTCCGGCCCACACATCCTCGAACGGGACGCTGTCGGTTTTCAGAACGTGTCTCATGAGCGTGTCCTCCCGAAAAACCTGTCCCGTTCGACCGGGCTCCACACCGTGTTCTTGACCTTCGCGCGTTCTGCGCATGCCGGACCGCAGGCTCCGAGAATCTCTCCGTCTCTCGTGACCGTCACGAGGCAGTCCGGCGGCAGCTGTCTCGAGCAGCCCGCGCAGATCACGACCTGGCGATCGCGCGTCACGCCGCGACCCCGACCTGCATCATTGCCCGCTGCTCTTCCGCGTTGAGCTTCGACCAGATCGAGACGACCTTCCCCCGATCGTTCGCCGCGTGCGCCTTCCGAATCGCCGCGAGCTCGGGGCGCCACGGGATCAGTCGGTTGTCGCACCACACCGGCTCGGCGGCCTTGCTCCAGCGCAGCATGAGCGCGGGCTCGGCGTGCGGCGGCACGTCCGGGCACCAGAGACGCCCGGCGTCCTCCATCAGCTCCGTGACCCGGCGAGCGCACGCGTCGGCGCGCTCGATCGGCACTTCGAGGATGAACTCGTCGTGGATGCTGTTCACGATGCGGCAGCCGAAGAGCACGCTGCCCGCTTCCTCGACGTAGCACTCGTACGAGATCCGCATCCCCGCGTCCTTCATGCAGTCCGCGGCGAGGCCCTGGAAGAAGGAGTTGCACGCGACCGTGTACGGGACGCCGGCGCGAAGACGTCCCGAGAAGAAGTGCTTGACCACACCCGAATCGCTGCGCCCGACGAGCGAGTTGATGAACTTGAAGTATTCCTTGTTCTCGGTCCAGCGAGCGCGCCACACGCTCACGAGCATCTGCGCCTTCTCGTCGGGGAGGATGATGTGATACGGCTCCTGCTTCGCCTGTGCCTGGAGCGCCTTCCATCCCATGCCGCCGGGGAGCGCGAAGTTCGGGATCTTCGACAGCTGGCGGACGTCCTTGATCTCCTTGTCGAGCTTGCGTGCGAATGCTTCCTCATACGCGATGCCCAGGATCTGCGCGCCGAGATCGATGTGGACGTCTCGCCGTGCGTTGAGGGCTTTCCCGAGCTCGGAGAAGCCGCAGATCTTCATGCAGACCTGCGCCCAGGTGCAGAGCTCGAACATGCCGTAGTCGACCGAGAGCAAGTACGTGCCGTACCTCCCGATGAACGACTCGCGCACCCCCGGCTCGCGACGAACGTTGTGGAGCTGGTAGGAATGAACGCGCGGCAGGCCCTTCGCTTTCTTCTTGCCGCCCTTCTTCTCGGCGCCTCCGCTGCACGACACGCGGCCGGTCTCGACCAGCGAATCGAACCGGGACTGGATCGGAAGCCCTGCGAGAGCTGCGGGCTCGAGCGCGGCGATGTCCTTGTTGAGGATCCCGTTGAGCGACGTGAACCTCGCGTAGTGCTTCATCACCGGATCGCCGGACTCCACACACGCTTCTTCGTCGAGCGAGACGCCTTCCTTCGTGCGCTTGACCGGGATCCCCTTCGCGGCGCACGCGAGCTCCATCCGCGCCATCGCGGCCTTCGTGTCCTTCTTGTCGTTGTACTTGAGCAGCCCCGCGCGGCGCAGCTCGGTGCGGGCAAGGTCGCGATCTGCGGTGATCTTCTTCTTGAGCTCGGCGATGTGGACGGGGTCCACCGCGATCCCCCAGGCCATCATGAGCTGGAGCCACCACGCGGCGCGTGACTGCCGGAACACGTCGATCAGCGCGGCCTGGTTCTCCGGGGTGTCGAGGCGGTCCCAGATTGCGCGAGCGTACCGGGCATCGCCGGTCGCGTAGTCGCGCTGGCCCGGGGTCCAGAGATCGCACGGCGTGTCGATCAGCTTGCCGTACTCGAAGCGGTGCGTGTCCTTGTCGAGATCGATGCCGAAGTGGCGACGCACGAGGTCGGCGAGGCCGTAGCCGTACTTGATCCAGACGGCCGCGATGCCGTCCGGGCCGATGGCGTACTTGCCGCGGAAGCAGCCGTTGGCGATGTCGATCAGCTGCTGCGCATTCGCCACCTCGATCACTCGATCGTCCATGTACGCTTTGAAGATCAGCGGCAGGAGATCCGGGAACTCGTTGGCGAGCATGGCCAGATCGAAGGCCACGTTGAGGCCGATGATGAGCGTGTTCGAGGTGAGAGCTCTGTACGCGATGTGGTAGAGCGTCTGGCGATCGAACTTCGCGTGCAGGATCCCCGAGCCGCCGCGGAGGATGACGGGGTCGTACGTCATGCACACCATCGGGGGCACGAGACGCGCCGCCGCGATCAGAAACCCTTCCGTGTCGAAGCTCCAGACCTGATCGTAGACGGACGAGATCCTGCGCGTCGTGTAGAAGCGCGGGTCGGCGTCGTGCCGGTTGTAGAGGGTCTGGGCGGGCATGAGAATCTCGTGTCCCGAAGGAGGCCGTCTCTCCGGCCTGTCTCGTCTGCTGTCTGCTGTCCCGCCGAGGCGGGTGTTCAGAGGGCGCGCGGGGCTAGCGCTCTATCGAGGACGTTCTCGCTGAGGCGTTGAAGGGGAGCAACGCCAGAGACTGATGATCAGCGCGGGCGCACGTCGTTCGTCGTGCGGTTCCAGATGTGCGTCGCCGCGAAGCGCGGATCCGTGTGCGCCTCGTACCCGGGCGGCATCTGGTACCCGCCGTTCGCGGGCGGGGGCGGGCCGTAGCCCGGAGGCGCGGCCTGCTGTGCGGGCGGTCCCCACTGCTGCGGCGCAGCCTGGGGTGCGGGCTGCTGCTGAGGAGCCCAGCCCGGGGGCGGACCTCCCTGCAGCGCGGGGTTCGGCGGTCCCCACTGCGTCTGCTGCGCCGGCGCGGCCTGGGGCGGCGTCGGGTACGCGGGCGGCTGCTGCGGAGCACCGGGCTGCGGTCCCCACTGCGTCTGCGGCGCGGCCTGCTGAGGAGCCTGCGGGCCCCACTGCGTAGCCTGCTGGGGCGGCGCGGCCTGGGGCGCTGCGTACTGCCCGGGGTTCTGCGACGGCCATCCGCTCGCGGCGACCGGGGGCATCTGCTGGTGCTGCGGCGGAGCTCCGTACTGCGGGGCCTGCGCCTGCTGCGGAGGACCACCGTAGCCCTGCTGCTGCTGAGGAGCCTGCGAGATCGCGATCGACGCATCGGGCGGAAGCACCGGGCCGCGCGTCGCGACCTTCCAGTTGTGCTTCGTGAAGAACGAACCCGGCTTGGACTGGATCGCCTTCGAGACGGTCTCGACCTCGATCATCGCGCCGTGCGGTCGTCCCGCTCCGGCGTTCGGACCGAGCGGGTTCGCGCCCGCTGTCGTGAAGGTGACGAGCGCTCCGGTGATCTCGGCGAAGCGCGGGTCGGACGGTCCGATCCCTCGAGCGCATCCGACGAACCAGCGCACGTCGCCCGGCGAGCTGCGGTTGCTCATGTTCGCGATCCACGAGGCCTTCGAGCCCGGCGTGTACGCCGGATCGCTGCTCTCGTGCACCCGGAACTCGACGATGTAGTTGATCGTGCCGACCTTGGTCTGCGACTGCTGCGCCTTGGTCAGTCCGACCTCGAGCAAGTAACGGTGGCCGCCGTTGAGATAGCTGCCGCCCTGGCTGGGCACGGCGCCATCGACAGAATCGAAAACGTTCATGGACATGGTGAAAGAATCCTGCGTGGTGAATGGTGAGGTGGAATGGAGAATGGAAGTGCGCGGGTGTTCCCGCCGGTGAGTGCTGTCACGTACGCTAGCGGCGCACGTCTTCTGACTTCACGACAGTGATGTCGGCGTAGGTCAGTTTCTGTTCCTGCCCAGTGAGATCGGTCTGCGCGATCGCGTCGCGGCACGCGCGCTCGAATGCGGCGACCTGATCGCCGGTGACGGCCATGATCGTGAACGTCACCTCGTCTGCGAGCTGTCCGTCTCGATGTGTGCGCCCGAGACAGTTGCCGACGATCGCGACCTTGCCGTTGCGCCGCGTGACGATGGCTCCGGTGCTGACCTCTGCACACCACACGCGCTCGCTGGGGTCGGCCG
>ERZ1292644.968-Hain-H14-01um-R2-968-length-16011-cov-4_pt1 | contig 16011 bp, 20 predicted proteins | sample MGYA00564402_ERZ1292644 | MGnify/ENA primary metagenome ERZ1292644 (study PRJEB36523, sample SAMEA6512644) | groundwater metagenome | collected 2019-01-09 | study: AquaDiva: Metagenomics assemblies of 32 groundwater samples
AGAAAGCCATTCTACCGGCAACCAGTCTTTAGGATTCTCATTATAGAGTTTAAGAATTTGCTTCACTGGTTTGATATAGGCATTCTGCATAATAGGACTTTGCGCCATCTGACCAATAAGGGGGATGAGGATATTGCTCATCTCCAACTTCATCTGGCGTTCTAAGGGTTTACTCATTTCAACCATGGATTCAACCCGTATGGTGATTTCTCCGTCCCACTCTAACCAAGAGGGGCGAAGCATAAAAAACTTTTTGTTCTCTGAGGCTTCAAAGTTTCCATCTTGATTCTGCTCAATATTCAACTGAAACTCTCGGTATTCTAGGGCATTAAACTGTCCCTCTTCATCCATAAAGTACAATTCTTGGTCATCATTGACTTCAGCAATATACTCACTGATAAGATCTGGATCAGTAAAGATTTGTACTCTTGGAACGGAATACACCATCTTAATAAGAGAGACAGTAAGATAAGCGTCCCATTCCAAAGCAGATTGAATATTACGAAGTGGTGTACCAAGACGTTTCAATGCACCTTGTAAGGCTTGAGAGGTTTCAAACGCAGTTTTACCTTCTATTTCTCCCTCTAAGGTCTTGGTGATACCCGTATCATCATCCATGTCGTTCTTCAACATTTCAATCATGTTGTACGAGTCCTGTCCTGGCCCTGGGATGTTTGACCACGTGATGTTCTTTGGGTCAATAACTTTCTTTCCCTTACCTGGTTCAAGAGAAATGTTTTCTCCACCCTCATCGGCCAGCTGTTCTGAACCGGAATAGAGGAACATTTTATAGATGGAAAGAACGACTTGATCAATGGTCATGTTGCGTACCTTGTCTAAGGCTGTCTTATTAAGACGCATGATTTCATTCAAACCAATTCCATAGGGAGATTCGGTGCTTCTATATGTCCAATAAGTGTCTATTAAAGATAATTCTTTGTTCTCAGAAGGGAGTGGCATAGTAACGAGGAGAACATCTCCAGCGTACACCATCAGTTTATCTTTCACTCTGTTCTCATAAAAAAATACTTCCACTAAATCAGTAGAGGTGTACTGTCGGTTATTCCGATCTTCTTCATTCCCAAGAGGGAGGTTGTACCCGTACTGGACTAATTCTATATTTTTAGATTTTGCAAATTGTTTTTCTAATTTCGTTTTATCAAAAACTTCCCGCCACATCCAATCTCTTCGACTGCGTGGATCATCAGGACGTGCCATATCGTCAATCCAGACATCAAACGGACTCTTGGATTCAAAATAGACATCATCAACATCGGTCTTGTCTTTCTTTTCAAACACAAATTCATCAGTCTGAAGACTGTACTCTTTTACCATGTTCAGGCCTTCTCGTATTTCTTGCTTGTAATAGCGTCGCGCTGGTGACCAGCCGTACTTGGCAAGGTTGAAAATAAACTTCCGTAGTTCTTTCTTTGAACCCAGCTTTATATCTGACCAGGAACGATGGTAAAGATGTTCCATAATGGCCGTGTTCTTCTCAAACCGCTTAGAGGCAGGATCAAAAACTGCTTCAGGATTTCGGTCAAAGAGAATGGAAATCGCTGTTTGGATTTTAATATACGGGTCGTTTTTGGCGTCTCGGCTTCTCCATTGGTCTTTTTGGAGATTAACGTATGAAGATACTTCAGTGCGTTCGTTCTCTACCAAGACTTTCTTTTTTGTCGCATACCCCAGTTTGTGAGGGGTGTAATCTAAATCTGCCTGACGCCAGACATTCTCAATAAGCGTTTCTGTGCGAGCAGCTTCTAATTGAGCTTTTCGTGTAAGGAAAAACTCTTTATCTTCCTGCTCTTGTTTGGTGTACACTTCATTCATACGTATTTGAATAGAAATTCGTGCTTAGGTCAAAATCTTTAGCTTGTAATTTATTGATTCTTTCTTGGATCGGGTCTTTAACTGGGGGGACAAGGTAATTAACTGAGAAATATCCTAGTTGATCCATTGCGTGACTACTCCAGTCGTGATAAGGGTCTGGTTTGTATTCACCTTTTGCCTCATCCCACTGGTAATGATAATTCGTTATTGCATTAATAAAGGCTTTACATCGTTCGTCTACCCATAAAATCTGTAGTAATTTCTTTGTTGAGTGAATCTTATCTATGACATGGCTCGGACGGGAGAACATGCTAAGAGGATAACCGAGATACTGCGTCGTCTTTGCACTATTCAAATCCTCAAATACACTGCGTCCGGTCAAGAGATTCCTCTGCTTTCCTGCTGGATCTCCGTAGCTCATAGAGAGCTTGTATGGTTTATTTTTCAACCATTCTATGTAGTGTTGGAGTATCTGATCCGTATTCTCGTAATAATCTATTAGCCTTACCTCCTTACCTAATGGGGGCACTTGATAAATACCGACTGCCGTTGCGTCACCGATACCGAAATCCCAGGCGGAATAGGTTGGGAGGTTCGGATCATACTCAATCCTCTGCAATCTGCCTGCCTGGATCAGCTCTGCCCATTCCTTGCCATAGACCGCCCCTTTCACTGCTGTTTCAAACGAGCAAAGGAATTCCTGACTGTATTCGTCTTCGCTCATCATCTTCCGTGCGTCTGCCAGTTCATCCGTATCTAGGACGTTTGTTTCATTAACTGTAAGGAGCAAGCTCAACCAATTAACATCTGTCTTCCCGTACTCATAGAGCCGGTAAAAATCATTCTTTCCTTTAGGAGTTCCAATCCAGATCGCATACCCTTTGTGATCAGCTAGGGCTGGACGGATAATCTCAGTGAATATATTGCTTGGTTGTTGTGAGTATTCATCAAATACCACACCCCATAGGGCAATCCCACGAAGAGCATCGGGATTGTCAGCCCCATAAAGTCTAATACGTGATCCATTTGGATAGTCCACCCGTAATTCTGCTTCATTGAATTCTACCCCTGGAACAGGACGAGCATAGTGTTTAATCATGTCCCATGCTACATCTTTTGCTTGTCTATATGTCGGGGCTATATACCCATATTTACTATTTGCTGTTCGTAATGCGTCTCTTTGTAAATGATTAAGGCAAGCAACTGTCTTTCCTGCTCGTCTATGCAAGACTAAGACTACCCAACGCTTGGTAGTGTCATGAAGTTTTCTTGCCCAGCTTCTAGGTTGATACGGAATCGTTATCTTCATTCCAACCAAAGGTTACTTTGTTATTTTCTGTACTCTGGCCTGATAATAGTTGGATATTCTTAGTAAATTTATCTACTACTTCGGCTAGATGTTGATATTGAACAGAATCCAAATCTTTAATCGTCATTGCTTCTATTATTCGTAGTCTTTCTTTTTCCATCTGTTCTACAAAAGGTTCTGCAATTTTTTTATAACCTGCCGTATCCGTAAGATTTTTTTTTGGATTTTTTGCTGTAGCTTCAGTATAACCAACCTCACGCATGGCTTTTGAGACGTTTCCATGGTTTTCAATGATTTTCTTTACAACCATTTTTTGCTTCTCTGTAGCCATATGTTTAAAAAGAACTCCAAAAAACGTATCTGTTCTTTGGAGCTCTAGGACTCTCTACGACCTCTAGGGTCTTAATTAAATTATTGTAATATTTCCACACTTACATTTAATCTCCACGTTATTATATCTCTTCTGCTTTATCCTGCAAAGGAGTCTTCCACAGTGTTCACAGTGTATTCGTATCCAAGGGTCAAGAGTTATCTGAACTTGGATTATTCCCATACTTATTTTGTGGAATATAAACTTTTAATTTTATTCTCCTGCTTATCGTCATAGACTTCTAAGTAGAAGATATTAGGGAATACGCGATTGAGTAAGCCAATAAATAATTTCTCTCTGACGGTGTACTCGTTGTAGACTGAGAAAGGGATTCTTCCGTGAACGAGAAACCATTTCATATCTATTCAGATATTCCCAAGGCATCAGCCACTTCAATTAACGCATCTTTTTTAATATATTTCTCTACACAATATTTATTAAACCATTCTTGCAATTTCGCGTGTTTTTCGTCTCCGAGTTCAAATTCAACTACTTTTTTATTTTCTTCTTCGAGAGCTTTCATTTCTTCACCAAACTTTTCTTGAATTTCTGCGTTTAATTTAACGTCGAGCTTTTTGGCAAATTCAGTTTTTTCTTCTTCGGAAAGAGCTTCATTTTTTTCCTTAAATTCTTCCTGGTATTTTTTAGCGCATTCAGCTTGTCTCACCCGAAGGGAGTCTACTTTCTCGGATTGTTCCTTATATGACGCTTTAATATCTGAAACAATGGAAGCGGATAAACGGATATCTTTCATGTTGGCCAAATCTTTGGGAGAAATTGCGTCGATTACAGTAGCTAATTCATCTAAACGTACCACAGATAATTTGACTGTTTTCATAGTCTCGTTTTTATAAATAAATTATTTCTTCTTAGATTGAGGTTTTTTCATCATCATGGGTTTTCCCATAGCTTTGGCTTCTTTTTTAGCCATTGCCATACCTTTAGGGGTATAAGCAAATTCCTTTACTTTTCCTCCAACCTTAACTTTCGGCATAGTGTTATGACTTAATTGTTTAATTTCAGTGGACGGTTATATTAACAGGCTCTGCACAAGGGCTGTAATGGTCCACTGTTAGCTTCTCTCACAAAGGAGAGGAGGGCTCTAATCAGCCACTGAAAAAAAACAAACTAGCGTTTTGCTAGTTCAGACAGATCTCATTGAGAGTAGTATAACATATTTTTTTGTTTTTTTCTTTCTATCTGGGGTAAAAGTGGATAAGTCTGTGGATTATTTTTTCCATGGCCAGTGTCCATTCCTCTGTAGCTTCCCCAAAGTTTTTATCCTTAACCTTTTTACATACTCCCAATCCTTTAATCTGGTGATAAGCTCCGCCAACTGTTCGTGGGTCAATCCTTCGTCGTATTGTTGGATGATAAAAGGTCTGGCTTCTTTGTTCGTCATATTTGCGTGGTAGGTGCAGAAATCATCATGGTGTTCTACCCTACGTCTGATGTGCGTGTATATCTGACTGTACATACCACAGTATTATAGCATAAACTTATCCCCAATTGCTCTTGGCATATACAGTATATCATGTATACTATGTATATCAGAGTGATGACACACATTACTCAATCCCGTAAACTGGATGAGGAGGCTCAGGCTTCCTCTCCCCACAAGCGGTCCAATTCAACTAACGATCAATTATATGGAAAAAGAATGTCCCATCTGCCACGATGATGGAGTAGTAGACACTATGGAAGCGGTGTACCCTGGTGAGCCACACATGGCCCCGATAGGAAGTGCACCGTGTATCTGCCAAGATAATCAAACGTAACAACAATAATATGTTTTTCACACTCAAAAAACTTTGGAGAAAATATGCCCCGGAATAGTGGGTCAATTATCAAATTTGTAAATCATTAAGAAAATAATATGAACTTCAACGATGGGTACTTCTTCCAATCAATGGTAGATTACGCGGTAGACACCCTCAATTATTGGATTAAAACCGCAGAAGAATCGGGATATAAACCAGACATGACCAAGTTCAACGAGTTGGCAGAGAAAACCAATAAAACCTAAGTATATGAAAAAGCAACTCGTCAGGAATACTCAATCAAGTGATATAGTCCACATAAGGCTCCCGGTTGGTCTAAAAGAGAAATTCAAGGAAAGGTGCTGGAAGAACAAAACCAGCATGAACCACGAATTAGTCCAGTTTATCAAAAAACAAACCCAATAAAACGCGTGTGACAGAACGAAAAATGTGACATTTCGAAATGTCACACATTTATTGGCTACACATAGCCAAGAAAAACACTTTGACAGCTGTGACAGAAGAAATAAAACTATTATATATATATCTATATATTTCTCCTCCTTTTTCTCCCCTTTTTTCCTTTTCTATCTCTATATATTTATTATCAATATATTAATATTATCTGTCACATCTGTCACAAATCCTTATTCTTAGCTTAAATTAGCAAAATTTTTTGTGACAGATCAAAAATAATACTGTCACATCTTCTGTCACATCTGTCACAAAAACATCAAAAAGATGTCCACACTTTCAAAATTGACGGCCATTCTAAAGCGGGGTATACTTTCCTTGCTTAGTGCCAAACACACTGTTTGAATCCAAAAAACAGTTGCGATTACCATTTTCTGTACCAAACCATGACAAGAGGTAGGGTGCTAGAGAGTGGCCACTAAGCATGGGTCGCAACTGTTTTTTTAATTCAAGATGTCATTTTCCATGCTTATATGACAACAGATTTTTTATCCCACTTCCCAGGTTCTTCGATACAAATATACGACGATAAGTTAAAAGAAAAAAAACAAGAGAATCTCCCTATTTTGCAGGGCAGAACCTTGGGGTGGGCAAAAAATATCAAAAAAGAAGATCTGCAAGCATTTAATAAAGAGGGGTATGCGATAACGTTTACGCCAAATAGCCAAAAGGACGGCAAACGTGGATCAAAAAAAACAGACGCCATCAACGCATGGTTCGTAGATATCGACGATAAAAAAGATGAATCGGGTGAATCTGTATACCCTAAATCAGAACAGTATAATCGACTACTCAGTAAACCCGGTGTCCACCCCTCCTTTATTGTGGAATCCAAAAACGGATACCATGCCTATTTCTTGGCACGGGATGCAAAGGTGGAAAATTTTAAAAAAATAAATCAGGCGATAGCCAAGTACTACGGAGGAGACACCTCTTGTGTTGATACGTCCCGTGTACTCAGGCTACCTGGCTTCTATCACCAAAAAGAAAAACCATTCAAGGTTGAGATAAGAGAGTACGACCCTGAAATTTATTATACAGAAGAAGAAATTGTTAGAGCTTTCAACGTGGATCTCACCCCGGACCCTGTGCCATCCCCACAGCAGTCCCACACGGACATGGACATAGAGATCAAAGATCCGTTCTGGAACGCACTTAACAACATAGACAATAAAACCGCCTTAGAACGCCTTTCAGGCACCAAATATGTTAATAAAGAAATCTTCACCTTCCGCAAACGTGATAAAAATTCGCTCTTCATTGATGTTAATGATACTCCCGCGGATGCATGGCTAGACGAGCAGGGAATGATTGGGAGCGGTGCGGGAAAGAACGGAGGCCCAACGTGGATGCAATGGCTTAAATACTACGGACACGATTATGCTAAAATTGCCAACATCTCAAAATCTCTTTTTAAAGATCTCATCCCTGCCGAAATAATAGAAGCAAGCGAAACTCCTCCACCGCAAATAATTGATGATATAGCCCTTAAAAGTGAAAAGATACAGGACATCGCCGACTACATACTTGTCTACCATGGAAACAATTTGTGCTTCCATGCGGAAACACGCAGTCTGTATTTCTATCATCCTGATACAGGGCATCACGAATATTTGAGTCAGACGGATATGTTACAACGGATTCATGATGTTCTGCGTTTCGTAATTAAATTTAAAAAGAACATCACCAACAATTTACGAAACGAAATATACGACTGTCTACTTCTCAGCGCGATAAAGATCACTATTACTGAACAGCCCTTCATTGCGACAAAAGACGGCCTCCTCCATATAGAAACTTTGCAAATTACACCAAACAACATTGAAAACTTCTGTCCGATCTATCTCCCAAATACAGTAGAGGACATGCAATCAATGCCAACTCCCACGTGGAATTATTATCTGGAATCCGTGCTTGTCCAAGATGATGATGCCCACACACCCGATCCAGAATTGAAACAACTCTTTATCGAAATGTGCGGCTACTACCTCTCCCCGGTACGCCGTCCGCACGCGCTCTTCTTCTTGATTGGTAAAACACGATCCGGCAAAGGAGTATTTGTGAACGGGGTATTGTCAGAATTATTCGGGGATCGTTTGACGTCGACTCTCTCTCTTGATGATCTTACTCACGATACTCATGCGCCATCTGATCTTGTTGGGAAGCGATTGAATATTTGTGACGAAGATGAAAGTCAGTATATTGAGAATGGATTACTAAAAAAGATTTGTGCTGAAGATAAAATGCGCGCGAACCCAAAATACGAGAAGGGATTTACGTTTGTAAATCGTGCAAAAGTCATTGTGCTCGGCAACCATTCTCCTAAACTACAACGCCTTGATCAGGCAATGAAAGAACGATTAGTATTTATTAATTTCAACCGACACTTTCTTCCACACGAGCGTGACTGGGAATTGGCAAATAAATTAAAAAAAGAATTACCTGGCATTGTGTGGCAGATGATCAAGGGCTGGCAACAGTTACAAACAAATAATTATAGATTCACACAAGCAAAGCAATCATTACGGGCATTGCGTGATCTAGAATTAGAAACATCGAGTGTTCACGATTGGTTTGAAGATAATTTTTTGCTCACTCCCAGCGAAGGATTGTTTGAAGAAAGTTTTTTCTCCTCTTCTAAACTATTTCAGATGTACCGTAATTGGTGTAACGATTCAGGGAGAAAGCCAATACAAAAAAGAACGTTTTATGTGGAGATTAAATTAATTACAGGAAAAGAATCAGAGCGAACGCGCGTTGAATTTAAACAACAGCGTGGGTATCACCTGATTGAAAAAAATAAAGAGGATGAAGAATAGTTGATTTTATTAATTAACTAAAAATGTATGAAAATAATTCAAATTATTGTGGGAAACTCTGGTGGAATGATAGGCTTGTCTGAAGAGGGGGACTTATACGATTTGAGGTATATTAACGGTAGATTATTTCGGTGGGACAAAAGGGAAATCGAAGGTGACAAAAATAACCAAACGAAATAGTTATCCCCACATCTGCTCTACAACGCTATTGATAGTTCTATCAATACACGATATAATACTCTTGCTAGAGAACACGACAGCAACATCCGCAAACTTACCTATTGTGTAAGAAGGACGAGCTAGGGCGATTCTCCGGCACCGTTTCCGACCTTCTGGTCGGTACACTCAGGAAGTTACGACTGTCATTAACTTTCGCAGTGTACCGATCATGACGGTACAATTTATTTACACGCTACAAATCTATCATTAGATATAAAGCGTCAGTAACATTCCACCATATGCCGGTCCAAGGCGTAAAAGTGTTTACCCCTGAGGGAAAAGAGTTTGAGGTACTTCCAGAAGAAGTGTACCACGCAGAAGTACTCGATGTTGAGTTCAAGATGCAAAAGAAGTGGCAGTCGGACGAGGAAGAATCCACATTGGTATTCACCTTCGTCGTTATCGAAGACGGAGAGCACTACGGACGAAGACTATGGCAGTATGCCACACCAAAACTCACGAAGTTTAAGGGTGGCAGCAACCTCTACAAAGTGCTCACGGGGTTGTATGGTCGCCAGCTTACTGATGATGAGTGCGCTTCTCCTGAAGAAACATGCTCAGATGATGCGATCAATGATTTAATCGGCAGACAAGTTCGACTTGGTGTTGGCCAAAAAGTCAAAGAAAATGGCGAATTGAAAAACATCATCAACTCATTTTTTAAAGTGAAAAAAGGAGATGAGCTTCCGTCCTACGTGCAAGCAGAAAAAGACGCAGATGCACCAAAGGTGCAACCCAAGGCTTCCACAAAGAAAAAGGCAGTAAAAGAAGATGACGAAGAAGAGATAGTATTTTAATAAGAGGAACTCACACACGGTGCGCTCCATTACCCATGGGGTGCACCGTGCATCCTTTTCTTTTACCCAAAATATGCCTGTTACCAATAATATTTTTAAAACAACGAACAAAAAACCCAAAACAAAAATTATCCACGCTCCAGGAGCTAAACCGTTCCGTGGCCGCGTGTACCGTGAGCAGGATGGGAACTTCATGTCCGTTACGAGTATCATCCACCCAGAACCGTTCGACTTCCCCGAAGAAAAGCTGAAGCAGTATGCTGCGCGTGGACTTATCGTACATGCCCTTGTCGAAGCATACTTAAAAGATAATATCTGGCTTACACCTGAAGAAACAAGCCTTGGAGAAGAACTTGAGCTGGTGCAGAACGGATCTCTCGGATTATCCATGTCCGCCTGCAACCCTAAAGGATTTTTTGAACAATACGGTGCTGATATCAAGCCTCTCTACATTGAAAAAAAACTTAAAAACAGAGAACACCATTACATGGGACGCGCAGATATCATTGGAAAGTATAAAGGGAAGTTAGCGATTCTTGATGTAAAGACATCTGGGGAATACGAAGGCGAACGACTTGACGGGTATTGGATGCAACTGGCTGCGTATGCGCACTGCATGACGCCGATCCCCGAATATATGGTAATTCTTCCTATCAATCCGACGTCTACAAAAGGATATGACACTCCCATAGTATCTCGCGCGGTCAAAACACATTTTTCCAAATTTTTAAAGCAGCTCGAGTACGTTAAAAATACTTATCAAATCCCTTCTGTATGACAACTACTGTTGAGATAACAAAAGCTATCACCACTCTTCAGACAAAATTACCTGAGTATACTATACCCACCATGGTAGCAACTATGGAACAATACGCAGATGCGTCTGATCTTGCTGGAAAAATCAAAAAAGCGATTAAAATTATCGAAGATAAACGAGACTTTTACGCCACCCCTCACTACAAAGTATATAAAGATATTCGTGAAAAGTTTGCCCCATTCCTCGCACTCCTCGAAAGTAAAGAAAAAGAAATAAAGAATGTCATGACCGTTTTCTACATCGCGGAGAAGCAACGGAAAGATAAAGAACAAGCCGCACTCGAAAAGGCCGCCCTAAAAGCGGCAAAAGATGGTGTACCTGTGGAAGTGGTTGTGATAAACAACATCGCGACGGTCGAAACCATCAATACTAAGGTACAGATGCGCACGCTTATTAAATGGCGCGTGACAGATGAGACAAAGATTGCTCGTAAATACCTTACCATTGATACCAAGGCGGTTGACGCGGCGATCAAAGCAGGTACGGTTCCGCAAGGCATTGAAACATACGAAGAATTAAGCCCTGCCATTACTACCTAGTCAAATTATTTACTATGGTTACGATTACCGAAAAACATAATCTCTACATAACAGGACTCCCCGCATCTCACCAACAAAAAATACAACATTCATTGACGCTCGCTAATCCGGTCTATACAAAAATGATGCGGAACCCGGAGGAGAATCGAAAAGTACTCTACGGTCTCAAAAAAGATTTTAAATACTACCGATACGATGAGTACAAAGACATGCTCACACTGCCGCGAGGAATGGCCCCACGCTTTTATGCACATCTAGAAAAGCACGCTATTCCGTTTGAAACAAAGCAGGTGTTTGTGGAAAAAAAACTGAAAGCGAACATCATTTCAAAAATTACACTGCGTGATTATCAGGTACCGCTCGCGGCTGAAATACAAAAGCACACCACGGGGGTAGTGTTCCTGTCTGTAGGAGGAGGAAAAACTATTCTTGCGCTTGATTACATTGCTAAAGCAGGGTTGACAGCGACGGTGCTCGTGCATAATAAAGTGCTCCTAAAACAGTGGAAAGAAAAGTGTGAAGAATTTTTGTGGGTGACGCCATCTATTTGTGGGGAAGGAAAAAAGAATGTTGGCGAAATTACCATTGCGACCGTGCAAATGCTCCAGTCCGATCCTTTGCTGAAAGAAAAGCTGGCCGCGCAAACTTCTATACTTATTGTAGACGAGTGTGATCGTTACATTTCAGATGGACGGCGTGGTGTACTTGAAGCGATCACCCCAAAGGTCATGTTCGGATTTTCTGGAACACCTGAGCGTTCGGTAGATGACGGGCAAACAGATGCTATTCAATTTATCTTTGGCCCAATCATCGCGGAGCATCAAGTGGTAACGATGCCCCCGCTCATTAAAGTGTTTATGACGGATGTCGCAATTGAAACGGAAGAATACCCGGACATGCAACACAACTTAGTACACCACCATGTGCGCAACAAACTGATTGCCGGGCTTGCTCTTGGTGAAATACTCTCTGGACGAAAAATCTTGATCCTCACCAAAAGAATAGCCCATTATGAGCTGTTGAAAGAATCATACATCGGGGAATGTGATAAGTATTATTACGTGGACTCGAAAGCAAAAGATCGTGATGATTTACTCTATGGCATAACAGACGGATCAAAACCGTATTCCCTTATCGCGGGGACGTACTCACTCCTGGGGACTGGATTTGATGTACAGACGCTTGAAACGGTATTTCTGGCAGGGGATTTAAAGAGCAATGTGACGACGGTGCAATCAATTGGACGTGCGCTCCGTCTCCTAAAGGGAAAGAATCCAACGATCTACGACTTTTGTGACAATAGAACACCTATGTTTAAACGACAATTCAAAGTGCGCTATAATATATACAAAGCAAAAGGATGGAAGATTGAATGGCACGGCATTTCAGAAGAGGCGGCACAAAAATGGTTGTAATAATTATATGATGATAAAAAAAAATACAATAAGAGACAAACTGACCAGGGTAGAGGTACTCATGGATACGCATGGTATTAGTCTCTATAAAATCATTAAATCAATGGGGTTTGACCCTACAGTTGTACAAACAAACTGGCACCAAAAGGTGCGCGGTGAACTTCCACTCAGCCGAGAAGAAGGCGTGCTCCTTATGGCAACACTTGAGACACTCACCGGCAGACCCATCAATGACAAATTATTTGATATTGATAAGTATCGCTGTGTATGAAGTATGAATCAGATATGCAGTCCGCCCTTTCAGGCTGGTTAAAAGATCAAGAAGAACAAGGGAATTATTTTGATATCAATTACGAGTGCAAATTTTCAAAAGGAAAACCAATCAACTTTGTTCATGACTTTCAGCCTCAACAAATTCCCTTTCTTAGAAAAGGAAAACACGGATGCGTGCGATGGAAATTTTCTGATGCTTCCCCTGGCCTCAAAATGTTTGATGGCGGCCAGATGTGCTTTAAGCCTGGGTTTGTTATCATTCTTTTTTACAAACCAAGACAACCAAAGATTATGCACTGGATTGATGTCGATGATTGGATTACGCTCCAAGAAACATGCGGGCGCAAAAGTGCGACCGAGGAAATGATTGAAAAAATATCCACTAAATATATTTTATGAAGCTAATAAGCAATAATGTTACTCTTACTGTAAACGAAAAAATGGACATGGCAACGCTTGTTGTCGCGGGAAGAGAGCCTATGTTTATTCCGTTCGTTCATTTAGATGAAGTACGCGATCTCTTAGTTGATTATTTTCAAATGACTAATTAAATTCTAATACACTATATGAAATCTTGGCTTATTAACTTTTTAGGTGGATACACCCCGGAAGAATGGGACAACCAACAGTCTCTACTCAATAACACCTGGATAGCCAATAAAAAGCTCATGGCAATAAACAGTGAACTCCACAATAAATTGGAGGTAGCAAAAATTCAACCAAAGAAAAAAAGAAAAGGACGACCAAAGGGGAGTAAGAATAAAGTATGAACCTCCCCCTCATCAAAAAATTCTTCCTCGATAACTTTGGGAAACGATGTAAGGACTATGATCTTGACTGCTACACCTGTCGACGGTGGGAAGTCTATGACGAACTTCAGTGGATTATTCAAGACGTGGAAATTGGAAACCCAAAGGAGATTAAGAAGGAGAAAAGAAAATAATATGCCAAAAACAAAAACAAAAGCAAAAGCAGATGATTTGTTTGAGATTCTCAAAGACAACCCCAAGGCAACAATTAAATGGGCAAAATCGGAAATAAAAAAGTATCTTAAGCTGATTAAGTTAATTGAAAAGAAGAAATAATATGTCAACAAAAAATATCATTTTAAGCCTTCTCTCCTTACTTTTGCTCCTTATTGTCTTCATTGCTTATCAGTCCTTCCAGATTCACAGAGAAACCCACTCTATTTTAAAGTTTATCTGTAATGGAACAGGGAATGGAGAAATGATGGATTGTATAAAATAATATGGATTGTCAAAAATGTGGCAAAGAATTACACCAACCGCCACCCTCCTGCTCTAGTTGTGACCTCAATATTTTAATCATCTGTGTAGGAGTGCTGCTGGTGATCGGCGTCTTAATAGGTAAGGTAATATAACGAAAGATAAAAGGACTGAAAAAATAATGTGCTATACTATATAATTATCTCCTCCGCTATTTCGGTTAATGGTATTACTGGAATAGCTCTTGCATACCGCTCCCTCAAACGGGGGTAGCGGAGGGGATAATTAAAGGAGTTAGGGGCTGTTGCAACGCCCGTAACCTCTTCCCCCAGTAGGGGCTGGGATGAGGAGGCTATAAAATGTGCAAACACGTTCTTGTACACGCATACTCGGAAGGTGGCTACACTGTAGCAATCTGTTACAAGTGTCGGCGTGTCTTCAACTGTCCGTCTCGCTGGCGCAGGTTCCTGCTCTGGCTCAAACGGTTCTACAAGGAGAGCCATGAGTAATATGAAAGAGGCAATCACCAAGTGTTCTTCGTGTGACCGTTCCGTGGTCGTGGAAGGAGAAATGCTCGACAGCACTCTCGTCACCTGCACTTCCTGTCAAAAGCGGTTGCAGGAAAACGACGTGTTCGAGCTTTCCGCTCTCCACACCCGGTGGTCTGATGAAGACTATGGGAAAGAAGACGACTGCTGCTAGGAGGCCCAGCCATGATCATGAGCTACTGTCGCAGGTGTCACGCCAGGACCAAGCATCGTGTTTCTCCGTACTCGAAGACGAGCACCAGCCCGTATATCGAGATCAGTTGCAATCAGTGTGGTCTGTTTCACCTCATTTTGAGGAAAAACTGCCCCACTGACCAACTGAAGACGGAGGAACCGTGAAAATCAGTCTGACATATTGCTTAGTCTGCAAAACCAACACTCCACATAAATGGAATGAGTACACGGACTTCCTGTACCGTCCTTATAAGGAGATGGAGTGCTCACGGTGTAATGGTGTTCATTTGGTACATCCTGCGGAAATTCAGGATGTGGAATGTCCACCAGACGACTAAGGGGCGAGTCGTTAAATAAAGCCCCTACCCCACTTTATAAACTGTTAATCTTTTCACCCATCGGGGGTTGAGATGAGGAGATTAACCTTCCTCAAGGGAGTTCCAATGCCTACTGTTTCCTGTTCTTCGTGCGATTTGAGGCTCGTGGTAGAAGGCCATGTTCCCGAAGACGCTCTGGTTACCTGCATCGCGTGTCAAAAGCGCCTGATTGACCACGACGTGTTCCTGGCCATGCCAGAGATTGACTACCACAAGAGTCAGCTCCAAAGTTTTGGGCTGAAGAACCAAGGAGAGCCGGAAGCGAACATCACGTTTCGCCTGGAGAACGACGGATGAAGCACTTTCGTTTCTGTCCCAAGTGTCGTGCGGATACATGGTTCAAATTCCTTGGTGTCGACATTGTCAAAGGACACCTTGTCGATACCTGGGAATGCGAAGCCTGTAAACTCACGCTCCAAACGTTCCTTACCAAGAAGGAGGAAAAATGCAACAATCACTGATGTACTCGGCATTTTGTCTTCAGTGTTCTACTGTTACAGAACACAAGATGAACGGAAACACGGACTGCTTCTTTCTCCCTTTCAAAGAGATGGAATGCTTGGTTTGTAGCAATGTCCATCTGATGAAGCCGGAAGAGGCAACAAAGATTCACCAGCCGGAGGTCAAGTGAGCTGGACTTTCTGTCCGTGCAACAAAAAACTGCATTACATCGACGACGGGAAGAACCTTCGATTCTGTGGCGAGTGTCCAGCTACAAGGGAAAGCGGAAAATACGCCGACTGTCCTGATTGGCGGGCACAGAACCCTGAACCCAAGGATCCCCCAAAAGAACCCCCAAAGGATTACCATGGAGGAAAAGGACAAAAACGCCATTAGCCTGGTGTATCATTGCCCCGAATGCGCGACGGATAGAGTATTCGTCTTCCACGCTCACTACCTGAACAAGAAATTCGAACAGGTAATGAAGCTCAAGTGCATTCGTTGCAGTCACATCATCATGCTGAAAAGCGTTGAGGAGGCCAATTGAACGTCAGAAAAGTCTACGATGTGTTTTCCCTGCATTGTGCCTACTGTGGGAAGATGACACTCCACGAAGCTAC
>ERZ1292644.969-Hain-H14-01um-R2-969-length-16005-cov-5_pt1 | contig 16005 bp, 15 predicted proteins | sample MGYA00564402_ERZ1292644 | MGnify/ENA primary metagenome ERZ1292644 (study PRJEB36523, sample SAMEA6512644) | groundwater metagenome | collected 2019-01-09 | study: AquaDiva: Metagenomics assemblies of 32 groundwater samples
CGCCTTTCCTCTCCGCCCTGAAGGGCGAAGTCTCTCGGAGGATTCTTGATGAGTAATAAAGTTGAGATGCAATACATCGCACATAACGCAGCGGCAAAGTTTATCCAATCAGACGCATTGTATACGTTGTTGCTCGGAGATCACGGTGCAGGAAAAACAACGGCAGGACTGATGCGGATACTTGCACGTCATAAGGATTTGGCTTTTCAGACATGGGCTGTTGTACGAAATACGCGAAAACAACTCGGATATACCGTAGGCCGTACAATTGAACACTGGTGTCCTGAACCTTATACAGTGTGGAAGAACGGGACGAAGGATAACCCAATTTCCTGTATTATATATAAGGGGTCTACACCTGTTGTACATTTTGATTTCTTTGGTGTTGAATACTTTGATGAAGAGATTGATGATTTCTTCGAGCGTCCATCAATGTACAGCGGAGTTTGGTTTGATGATGTAGATAGATGGCCTTTTGACACGCAACATTTTATACAAGCAAGGACACTTATCCGTGCTAGTCCAAACCCATCCATACAGATAACCTCAAATTTTCTTCCTGCTGAACATTGGATGAGTCAGATGTGGCAACTTTACGAGGAATTGCCACTGATGATGATATCTACTGAAAAAGAACAAGCGCAGACTCGTGTTCGTCAGCAATCAGAGATTTTTCGTATACCTGATGAAGAGAACGCCGTAGATTTCATAAGTCCAGGGTATTTGTCGCGTTGTCGTGACATGAAGGAACTGCTATGAACTACGTTGTAACCTGGTGGGATGGTGCAGTAAAGAAGCGCGTAGACTGTAAAGATATACAGTCTGCACAGGAAACGGCGCAAGCATTACGTAAACGTAGTGATGTTTTTATCCTCAGAAGCCTTGTGCCTATTCGGGTAATACCTGAACGTGTGTCTAATCAGATGCAAGAACTAGAAAAGACGAAGGACACACTAACGTGCAAGCACGGGCTTTTGCGTTTGTGCTTGAAATGTATGCAAGCTATAGCTTAAACACACCTTTTAATAATAAAGGCGCTATAACCTGGAAAAAGATAACGAGAACAGCAATTCCGCCAGAGAGTATATAGAGTACTTTTGAACGTCGTTCAAAACACGCATGCATGTGGTCTAAGCGCTCAACGTTATCTTTATGACGACTTTCCATACGTGTTTCATATAAGTCTAAGCGTGTACGCAGACTTTCTAAGTGTCCATCAACACGTCCACGCCAATAGGCAAGGTTTGCTTCGTGTTGCGCGCCATGATCCTGTTCCATAGGATCGATCCTTTTTTATGGCCTTACCAGCAAAGTTACTGTGCTGCATTGAGAGTGATTGACTGAATAGGTAACGTGAAACCTTGACTCGATCCAAGGCCATTCCCATCAGTAAAACGAATAGTCGTACCACTAAAAGTGGGCGATGCGGTAAAGGTGACCGTAAAAAGTATCACGCTATTGGTATTCACAAAGTCACCCGCTGGCCAGTCCACTGACGTGGAAACCCATTGAAAATTCAAACGCCTAGTCGTCATGGGATCCCCGTCAAAATTTTGTCTATCATTTTGTTGGGATCCAGCAAGTGTGAGATCGTCTGGAAGGGGGTTCATCACCATCAGGGAGCTAAGCTGGTTGGGATCAAAATGCAAAAGCAGAGGGGCTATACCGCTCGAAAGTATGGCAACCGATTCACCGTTGGCGTTTCTAGTGGAATAGTTCACTTGTAGAGTAACAGGATTGCCAGGAGACACGTTCTGCGTCTGAAGGACAGGAGTAATAACATGTTGATTCTGTGCGAATGCTACTGCAACACTGAGCACAAAGGTGCAGAGCACCATTGTGAGTAGCACTATGTCTCTTCTATAGCACCTTTCCATCACGGTTTTCCTTTCTGTGGACTTTGCCCTTCAGGGCGAATAGGAAAGCAAGTGTACCGTTCAAAACGGAGTCGGCGACAACCTAACTTCCTATAGCAATAAACACACACCGTGTATTTTCCGGTGTTGGTGGATCATGTAAAGAGACGGCGCACCAGTAATCATGCTCGTCTTCTGAAAGATGATACGACTGTCTTGGAATTGTAAACGTCACATGCCGTGATGGCACATCAATAGTAAAAGTTTCGTCAGTTATTGCAATCACGCGCATGGGAATTTTCACACAGTCACGCACACCGCAACACGGCATACCGAAAGCGTTTGTATAATGGTCGGTCCAGTGTCCGTGTGCGGCGAAAGCGATACTTACGTAAAAAGAGAATCCTGCTAAGAATGCCCAGCTCATTGTAACATATTCCTCGAAGCTCCTGCTTTTAGGTCATGGAGTAGTCACTCTGTGTATGAATTGCTAAAGGAAAAATATAATGGTAGTCATTGCAATGAGTATGCTCGTACTGGCTATGGTATGTCCTCCTGCTGGACCCCTGGCAGTGCTTGTGCTGGGGGCTGTGGTGGCTGTGGCGATCCTCCAGTTGAAGTAGTCGATTCTTCTGCTGCCGTTCCCCGAGAAGCTGCGCCCTTCAGGATGGGGAGTGTCACTATTCTGTAATCCATAGTAAGTATATACCACTAAGTAATGCAATAACGCCTACAGGCAGACAAAACGGTGTAAGTGCTGCGCCAATAAAAAGCAGATAGATCATGATTATTCTTCCCCTGCCGCTGTGGCAGCAGCATGTGGAGTTCTGGCTAATAAGTGTGCTGTCAATGTCTTTCGAATAATCGGATCAGTCTTTTCATTGAAAATCTGCGCCATGATACGTGTTGATTCTGGATTGAGATAGATGTCTCGAAGTATCGCAATTTTGCGTGCGTCATGGTGTCTTACAAAGATATCTGATGCGACATAGCCTATCGCAGCTTCATACGGAATATGTCCACCGAAGAACGTCGTGCTTAGCAGACCAAACAGTGTTCCGACACCGAAGTCGATTTTATGGCGCTTTTCTGTTGCTGTGCGCGTAAGCATGTTAGGTGTCTGACTTGCGATCCCACGTTCAAGTGCTGCGGCTCTCTCGAAGCCTGCCTGCACTATTTTGAGGTCTGCAATATACCCTGGGGCGATTTTGGTGAGGAGTGCTTCACGATCTTTGATAAATTGTGCTGCGGATTCCGGGGATGGAATGAGCGGGTGTCCTGTAAGATTCGTAGCGACTGTACCTGTTTTTTTTACAGATTCTTCCCACATCGCTGTAATAAGGACATCACGTACAAGTGGATCACTATCACTGTTGTGCCACATTTTTATATAGGCACGATTACGTGCTGTTTCTGAAGGCATACTTTCGATTTCTGTAATAATATCGCGCGGTCTTGCCCCTAAAATCTGTGTTGCACTATCTTCACGTAAAGACTCCAGCGCTGCTTCGCGGCGCTGAAATGTACGTTGATATTCACTTACAGCGTCATCGAGCGCTTGTTGCGCTCTTGTGCGCGCTTCTGTGGCTACACGTGCCTGCTCTACGATAGATGCTTGACGTGTATCGTATTGTAGCTTCAAGTCTGCAAGACTTCGGCGCGTCTGGCGCAGCTCCCCGCGCGTCTCCCCTCCCTGTGCTGCTAATTTACGTTGCTCTTCAATTTCAGCATCACGCCGCGCTGATGCACTCTCTACCAGATTTCCACGCTCTTCTGCCCCTATATCACGCATATCACGTCTTGCTTGACGCATTTCAGCACGAATGCGGTCTGCCTCAGTAATGACGCGTTGTTCTTCTTCATTGAGCGTAAATCCACGTGCTTGCTTATCACGAACAGTCTGGTACTGCGCTTCGCTGTATTCACGTCGCGTTCTCTGTGTTATATCGCCGTAAGCTTGGCGCACCCCCTGGGTTTCACTGTGTAAGGCTCGTTCCTGAGCAATACGGGCATCTTCAGTTGCCTGTTCTGCGGTATTAAGCTGCACACGTTGTGTCTGCGCTGTTGCTTCTGCTGTTTGTCGTCCTTGCAGTCGTGCTTCACGTGCTTGAAAAACCTGCTCCCCACCACGTGCAGCAATATCCTGACGCGCGCGTGCGAGCTGCGTTTGATACTCTTGTAGGTCTGCGATGCGTCCTTCGGTAATTGCCTGGACTTCACGAATAGCCTGTAAGCGCGTTTCTTGATTTTTGAAGATAGCAAAGAGATCAGGGTTGCTTTTCAAGATCGTGCCGTAATCCTGTAACCATTTCTCTGCTTTTTCTGGTAGATATGCGCCGGTGTGCGGATCATGCACAGCGAGATAGAACTTGGTACGTGCTGTATCTAGCACGGCATTTTTTTCTTGACGTGCCTGTGAGACAAGATCGTAATCTTGTCTGATATACCCCTCAGCAATAGTCTCGTCAATATTGCGCATATGAGTTTGGAAGTCTTGAAGGTGTTTCGATCCCGTGCGTGTGCCTTTCCCCGGTAACGGCCCTGCACTAAATAATGTATCAGCAATCACATCTGGCGGGAACAGCGGTCTTCCGGTATTGGGATTTATGCGTAGCACTGTTGCGCCAGGCTCAGATGTTTCGCGCTGAATCTCACGGGCATACCATTTATCTAGACCCATGACGGGCTTGTTTGTTATCGGATCTATACCACCACGAAGTGCCAGATAGGCTTCATCAGATTGCCTGGCTACATCATCCATCATACTATCAAGCATACCGAAGACCTGACGTACTAGAGGAGAACGTGGTGCATCTCGCGATGTATGACGCATTTCCGTAAGTGCCCTTGAGCGCATATTGTGAAAGTCTTCGATGCTGAGTTTGACCAACTTAAGTGCTTCTGGGTCCGGTGGTATATTGTCAGCCAGGAATTGTTCGCGTGTTGTCCCTTGTGCAAGCTGCTTTGATGTTCCATCAGGGTTTTTTAGCATACCACTCAGAGTCATTTCGTATTCTTGCTGTTTACCCTTTTGATAAATAGTATCCCGTATATCGCGTAAGAGCGGATCAGGTGTATAGGTCTCACGTGTTTGCCCAATCATGCGCTGTTCGAAGGTGTCAAGACTATTCAGAAGTGGTATAGCATCTGTTTCAAGTTCTGGATATCGTGCGTAGAAATCCTCGTAGAGCTTTTTAGCGGTTTTATCTGTTCTTTCGCGTATTGTTAGATAAAACTGACGGCCTTGCTGTCCTTGCTCAGTTATAGCTTCAAATCCCGTCTGTGTTCTTGCTGTAGGCTTCAGCGTACTCAGCGGTGATACCTGCATAGCATCAAACGAAGCGTATGACTGTGCACGCTCCGCGTCTTGCTGATTGAGTGCCGATGTACGTACTAATTCATCCTGAAGTGTCTGTTCTTCGGCGCGAACGCTACGATTGGTCACACGTGTTTGTTTTAACTGTTCACGGTACACTTCGTCATGCTGATGGAACAGTCTCGTCTTTTCGGCATTAATATGATCAAGTGTTTCCTGCGCTTTGCGATTACCCAGGCGTGCTAGGTCACGCACTGCGTCTTGTCGTCTTTGCAGATCATCAAGCTGCACGCGAAGACGTTCTTTTCCTGCGTCGAGTATTGCGTTACGTTCAAGGCGTAACTGGTGAAGCTGTACATCGGCGGCCTGGTCGCCCTGCATTTTTGCCTGGCGTGCTTTAAGTCTTTGCGTATTCAGGTCTTTGAGTGATACAAGCATGCGATCTTGTGCACCATCAAGCAAATCACGTTCAACCTTTTGGAGATCACGCAAAACGCGTGCGTCATTGACGTTACCAAGACGCGCGCTATCTTCAAGGGCGTACTTCTGCTTGAGGATACTGTCAAGCTGAACAAGCATGCGGTCTTCAGCCGCAACACGATCTGCCAAGCTCTGTGAGCGTAAGGCAAGCCCTTCAGCTTTGCCTGCACGAGTAGCAACTTGTGCGGTCTGCTCCGTCGTTTGTGCTGCTTCGAATGTCTGTTGTGCTGCTCGCACAGGCGCTTTTACACCTTCTACAACATCTTTAAGTGTGTGCTCAACAACTGAAGGTGTCGGCTCTCCTAATGTGCTTGTCACAGACTGGCCATATCTTGAAAGTTTTTGCTGTTCAGCAGTCAACGCTTCGGTAGCAAACTCACCGCTCACCTGTGAATTCTTGAGATATTGATACCCCGCAGCAAGTAGAGGACTTTCGGTCAATTCAGGTGTGCTGAGTTTTGCCCCTGTAAGTGACTCAATTTGTTTGCCTGATACAATTGATGCCTCGTAACCTGGTTGCAGTTGCGCCATGTGTGCTGCACTGCGCAGCACACGAGGATTTGCGTGAAGAGCTTGCAATGCTTTACGCACATCTGAGGCGTCGGCGCCACTTACGATCATTTCAGTAATTGCTTGACCCCATGGTCCAAGACCTGCTAATTTCGCTAGTTGAGCAGCAGAAGAGCCCTGAGTACCGAGTATAGCCTGTTTAATAATCTGTTCTGTGAGTGGTACACCTGCTTGTAACAACGGAAAAACTTTGGCGACAATAAGTCCGCCTACAGCACTAGAAACGGCGCCACTGACAATTTGCTCAATAGCGTCATAGCCAGGAGGAGATGGAGCAAAGCCTTCTTTACCCGCTATCGCTGATGTAAGAGGTTTGCCTATATATTGTCGTATACCTTCTTTAACCTGTTGTGTGCCTTGTTCAAATTGTGTGCGTTGTGCGGGATCTAACGCTTGTACCATTTCGGGTTCTGGAGTTGCAAGTACGGCAAGCCCCTCGCCGACAAGTCCGGTCAACGACTCAACACCTTTGACAAGACCCTTTCCTACTGCTCTAGGGACACCTGTTGTCGGAGTTTCACCACCATAAGGGTCTGTTGCGCCCTCATAGGGATTGGGGTCTTCTTTTTGTTCTGGCGCACGCGGAAGATTAATCATCATCTGTGCAAAGCGTTGCTGGTCCTTCGGTAATAGGTCTGCGTAGCGTTGCCTGATTGCCTGGAGTGTTTTTTCTTTTTTGACCGCCTGGGCAAACAACTCAACACGTTCAGGAGGTGATGCTATGCGAAAATTGGGGTCATCTTGTAAGCCTGCAACAGGCGACATCTGCAATTCAATTGTAACAGGTTGTTCTGCTGTGACTTCTGATGTCGCAGTTTCAGCCATTACGGTGTACCCCCTCGAAAGAAATCGGTAGCAGGTTTTTGTTCAGCCGTGGCCGGTGCAGACTGCGATGTTTGCTTTGTTGTTTGTTGTCCTGGTGGTATAACAGGTGGTGATGTCTGTGGCGTTGGTGCTCCCAGGATCGTGCCATTGCTGATGATACGCTCAAGCGGTTCAGTGACGAGCATTTCAATAGTCTCGTAGAGCTGTTCAGCCACTTCACGTGAATCTTGAAGTCTATCACGTGCAAGTGCAGTGTTCGGAAACATATCACGTATACGTGAAGTATCAAAATTGGACACCTGCGCTGTTTCTGCTGCAACACCTTTGGCAAACAGTGTTAGTAACCCATTTTGCATAGCCGTAAGCACAGCATAATCACGTCCTTCTTGCGTGTTTTGCTTTAGTCCTTTCACATAATCACCAACAGAGCCCGTAAAACGCGATGCAAGTCCACCACCCTTAACGTTAAATATGCCAGGGTGTTCACGCTTATCGTAACTCTCTTCTTTCGTTGCGCCGAAAGCGAGCTGTCGCATTTTCTTGAGCGTTTCTTGCATCTGCAAATTCGTCATTACTGTACGTTGAGCGGTTACATCGAGAGCAACATACCCCCCGCTTTGTGCATCGGCGGCTGTAGTAGGCCGCTGTTCTCCTGTTGTGACATCGACCACCTGTGGTGGTAAGCGTGCACCTGTCTTTGGGTGGATGTATGCACGTAGCACTTCGGGACTGAGTGGCCCTTCTGCGGCGGCAAGCAACCGCTGTCTTGTCTGGTTATATTCAGAGTTGGCCTTGCGCTTTTCGATGTCTTGTTCAGCACGTACTAGAGCTGATGGGTCTCGCGCAAGGTATTCATCAATACTTCCTGGTTCCCCCTCACCAGCTTTGATACGTAGCACAGCTGCTTTGACTTCAGGTGGGAGTGCTGCGACAGTCTTACGATGTTGTACCGTCGTAAAGACATGCTCACGTGTCAAAGCTGGGAGGTCATTTATGGTGGCATCCTGTGGCATTTCTTGTCGTGTCTGCATAGTACGCAAGACACGTTGAGCTTCGCTTTTTTCTTCTTCGGAGCCTTCAAAACGTTCACGTGCTTGAGTACGCTCGCGTGTTTTAACGTCCTGCTCAGCTGTGTACTGCTTCAGTGCTGGTGAGATAGCTTGCGGGTCAACCCCAACAGCCGAAGCTTCAGCCACAGCAGTATTCCAGTCCCCCCTTGCGGCAGCATCTTGAGCTTTCCGTATGCCAGTAAGTCGAGCTTCGGCTTGAGTACGCTCGCGTGTTTTAACGTCCTGCTCAGCTGCGTGCTGCTTCAGTGTGGGTGAGACAGCTTGCGGGTCAACCCCAACAGCTGTAGCTTCAGCCACAGCAGTATTCCAGTCCCCTCGTGCGGCAGCATCCTGAGCTTTCCGTATGCCAGTAAGTCGAGCTTCGGCTTGAGTACGTTCTTTCTCTTGTGCCATCTTTGTAGCTTCAGCGATCTTTATATCACCCATAACAGGTTGTAAAGTCTTTTCAATCACATCTGGCTTGTAATTCAATTCGATAAGTTTAGGAAAAAGATGTACATAAAGCCCTACTTTTTGATCAAGTGGCGCTTGTTTGAGTAATAAACCAGCATCAGCTAAATGATCGTGTTTTGTTCGTGCCGCAATGATTGCCCGAATAGTTTTGAGATGATCATGTGTCGTCGCACGATCAAGCACATCGAGCAAGTCTCCATCATGTACATCCAGACGCATTTTATCTGCCAGCACGCGCACTTTGCGTTCCTCATCGTCATGCTGCTTTTCAATACCTGCAAAAGCTTGTTGTGTGAGTGTAGCTTTGCGTGTGACATTTTTTTCATTATCAATCTGCCCAGCAAAAAGCGCGTTAATTTCTCGTAATTTGGCAATTTTCTTTTGCTGGAGTGTTGGTGCCTCAGACAGTGTTATTTCTTTCGTGACTGATGGAGTAGCACGACCCGCGACTTGTGGTAGACCTTCTGGTATCGTTGTCGCCTGCGATTGTTCTGGTGTTGGTGCTGACGCTCCAGGTCCGACAAACGTGCCTGGCGGTATTCTACTTTCTTCAGACGTTCCACCCTGCACGCTTTGTAGTTGTTGAAGTTTCTCTGTTGCAGCTTTGTGTCTCTGCATAGTTACATCAACATATTGCTGTACGGTCATACCTTTATGTTTGGAATCACCGTCTGACAGATTAGGATCAACAATCTTGCCATCTTTTACATTACCCGGACCACTAAAATACGCCGCTGCTATGAGGTCTGGACGATCAGGATATAGTGTTGAAAGCTTAGCAATATGACGCACAGCGGTTTTTATGTTAATACGCGGGTCTTTGAGTTGTTCTTCTGTTACACCGTATGGTGCTGCGGTATCAGGTTTGATTTGAAAAAGTCCAACAGCTCCTTTATGACTGACGGCTGACACACCTGATCTTTCAGTACCTTTTATGGCAAAAACAAGAGCAGGATCGACATTTGCTGCTACTGCCGTTTGTCCAATAAACGTATCGAGTGCCCCATTAGATACTTGCGGTGCTGCCGGTGCTGCCGGTGCTGCCGGTGCTGCCGGTGCTGCCGGTGCTGCCGGTGCGGGTGTAACCGATGGTGTAAAATATCTCGGTGCTGGCGGTACGTTGAGAGGAGTCTCAGATGAAGGCATTACATGCGGCGCCGCTGTACCACCTAGTAATGTCAATAGTGCATTGTCATCCCCCATGCGCTTTTTGTCACGGCGCACAAATCCACGATTGCCCACTATAAAAGCAGGCTCACCTGTCGCACCAACACGCATTTGCCCCGTGCCAAAAAGCGTATCGAGGAAGTTCCCTGATGGTTGAATCTGCGATTGTGGCAACTCTATCAGCTCATGTTCATTATCTTTTAGAAGTTGAAGGAGCTTGAGTTGCTTTGCTTCATTTGCCTGACGTTCTTTTTCGGCCTGGGCTGTGAAACCAGAGACAAGGCCCATGCCAAAACGCATTGCGCCCATAAAATCCGAAAAGCCTGCCATTATCCCGCCTTTGGCGCCCCATAGTACGCCCCTGCTATGCTTGCTAACCCACTGGCGATTTGAAAGCCCGTTTGAAATTCATCTTGACCGGGACTACTTTGTTGCGTGAATGTCGATGGTGACAAAAATTGCCCATACCCCGCAGGCACAACAGTCTGTATCTTTGCTCCACGTTGGAGCACAAGCTGTTTGAGACCTGCAAGCAGTTCAGGGGAAAGTCCTTGCAGGCTATCTTGAATAGGACCAAAGTCTGTAATGCCTGCCGACTCACCCGCGCGCTGTGCCGCTGTGTATGCCATAGTCTGTGCTCGTTTTGTTCCTAGTTTTTGTTCAGCAGCTTCGCGTGTTTGAAAACCACCAAGGAGCGGAGTGAGAAGTGCTTCTTGTTCTTGAAGTGAACCTCGCAGCAAAGGTTCTTCAACGTCTTGAAAGAGACGACGTGTTTCTTCAGGAAATTCAAGGCGTGATGTCGATGTGACTTTATTATCACCTTGCGTAGCTGCACCCACAACGGTAGTAACAAGACCGACAGCAGCAACACCAACGGCAACCCATGTCATAAGAGCATCTCCGCCTTGTGTTTTTCATACAACTGTAATGCCTCATAATCTTTTGCAATAACATCTTCTTCAATCTTCGCAAGATCGGTTTCATCCGTAACGTGCACAGTAACAACGACACAATCTTCAAGTGCAATAAGGATGCTTTTGCGCCCAGCATAACTTACGACATAGGCAGGAGCTTTACAATACTTCCATCCTGTATGTTCAGTGAAAGCAATAAATTCTCCGCACAAGATAAAGCGAGGATGGTTGTGCTTGTGGATTTTTCCGACACCTACACATCCTTTAGGTATTGTCATTTCTCTAATATAACATCCGTCCGCAAAGGAATGCTTCAGTGGAAAGGCGTCATTAAACACAGCACCATCGAGTTCTGAAAGTAAATTCTCAAATCTCAAAATTGCGTTACGGATATTTTCCGACGTCTGTGGAGAGAGCTCCGTAGGTGGTTGTATCACGGTGTTGCTCCAAAGAGTGTTGCTTCACTGGTAGAAGGAAGATTAGGATATGGTTGTGCACCAACTGGACTCTGACGATTCTTATAAAAGTCCTCCAGTTTTCGTGCCGCGCTGATCATGCTGGCAATCCCTGCTCCTTGCTGAGAAAAGTCCTGTGGTACATCCTTTGTACTGACATTTGGCGGTCTTGCCGCGCCTGAAAGCGCCGGTTGAAGTCCAGAAAGCGTATTGATGAGATTGGCAAAACTTGCCGTCTGATCTTTAACAAGAAGACCACCATATCGCTGTGATGCACTTGCAAGAGCTTTGCCCTGTTCACGTTTCACCTGTCCCCCGCCTGCAAACCCAAGGCGTCTTGCAATAGCCTGAGATGCTCCGGCATACTGACCTCGCAGCTCTGAGAGCTGCCCAATAATGGCAGGAAAAATTTCAGCGGTAGAACCTGATGCACGCGCCCGTAACTGTGCAATTGCCTCAAACAGATTACTGACTTGCAGTGGAACACCCAGAAGGGCAAGTTCACGACCGCGCTTGAGGATGTCTTCAGATGACAGAAGACCACCTGAATCCACAGCATCACCCACACCGCCAGCACTGCCGTCAGCACTGCCATCATCATTACTGCCATCACCGCCACCAGCACTGCCACCGAAATCATCTTCAGTGCTTGAAGAAGATGACATGGAGTCATCACCTATGGCGTCACCTACTGAGTCATCACCGTTCATTGTAGCGCTTTCCGTTTAGGCTATTCAGGTAATATTTTCTTAATTATACGAGCTTTTGAATCACTTGAGCAAGCTGGCGCCGCGTCATCGGACGCGGTGCGTATCCCACAGAGCCACCGAGCGGCTTAAACCATCCATTCAAGTCCCACACCTGAAAACGCGATGCGCTGGTGAGATTGACGCGAAATTCCTTACCATGAAGTCCAGCAGGCAAAAGATGACGCACACCAGCTCTTCCAACCGTAGCAAAGAGCAGCCTGCTATCTTTGAGTATCCCGTCAATATACTGGGCTACTGTGACATTAGCAGGAGCATCTATATCGAACGTAAGAAGCTTCAGTTGTTGTATCAGCTCGAAATATACTTCATCACTGTCCCACAGAAGCACATCTTCGGGCTCTGGGCGCAACCAGGCTGATGCTTCCCAAAGTTCAAAGTTCGCAGATGAAACCCAGCGAATACGAAAGAGTTTGCTGCGTAGTCCAAGCGGATATTCCACATCAACGCGTTGACGACCAGATGTTGCTGTAATGGTCTGAGTGTTCATAATTACACCGTCTAAGTATGTCACCATCGTAAGCGCACTCGGAGCGTTTATGTCGAGTGGTACTTTACGAAGTTCATGTATGGTCTGAAACATAAATTCATTCGTATCGTGGATAAGTCGCAAATCGGTGTGTAGAAAAGCGTGAATGACGAAGCCTGTAATAGCAACGCGAGCTGTTGTCGTACCAGATATGTTGAGCGCAATATTGTAACGTAGTGTCGTCTCATCAGATGTTCTAAAAGATGTCTGGCTATTCTCTGCCGATGTAGACCAGACAGCAGAAAGACTTTCAGACGAGGCTGCACGATCGTAGAATGCCTGAAGTGTGAGATTTTGATTCCCTGTATTACCCTCAGCAAGAACCGATGAATATTGTTTACGCTGAAACTGCTGTCCCTGATTGAGGCTCTTTGTGCGTGCCTGCCAGGTAATTTCCGTGCCAGCATCACTATACGTTACAGGATCTTCAATACGATAGACATGGCCGTTTGCGCCGCCTGCAAGCAACTCACGATTCAGGCTGTCTATATACAGTGCCTGAAGCGATGTCAGTGCACTTGTACCAAAAAAGCACTCAGTTATTTGCCCGTTTTGTAGATTCGGTTTTACCGCAAGAAAACGATTGAGTGTTGCAGACCCGGATTCACAATATGCCATAATTAGCGTCGAGCCCGTTGGTTCATGCAAACAGGCAAGTCGCGTAAGCGCCATCTGCGCTTGTGCGGTATTCCATCCCAGTTGTCCACTTACCGTGATTCCCTGAAAAAACGGATCAATCGCACCCGTAAGTTTTGCTTGTCTTCCGCCAACATCGACGTAAATACCATCCTGAGAAACGAAATATAACGCACCTTCACCTGCACATGCCGCAAACTGCCCCACACATCCTCTGCTACCATCGAGCATGACTGGAAGAAACGTATCATTAGATGCACCAACTCCCACCACATTATAACTGCGTTCGGTGGTCCAGACGCGAATCTGTGTCGCGTTCGCAATACCAACTACTGCATCTGCCGAACCATCACCGATGACAGCAAACCCTTCTGCTGGCCAATTTTCAACGCGGTTCTCCAGACGTTCATACGACTTGCTGATATAAAGTCTGAAGCCGTTGACGATCATAAAGAAGTGCCCTGTAGCACTTGGGCCAAAAAGTATGCGGGTTGCTCCTGTAGGTGGAACATCATTGTCCGTTTCAAGTTGTTTCACATCTAAAATGAGCGTTGCGTCTGAGGTATTGTCAAGATAAGGGCTTACATTAGTATCAGGAATCTTATCAACAAGCACAGCATTAACAAACGTGCCGCCTTTGCGCCAGACCATCATACGATCTATTTGTGTGTCGCCTGGATGACTACCTCCATCACGCCTTGTCAGTGTTTGTACGGTGCCATCACCTAGCGAGACAGCAGTCGTTAATGAGAGTGCTGATACGATAGTTAATACTGTGGCATAGGATGTCGGAGCACTTGAGAGACTAATGCGATCGCCGACGGTCAGTTCCGTAAGAAACTGTGTACCCACGCCAATAATAGTTGTCGTCGCATTCGCAATCGTTGTGCCGCTTAGAGCAACAGAACCTTCTCGTACATTTGAAGTTATCACGTTAATACGCTGTCTGTTTGTAGCAAGCTTCGTCGTGTAAAGCACAACACCATCAGCGTCTTTGGGTGGATTGCCTCTGGCTGACGTCGTATTATTTCGGTAACAAACTGTATATTCAATGTCTCCCTCAATGCCTACCCCGCCGCGTAACTTAAGGTCATTTACCCTGATATTCACTGTTCCCTGCGTGTTGGTGAGAAAGCCTATCCTGAACGTGCGTGCATGTGCCCATGTACGAGTCGTATCTGTGCCATAGCGTGTAAATTTCGATTTGCGAATTTCAAGTTTATTCCACTGATCTATGCCTTGAGAAAAGAGGGTAAGCGCACCAAGCCGAATACTGTAATAGTTTCGTCTAAATGCATCGGCGACACCAGTTGTGGTGCTATCAATATCAATGTCGAGCTGAAAGAATGTCAGACGTTCCGGACGATCAATGCGTACCCACACGAAGATATAATCATCATCTTTTACGAGCGCATCACCACCTACGAGCGTATCAAGATTTACTACTGTGCTGAGCATACCGCCATCACGTGTGATACTTCCGAACGTTGAAGCAGCAATAGAAAAAGTCACTGAACCTGTGGGTACCTGCACAAATGTGTAATCATTTGCCGGTCCGGTGGCGAGATTTGTACCCGTCCATGCACCAGCAAAATCTGCAAGTGACAGGGCAATAAGTGTTACGAGGTCTGGTGCAAGTGATGTAGAGAGCGGCGCAGCGGTAGGTGGGGCAATACCCATCGTTGTGACGACTGTACCGCTATCTTTGATGGCAAGAGTACCATTCACGAAATACTTAAGTAGATTGCTGTTACCATCAGGCGAGTTCGCATCCGAAACAACTTGCGTTCCGGATGTAGCAATGCTCGTACTTGCGCCCCATGCACTACTAAGACGGCGTAAATCTGTACCAATCTGGGCATACCCATACGTTACAGTGGTTGTAAACAACCGTGAAAGATAGATGATCGATCCTGCAAGCACGCTGGCAGTACGCTGAATCCATCCAGGACGTACTTCAATAGCTCCTAATGTACGATCAAGTCGCACATTTAACGCAACGCGAAGCGCATCCTCTGGAATTAAATCAGGTTCAGAAAGGAGTGTAGCACCGCGCGTCCAGCGACTTACAGGAAAAAGTGTAAACATGCTACTCGCGTGCCTCACATTGTTTAAGCAGCGCTGTAATATGCACCTGTGCTTCACTTAGCGTCTTTTCCAGCGCTGTAATACGCACCTGTGCTTCACCTAGCGTCTTTTCCAGTTCCTTCGCGTATGCTTCAGCTCTCTCAGCGCGGATAGTCAACTCAATCGTAAGCTGGACAACTTCGGTGAGTGTTATCACGGGACGCCTCCCAGTAGTGGCACACTACACACACCAGAAACCACCTGAGTCAGAGGGTCAATAGATAGTGTAAACGTACCACCCCTGGCCAAACACTCCCGAGCTGATGTAGCAAGTGATGCTTGCACGGCTGCTTCTGCGGCAGCAATGTACTGCTGTAATCCTAGCTTGACCATAGCAGCAAAAGCTTCTGCAACGGTGAGGTTGCCAACACGTGCAGCCCAGGCAAGTCCTACATCTTCTGCGGCGGTTGTTGTGTAGGTATATCTGGCCATCTCACTCCTCAACCTACAACAAAGTAGTTGAATATGTACGTTTCCGACGTCACTGGTGTTGGCGTACCTATATACTGAAGCACGAGTGTTGTTGCCGTCGTACTGCACTCCACAGCGCCAGTCAAACCTGTTCCGGTTCGGTTCAGCGTCGAGACAGAAAACGGTGTGGTAGTCCATGTACCATTTTTGAAGGTGAGCGTGATAACTGGATTTACTGTAGGCGTATCGAGTGCGCTCGTAGTGACAGTGACAGTACCACGTGTGTCAGTGCCGCTTACAGCGCTAATAGTGGCATTAGCACCCCAACCTGAGGTGAGTGCCCAGTCGCCGGTGACAATAGCCGTACCGCCAAAAAACACTCGTGCTGTTCCTGTACCTGGAGATACGCCAAAACCGATACTACCACCA
>ERZ1292644.970-Hain-H14-01um-R2-970-length-16001-cov-36_pt1 | contig 16001 bp, 32 predicted proteins | sample MGYA00564402_ERZ1292644 | MGnify/ENA primary metagenome ERZ1292644 (study PRJEB36523, sample SAMEA6512644) | groundwater metagenome | collected 2019-01-09 | study: AquaDiva: Metagenomics assemblies of 32 groundwater samples
GATAGTTGCCATCGTTGTTCCCTTCTCCTGCCCTGGCCCTACCGGGCCTGCGGGCCTGCCTTGGCGGCGCGATCTAGTTCATCCAGATGCTCCAGGGTAACGGGCGTGCCCCTCTCCCAGGCGGCGGTTAGATAGACGTCGGCCTCGGCCGTCAGTCCTGCGATTTGTGCCATCAGGCTCTTATACCCTTGGTAAGCATCAGCATCGGGGAACCGTGGCCGACTGGTGTCAAAGATTGGGTCCACCTGGTGCCGTAATATATTTGAGGACGGGTAGGTTACCGGTTCCCCCTCGCCACGAGACCGGATCACGACGGGCCTGCTAGCCGCCAGGCGGGCGTCTGTGACTCGTTGTGCCTCCGCCACTTTGGCCCGCTTGGTTGTCTCCATCTTCGTTCGGCGGGCTTCTATTGCTGCCCGATATTCTGTTGGATGATCCCTCTTCTTGTGTCGGTTCAGGACATCGGCAGTGTATATCGTGACCATTTCGCCCCGGTAGCCTTGGAACATGTCTTTATTGCAGATGCCGCATTTCATGGCGTGTTACTCCTCCTGTGCCCTGACCTACCGGGCCTGCGGGCTGCGACGATAGGCGGAGCACCGGGGGCATTCCAGGCGGACCATATTCATAGGTGTTCCACAGTCTCGGCATTTTGGTGTCTGTAGCTGCATCATTACCTTACCTCCTATCCGAATTGGCCGGGCTTGCAACCGGTCCTGCCGCTTTGCTGGCCCACCCGGGCCAGTGCTCAGCGCCTAAATCAACCCCAGTTGTAGGAGCCAGGACGGATGCTCGTGGGGACAATGGCCATCCGGTTCAACGCGGCACCCATCGGTGGCTTTGGCCACCCCGTTATCCATCCACCTTTTCATCGTGGCTAGGCTAGGGCGCGTGCCGTATCCCGACTTCAGAGTGTTTGTATAGGCTGTCATCGCTGCTCCTCCTTATCGAGTGAACTTATTGACCCTGGAGCCTTATTATAAATGATATATACTAAAAAGTCAACCCTTTTTAGGGGTAGTTCTGGCGAGTTCCCGCACTGCAGGGAAAGTGTGTAGCTGGGCAGCTAATACATCCAGGGGGAGAGTTCCGCTTAGGTTAACAATAGGTAGGATTGTCTGCAGGTCCGCTAACAGGTTGTGCACTTTGGTTACCCGCCCTTTCCACCATGCTAGAGCTTGGTTACTGCCTCGGGTTATGCAGCGGTCCAAGGCTAGGCTTTCCGGGGTGTCCAAGTGTACTACCGTCAGCTCCCACCCTGCGGCCCGCACCCCAGTGAAGAAAGGTAGGTTGGCGAGGCGGTCCCCTTCGCCTACTATGTTTTGGTAAGGGCAAGAGCCCTGTAACCACTGCAGTACCCGGGGCTGCACAGACATGCTGCTGCTGTCGGTGCCCGGGGAGCGCCGGCTCTTTGGGCCTTCCCGAGTGTAGAATGCATTAACTGTTCCCAGCTGGCACCCGCCTGGATAAACTACATGGGGGACAGGCTTTGTGGCTTGGCCGATAATCGGCACCCCCGCTAGGGTAACTGCTAGTAGGCTGGTCTTACCGCTACCTGGTATCCCAACTAGATATAACATCTGCTTTGTGGTCATGCTTCAATATTCCAAGGCTTAACCATTGAATAACAAGGTAAAACCTCTTCGCATACCTCTAATATTTCATCTTTTTTTGGTTCGGATAGAGGAGTTCTCTGTATATCTTTTACAAGCGTGGCAGTCTTATGTCCAATATAATATCTTCCTTGTAGATAACTATGATAATCACATAAGCATGTCTCCAAGCGCTCCCAAGAATAACCCGTCTGATTTTGTAGTTCAAGGGCCGCTTCCTTACAAATTGCGAAGTCCTTTGGGTTCACATCCATCACCGCTATTAAACCGGCCAGCGGACCGGTACTCTCTTTTAGAAACATGTGGGGGGCCGCTACGGGCCATTTATGTACTTCCTTCAGCAGCTCCATCCACTTGAACGCAGCCCATGGTCCAATGTATCGTATCGCCAAAATATTGTTCCGGATCAAGAAGTAATTCTTGGTAGGAAGATCCTCTATTAACCATCTTCGTTCCCCTTCGCTAGGCCATCCAGCTTTTTGACAACTCTGTAAGTAGCTTCCGATACGTCCTCCAAAGAGACCTCGCCGCTCCATTCCTATCGGTAGATTCAGGTTTAGAACAGGGGTTAAAGGAGACTCCCTCGTGGAGCATACTGTGTATGCGGTCAAAGCGCTTCCCAAGTTGTAATACCCAAGGTACAGCGCGCTACACCATAGAGCAGAGGCAGCAGATAGCTTCCACCTGTTGTATAACTCCTTGAGCACTGGGTACACGGGGTCAATGTCGCCGCTTTTGTGTAACTGGGCGGCAAACTCCTGAAATTGCTGTATTTTCATGCCCGGACATCTCCCGCTTTGCCTTTTGCGGTAGGAGTGGTGGGGTAAGTATTCCGATAGTCTTCCATCTTCTGCTGTTCCTCGGTCAAGCTCCCACACTGTAACATATGTTCCCGGTAATACATCACGATGGAAATGCGCTCCCACCCCGGCTTAGCCTCTCGCACTGGAGTGTTGGCATGCCATTCGTGCACATTGTTCACGATGATGTCCCCGCTGCGTAGATCGCAAGCCACCCGATAGCGGGGGTATGTAAAGTACAGCCCTTGGTGGCGGTCATTACCTATCACCCCCATTACCCCGCACCCCTGTATTAGGTCCCCCTTATCCTGGTGTACTGCGGTCTGCCAGTTACGGTTCACAGTTATAGTGGTGAAGCAGGTGCCTGGGATGATCCAGTCCTGAGAGGTGCGCTGTGTCCAATCCAACTGCACCGCATAACGCTCCGGGGCGTTTTCCTGGAACACGCCTGCAGCCAGCTGAGCATATTGCTGCATCCATTTCCAATGCCCGGTCTGCCAGGCGGCAAAGGCCGTGAGGCGGCACGCTGGGAACCGGGGCAGGTCCTCTTCCCAAAAACCTACAATGTTACCAGTGCTCATAATCTTCCCGTCAGGACCGAGTAGGTGAGGATAGTTTTTAAGTACCACTCCCTGGCTAACTCTTTCATTGGTAGGAGCGTTCCCTATGGCCATGCCCCGATTGTGGATGTTCCCCTCCTTGGCAGCCTTGCGGAAGCTGGGCAGCATGGCCTGCACCATACCCGGGGGTACAACCTGTCGCCGCACCACGAACAGCGGCTCCATGGTGGGGAGCATCACCGTGGTGTCCTCCGGGCCCTCCACAAGGATGTCGTAGTAGCTTTCGTCAATTAGTTGCCCCTCCAGTGCTTGCATGTCGGCGTCGGGCAGCCGGCCGTAAAGCTGGATAGTGCGCATACATCACTCCTTTTTACTCTTAACAAACTGTAGTGAAGTTCTTACTTTTGCCCGCTGTTGCCGTCTTTTCCAGTTGGCGTACCCCCGTTCATCGTCATAGCGGCAAAGGGGCAGGGGACAGGAGAGGCAGGACGGCAGAGCAGGTTCACAGCCACGGTCCTCATAGTGGCTATAAGTGGGGAAGGTGCCCTGGTTCCTTTCAGGTCCTACCATAATTCCCTCTGTTCAAATCCCTAGCTCTAGCTGTAACAGCCTTTGTGCACCAGTATTCCTCGGTGTCCAGGTGCTTTTCGGGGGATGATGGATTTGATTATGATGCTGGCGGCATAGTACCACCAGATTCGATTGTACGTTCTTGGGAGAATTGTGGCGTGGCTCCCCCTTTTCAAGGGAAATCAGGTGATGGACTTCAAGGTGCCTGGCTGCCCCGCACTCTTCACAGCGACCATCGGTCCGACGCTTAGCCACGCGTACAGCAGAGCTCCACCAGAGTGGCTCTATCACCTCCTGAAAGTATCGGAATGCACACCTATCAGAGCAGTATTTGCGCCGGCCTTTGGGGAGAGGCCCATGACAGTAACGGCAGATCTTCACTGTCTGACCTGAACATACTGTGTGTGTAATCCCTACCATAGCTTCCCCTGCTCTCCTTTGTCTAGTTCAGGAAACTGAGCCTGCCAGCTCCACCAGCTGGTGCGGTGACATTGGAGACACTTCTGAAAACCCTCCCGGTGCTTATACCCTCTTAGCACCTCCCCCCTGCACCACGAGCAGGCCCTTTTAACATACTGGGGAGCAACCTTACTTTGGGGCATATGCCTCCGGCGGACCAACATCCCCAGCATTGAGCTCTACAGTTTCCCACCGTGGTAGTTTAGCGGCATTGTCCCACACCGGGACATAACGCTCCCTCCTTAAACAATAGAGGCAGAGGGTGAACATCTCCTTGCCCACCACCTGCTCCTCCTGAGGCTGTCTGCTGTTAAGTAAAGCTAGGCTGGAGGGGGTCATCACAATGTTGCTGTACCACTCCAGGGTGATGACGGCCCGCCGGTCACACCCCAGGCAGAGGACTCCCCGGGCATTGACCCGGCAGGAAAGCGGCTGGTCATTGTTGTTGTTGGTCACAAAGTCACCTCCCTTTTGGATAGGAACCAAAGCTTTCTAGTAGTGTCATAAACCGTCTTTCACCTCCTAGAGTCCGTTGTTGTGCAGCCCATATACGAGCATGATAAAGAATGATGCCCACAACCTGACCTTCTGCATCTAAATAGACGGCCACGTCATCTTTCACTTCTCCTACCTCAACAGGTTTTGTATCCCTGTATAGCATATACAGGGTATCTGTAGCTTTGTCATAATGGGTCCCTATAGGATAAATATCATCCATTGATTTGCTCCTATTCATTAGAAGTCTTCATCAGTCTGGTAGCTCTAATATCTGACTGTTAAGCTCATGCATATCAAAATTCCAGTATTCGCTCAGGCGGATAATAGCGGCAATATCTTGGTCTTCAGCTACGGTACTTCCTCTCCGTAGAGCATGGGCCAAAATCATATTATGCCAGTGCTCTGTTGCAGTGGGACCTCCTGTGACTAATGTTAATAATGATCTCGTCTTCCTCTCATCCACGGAAATTTGCTGTCCCCACACCTCCCGGTTAAGTCGAATTGCTGGAGGCTTGATATTTCTCCCTGCCAGAGAGAGGAGCTTAATCCCCTCAATTTGTTTCGGGGTATATTTGTAAGACAGGGGGAGGAAGCGGCGTAGAAGACCTCCCTCACTCCAGTCCACTGTGCGCCGCTTCAGAAGGGAAGGCACAATTCCTGCTATCATGCCTACTAAAATTGTAGCACCTGGTGGTAGGTGTAACTTTCGGATCAGATGAGTATGATAACCAGTGACCCCGTCATACAGTAACGGTAACAATAAGTCTCGTAATCCTTCACCAACCACATTATTTCCCGCCATACTAGCAGTGTAGTCCGAAAGTATTATGTGGTGGACAATCTTCCATCGTTGATCTTCATCGAGAAGCTGTATTAACCCTGACCTAGTAGCAAAGTTGATGCGAAGAATTGCCCTCCCATCGTGGAATTGCTCCATAGCCCGAGTCTTGCCACTGTCTGGAGGTGCACACACAAGCATAGACAGTGGTTTACGTCCTTTTAGCCCGCCCGTGTGTAGTGCCAGCGATATTGAGTTGGTTATTGGAGCTATATTAGGTACCTCAATGAACATCCCTAGATACCTAAGGGCAGAGTGGATGCAGCTTTAGGGAGACTCTTTAAGTAGGGCTTAGCAACGAAACCTAGCTCTCCCTTCAGGTCCTCCACACTTACCCACATATCATCGGTACGAAGCCACATCTCTACCCACTCGGGTGGGATACACATTACATAGGATCCAGCTAATCGGAAGATTGGTCTTATCAAGACTTCTCTTCCATCAGCCATTATTGCCTTTCTTGTACGCCGCATCATAACCCTCCACAATACCCTTCCCCAGTTTATAAATTATAAATAGTTCTTGAGCAAAGTAAAGGTGGGTCGGGAACGAGTTTTGACCTAATTTTGGGGGAATCGAGATCCTCGGACCTGGGTTCCCCCCGGGACCGATTTTTATAAGTATAAAATTACGAATATATAGACGAAACTCCATTTTAGCTAGGGAGAAAAAAATACTTAATGTGTGTGTATTTTTATTGTTTTTATTTTCGTATCTAGCGAGGCGATTTTTCTATATACTCAGATTTTTATACTTATAAAAATATCGGTGTTTTGAGGCGGTTTTTTAGTCCTTTCACCCTTTACTTCCTCCCTACTACCAACGATAATTAGTACCATGAACAAACCCTTTACTAAACGTGCGCTGGCACAATGCCCCATCTCTGGGTGCACAAAACAGGCTATCTGGAGCCCCCCCACTGTAGCTAAGTACGCCTTCCGGCTGCGGTTCTCCTGTCAAGCTGGTCATGTAGGGGCAATACCTTACTGGGAGGCCAAGCCCTTCGGCATTACCCTGGAGACCTTTGGGCTGCAGCTAGCTGCACCAGCAGAGGACGGCAACATACACGGGGTGGTCCCCCTGGTATTCGACGGCACCACGTACCCAAGGCTCAAGCTGCCAGGAGATAAAGATGGTGGAAGCCAAGGACCTGACAAAGCCAGACCAGGTGGTGGCGGCGGTGGTGAACCTGAGCCAGTCGGTGTTGCAGTTAAAGACCCAGGTAGCTCAGCTACAGAAGAGGGAGGAGGAGCTGGCCCTGGCCCAGACCCAGACAGCTTCGAAGCCTGGTGGAACAGCAGAGGCAGCTAGCGGCCATAGCTTCTGCGGGGAGAGCAAGTGTCCCGCCTGCGCCCCCGTCGTCAACAAGGCGTATCAGATGGGGCAAGAAGGGGTTATGGCGATCCCCGGGGTGAAGGAGGCTGTAGACTACCATCAAACTATGGCCAAGATGGGGTACGAGGGGCAAAGCTGGTATGGAGTGCCTCAACTAGCTTCAGTAGTCCAGATGCACCTCCTGATGATGACACCCCTGGATACACCAGTGGAAGTGGGGTAATCTGTGACCACACCCTACACCAACGGAGCTGGACCTACAGGGGAAGGTCCGCCGGCCCCGGTCGACGGTAGCGGCCCCGATATGGCTGCTCGCCAACAGGCTATCCAGGCTTACATTGAGCAGTTGGTGGAAGCCAAGGTGCAGGCTGTTCTCCAGGCTAGGGGGATAACCGGGGGAGCGCCCGCAACTGGAATAGTGCCAGTCGCTCCAGGGGGACAGGGCGCTCCTAACTCTGTTGGAGGAATAGTGGCCCAACTTGTAGCTGCAGCTCCTGCTATTGCTGCGGCTGTGACCACAACCATTACGGCCATCATGCAGGCAAAGGTCGCTGCCAACCCCCTGGGCCACCTGGAGGTTATTGCCCAGACCAATCCGCGGCTGCTGGCACTTTACTCTCCTAATCCTTTGGGCCCAGATTTTACCGGCATTTTTGCTAATATTCTTACCACGGGGATACGCATTGGGGCATCTGGTAGGGGAGGGGCTGCAGCAGCCCCTTTAGCACCCGCCGCACCCGGAGCCTCACCAGGGTCCTCCGTAAATCCTCCACCAGGGCAGCCAGGGCAGTCCGTGCCAACACCCCCAGACCCACCAAAAAACTCAACGAGTTCGCCAGGTCTCGCTGGCAGCATTTCAATGGGTAGTGATTTCTCCGTACTTTCAGATGAACAATTCGGGGAACTTCTGAATGCTGTTCGCCGAGAGTATGCAGGGAGATACGCCAATGCCCATGCCTAGAGGCTTTAAACACTCTGAGGCTACTAAAGCAAAGATGAGCCTTGCTCATTTAGGATGGTGTCCATCAGAGGAAACCCGTGCTAGGATGAGCAAGGCTAAGAGCGCCAATCCGACTCGCGGAATGCTTGGTCACACCCATTCTGAAGAAACTCGCTGTAAGATGAGTGCAGCTCAGAAAGGTCGAATTATATCCGAAGAAACCCGTCGTAAACTAAGAGAGTCTCATAAAGGTCTTAGATTGTCCGAAGCTGCCAAGGCGAAAGTCGTCCAGGCATTAACAGGTCGCCCTGTATCCCAAGAAACTCGTCACAAGCTCGCCCTAGCCAACATAGGCAGAATTATGACGGTAGAGGACCGTCGGAGAATGAGTCTCGCTAAAAAGGGTAAGAAAGGGCCTGTCTCTTGGAACAAGGGATTGACAGTGGAATCCGATATTCGTATGCAAAGGTTGAATGAACGTTCTAAGGCAGCTGTACAACAATCTCCCAACCATATTGAGCAGGCCCTGCAAAACCTTCTTGACGCCAACTTCCCGGGAGAGTGGAAATACACTGGAGATGGCGAAGTCACTCTTCATGGGTATGCTCCCGACTTTACCAACATCAACGGGCGAAAGGCGGTCATTGAACTGTTTGGTCGTTACTGGCATCCTGAATCTGATGTTAAAAAGCGGACTGATCTCTTCCAGCGGTTTGGTTTCTCAACCCTAGTAATATGGGAAGAGGAGCCACTTGACCATGCTACATTACTAGAGAAAATTCGTTCCTTTGACAAGGTAAGACATGCCCTGGTGGGATAGCATCATAAAGGGAGAGATACAGCGGCACCTGCAGACTATGAGCACTAAAGACTTACTGGGCTGGGTGGATGACATGGTGATTCAGCAGCTAGACGACGATAGGCTGGAGCAGTTGGTCAAGCACCTACAAGGGAAGCTGGTAGCTCGGAGACAGCGGTGGGCAGGGGCAATAAGGGACCTTATGGGGGTAGTGCCCCAATGACCCTTGACGAGCTCCGGGCCCTACCCCTGGACACTCCCTTATATAAGGAAGGGGAGGGTGCTGGCTCCTCCTGGTGGCAGCAGTTGGAGGCTGTAGCTGAAAGCATCCCCTGTTCAGGGTGTAAGGCGGAGGCCCTGTCCCTCATTTCAGGAATGCACGATCTGGTTAACCATCGCCTGAAGCAACCCCTGTATAATGAAGAGAACTTCCAGACTGTAGCTGGCTACTACGCCCAAGCTGTGTTAGCAACTTTACCTGGCTGTTCCCCCTCCCAGGCCGCTGCTGTGGAGCGGTGCATCCAGGACATCAAGGCCCGTGGTGACACCTCTGTCAACCCCTGGGCAGTGTGCCAAAGCTCAGCGGGGTGTGCCCTGCCGCACCGCCAGCCAGCAGCTACACAAGAGGAGGAAGACCAAAAATTCATGGATCGGCTAGTAGAGGCACTGAGAAAAGAAGGGAAGCTGGAGGGGTAACTATGGCAAATGAGATCGGGACCAGCATTTGTGGCTGGCCAAACGGCGATCTGGCTTTTGGCCCCTGGAGTGAGGGTACCCCAGTTGGGGTCGACATCACGGTAAAGTGCCCTCCCGGCACAAACTTCTTGGGGATCTACCACACCCACCCTAACGGCGTAGCGGCCCCCTCAGCCCAGGACATCAAGAGTGGGCGGGCCAGTGGGGCCAAATATCTCTGCATATCGGTCCCGGGAGAGGGAGACCTGCGGTGCTACCGAAAGCGGTAGGAGTTCCGCCACGAAATGTTGACCCTCTACTTAGGAGAACATTACGTGGTGTATGGCCCTGCAATACAGGAGGGCTGGTGCAAAAACCGGTAAAGGACCAGCTTACGTGGACAAAGCAGGTAGAAAAGCTACTTGCTGAGGCCTTGAGTTCTGGTATGACCGGCCAGATCGTGCTGCACCTGAAAGAGGGCCGGATTATGGAAATTGACACCAACAAGAAGGTCCGTGTTTAAAGTCATCTACACTGGTTATGGAATAGAGTTGGCCAGGTATGCCGGACCTAAAGGCAAGGCAATGTTGCAGTTAACTTTTCTCCACGGACAGGAGCACGTACAACTGGATGCTCTGGACCTGGAAGATGTGCTGTGGAAACTAATGGGATCTCTACATAACGAAAACCTGAGTTATGACGAGGTGGTTAAAGTGTAACCCCACATACATAACCCGGGGAGACGTATTACTTTACAGCCCCTGCCCCTTGGCAGGGGTTTTTCTTTTGGTAGATTTGGGTTAGGTGTTGCTGCCGATACCAACCCACTACAAGCTAAATCTCATAGGAGGGAGGTGGATCATGGAAATCCCGTACAACCCCAATATCCTTGTTGCTGGCCCCGTGGCCGCGCCCGTGTTCATGTCCCAAGACTATGTCCAGATGGCGCAGGGCAAGACCCAGGTGTCAATGGAGCGCCGGCGGCGGCGTGGGCGGCGTCGCCGGTAGGCTGCCCGGGGGGCCTGTATCCCCCCCATTAGTCCCAGTGGTAGGGGTGGAGACGGGTTTGCTCCTTGTCTCGTCTCCTTCCCCCTTACATCAATAGAGGAGGTAATACTGTGACCATGAAGAATGTAGGCGCGGTCCTCGATAAAACGCGGGAGGACCTATTCGCCGCACTTAAACCCCTGCAAGAGTTTATGGCTGAGCAGAAGAAAGCTGCTCCTGCCACTAACCCGCTAGGCGACCTTCCCTGGCAGGTCTCTCTAAACCAATCAGCAAGTAAATGGCTGGCCGCACCCAAGGCTGACCAGGCCATCGTCCTCCAGAAAGACGGTAGCTACAAACTGGTCTCAGGCACCGCTGCGATGGAAGCGGGGGGCCTGCTGGGCATCATCGAAAACCCTCTCAACGGCTTCTGGCCCGCTGTTCCCATTGGAAGCATCCTGGTGGGAGGGTTTACCGGGGTGCTGGCGGGCGAGCTGATCGACGCCTTCTTCCCGCCGCGCACCAGCACCGGGGGTGTGAACATCACCAACATCGCGGTGAAGGGGGGCGGCATCCTCTTGTTGACCATGTGGGGTCCGATGTTGATGAGCCGGACGGGCAGCACCATAGCCATCGCCATACTGGGCGTACAGATACTATCGGACCTGCTGCCCATAGACCAATGGATCATGAACCTGGTCAACTGGATTAAGAATCTGTTCGGACAGACAACCACTGCCCAAAGTCGTCAACCCATGCCCATGCAAGAAGTTGCTGCGCCGGGGGGGTTCGCGGGCAGGCAGCATGACCTATACGCCGGCATCTTCGGAGGAAGGTAGAACAATGCCAGCTAGAAAGAGGAAGTATACCCAGACGGATACCGGGGCATGGGCCGCTGACAGCGGGGGCATCAATGTGGCAATTGAACGCAACGGGGTGCTGACCCGCATCGATATGACGGCGGAGATCACGCCCTCCGCAACACTAGCAGGCGCTAACATGCCCGACGGCTTATTCCGCGTGTTCCAGAACACCACCATTCGTGGTGGGTCCCACACCTATGTGACCCTTCCTGCGCAGGATCCCTGCGGCGGAGGCATTCTTATGCACTACCTTAACCGGAAGGACTTCCGGATGGTAGGACATGGGAGAGCGACCATCGTAGCTCCCAGCAGGACCTACAACCCTATCACGTTCCGATACCACTTTGGGAGCCGGCCGCAGACGTTGTTTGGGATAGACAACCCCTTCGACATGTCAGCCTTCATCCCAGCCAACAAAGAGTCCAGCTTGTCCTTCGTCATCACGACGAGCGGCAACGACGTGATGGATGACACTGTGACGATCAGCAGCGGGACCTACCGCTTTGAGCTGAGCATCATCCAGGGCACGGAGGGGGATATACGGGAGGAAATAGGGTTGCAGGGGGTGCAGTACCCTCCCAGCGCACCTATGGGCATGGTGCCGGCCTGGATTGCGGAGCTGTTTTCCCACACAGCTACGGGTAGTGATTACTCTGTCAAGCGTGATCTCCAGACGGGGGGCTGGCTGAAGAGGATAGCGATCATAGAGCAGGATGAGACTGCTACCCGTGCAGTACGAGCACATGACCAAGTAACCGGGGTCTCCATTGACCTCTCTTCGCAGAATGAGCAGCTAATACGTAGCTTCATGGACAGCTACTTCAACAGTCAGGATGCCAGCACCAACACGGTAACTAACGACACTGCACCAGAGTTCCAGGGCGGGTATGCTGCTCACGGCATCATCATCCTCGACATGCGGGCCCATGCCAAGGGTCACAGTGACTATGGCCTGGACCTACGGGCTTTACAAACCGGGCAGGTCAAGTTGGGGCTCACCATCACGACCTACACCAGCGGCGATGCCAGCCTAATATTGCAAGAGCGCTACATGGCTAACCCGTTCCAGAGTTTGTCCGGCTTATAAGATGGCTACGGGGGTGCAAAGTAGGGCAGGGTTACTACCCGGGCAGCAACCAGAAGATGTATGGTCTGCCTGGAAATACTGCCGGTGCGGTGCCCTAATTTGGGCAGTGTGCAAACCTCTGGACCCGGAAGCTCACCTGCCGCGGTACTCGGCCCGGGTGGTGTGCCAGGAGTGCGGAGCAATACACACCCGGCACCCCCTGGTGCACTATCAGGTATGGTGGGTCAAGAGCAAAGTAAAAAGACACATATTCCGCCGCTGGCGGCAGGCCTGGCTTAGGTTCTGGACCACATAAAATAGGAGGGAAACATGTCACTGGCAACAAAAATTATGGGATTCCTTCGGGGAACTACCGATGAGAAACAGGTGGAGGTCAGCCGGCATGGTGCGCTATACACCCAGCATGATCTCCCCATTTACACGGACCTGGTGCGGCGCAACCTGGTATGGCGGGTTAGTGAGACCACGGCAGTGGCTGCCCTTATCGGTTCCACCTACCCGACCACGGCGTCTCAGCTTGTGCTGTACAACAACGAGTCGGAGGGCAGCGGGAAAAGCTACATCATTATGGGTGTAACCGCTTCGCAGATCGGGGCTGGTGCTGCCCTGGCGTCCTGGCATGTCATCTTCGGGGTGAGCCAGATAAAGCCGACAACCCTACCGACTGGTGACCTGGCCGCCGCCGTCATCCGGCCTATGCGGGGCAATGGTGGAGCCTACCCTGGGAAGGCGCTGGTGGACCTGGCTCCTACCCTGAACATTGACCCAATCTACCAGCCGATCAGCAACATGAACGCGAGCAATAACGTCAACTCTCTTGCTGGCCCTGGCCAAACTGTCCGGGTGGATGGATTGGTCATCCTGCCCCCAAGCTCCCAGATAGCGCTGGCAGTAGTCGCCTCCGATACGGGCGTCACCACCCGGCTGGGCCTCATCTGGGCTGAGCTATACCTGGACTTGCCGTAGGGCGGAACGCCCGCCGCAGGAGGGTAGGCCCGATGGCTAACCAACCGGTCCCTGAAGCTGCTAAGGAGCGGCTGAAACAGCTTTACGCCGCCTATGCTGTAAGCCGCCAGAGCCTTGCCTGTTTTACGGAAGGTGTGCTATTGGGTTTGGGCCTAGACCCTAACGACTGGGACCTGGACACCCGTACCATGACATTTCACTCACAACCACTACAACCACCAGTAGAGGTAAACAACCTTGAGCCTCAGAATCAACGGAGAGGGGTTTAGCGTAGCGGACTCCACCAGGCAGCGGGACGCCACAGAGCTGGCCCTGGAGGTTGAAGGGCGGGCCGCCGCTGAGCTGCGCCTAACGGAGGTGGACCAGGTAGAGCCAGCGGGCCGCTACCGTCTACGGGTCAACGGGGATGTTCTTCTTATACAGCGGGCCGACTTCACCCAAACCCCCGGGGAGTATCTCTGGCCCAGTGCCCTAACGTTGATGGAGCTATCCTCAACGGGGGTGGTTTTTAAGGTCCCCATCGACCTGACTTCCCTGGGCGGCTTCACGGGTATGCTCATTGACACCGTGCCGCTGGACACCCCGGGGGTGGTGTGGCTGGGAGAGGGTATGGGGCCGAGTGCAGAGCCGGCGGGCTGGTACGCCTTTCTTGCGGAGGGTGAGCCTGACCCAGTGTACGTGCCCTTCTGGCGTGCTGAAGGTTAGACAACCTATGGTTAGAACAGGGTTGCGGAGACAGCGAGGCCGGGTTGGTATGGCCCTGTTGGAGTCCACGGGGATTCTACGCAACGGTGTTCCGATTACTGAAGGCTCAGCTATTCGTCCCGGCGAACTGGTCACGCTATTTGCTCAGCTAGGTGGTGTTTTTGGGGGAGATAGTGTTCGCTTCACAATCACATCGGTTGCGACTGGAGAGGTAGTATTCGGGCCAGTGGAAGAAAAGAAGGACCTCTTTTCACTTCAGGTACACCTAGACATTACGGGACCGACAACGGAAGACTCGTACATGCTAGTAGCCACTGAGCTGGTGCCTATTTTCCCTGACGACACCAAGACTTTCAGCTTTGCGGTATCCGCTTCAGCGCCGCCGCCACCCACCAAGCCACCCGGCACTATTGGGAATATCCAAGGTTTAATCATTGCGCTGGCGGTTCTGGCCGGCATTGTCATCATCGCGCCGGCTATAGTCCGGCTTATACCCAAGAGGGAGTGACGACGTGCGTGCTAATCAGTGGCTAGCAATAGCTGCCTTAGCTGCTCTAGTTGTATGGTTTATAACCAAAAAGAAAACCAAGTTCAGTGTTGGTCAGCGAGTTGCCCTGGTGTTTTCACTTGCCACCGAAGGTACTATTATTCAAGTCCAGCCATTAACTACCGACGGCGTACAGACATATGTCGTTCAGTTTGACAACATTGCGGGTCCGAGTATCAGAAATGAAGCTGACCTAATAGCTATTTAAGGAAAAGTGATAACATGCGTATTCCCCCTGTTGTTTGGGTAGCAGTTGGTGCAGTGGTGCTGTGGTTCTTCTTCCGACCCAAGGCCACACCCACAGCCCAGGGTAGCATCCATAGCATTCAGGTTGACGGCGCACCTATGGGCAGCCATGCCGTGCCCAAAGTGGCTGGGGGTAGCATATTTGCTACCATGGGTGTCACGGGGTTAACCAAGAACTTCCAGGGCACGGGCATTGCCTGGAGGTATCAGGTCAGGCTAGTAATACAACAAGAGGGCGTCTTTTTTTGGACTATAGGACCGGGAGGCCCGGTAAGTATCCCCTTTAACACCAATCAGTCCTTAACCCTCAGTGGTGCTGTACCTGCCGCCACCCCCAGCGGCCTTTACTCGGTGACCGCTGTTCTCCAAGCGGAAGGCAGCACTGCCACCGGCGCTCCCACTGGTACTTTCGCGGATATTCCGGGTGCTTTCTTCACTCACCCCAACGCCATCAGCGTGGGGGCTGCAGCTGGCCCGGCAGTTCCGGCGGGCAGCGTATTCTCCGTGGACGTGGCCCAGGCAATCATGGCACAGATGAACAGGGGGTAGAGTGGAACAGCGAGGCAGGAAAGGCGGGGTAATTGTTCTAGCCATAGCTGCTATAGCTGCAGTCCTCTGGCTGTTGCGTGGGAAAGGTCCTCCTCCTCCTAGTACAGGGCCAGCAAAGCCGGCGGGCAGCGTATTCTCCGTGGACGTCGCGCAAAGGACCAGGACGGCGATGCGTCGCGGGCGAGCCGCGATGGGCAGCCACCTGCTCCTCAAGAGTGTTGGTGGTACCGTAACAGTAACAGTTATGTGGACCGCCGCGACTAAAAGCTCAACGGGGGTGCCCATCCCTTGGAACTACGGTATTACCTGGCAATATAAACAGGTGTCCACAGGAGTAGTTTTAGATCGTAGCTTCTTTCCAATAGGTAGCAGACCCAACGGGACCTTCACTTTTGGCACAGCTCCTAAGATATTAAGTGTTCTCTACAGCGGCGGGGACTGGACTGTCGAGGTGGCGCTAAAAGCCGACACCAGTTCTCCCACCGGCACCCCCAACAACGATGTAGGACTAAATACTGGTGTAGTCATAGCCAGCACCCAGCACCTCAACGCCTTCAGGGTAGCGTAATGTTTAGACGAGTCGATCTGGTGCGGCAGTTCCAGCCCCTGCGGGAGAACAGCGTTTATGGTATGGACAAGTTGTTGGATATGGCAGCCTACCCGCTTGCCAAGGCGGTCACCATTTACGCTATTGCAGACTCCAATGTGGGGGGATCGCCCATCACCATTCGTGCTGTGGGGAACGACGCGCCGGACCCTGGGGCTGGTCTAGTTGATTTAGAGTTGCCTGGATTACACCGGACCACGCCGGACAAGTACAGCAAGGTAGTGTTGAGCATTGAAATGGCCAAAGCGGCTTTCCCCTTTTACGGTGTGGTATTTGAGACCGGGACAACTGCACCCGGCAACGGGTTTTGCTGGGCTTATGCTGACATCTGGTGGGAGGGGAAGGAGTAGCGATGGC
>ERZ1292644.971-Hain-H14-01um-R2-971-length-15980-cov-5_pt1 | contig 15980 bp, 22 predicted proteins | sample MGYA00564402_ERZ1292644 | MGnify/ENA primary metagenome ERZ1292644 (study PRJEB36523, sample SAMEA6512644) | groundwater metagenome | collected 2019-01-09 | study: AquaDiva: Metagenomics assemblies of 32 groundwater samples
TGACCATCTTGCTGCAGAAGCCTCAATCGGGCCTGAACCGGACTGCGCTGCGTCTGGCGCCGCACCAGAGGCTCCCTCCCGAAGCCGCGTTCAACGCTATCGTTATCACGATCAAGGGACTTACACGGGCCGATTGGGACGGGCTCGCTAGCTTCCTCAAAGGTGTGGCGGACCGGGCGAACGCGTGTCTCCGTCAGGCGGCCGTCCTGCCCCACCACGTGGACATCTGTCAGCGCGTGCTAGATGCCATCCTGCCTGCTTTGCGCCCTGACCAATCCGTGACAGTTGACTTTATAGACAACGCGTCGCCCGGTACCAGGTACTTCGTTGAGTACGAACCGGGGGTTGAGGTGCTGAGTTCAGCAAACGGGTGGGCGATGACCCACGGCGCAAAGGCCCCTGCGCCACAGGACGGGGAGTCCCCCAAAGCCACCTGAGGATGCTATGCACTGGGTAAAGGTGAGAAAAGATACCTTGGGAGTGGACTGGGTAGTCCGGATGCCGGGCGGTGCGCCTACTCTACCTCTATCATGGATAAGCTGGTGGACGAGTGACCCATTCATCGTGGAGTTTGACACCCGCTCCCAAGCTAAGAAGTGTGTTGCCCCTAATCTTACGCACCGCTGTTACTTCAGGGTGACCCCACCCCCGGTTTTTCCACCCCCCACCCTTCCGGGGGCGGCGGTGAGACAGGCTTACATGCCCTCTGACGGGGGTCCGGGGAGCACCTTGCCGGGAGGGGCACGCTAGAACGGGTTGACTTCGACCTGGGGCGAATTTACCACGATTGGGACGAAGCCTATGCCGCGGATCACTTGGAACGCGTCCGGGATGCGGTAGCTGCCTTGGCTCCCATTGGGCACGTCAACGGCCCCGTTGTTGTCCAGCCTGCGTATGATCGCCACGATGTCGAGGTCGGACTTACCCTCCATCAGGGCGGTGCCGATCACGATGCTGGCTGATACTGAAATCTGGAACCCGGGGTTGATATTAATGGGAACCGGGGCCCAATCGACGCTCCGGGCGGGATCTCCGGCGGCCATGGCTACTGTCAGGTTTGCCGTCCTGAGCCTGGGTACCGGGGGAGTACCTGACCAGTCGCCCTCGACGACGAAGTTGTCTCCGGTCAGACCTTTCTCTTGGACGATGATATGTGCGCCGACCTGTCCGGCGGCTGTCCCGGTGTTCTGGATGGCCGGCCAGCTCACGAGGATACGGAACTGAGGCCAGATTGCCGGGTCGATGTTGTACCGCGTGAAGGGGGAGACCGGACTCACAAGCACCCCGATCTCACTCCCCTCTACCGGTACACCCACCCCGTCGGCGCCCTGCATGGAGACGTAGCTGTCTGGCGCCGGTTGGGGGTGTCGCAGGACATCCAGGTCGGGAGAGTCCATCATTTCGAGCAGGGAGTTTGTTCGGCGGGCCATCTTCATCTCCTAGCTAACCCGTCTGCCAGGTCAGGTGTCATTCTACAATGTCGGAGCTTTGGAGTTCAGGCCCTCTCCGGCCAGTGCCAGGTGGTGCCGCTGGCTAAGGGCAGTGGCTCTATCTCCTCTTGGTGCTTGGCTGACGTTACCCAGGCGGTCAGGGTGTAAGCCCCCAGCGCGTCGCCCGTCTTCCGAGCAAGTGGGTTGACGTTGGCGACTGTTACCCCTGAGTCATTGGAGCCGTCTAGGAATATGACCCCGTTGAAGGTGTCTGGACTCCATACCCGCACGACGATGCAGGGGCGGCACGAGCCGTCCGGCATCCTGCTATGCACGATCCGTCCAGGGCTGAGCCTTTGTTCTGCCATGCTCGGTCCTCCATGAGGCCCTAGAAAGCGTTGACCTCGACTAACGGGGCCGCTGTTATCAGAGGGGTGAAGAGCCCTGTCTCCCTGAGCGCGTCCAGGGCGTTGACGAACCGTACCTGTTTCAGCTCGGCCAGGGTATCGAGGCGCCGGACGATCACCACGATGTCCAGCTCGCTCTTGCCCTCGAGCAGGAGCGCCCCGATCTCGAGCGTGAAGGGCAGAGTGCTCTGGGACCCGGGGGCCAGTGTCCAGGGCGCCGGGACCCAGATCACCCTGCGCGCGGGGTCGGATGCCACTATCGCGGTGCTGAGGTTCGCTGTCCTGAGCCGCGGGGCGATAACGCCCTGCGTGCTCTTCACCCAGTCGCCCTCAACGACGAAGTTTTCTCCGCTCAGCCCGCGTTCCTGGACGATGATGTGGCCCCCGACCTTCCCTGAGCTGGTCCCGGCGTTTGATACCGGGCAGGAGGCTACCAGGAGTCCGGACGGATAGAGCGAGGGGTTGAGGTTCAGGCGCAGGTCGGGGCCGGTGACAGGGCCAAGCGGGACGATATTGAGGGACGGGGTTCCGGCCGAGGGGTTGAAGCCAGGTATCCCTCCTCCGCCCTCTCCGCCTGAGCCTTTGGCAAGCAGGATGACGCCGGCGGCGACCGCGACGGCAGCGAGGGCCTGGGAGCCATCGCCACCTCCGCCTGACATCCGCCGACGTCTACTAGCCATCTACGGGCCTCCCCGGGCTTTGGCTACCCGGTCCCACCGGTGCCTGGAGCCGTTGGTGGGGTGCCATTGCCGCGGCCGACGGCATCCGCCAACGCACTCACGGCCTTCGCGCTAGCGCGTAGCCCCTTGGCGAACCAGTCTTGCTCAAGCGCCATCCCGACCTTCGTCCCGGAGAACACCGTCGAGTGGGTCGCCACGGTCGCTGTAACTGTCGCTGCTGCTCCGAGAGCGCTGCCGCTGTCGCCCCCTATACCCGGGACGAGGTAGCCGACGGTACCCGCGACCCCCAGGGCGATGAGCACCTGTAGCCAGCGGTTTAGGCCGGGGGCTTTGAAGAGCTGGTAGACCACAGCCACCACTGGGCCTAGCACCAGCGCCTGAGAAAGGTCAGAGCTTGTCATCAGGTTTCCTCCTGACGGGGGTTTCCCGTTGGCTGGCCGGGCGCCAGCTACGGCAGGACAGCGGTGTCCTCTGCGAGGAATCGTATCAGCCTTATGGTGTGGGCGGCTTCACCTCACCCTGCGCCTCGGTCACGCTGATGTTCTTGCGAGTGTTCACGAGCGCCACGAAGCCCGCGCCGACGGCAGAGATCATCCCGGTCAGCCCGCCCGCAACCGCGCCTGCGAGGCCCGCCACTATGGCGATTTTCTCGGTCGCCGTATCGGGGAGGAGCTCGATGACCATCCAGGTCACGAGCGCAGCGGCCATGAGCAATACGATGGCGAGGAAGATAACGTACCGGGCCAGCGTCCGCCACATGAGCCAGGTCTGTTCGTCCAACAGGTTTCTCCTACTGCTCTGCCCGCCCTTCCCGGCGGCCCTCTATGCGCGCCAGCGCCCTTCCGTCCTCAATCTGTTGCTTCTGAACATCCTTGAGGTTGGCCTTGACTTCACCGATCTCGGCCCGGACGCCGTCCATCTTGCCGGACAGTGTATCGAGTTTCCCCGACATGCCGTTCCCGCGCACCTTGTCCCAGCCAAGCTTCCCGACTACGACCGAGACACCTCCTGCCAGGCTGATGAGAGCGTCCGTCAGAGTCACGTCAGGCATCCTTCTTGCTCCTTTAAGGAAACTTCCTATTGAAGTACAGGAAATCCCCTACCGACGCGCGGTGGTCCACCGCTTACGTTACAGGAGCACTACTCCCCGCCTGCGGTCTGCTACCACGCTCCCGTAGGCGGGGAGGCTATTTTCACCTGTTCACCTGATCTTGGTCCCTGAGCTTCCACGGGCCGAGATGGCGTCTGCGATCTCCGTCACCGCATCGGCCGATAGCTCCAAGGCGCCCAGGGCATCGGTGGCTATGGCGTCAGCATCGATGGCGCCGGTAGCGATCGCTGCTGCGTCTATCGCCCCAGCCGCAAACTTTGCCGCTGTAATCGCCCCGGCTGCTATTGAGGCCGCGTCTATCGCACCATCGGCAAGCTCGGACGCCCCGATAGCGTCCGCCGCGATCTTCGCCGCCGTGATGGCGTCGGTAGCTATGGCGGCGGCGTCTATGGCTCCTGCCGCGAAAGTGGCTGCGTCAATCGCGCCGTCTGCGATCTTGGCAGCCGTAATAGCGTCCGCCGCAATAGCTGCCGCGTTGATCGCCCCGGCCGCGAAGGTCGCAGCGTCGATGGCACCGTCTGCAATTTTGGCCGCCGTGATGGCGTCGGCAGCTATGGCACCCGCGTCGATAGCGTTGTCAGCGATGGCGTCAGCGTCTACTGCCCCGGTGGCGATCGCTGCTGCGTCTATTGCGCCCGCGGCAAACTTCGCCGCCGTGATAGCGCCTGTCGCGATGGCCGCGGCGTCAATTGCTCCAGCAGCGTGCGCGGCCGCCGTGATGACCCCAGCGGCGTTAGCGCCGACCGAGGCATCCATGCGGCCTCCGACCAAGGCGGCCGGCAGACGGGCTTGGATGTCGTTCGTGTCTCCTATGACGTCGCCGGCCGTCTGCGCTGTGCCGGCCCCGGTCGGCCCGTTCTTCACCATGGTGGCGTCCACAAGGCCCGCCGCGTCCACCACTACGTCCCGTCCTGCCGTCGCGGGCTTAAGGTAGCCAACCGCACTGGCCGCGTAGAGGTCGTCGTAGACCTCCTCCTCGACGACCTGGAAGTCCGCCCAGACCGGGAGACACGTCGCCGTCTCGATGAACTGGGCCCGGAGGGTGCCGACCGTGTTCGTGTCAGTGGCGCTCAGCGTCACCCGGTAGTTCCCGTAGGCATCATAGGTAGAGGCAGTGACCGCCTGCGAGCGTATCGTCAGCGCCCCGCCGTTCTTCGAGAGCAGGATCCCGGTCGTGGCGTGGTCAATCGCCGACACCAACCCTGTCTCGGGCGTAACGCCGTCCGTTTTATCGAGGAACGGTCCAAAACTTACCACGACCGAGGTGGACTGCCTGAGTATCAGCGACACCTAGCCACTCCTCTGCCTGCGGTACTGGTGCATAGCGACGGGGATGCTTAGGCCCGCCGCCAGGTCGCCCGCCTCGAAGCTGTCCATGACCCTATTGGTGTTGTTCGACCAGATGCCGCACCGCAGGTTGCTACCTATAGCAGAATCCGTGACGCTGTTCTGCAAACTGCCGTTGCGGTAGCGGGAGATGGTCGTGCCGCTGGCTTCGCCCTTGAGCACATCGCCGGCCACGAGAGTGAGCCCTGTGGTGTCTGTCCCGATCCCGGTGAAGGTGCCAGCCGAGACCTTCGTCGTAAGCCATTCGTCGCTAGCGACCCGCACAGCGTAGTAGGTCAGGGTGGCAGTGCTGTCCTTGCGGAACAGCGGCCCGGCTGTGCCCCCACCGCCAGTCTGCGCCGCTTGGGAGTAGTGGTCCCCAGACGACAAGTCAGCATCCGCCCTCGCAGTCGCCTGCGTGGCCGTGAACTGGAGAGCATTCGACACCACATCCAGGTCGCCCCCTAGCTCAGTCCACGCCCACGTCCCCTGGAGGTGTCCCGAGCCTCCGTCGTCATTGGCGTGCGCGCTGAGCTCTCCGTTGCTGTCGTTGAAATTGCACTTGATGACGGTGCTGGGGACGAGCACGCCCTCATCCGGCTGGCCCCCGAGGAAGTCGGTGTACGGCACGCCGTATTTCAGGGCGAGCGCCCCGAGCGCTTTCAGGTGTTGGCCAGCAGGCATCCGGCCGGCCAACACGTCGCCACGCCACCGCCCGTATGCCAGGCGCTCGACCGCGAGCGTCTGCCGCCATTCAGGGTCGGTGACCGCGCACCGCTTCTGGTACGTCACCCCGCCGACAGAGAAGCGCAACACGAGGTCCCGGCCCACCGCCACGGGCTTCCAGCGCGCCAGCCCAGTCGGGTCGGCCAGCAGCACCAGGAGCTCGGGTATGAGTTCGCCCACCGTGCCCGCCACGATGTTCTCGCCCAGGGCGAAGACCGTCTTTAGCGCCGCCCTTCTCGCGAGCGTCAGGGACGCGCTGGCGTCGCCTATCGGGACAACCTCTGGGCCGATGGGGACGGCGCCCGGAGTGAAGCAGAGCACTCTCTTCCCGAGGATGGCAGGCGCGCTCTGGTCCGGGAGGTTCCGTAAGTCGAACACCATGTCCGGGTGCCGGTACATCGAAAGCGGCGCCGTGCCTGGGTCGCTTACCCAGCGGATGGCATCAAGGTAGAAGGGCATCCTACGTCTCCGCGATGACCTCAAACCTGATCGTGTTGGTATCCGCGCTGAACCATATCTCGGCGGCGTTCCTGATCGACGGGAAGTCTACCGAGTCCCCGTTCCCAAGTTCCAGCCTGTAGTCGCTGAGCTTGGTCTCTTGCGAGCTGGCCGCCACATACCCGACTGGGCTGCCTGCGTGTCTCCTCATCCTGATTGTGCATCTGTACCCGTAGGGAATAGGAAAGTCCGGCCCCTGCACCGGAGTGTCCGCCGTCACGACCGTTACCGCCCGGACCATGAAGGGCGTCGTCCCGCGCTCCCCGTAGAAGGGCTGGACGAGCGTCTCCTGCATCTGGCTTAGGATGAGCACCACGATCCGCAGGAGCTCCGTCTGGTCTTCCGGTAGGTCAGAAGCGTGGAGGGCCTGCGCTCCGGGGGTCAACTCCGGCCCGCCAGGGAGGATGCGCGAGGGGATGGCGAGCCTGGGGTACCCGCCCCGGATGCCGCCTCGAGTGCCCCCGCTCTCCCACCAGCGGCCTACTCCCGGGCGTGCTCCCGCCGCCGGGGGGGTTACCGGTCTCGCCCCTACCCCTGTCACAGGTGAAGCGGGCAGCTCCTGGGCCGCCGGAGCGTCCGGGCTGAACTCCTGAAGTTGGTCGGACCAGCGTCTCTGTCTTGTGCGCTGGGTACCTGAGCGCTCCTGCGATGCCTGTTGCTGAGCTATTTGGGTCCCGTCATCAGAGGGAGATGGCGGGAACAGTTGAGTACGTTCTTGGGTCAACTAGGAGCCTCCTGTCTACGTTCATCGGACACCTGCTTACCAACTCCAGACTCTCACTCGTCCAGCGCCTCCGTTCCCACCAGCTCCGGAAACCCCTGTACCGTCTGTGGCCCCCGCACCACCCCCGCCACCCCCTCCGGGCACCGCTCCTGCTGCGCCATCACCGCCGTCGCTATTAGCGGTGGCTTCTCCTCCGCCTCCTCCCCCTCCGCTGCCATTTGTGCCCATAGAGCCATTACCCCCGCCCGCTGCTCCCGCGAACCCACCCTGGCCCGCTAGGGTCCCGAAGGTGGCAGTCTGGTCATAGGTTAATCCCCTGCCACCAACACCCCCGGCGATCTCAGCATCTGGCGCGGCTACGCCACCCCCTCCGCCGCCTCCCCCTGGCACCGCAAACCCGGCGGTGCCGTCCGCCCCTCCATTTGTTGCACCGTTCTGTCCTATGCCCGATTCATATGAGGCGATGCCGCGTCCAGTACCACCAGCCACGAGGACGCCAGCAGTCCCTGCGCCGCCCCCGTTACCTCCTGCCGCTATTACGGTCGTCCCGAAGCTGGTGTCCTCACCGATGCTGCCGGCAACCCCTCCGGTACTATCTGTCGCCTGAGCTGCGCCGCCAGCGCCCCCGGTCCCCACTGTCACGGCAACAGATGCGGCAAGGTCGACGCCTCGCAGCAACGCAATGACACGACCGCCGCCTGCGCCTCCGCTACCCCCACTTCTTGCGGAACCCAATGCGCCCTTACGGCCGGATCCCCCTCCACCTCCCGCCGCGACGCACTCGACCTGCACTGTCGTGACAAACGGCCTCTTGTACCAGGTGCCGTCCTCACTGAACTCCTGGTAGTCAACAATCGTGGCGTAGCCGAGGGAGGGCACTTAGACGAGCTCCTGTACTACCGCTGTGACCCCTAGGGTTCCGGACGTCGGCGCGGTCGAGTAGTTCACCCTGAGTCCCACCCAGGGCGCCCAGACCTCGGAAGCGAAGAACTCCCTGGTATTGGCCGAGACCGAGAAGGCGCTGGATATGGCTGCCACGCGCTCCCCGACGCCGCTCCCGGCAGATGCCCCATACAGCAAGACCGTCACCGCCTGATCGCAGTCGTTCACGATGTCAAACCCGTATTTGCCCGCGTTGTGGAGAGGCACCATGTACTTCGGGGTATGGTTCCTGGTGTCCCTGATCTCTTCTTGGAAGTGCGAGTAGACCCGCGTCAGGCCGATCCGGGTCATAGGCCCGGCGGAGGGGATGACCAGGAGCCGCGGGTCTACCTGCAGGTTCTTCTGGTCTTTGCTCTCGCGGGTCGTCATTACGGGGTCACTGTCGTCCCGAGCCCGCTCGGCCAGGAGTTGACCCAGATCGGGAGCACGCCCTTGATCTGCTTCCCGTTGGCATCCAGCCCGAGCTTGCGGAAGGCGAACCGCCAGCCCTGGAACTCGATGTGGCCCTGTGGCCTGGGCACCGAGACCGACTGCGGGTAGATGTCGAACCTCGGTGTCTCCTGCTCGTAGACAAAGAACTCGGAGGCCGCCCACATGACCTCATCGAACGGCCCCCACTGGCTCGAGCTCGCCGGTATCGGCTTGACGCGGGCGTTCGTGGAGTCCGTCTTCCACTGCCGGACCGTGGTGCCCGGGTGGGTCAGCTCGACCTCGAAGTCGTCGGCGATGATGAAGCGGTACTGCGCGAACTCCCCGTCCGGCATATCGAGCTGGGTCGCGTCGTAGCCAGTGTTCGAGGCTGTACCAAACGAGGACACAGAGAGCGCGCCGATATCGACGCGCATAGACGGGATGCCGCCTACCGCCTCAACGAATACATCCACGACCCCGTCCGCCTTAAAGAGCCGGGCCGTGTGACCGGGGAGCAGGATAGGGTTCCAAACGTTGTTCTGGAACTGGTGAAGCACGTCAAAGTCTCCTTACCGCCGGGGTGATGTTTTGACCCAGCGGCGCACCTAACCCTGGCGCCCCGATGACCGTTTGCTTCTAACCCAGTGCCCCTGACCTGCCCTCGTTCTCCGCCCTCACGTCGCCATAGCTGGCACCTCGCTCGAAACCCTGGCCGCCTTGACGTACACCTGCCCACGCTCCTCGAGTCCGTTTATCTCGCAGAGCTTTCCGAAGATGTCCTTGGTGTCGAAGTGCTGCGGCAAATCGGCGGCATGAATGAAATCATTGACCGGGACGAACAGGCCGCCGGGCTTCAGTACCCTCGCGACCTCCCGCATTACGTCGGCGAGCCCGTTCGGGTGGATGTGCTCTATGACATCTGTCGCTACCACGGCATCCTGGTCCCCTGGCACCTCTTCCAAGCTGCTGAAGACCGGGATGTCCAGTCCCCTCTTCTTGAACCGCCACTCTGCAAAGGTCCGGTGCGCCGACGGCAGCTCAACGAACGTCATCTGCGCTCCCTGCGCCGCCAAATCAAGGGCCACTGACCCTATGCCGCCGCCGAAGTCCACGACCTTCCCTGTCACCCTGGTCGCCTGGTACACGCGCGCCCAGTACCCGCGCATCGTGTTGAACTTGGCGCACTCGACCAAGTAGTGCTTGGTGTCCTGGTAGAAGGCCGACACCTGCTCTGGGGTCCCCGGTTTCCTTGCGTCCCACTCCTCGGCGAGGGGCTTGCGGTAAGGTACGGCCGTGAGTATCTCCCACGCCTGCTGCCTGGTGACCTTCATGTACCCGTCGAAGTCACCTACGACGTCCGTTTTGTCCGGGCCCCCTTCTTTCATCGTGAGCGTCTGAGCCTGCATCCCGGCGCTGAAGCTCAGGTCGGCGAGCGTGTACGTCCTGAGCCCCTGGTGCCCGAGGGCGATGCTTGGGTCGAGCCAGGCCTTGAAGCCGAGCAGCCGCGCCCTTTCCGCGAACGCGTAGTCCTCGCTCAAGTACTCCCCGTCATCCGCGATAAAGGGCAGGAAGAACGGGTGGAACTCCCGTGGCCCGCTGAATGTGACCGGGAGCTCCTCCGCCATCCTCTCCACAACCCTGCGGTGAATCGCCAGGAACCCGGTGGCCGGGTACATGATCTCCACGAGGTCCTTAGCCCCCTCAGACATCTCCACCCTCTGTCCAGGGAGCAGACGCAGAGCGGCGTGCGGGTTCGCGGTGTCACGGACCGGGTACATCCCGCAGACTGAGGACTCTGTTTCAAGGCACGCCCGGACTATCCGTTCGACGCTCGGGGGTTTCCAGATGATGTCCGAATCGATGAACAGGAGCACGTCGCCTGCGCTCCTGTTGCGGAGGAATAGCTCCATGAGCACCGACCGGGAGCGAGAAACAAGGGAGTCCGCTTCGGTCTGGAAGAAGACGTGCAGGTTAGGTGACGTGGACACTGAGGCGAGGAGGGACTGTACGGTGGAGACGTGTATCTCCTGCCGCACAATCATCGCCAACATGAAGCTCAGGGGGCTGGCGCCTGACCCCTTGAGCTGGAAGGTGTCCGGGACTCTGGCCGGGACCTCTTTGGCCCCATTGGTAGTCATATCTTCGCCCCCGTTTGATGTGAGGTGTAGCCGGGGCCCTAGGTTGACTGGTTCAGGCGAAGTCCTGCTATTCCTTTGCGCCGAACAAACGCTTTACCGCGACGGTAACGATCAGGGCGCTCACCACTGAGGCGGCAATGGCCCCCCAGGAGAAGCCTCCGCCTGCGCCGGTTTCCAGGATCACTGGGACCTGGCCTACCCCCTGCACTCCAGGGCGCGGGGCCAGCTCGTCCGGGGGAGTCACATTCTCCATGAACGGGCCAAGGCTTCCGTCCCACCCGGACCTAGCCTCCGGCACACCCTGTCCACCGTCGAGGGGAGCAGGGTGCGCCAAGGGGTCTGCAGGCCCGTAAACGTATCCGCGTTCACTGGGGTGCTGGGTCGTCATGCGGCGATTTCCACTGAAGCGAAGTAGCCCTCGAAGTAAGCCTGCCAGTGGTCTCTCCGAGAATTGACGCGGCTGTTGTCAGCGACGCACAGGGTTACCAAGTTCTCCAGCCGCAGGTCGGTCTTGATGTAGTTGATGTGGTGGACGGAGAGCTTCTCCGAAGTGCCGCAGAGCTGGCAGCGGTGTGCGTCGCGTTCTTTGATGAGGGGTTTGAGACGACGGAACTCGGCGGGGTAGTAGACGTTCTTGGCGCGCCCGTCTATGTAACGGGGATGGTTAGTCCCGGAGTGCTTAGCTTTGTGTTCCGGGTCTCTCCACCATTCGATGACGGATAGACGAATCTTCTCGGCCATCTCCGGGGGCTTCTGTTTACCGAGCCATGGGCGCATCTTTCCTTCTGCCGATGCCCGAAGCTGACCGGTACGGCGAGCCTCAATCACATCAGCAGGGACGCGTTTCCCCTTCCAGGGACTCAGTACGCCCGCCTCAGCTAATCTTCGCAACGAGGCCTTCTTTTTCTCTTGTGCCTCAATTGTTTGCCAAGGCACATTCCCAGAGGCCAAGATTCTCTGTGTTGCGGCCTGAACACGTTGGCGCCAGAGTTCATGCGCTTCGGGGTTCTCCACCTTTCTGCGCGCCAAGGCTGCACGTATAGACGCAGATTGGCGAGCGCGATGCTCCGGGCTGCCTGCCAAGGCCCTGCCGCGTTCTCTCCATAGATCGTACGCGGCAGAGCCTTCGATTTTTGCGGTGTCTGGAGACATTGTGAAATATTTCACGTACCCACTGTGAGGGTGGCTCCGACCGAAACGAGCGGCATGGCGATCCAGTTGGTGGCGTCGCAGACGACCCAGAAACCGGAGCCGACCTTCTGGTTGGCCGTTTCAATCGACACGTTGTCGGCTGCTATGTCGTTGAAGGTAGCGATCGTGTCCGCGGTGTCGGCGGCGACGGTCAGGGTCTGAGCCTCTACGGAGAAGAAGACGTACCAGAGGCCTGACTCCTTTGCCGGGAGTGTGAAAACCACCAGGGCGGTTGCTGCCTGGTTCGTGAAGATGCTCCCGGACTCGTTGTTGGTAACGGTGTAGTTAGCCGTCTTCGCCGTGACGTTCTTGAACCGGCTGTTGAAGAGGCCGACGAAGGCGCCGGGGTTTGTGTGTCTGAGCGGCATGTATGTCTCCTTGTCCTCTGCTGAGGAATGCGGTGGGAGTCTGGCCGGTTAGACCAGGTACCCGCCTCCGGAGATGCCGCCGTTGGCCGCGCACGTCCCGTTGGTGACGGCCGCCGTCACGTTTACCACGAACCGCAGCCCCGGTTCCGGCCACTCGAGCGTCACGGAGTCCTGGGCAGGGACCATGACTACCAGGCGCTGGGTGCCGGCGGTGACTGCCGTCGATTCGTCCGAGTCGTAGACCTCTACGGTCATGATCTGAGTCGCGTGCTCGTTCGCTATGTGCAGCCAGGTCAGTTGCAGCACGCGGGCCATGCCGTCGATGTCGAGCCCAGAAATGACCTCCCGGACATCGGTTGCGGGCGTAGTCATGACCTCGTCGTTTGTTCCTGAGACGGGTACGCGGGCCATTAGGTTCCTCCCCTCCGCGGTAACCGCGGGATCCTTACAGCGCGTCTTGGCGGAGGGCGGTCAGGCGGCTGGCAACAGCATTGTGAGGTGTGTCGCCGGCCGCCCCCCGTGGTTGCTTTTGTCCGGTTATTTCTTGGCGGTTTTGCCCTTTTTCTTGGCTTCCCGCTTCGGGTTGGGCTTCTTCTCTGCCACTTCGTCCTCCCTGCCTACACGTCAATCGTGCGGCCAGCTTTCTCAACCGTGATGCCCAGGTAGGCGATCTCCGTCGAGTAGATGACGGCGGCAGGCAGGTTGACGTACTGGGCGATGGTGACCGAGATGTTCTGCGGGATGGTGAATGGGCTCAGCGCGTACGCTGTCCTGGCGTCCAGGCGCGTGTCGTCCGAGATGATGGCCGAGAGGTCCCAGTGGGCCATGAGCCGGGACTTCACGGTCCAGCGGATGGCCCGGACGACCTGCTGGCCGTAGTACACGAGCCCGTAAATGCCCAAGAAGCGCTGGTCGGCGACAGACTGGGTCGCAATGATCGTGTTTTCATAGGCGTTGGTGGTCGGCGCCGTCTGGTCGGCCCACTGTTCATTGGTCTCACCGATGTCTGAGGGGAGCATCCCCCGGACGATGAGACGGACGCTTGCCCCCATTGCCGCCCGGGCTTCTGCTACGGTCCGGTCGCGGGCCTCGACGTAAAGCCTTCGGATGTTCTCGCGTGACAGGAACATGGCTGGCTGGATGACGGACTCGGTGACAAAGGGGGGGTTTACCGGGACTGGGACTTGCTGTGTGGTCATCTTGCTGCCCTCCATCGAGCAGGCTTCTCAGGTGACCGTCGCGACGGCGGATCTGGTGTCAGAGATCCGCCGCCGCTCTGGGAGGAGGTGGAGCTGGTAGTCGGGTTTTAGGTCGCGATGTTCTTGCCGGCCTTCTCGCAGACGGCCCCCTCGTAGCTGATCTCGTAGGGGTCGGCGACTGTCCGAGAGCCATACTCTTCGATCTTGAGTTTGGTGTTCTGGGTCACGATGATTGGCATCTCGGTGATGCCGAGGACAGGCTCGAAGACGCAAGCCTCAACGTTGTCCATGGAGATCACCGTCATGATCCGGTACAGGTCCCAGATCGCCACGACCGAGGACCCCACGCTGATGCGGAGGCCGGTGATCGGAGGGATGAGGGCCTGGAACGTGGCGGCGGCGGTCTCGCTTGTCTGTGCGGTGTGCAGCCGGACGCCCCAGATGGCGAGGAACGTCTCGTCCGCGATAGCCGTGTCGTCGCCTGCGCTGGTCGTCGCGTACCCGACGGCCTGAGCGGTCGAGGTCTCGGCGTACACGTCGGTCGTCGGGCCGGAGAGGTCCGAGGGGCGCAGGTCTCGGATGATGAGGTCGACACCTGGCAACGCCGTGCGGGTAACCGAAGCGAGCTGAAGGAGTGCCGCGCGCCGGATGGCCTCCACGCGTTCGATACGCATGGTCTTGTAGTTCCAGAGGACGCTGACGGCAGTGACGCCGAGGTCCTGAAGTGGGTTTGCAGCGGGCATCTAACGCCTCCAAAGAGGGCAGTCTTAGGTGTCTCCTGTGTGTTCCGAGGTATCCCGCGCCCCAGGAGTGGTGGACACGGGATACCCTTTGACTTGGTCTGGCCAGCCGTCTTACGTGGTTGAGAAGAAGACCTGTTCGCCCTCCGATGTACGGGCTGTGGTCGTAGAGCCGACGCCGCGCCGGGCGCCGGCCATGGCCGGAATGACTTGTGGCTGAGACTGGGCATAGCCGTTGCGGCCCGGGGGCAGCATCCTGACGCCGGTCGCCGGAACCGGGGCTGGGGCTGTAGTGGTGCCACCAGGCAGCGGGATCATGGCCGACGGGAGCGCGGGCAGGCCGAACTTTCCGCCTGTCAGCTTGTAAGAGAGCTGCATGACGGAAACGGCTGAGGACGCCACGATGAAGGTCGTGGCCTTCTCAGTGCCAACCCACTTGCGGGAGAGCCCCCCGATGAGAGCGTTGACGCCCCAGCTTGTGAGGATGTTGGCGTAGCCACCCTCGGCAAAGATCGGGGCCGCGCCCCCGCCGGGCAGCTTCGCGACGAGCTTGGGCATGGTGGCGGCCGACGCCACGCCTGCTACTGCGGCCACCGCTTCCCCGATCTTGGGCAGCACAAAAGGCTGGCCCAGGACGCGAGCGGTGGTCGGGTTCCGGCGGCGCCTCTTACGAGGGTTAGTGGAGATCAGGCGGACGGTATCGCTTGCCACAGGGTCACCTCACTGCGAATCGCGGGCTAATCGCCGCGAACTAGGACCCAAGGCTCCGGGTCAGACGGCAGTGAGGTGAAGATGTCTGCGCCGACCGGGTATAAGGGGCCCAAAGGCTTATAGGGGCCAGTAAGGAGGCTCTACGTCTGTAGCCGCCGGGTTAGAGACAGCCACGCAGGCGCACAAGTCGCCATGAGGGGGGGCATCTCCCTAGACGCACCGCCTCCACTTAGCCCTGAGGGGAGTCTAAGAGCGGGGTGCTGACCGCGCAGGAAATGCGACAAAACGTCACGGACTGAGAGCGACAGGCTCAGGCGGAGAGGGTAGTCTGAGTGGGAAAGGCTAGACGACGAGGGTCTTCTGGCCCACGATATTTGGCATCTCTCCTAGAGAGAGGCCCGGCGCCACGGTCTCAGCGTAGACGGACTGGCCGTCGATAAGGACCGTGACAGCCGCGTGGTCGAAGAAGCCGTCCCCATCCACGTCGTAGAGGACGACTTGGGAGGGGATGCCGACAGACTGCGTTAGAGCAGAGAGGAGGAGCGCCTTATCATCACAATCGCCACCAACAGCGGAAGGATCTTGGCCGGTAGCCTCGGCGGTGAACCAGTTCGAGAGCAGCTCGTCCGGGCTGGTGATCTTCTCGAACCTCTCGGGGTCGGGGACGACCGCCATCTGGTTGTTCACAAAATCGTGGAGGGCGAAGGCCCTGTCCCAGACCGGGGACATGTCGGACAGCCCGGCGCGAGTGAGGACCTCTCTAGCCCCTTCGGCGACAGCCGGCTGGGACACGGCCTGGTCCAAGAACGAACGCAGGACAGCCCTGACCCGTTCGGCGTTGTTCTCGTCCACCTGGAAGCGGACGACGTCTCCTACCGTGACCCCGTTTCTACCTCCTCTGCCCGCCGCTCCGATCCGGCGGAGGTCGCCGAGCGTCTGGGACCCGCCCTTAAGGTTCGCCAGGAGCCAGACCCCGGCCGCTATGGCACCCAGGAAAAAGAGGCCGGAGAGCTCCTTCGTCCGTCGCTCACGGGTCTTTTTGTCGTGGGTGAAGCCGAACGGGTTGTCCTCACGTGCCTTCTGGAACACGACCCGTACTGAGGGCGTCTGAGTCCCGGACGTGGCGGCAAACCCTTTGATGGGCATTTGGTCCTCCTGGCTTATGCCGAGCTACCGGCCTGCTGGCCGCCTGCTGCCTGTTGCTCTCTGTCCGCCGTCCTCCGCCCGTCGCCCTTTGCCACAGGCCCCCTGCTCACAGGGTTCTTTGCTATAACCGGCGGGGCATCGCGGCGGACCGTAAAGACCTCCCCGCACGCGGGGCAGGTCCCAGACCCGGCGACCGGCGATCCGCGAGAGGTGGATGCCGACGAGTACGAAG
>ERZ1292644.974-Hain-H14-01um-R2-974-length-15959-cov-17_pt1 | contig 15959 bp, 23 predicted proteins | sample MGYA00564402_ERZ1292644 | MGnify/ENA primary metagenome ERZ1292644 (study PRJEB36523, sample SAMEA6512644) | groundwater metagenome | collected 2019-01-09 | study: AquaDiva: Metagenomics assemblies of 32 groundwater samples
GGGGCCCCTAATATGCTTAAAAAATATACAGAAAAATTATATATTAATATCTTCTGTTACGATTAGCTGATAGGAAAAGCGCTTCCCACAAATTACGAAATTCGGGCCCCTTATCTAATAACATATTAGAGAAACTATCAGCCATAAAATGTCCCATCATCGCATATATGCCAGGAGTACCAGCGGCCCCGTATGCTGTCATCATTCCTGTTAGCATATCATGATTACGACTACGATGGCCCCCACGAGCTAAGTTAAACGTATCAAATGGATTTCGCTGGCCGTATTGTTGGTATTGATTCTTAACTATTCTATTCATGGCCATACTTGGTATTGAGGCATTATCTATCCGGTAGTTTACTCGATCAATAGTATTTATAGGTAAAAATGGAAATAACGACCGACTTATACGTCTGTGTGTTTCTCTCTCATGCATAATTATTATATATCATTTTTACATAATAAAGATATTGCCAAGGGCCCGAACGAAACACGAGCGTGAATTATTATCGAGGGCTTATGCTATCTGCTCACAAATTGAACGAAAAGAAACCAAGGAAAGATGTGTTAAGAAAGTTTATAGATCACTTAAGAAAAACGCAAAATCTACTTTGATCTTTTAGAACCGCAATATTTCCTACCGATTTTTGTACTCTTGTGAGTCCGGCAGAACGAGCCTACCTTATGAAAGCGATCAACGTTTTTAGTGTGTGTGTGTTTACAATGTTTACATGAACGTCTAACTATTGAGTGAGAGCCTCTTATAACACCCGGTTTATGTTTTGGGGCCGATTTACGTTTCTTTGCCACATATTTATCACTACACACGCGCTTTTAAATTTTTTAGAACTGTCTTTATCACTAAAATGGGGCCCCTATCACTAAAAAATTCGGGTTATCACTAAAACGAAAAATTTGGTAGTTAGTACAAAAATTGTTTATATGAATCTGGATATTTCTTATTCTCCGCCTTATCAGATTTATATCCATTGAGTCTATCTAGTGCTATGCGGACATGTTTTCGACAACCAACAAGAGCGATATTCCCATAACCGATCTCGTCGTTGCCTATTCTGTAGTAAGCTACTTTGGTTATGGGGTGTGTTGCTATTTCACATTCGTTGCATGTCAAGGCTTATCACTCCTTATCACTAGTCATTGTGTATTGTGATCTCGTCAGGGTTTTGCTGGTGACTTTTGGTCTTGCAGGTCTCGTCTTCGGTCTTGTGGTCATACAAACAAGCTTTGTATGAGCTACCTATTGGAAAGTGTCCATCATACCAGTTGAACTTGGCATAATATTCGTCATAGTCACTTACTGTTTTATCTAGGTGCGACCCCGTCTCTAGGTTGTCAACACTAAATGTTATTTTGTGGCCCCGTAGATCTTCACCATTCACTATGAGCACATCGGTGACGTCGTCGTGCCTGTCACTTTCACTATACTCTATACTACCTTCTTGTTTTATATCGCCCTTGTAGGTACAATCTTTCTCGCATTTCTCATTGATATGTATCGAATTGTCTATTGTGAATTCGTTGTCTGCGCTTGCTTGGGCCCCCTGTAACGCCGGTACGAGCCCTATTGCGGCCAATGCTGCAATGATGATTATGTATTTCAATACAACTCTATTCCCAAACGACTATTTAAGGGGTGTGATGCACGAATATAGAACAATCATCCATTTGACTGAGTTCTGACGAACTTTTTGCCGCAGTCACAAGGTTTTTTGACACTTGGACGAAACACGTCAAGTCCAGATCAGACTCTATTGGAATGGTCTGGAAACAACCGGAATATTGTGATTTTTCATGACGAGAAGAGCGGGGCCCCAGTCTGTGATATTCTGATATTATCTGTTGTTTTCTGTCCAAGTCTACCCAAGATCAGGTGTGTTTCGTCAATCCGTCTACACTAACAGTTTTATATAAGAATACTACATAACAATATTATGTCAACAGACAATTTCAGGACAGTGTCTTTCCGAGTCCGAAAGCAAGACTATGTAGAATTCGAGCGTATCACCAAAGTATTGTACCAATCAGGTAAGATTAAAGATCCTCAGGTAAGTGTGCTCGCCAAAACATTCCTCTATGTGATGTCTAACCAGTTTAGAGATATCGAGGCCAAAGCACAGGCAATAGTCAATCAAGCTCAAGCTCAATTAGCTCCACAGGGGGCCCCCAATGTCTGAACAACATGATACATGGGTTCGTAAAGTAGCCCTGATCAAGGAGATGGCTGTCAATCCAAATGGACGTATTCCGGATGCAGCTCATGAGGTTGGTGTGTCCCGTGCTACTGCCTACGACTATATGAAAGAGTTTGCAAATGTATACAGGTTTCTTGAGACAAAATGGGGAGAGGAGTTTATAGAAAAAGTAGTAAGATATTATAATAATAGAGTGCCAGAGGATCTAGAACAAGAGAGATACCTCACAGAGAAAGATATTATACCGCTACGAGCCGTAGCATACAAGTTGCTCCCTGGCGAGGAAGCCGAAACGCTAATTAGTGCGGGAGAACCTACTACTAGTACATTGTCACAGGTAAATGTTCCAGATCTATCGAGCAATGCTTCTATACTCAAGACTCTGCTTGAGAACACCCGTAACACTCAACCGATACATATCAAAAAGTTTCTTGAAGTTTTTAACATAATGGAACCACAATGGATGCAAAATCCAATACAACTATTTGAATATCTCAAATATATGTTCGGGCCCGCAGCTGGTGAAAACATCTTTAACGCATTTAATGCAGCTCGGGGGGCCCATGTGTATACACCTGGTCAAGGAGCTGGTATGAATCCATTTATGATGGCTATGGGTATGCCAAGCATGGGTATGGGTGGCAATCCACAAGACCCTATGGTACAAGCATACATGCAAAAAGAGATGTATGACGAAATGAAGGCCGAAAAGGAAAAACGCAGGCAAGACGAACAATTTGACAAGATGATGCGTGTAATGATGCTCAAGATGATGGGTACGTCTATGAACGACAAGATGCCCATGAATCCGTTTGATCCTAACAATCCAATACCGTTTCAGGTCAATGAAGTAATGGACGAAACAGGTACGAAAGTAAAACAGCGCACAGTTACTCCAAACTTCAGTGGTATGGGGGGCCAGTCCGAACTCATGACTATGATCTTGAAAAACAGTATGGACCAAAACAACATGCTCATGGCCAAGAGTATGGATAGTTCTAAACCTATAACTGATCTCTTTATGGCTATGTTCCCTCATTTTCGTGCTAACAGCAATCCCATTGAATTGGTAGGACAACTTAAGCAGGCATTTCCAGAAGTATTCAGTAAAGAACAAAACGGGCTGTCCAATTCTATAGAAGCACTCCGTCTAAAATTTGATACAGAAATGGCTATGCAGGCCCAAAAAATGCAGCTCTTTGAAAAACAGCATGGATGGGAAATGGAAAAACTAGACAAGCAGGAAGCCGGCAAGAACGCAGAAGGATGGATGGATATGCTTGGAAAACTTGGTGAAAAACTCGCCGCTCCAGTGGCCAATGTCGTAATGTCACAATTTGGCAGCGGGTTGGCAGCTAAACAAGGACAACAGCAACAGCTCACTCCAGAACAAGCACGCCAACAAATGATCCTACAACAACAAATGGCACAGCAACGAGCAGAGGCCGAGAAGGAAGAACGAGAACAGTCCGCACAGTTTGCCCCTACCACGGGTAATGCTCAACCAGATCAGAAAGATTTCGCTATAGAATATCTCAAGATGCAGAACCAACAACTACAGACAGCACTACAAGCACAGAACCAGTATCAGGCTCCTATACAACAAGCCAGACAGACATATGAACCAGTGGGGCCCCAGAAAGAATTAAATCCAGACAATTTGAGTAACATGTCGTTGGGTGATCTTGAAAATATGCAGAAAGAATTGAGTGACGATATGAATAATACAAACAAATGGAATAGTCTCATTGAGGCAGAAATAGCCAATAAAAAACTTAGTGGCGATACCACAAGCAGTGTGGAAGACCCATATGATAGATCACCAATACCCGACGACGAGGACGACGACAACATGCGACTAACGGACTCTAAAAATGTGAGTCCGGTTGCGGCTGGTGCTATAAAGAAATTAGAAGAAGATAATGAATAGTATGGCCCTACTTGACGACGAAGAATGGAAAGCATTCATAGAATATGATAAACAGGAACCAACAGAACAAGAGTTAGAGGATCAGGAAGAAGCTAAACAATTTTACTTAGGCCATGAATGGAAGAAGTTCGATGATGCCATAGTCAGATTTTGGAAATTTTGATCCATAACTTTCTAGCGTAACATATAAATCTCGTATTATTTACCACTACTCTAATGGGAAGATTCTGGAGTGGACTTGAATATAATAATGATGTGAAAGAAGCTGGGGGTTTACTCTCGTGTATTGGTGCGGCAATAGCTATTATTGTTTTTAGTATCGCCCTAGCCGCAGGAGAGTCGCTTGGTATAGTGTTAGTTGCATGGGGTATTGCCATCTCGCTCGTTGTACTCTGTATAGCGCAACCAGTGAATCTCAAACGTATTCCAGTATGGCTAAACAATATCATTCTTGCTAACACTATGCACAAACCATCTGGATTCAACCTAGCTGTGGGTATGACTAACAAACAGATCTATAATGAACTACATCGCAAGACTAGTGGTGAGACAGAACAAGAAGTCAAGTTCTTGCTGAGTACAGATCATTCACCCACATCAATACATGCTATTGACAGAGCCACCAAGATATTTGGTAAGGGACAGATCATTGGGCCCGCGCTTGAGGTTGTTGATGCAAATGAACGCTACGCACTGATCAAGAAAACCCATATGAGAGGGGCCGGAACTCAATCTAGTCCTATACAGAATGATGAAATATATTATCTCACAGGTATAAACGACGAGGGGTATTATTTCGTTCATGCTGTAGATCTACGACAAATAGTGCAGGATCTAAAAAGATCATCAACACTTAGCGAACTTGTTGACTATACGAACCGTAAAGACGAAGGTTATGAGAGGCTCCAAGGCGATGTACTCTATAGGTTTATTGATATTAAACTAAACATTATTAAGGATTATGAGTATACCCTTAACGGTCGTACTTATTCTACTAGTCATGCGCGACCACTTGATGACCCAATACTCAGTCCGATCAGACTTGGTAATCACGAGGTATACTATACTGGTAATTATGTCTCACATCCTAACCATACGGTAATACTTGGTACAAAGATAATCATGAAACACCCTCAACACGCGGATGTGGTTCTAGATATACCAGAAGGAAAAGCCGCACTTCTAACACATCAACGCGGTCGTGACGTAGTGTTGCCAGACTCCATGACACAACGTGTCAGTAATTTTGATTAGGTAGTAGCCTTAAATCGCTCTTTTGGTCGATTTAGGGGCCCATTAAAATACGTCAAAAATATCATTTCTTCGTTTGCCGTCGCTATGACTTTATGGAATACACCCTTGGGTATACCTATGTGTAGTCCTGGTTTAACGTTTACGGCGTCAGTTTTGAGCATAAGTAGTCCGCGGCCCTTCTGGAAATAGAACAACTCGGCGCCCTCGGCGTGAGAATGTCCTATAGTTTGTTGAGATGGTTTCAGATTAGTTATAGTTACAGTCCAAATAATATTGCCGGCATTATCCTTGATCTCTAGATCACGCACAATATACCGCTCGTTGTTACGTACAACCTCACCTGCGTCTAGCGGAACCACGTTGGGTGGATAAACTCCTTTATCGTCTTGAACGTATTGATCTTCATACCTGAATTGGCTGCCTTGAGTGGGGGGCATGTTCTATAACTATACATAGTTTAATTTCCAGTATAAAATTGTTTATTTGTTGGGGCCCCCCAATAGTATTATGTCATTGTTCGGATTAGAAAGTACCGATGTTCAAGTTCTTGCTATATTAATAGGCGCCATCGCTATACCTATGGTTCCTATCAGTGCATTTCTTATCAAAGTTGCTAGATCTATAGACGTGATAGAACAAATTCTTAAAAATCATGGTATAATAATAACAGACCATTCGAAGGATGCACAGGAAGATAAAGAAAGACTTAATCAATGTATGATTAATATTGAGGTCATGAAATCAAGAATTGAATATCTAGAGGCTCGTAAACCAACTAGAGATGCTATGTCAGAATGGAAATTTGAGAGGCCAGAATAATGATCATAGGAAATACATTTTTCTTTACTCTAATTATGATAATGTTTAGTGTTATTATCATACTATTCATCATCGGCCCCGGATTTCTTGGAATACAACATGATGTGCTGTTTAGAAATATTGAAAATCTATCAAATATAACAGAACGAACAACCGTGCTAGACCGAGCCCTATCTGATAATATAACACGGAATATTATATTATTTGGTAATAATAACACAAATGAAATTATCGGAAACACAACAATACAATTTATACAGAAATTCGAGCTTCTTAACTCTAAACTAGATAGGCTCGAGGGTATAGAGTCTAGGATCCATAACGATGTTCAGCAACTCCTTGAACGCTCAAATGACGAACTAAATACTACTAGTAGAATTATTGACAGTAAACATTTTGACTAGGGGCCCCCAAGGAATATAAACAAGTAAAATTGATATATATTATTCATGAGGACGATTATCGTCGGTGCTTCATGGATAACAAAATACTATATCGCTGATACACTTTATAACGACTCTAACTTTGAACAATATATACAGGTTATCAGTCCCGAGCCCCTAGAACAATTTTTCAATGGTTTCCCCAAACTCCAAGAATTTCAGGGAGATGAACGACTGGGATATATCCAGTTGGGGCCCCAAGATATAACAAAACAAGGATTAGAGTTAGAACATGTTGACGCTATTTATCTTGACGTAGATATAACCCAACAATTGATCCCGTATCTACATGATCAACATTTTGATAAACGTGTAGTTCTCGCAAGTACTTGGGAAGTTTATGGATGGAAGGGCCGCTCCAAAGTACCGATTGATTCACGGGATGAACGGGCCCCAGAAACAGAACTGGGTAAACTAAAAAGGATGCAAGAAGATCAGCTCATAGCCTCTAAACTCAACTACGTCATACTCAGATTTGCCACTATATTCGGCCCCTACATGCCACGCGATCATGAACTAGTGACGATGTGTACACAAGCGATGTGTGAGGAGGATATCGTTATCACTGGTATACCGTCCCGCTGGCTTGATATGGTGTATATCACTGAAGTACTGCCTATCATAGGCAAAGCGCTGTCTATGGGTGGTATTGACCGTCAGGTATTCAACGTTGGTGGTAATCATGACTTTGCAACGGCGGAACAACCAAAACGTAACCTAGTGGTCAATGAGAAACGTATCACAGATATCGTCAGGTCTATGCGTCATCTCATGGACAGCTCGAGTCCATATATATTTGAGGCCGGCGTGAAAGTGGAACCGAGTAGAGGTTATCATTCACAACTAGATATAGAGTCAACACAAAAAACTTTCTCTTATTATCCCAATTTCGATAGTATGAAGTTGAGTCAGTTTATTTGGTGGGTAGAGTCACTGGTAGACAAGAATCGTAGACGTACTCATGATATGGAAGAGCTATACCCATCATTGGATCCTAAATTTATGGATAAAATAGACGTCCAGAAAGTGGGTGAAAGTATGAATATCAGTCAGGAACAGTTCAACAGTCAGCTAGAGAAAGCACAGACTGTGGCCCGCAAAGATGCCAAAATAGAGGATGTAAAATGAAAGAAACCTGTGATATGTGTCTTCGCGAACTTCCCAAACTGCCCCGATTTCCATCATGTGTTGTTGAATGTGGTCATAAATACTGTTTGGATTGTTGGAGGAGGAGAGAGAAGTTTGGCATGGATGTATGAACAACAACTACATGATGCACGTACCAGTGGCGGCGATATACTCATCTCTATACCACATACTCACAAGTTCTCCGAGCGATGGCTAGTCTCCACTTTTTTGAATAATCGTATACCGTTCCAGCGCCCAATATGGGAATTCTCCGCAGGTCAACCAATCGATATCACTCGCAATATAGCCGTGTCACACGCTCTACGAAGTTCCTGTAGATATCTTCTCTTCATAGATAGCGATACTTTAATGCCACCTCAATGCGTTGAGAATCTCGTCGCCGCCAGAATGCCAATAGTGAGTGCAACATATCGCGCCAGGGGGCCCCCACATAACGTTATTGCAAATAGACGGGGTATACCTATCACTATGGAGGAGGTGGAACAGGCGGCCAAGTCACCTAATCCACTAGTCAGTGTAGATGATGTTGGGATGGGATGCGCTCTCATTGACACTAGAGTTTTCAAGGCTGTTGGACAGACACTAAACGAATGGCGCTGTTTCAAACCACATCCAATGGGGATGCTGCCAAATGGCAAAGAGTATTTTGTGTGTGACACCAAGACAGCCGTCTCTAACTCCTACATGTGCTCATTTTGTGGGGGGCTCCTCATCGCTAGATTTTTCTGGATGAGAATTGGAATGCAAAACATAGATGCCCTCTCGGAGGATTATTGGTTTTGCAAAATGGCGAAGCAACATGGATTCCCAGTTATGGTACACTCTCGAGTTTTTGCTAACCATGAGTCTCAGTTTACCGAAGTGGGGCCCCAAGGGCTCATAACTAGTCTCAGGTCAGCGGGGGATGTTACTTGAAAATACTCTGTGTTTCTACAAGCGCTATAAGTTGCCCACCCGTCTCGTATGGGGGACTCGAAAAAATTTTATGGGATTCGGCCGAAGAGATGGCAAAACTTGGTCACTCCGTAACTATTATCACCACATCAGATTCCCCAAAATTGGGGAGCCATGAGGCTATAGATGACTCTGGAAAAAGCACTGGAGGTGTTCTCAATGTAGTTGCCGCGGGCCCCAGTGGATGGGGAATAGAACATGAACGCTCTATGTATATTGGTTATAGAGAATGGATGGAAACAGAATTTGGGGCCGGCCAAGGAGTTGTTATAGATCACAGTTGGTTTGGTTATCCATATATTAGTCAGAAGGGACAGACTGAATTCCCTACCTCATCTGGTGTTATCACTGTGGGGCCCCATCCTGACCTCAAGATTATTCATGTTATACACGGTGCTACAGGACTAGGCGGCGTCAAGCCGCAGGTTATTTGGCCCCGACTTGTTGGTGTATCTACACGACAGGCAGCGTTCTTGTCAGCTCAGTTTGGATTTCCAGTGCGTCACGTTCATAATGGTATTCACATTCCACCACGTCCAGAACCTGCAGATGATGGATATCTATTATCACTTAACCGTATCTCCAAAGAAAAAGGAATAATGTCAGCTATAGATGTGGCTACTGCTAATGGTTATCATATCAAGGTCGTAGGTGATTATAGTTGGGTCCAAAATCAAGATTATGTATATGAAGTTATCACACGTTGTGAACAGAGTGGGGGCCTCGCTGAGTTTATAGGTAATGTAGACAACGATACAAAATGGGATCTTATCAGACGTTGTAAGGCTATGGTCGCATGTCCCGATATTCGTCAGAACTATGTTGAGGCGTTTGGATTATATGCTGTAGAGGCTGGAGCTATGTGTAAACCAATTATTGCTCTACTGAATGGGGGTCTACATGATATTATACAAGATGGAGTCAATGGAGTGTTGGCAGACAATCCAGAACAGCTCAAACAGCGACTCGCTAGTGTAGATTGGGCCCAGTTTAATCCTGATACTATACGAACCCTAGCTGAAAGGTTCTCCGTGGCCAATATGACAAACTCTTACATTAAATTAGCTGAGGGAGTCGCCAGTGGGGGCCCAGAATATATATGGTAGATTTTTATAGTGTTTTGTTCTATAAGTATGTATGGCAACGGCCAAAGTACTCTGTAAAGTAGGCACAAGCAAACCAAAAGGTGTCAAATCCAAGATCAAGGACGGAACACCAGTACAAGTTATTCAAGATGTTAGTGGAGTTAGAACCGTTATTGCGGAAGGGGTTGTAAAGATTGAAGGAACCACCCCCCCTCCAATATGTCCACCAGGACAGCACCTTGAGAACGGAGTGTGTGTACCAGATACGCCCCCACCACCACCGCCTCCGCCAACCGGGGATCTCCTGTATGATTCAAATAGAGATATTGACTGGGCAGCAATAACTGCGGAACTCCAAACCAAAGATCCAGTTCCTGAGTTTCTAAAGGTAGATGATGTCTATGGAGAGTTCAAACCTAATGGTAAATACTTTAGATGCAAAGCTTCTGGTAATCCTAGAGCATATCTTTATCCAGCAACAAAAACAATAGTCTTAGAGCATGACGGAAAGTATGGAAGATTATACTTCGGAGTCTGTAACTATGCATCAAGATTAGAAGGTGAATTTATGCTAGACTCATGTAGTAATAAATTAAGTCTAAAGAGTAGAAATAGACATCAATATGGAGACCTTTTTCCTAAAGACGAACAACCTCCCAATACAAAGAAACAGGGTGGACAAGGAGGCTCTATTGGTTGCAGTGAAACAGATGCAGACCTTGAAATATATCATGATGGTGGAGGAGAAGTATCAGGACCACAGGAAAGCCTATCTCCTAAACTAGAAGCGAACAAATGGTTTAAAGTAAAGTTCAGCCAGTTCGATAAGGACGGTAAAATACATGTAATTATCGAATTAGATAGAAATGATGGTGAAGGTTTTGCTGTAATTAACGAAGGGGATTTGAAACCACCTAGTCAGTTCTTCAATAAAGCGGAGTTTGAAGAGTGGTCAGAGTTCTGGGTAAGATACAATGCAGATAATGGAGGCAAACTATACATTAAGAATCTCAAGATGTATAAACTCTAAATCTTTCTAGCAATGGGGCCCGTAGCCCATTTTATATTTTTAGCTGGTATATCACTAATCCTGATCTCTAATTCTATAGTGCCTGGAATCTTGGTGTAGTATGATGTAGGCATAAACTGGCCCGTGTCGAGGACGTTAAACACCTCTTCCCATTTGTGAGCGTTGGCTTGACCTGATTTATCTATCCAGAACATAACTCTGCGACCGTTTCCTTCACGAGCGTTCAGCCATCGTATTCCAAGCATACCGGCGTCAATGTTGCGGCCAATACTACCCATCATTTTCGTATTCTTGTTGTTTGGATGTGGATACTCTATCTCTAGGTACCCGGCGCCATTACGCCTGAGGCCACCATCCCACCAACAACAACATGCACCGCCCGTTTGATATCCACAAGGACTTGTATGATTGGGGCCAGCCATTTTGAGTCCAATATGACTACCACTCTGCATACCAGTACATGTGAGATATCCCATTACTTCAAAACCATCACTCCAACCTGTGACGTTCTTTGACCACCTGTTTGACTGACCGTCCTGTCTGCTAGCAGGGAGTGTCGTTGTTGATCCACTAGCTTTATACCATTGTGATCCTGTGGCGGCGGTGCTGCCACCAGTACTTTGTGTAGTTCCACCACCCCGAGTAGGAAGTTTTAGATTGCTCAGATCAGGGAGTTTGAGTTCACCTTTCATGAACTTCTGTACAAGTGGCCAACCTACAAAGTAGATGACGGCTATGGCCGCTGCTGCAAGTGCAGAGTCAATAAATACATCAAGATCTATTTTTTCGGCCCTCTCACGCTTGGGGGCCCGAACATAGACAACTTTCTCCGCCACAAAGTTATATAACATAGTTAAGGTAATTAAGTTATATAATGGAAAGTATTATTTAATATTCTAAATGCCAACAGAACATTATATGAAATATAAAGAGTCTATAAAAAGATCGGTAAGGAAATATGCAAATTCTGAGAGAGGTAAGAAAATGAGATGTGAAAGGAAGAAAAGACTATATGATAAGGATCCTGAAGGATATATTAAAGAGTCTTGCACCTATAACAGGAAATTGCGATTAACTCTCATTGCGTTATTAGGTGATAGATGTTCCAACAGTCATTGTCTAGTGCCTGGTGGTTGTAACGATATAAGGTGTTTACAAATAGATCATATAAATGGTGGTGGATATAAACAATTAAAGATATTTGGTAATCTACATAATATAATTGTATATTATATGAAACATCAACAGGAGGCCAAACAGGATCTTCAAATATTATGTGCTAATTGCAATTGGATTAAGAGATATACACATAATGAATTCAGATCACGGTTACATAACAATATATAGTGCAAAAAGGTCTTTAAAATTCTATAGAATTGTATATTAAGGGGCCCCCCTAAAACTAGACAATGAAAATCTCTTTTCAGAAACAAGAAACCCGGGGGTTTCAGATAGACTTGACGGACAGCAGTAGCATCATTGGACATCAAGACACAAACAGACTAGAGTTCCATAATATGGGTCGCAGCATGGAGTTAAGTCCGTTGACTTCTGTTGACATCGATGTGGATGAGAGCTGGTTGACGCTCAGATGTATGGAGAACGACAAACTGACTTATTCATATCTGGTACCGGCAGCAGAAATCAAGAGGGTGGAAGTGGGCAATGTTAGGGCCCCCTAACCCCTCTTGAACATCATTGTCAGTGAATCACCTGTTGGGATAGTTGCCAAGACTTGTGGCTGCCGCGACAAGCGTGGTGTAACATATCAGATGGTTGATAGTTATCACTCTCTCTGTATGTCCAAACAGGAGATTTGGTTGGCGGAGGTTGCGGCATGTCAAGAACTTCTTGCTCACACCGCGGACGAGGCCGATCGTATAATGATCGAAGTTGAGCTTGATCAGCTCAAGATGGCATTAGATTTGTTACCATAGATATGGATAATGCCGAAGCTTGTAAACTAATTGTATTCTGTTATCACAAGCTCAAGGCTTTAGGTGGTGAACCCAGTGAATCTAATAAAGAGGCATATGAATGGGCTATAACCTATCTAAAAAAACATAATATTGTTATGGAACCTGACTGGAATACGAAGACATAGACTACCTTAATATTTGGGCCCAACATTAATATTATGTTTTAATTCTATCATATTTTATGAATACTGGATTAACAATAATCTCATTCATTGTAGCGTTGATGGGTCTTATAATTTGGTTGTATCTGTTATATCATATTCTGATAAAGATTCAAGCTACTGAGTTGATGTGGTTTCTATTCACTATATTCATACCATTTGCAATAGTGACACAGGCATTATCGAAAGCACTAGACCATGTTAATAAGAAGTCTTAGATTCTGTATTTAGAATGGTTCTCCTTATTATCATGTTTTTTTATCCAATTACAGTTTGCGCAAAGAATCTGTAGTTTTTGTTTTGCCTCATCTATATGCTTAAGATAATATGATAATCTACCATTTGTCAGCCTGTCTTTGTATCCATCACCATCCTTATGGTCTATTTGTAGACATCTAAAATCTTCACAGCCACCAACTACCAGGCATTCAGGATTAACACATTTATTACCTAATATTTCGATCAATCCCTTTCTGGCTTTATTATAATACCTTTTAGTATTTTCTACAATATTATCATGATAACGCCACATATTGTTCTTCATCCATTTTTTATGGGTGTTTTTGCCGCTATCTGAATCCCTATATTTTTTCTGATATATTGAAATCCTAGTTTTATTATTCAGATAATATTCCTTACTACGCTCTTTATTCTTCTCATAATATATTTTACTATATTTACCCATAATATCTATAATGTTTTTGTTTATATAAATTTTGTGTATAGTATGTTTATATAATAATCCACCTTAATTATACTGTGGCACGTGGAGAAAGTGGCGGCGGTGGCGCAAGCAACCAATTCCTAAATTATGTTAGTCTGTTTACAGGTTTTCTTTTTGGTATGGCGGCCGATTATGCATGGTTTGCATATGACCTACCGGGGGCCCGACAGATAAGATTTAATGATCCACAACTCTCTAACGGTGATTTCTTTCAACTTATACTTGAGACAATGATTGCGTTCTATGGATTTGTAAGCTCTCATAAACTACTGGCCCCGTTTGGGTTCGGTATGTTGAATGGTGGTCTGTATTCGAAGATTTGGAGTGAAGCGGTACCAGCTTTGCCTAGATATCTCATCACAGACACTCTAGGTGGAACCAGTATACTCACTGCACCAGGTATAAGTGGGACTACAGCTAAGAGACGTAAAACTGGACAAGCTATTTAGGCTACCAGATGTTTGTTGGCTGTTGCCAAGAATCGTTTCTCGTCAGTCTTGAGTAGGAGTATGTTGGCAAGCATCATATCGCCAGTAGGCAACTCTTCTGAATGTATACAGAGCTCGTGAATGATCTTGTCAGTTTTCTTCACCTGAACTTTCTCATACTTACTCCTCTTCACTATGTAGATCACATCTTTCTCATATTGGCTGGGGAACTCTAATTGGTCGTTCTCTTGTAGATAATTCCATTCTGCCTCACTCAACCACTCCTTAAGCAATCGCATACTGCATGACTCGGCCGCCCGTTCCTGTTGTTTTGCGTGGTGTTTCTTCTTCCAGAGGGGTTTTAGCTCTGCACGTTCCTGTTCTATAAACGCTGTAGCATCTTCTAATCTGTCTGGTGGTAGTGCTGCTAATAGACATGCCGCCACTTTCTCAAAATTATCCACCACTTTCTTGAACGAATCGTTCCAGTGTACGAATTGATCTGCAATAGGTACAAGCGCTTTGAGTTTGTCATGAAGGTTGTTGGCCTGAATTTGTAACCTAAGATATTCAGGATCAGACAGCATACGCTCCATTGCGTCTTTGACCATGTTTGGTGGTGACTCGGCAACAGGCGCCCAATCATTAAACATGAACTGCCCAGGCGCGAATTGTGTCAAACCGTCCGTAGTACCGGTATAAATGAATTTTATGTTAGTGCCAACAGTTGTGGTTATAGTGTCATTATGCCATGTCGCGCCTGTGGTGCCACTAGAAGTATGATATTGAACACGATACTCATTAGTACCTATAACACGTTGGCTCGTAAAAGATGGGTGTGCTGTTACTACCCCACTCGTGTCCCAACCACCTGTTGTGGTAGAACATGTCACGCCAGTCGCAATTGGTGTTGTATAACTCAACGGCGTCGTCTCCGTTTCTTTTCCTTAATGATGACGATGTTTTCCTCGAGCCAGCCACAATGAGGACAGAACAGACCAGCAACATGGCCATCTAGATCAATCTCGGGGCCCGTCTTGGTGATCATACTGCCGTCCTTGCCAACATCACAGTGATCGTAATCTTTACCATCCTCACGCCCGTATAGAACCCTGCCTTCCTGCATTGGTTTCTTTGTTAGATCCACTTGATCTGGAAATGCATAATGTGGTTTTGAATGTGTCTTGCCGCATTCAATTATAGGACACTGCCACCATTGATCGTCCTTCATCCACCTTTCACTGGAGGCGCCAATAAGAGTTTATCTTGACGTAACATGAATCTATCATTCTCATCGAGTTTTTTCTCAAGATCTTCGTTAGTGAGTTCTGATTTATGTAATAGTTTTTTGTAATCCTTCTCACCTTTGCTTATATTACAACCATAGAGCGTCCAACCTTTCTTCATTGTCTTGACAATCATATCCTTGATCCTGTCAACCGCTTTGGCGTCAGTAGGGTCATATCTCTCTTCCTTATGGCCTGAGAAGTTGAGTATTTGAAGTTTACATTGACTCATACACTGTGTGTCAAAACCATAGATTTAAGCGTATGCGAAGATTGTTATATACAAAAGTTCTTAAACTGCAAAGGGATAATTAGTATATATGGTTGTCGCTACGACTAAATTCCGTGTTTCTGCCTCAGCTCCTCCTCCTAGTACAGGTGGGGGTGGTGGTGCTGGTGGTATAACTATTGGTACTCCAACTCCTGGAGGCGGTACCACAACCACTAGTGGTGGGGCCCCCGAATATGTTTGTGCCTCTGGTTTCAAGTTTCAAAATGGTGCTT
>ERZ1292644.845-Hain-H14-01um-R2-845-length-17837-cov-5_pt2 | contig 15958 bp, 24 predicted proteins | sample MGYA00564402_ERZ1292644 | MGnify/ENA primary metagenome ERZ1292644 (study PRJEB36523, sample SAMEA6512644) | groundwater metagenome | collected 2019-01-09 | study: AquaDiva: Metagenomics assemblies of 32 groundwater samples
CCGTGAGCCGCTCGGTGTGCGAGGGCTGCGTCGGCGAGCTGTGCGAGACGCCGGGCTGCTTGCGCTCGGACATCTGCTGGTGCGGGAAGCGGATCGTGCCCCCGGCCTACAAGCAGTGCCGGCTGTGCTGCCGGATGATCATCGTGGAAGAGGAGGTCGACGCTTCCGACGACGCGTATGCGAAGTGGTTCGATGCCGTGCTAGATTAGCCTGGCATGTTCATCACGATCGCACTCTCGTTCCTGGGCGGCGCGCTCTTCTTCACCGCGTTCAATCGAGCGCGCTGGACCGTGTTCCCGCTCACCGGCGGGCCCGAGGTGCTGCACTTCCTCGGAGGTCCGCCGAAGGGCCCGGTCGTGTATATCCGCTCGGACGCCGTACACTACGAGTGCAGAGCGTGCTCCGACAGCGGCTGCCCGAAGTGCGAGGGGGATTCGTGACCTGCGAGCACAGGTGGCTGTTCATCTTCTCGGCGGGCGAGGACGCGCCGGGCAAGTCGCTCGACACGATCTCCCACTGCTCGCTGTGCGGCGCCGTGAAGCACGACTATGCGCACGGCGGGGGCATGACGTCGCCGAACTACCCGATGATCTACGCGGGACCTCCTGCGCGGCCCTGCGCGCTGTGCGAGCGTGGGCTGCCGTGCGGCCCGATTCCGCTTCCTCACACGGCGCAGCGTGTCGGCTCGATCGGACCGCACCTGGTGAAGCAGGAGTCGCACACCATCGGACGGAAGAAGCCATGACCCCCGAGCGCGCGAACGAGATCATCGACACCTGGCAGCTCGTCTCGGAAGGCGAGCGCGCGACCCCCGAGCTCGTGTTCGCGCTCACGGGCGCGACGTGGCCCGAGTGGGAGCTCGCGCACCGGATCGTCTACGGCGAGACGACGCCCGACCTCGGGTTCGCGTGATCGACCTGACCAGTCTCGGCCCTGTCGTTGTTCATCCGAAACGAGAATGGCCGGACTTGTGGCCAGCGAGTCCGCGCCCGGTGAAGTGCGAGGGCGCGCTGCACACGACACAGCGGAACGTGCACGAAGCCGTGGTCGCTCGGAAGATCGCCGACATTCGCCGTGGGCAGGTACTACGCGCGAGCGTCGTCGTGCTCCATGGAAAGACGTGGGTGTTCGACGGGCATCACACGATCGCCGCCTACTTCAAGCTCGGGCAGACGCCGCGATGCTGGCTCTACGCGAACACCGGCCCCGACATGGTCGAGGCGCCGAAGTTGCGCTAGAGCCTCCCGCTGAGGAACAGCACGAGCACGACGACGAGGATGATGCCCACGGGCGACCATCCCGCGACGCCGAAGCGCTCGTGCCCGAGGCCGCCTCCGATGAGGGCCACGATGATGAGCACGATGAGCAGCGTCATGAGGGACATCCCACCATCATAGACGCGCCGAGCCGCTTTCGCACCTCGCACCCGTAGTCACAGTGTAGTAGTCTCCTGTCGTCATGGAACGCCAGATCACAGAAGCGGTGCGGACACAGCGCCAGCACCAGAAGGCACACGCGCTCGCGCTCGTGATGCGCTGGCAGGATCACCGCGACTACGCCGCGCGGGAGGAGCTGGCGGTCTCCCACATCCCGCTCGTGCTCGCGGTCGTGAACACGTACCCACCGGCGCGTCGGTTCTATCTCGAGGACGCGAAGAACGAGGGGATGATCGGCCTGCTCCACGCGATGGACAAGTTCGATCGCACGAAGTCCGACTCGTTCGGGTTCTACGCGAAGCCGTGGATCCGGCACGAGGTTCGGAACTTCCTCTTCCGGCAGTGGATGTTCGCGGACCGAAGCAAGATCGGCATGAAGGTCTTCTCCAACATGGGCAAGGCCGAGCGCGAGCTCTACAAGCGTGGGCTCCCGGCAACCCCGGACGCGATCGCGGAGTTCCTAGAGCTCGATCCAAAGAAGGTCGCCAACGCCCTCGCCCTCCTGCACATCCCGACGTCGCTCGACGTGTCTCTGTCCGGCGGAAACGGCATGTTCAAAGACAAGAGCAGCGATTTTACGTTGATGGAAGTCATCGCGAACGCGGACGCGAGCTTGGAAGATCAGGCCGACGACGCGAAGGCGAACGCGCGCATGCACGCCGCGATCGCCAAGCTCTCGCCCAGGGAGCAGCAGATCGTCATCGGCCGCTTCACGCACGAGCTCTCGCTCGAGCAGCTCGGTCAGCAGCTCGGGGTCACGCGAGAGCGCATCCGACAGATCGAGCAGAAGGCGCTCGAGAAGCTGCGCGTGATCCTGTCGAGGAAGCGCCTGCGCGCGGCCTAGTACCGCCTGTACCGCCACACGCTCGCGGGCGGCGCGCTGAACAGCACCCACTTCGCCCCAGGGTAGAGCCAGAACGTCGAGCTGTACGGCTCGACGCGCACGACGAAGAGCCCGGCCGGCGCGGCGACTCGTTCGAGCTCGCGGATGCAGAGCGGGAGGTCGTCCACGTACTCGAGCGTCACGCTGACGAACACGACGTGGCTCTGCGCGGCGAGCGTCGGAAGCACGTCCTCGAGCCGGCCAGGCAGACGCACGGCGCATGCTGGACAGCCGCTCAGATCGGTGCAGACGTCCCCACAGCCGTAGTCGCGGCCGAAGTACTTCGTGATGTAACCCGTGTCCGGGTCGCCGACGACGAGCAGCGGAAGGCCTAGCTCGCGTGCGCGCTCACGGGCTCGGCTGTAGTACGCGCGCCGGGCGTGCCGGCGAGCGAAGAAGCACGAGTAGGTGTCGGCGATCGCGTAGAGCCCGACCACGGAGCCGAGCAGGGGGAGCATCGATCAGCGCCGACGCCGTGCGGCGGCCCGCTGTCGAGCGGTTCGCTTGTTACGCCCGCCAGGTCTCGGACGTGCGTCGATGACGGCGGACGAGACGTGGTCTCCCGTGCGGCACGACTTGAAGATGCGTACTTCGGACTGCCCGCCCCGTTGAACCGAGCGCGCGCTCTTCCTCGCCTGGGAAAGCGAGACGTGCATCGACGCCACGCTGTTCCGACCGTAGCCCACGAGGTACACGCACTTCCCCATGATCAACCTCCACAGCCGCAGGACGACTTCTTCGCGCGCTTGCGCTCCGCAGAAAGCGAGCGCAGCGAAGAGCGAAGCAAGCCACAGGGGAGGACGTTTCCCGCCCCGCTCTTTTTGATGCACCCGACGAGGCGCTTACCTCGACCACGCCGCTCGGTCTTTTTCCACCCCGCGGGGCACGCGCACTTGGTCGCCATGATGATCAACGTCTCCAGCACCCCCGGAATCCCAGGGATTGCACCTAGGCTACCGCGAGGAGTATCCCGCGCGCTACACCTACGGCGGAGGGCTAGACCTTGGCCACTGCGCAGTTCCTTGTTCACGTCATCCGGGCGACCGATGTGTCCGGCGAGACGTTCGGGATCGCGGCGGCGACCGCGGCGCGCATCGCGGGTCTGACGCTCGGGCGCTGGACGTACGCGTCGCTGCCGGTCGAGATCTCCGCGGCCTCGGTCATCGTCGGCGGTCAGTTCGACGGCGTCCCGGTGGCAGGAGACCTGCGGCCGGGCCGGTACATGATGTCCGCGTACCGGCAGAACCTCGCCGGGCCGGACGATCTCGGCATCGCGCTCCCCGCGTTCTCTCAGGCCTTCCGCACCGCGCTCGCGATGCCCTCGGGTGCCGGCGTGAACGTGCGGACCGGGACGCGACTTCCGCGCAGCCCCATCAGCTTCGATCGCGGTGTCCCGACCCCCATCCCGCTCGAGGGCGAGGCCGGGCCGGCGGGCGGCATCGGCTGGGGCGTGCTTGCCGTGATCGCGGCGGGCGCCGTGTGGGTCGCCGGACGCGGCGGGGGTCTGAGCGGCCTGGGCTCCTACACGAACAGGTACGGCATGACGTACGCCGAGTGGCTCGCGGCGGCAGGGCGGGAGTGGCAGGACCGCACGCAGGCGACGCACAGCGCGTGGCTCGACGGCGGCGACCCCACGGACTGGAAGGCGAAGAGCACGGGCAAGCCCCCGGTGATCTCCTTCAAGCGCGAGCCGCTGAACAGCGGAGGCTACGCCCGCGGCAAGTACGGTCAGTACTTCGGCCGCGGTGCGCCGCTCTACCACTACACGGTCGAGTACCCGAACGGCGAAGAGGACGACGGCTACATCCGCGCGAGCGATCGTGACTCCGCCCGAGCTCAGCTCCAGGCGAAGTTCCCGGGCGCGAAGACGCTGCGAGGCGTGTCGTGAGCAACGCCTTCGCCTCCATCGGCGACTACCTCGACGCGTTCAGCGACAACGCCGCGCCCAAGGGCCGTCCGCGCCGCGGCGATGCTGCTTCGCTCTTCCGCACCGGCGCCGAAGTCGCGAAGGGACCAGCGCGCGACTCGAGCGGCTTCGAGATCGCCGCGGGCGGGCTCGAGACGTGGAACCAGACGCGCATGAAGCTCGCGGGCTCGCGCGCCGACACTGTCCAGCTCGCGGGCACGCTCGGCCACTGCGGCTGCGAACCCCCGCGCGGGCTCCGTGGACTCTCCTCGGTCGCGAGCTCGACCGTGCGCGTGAACACGGCGCAGGCGCGCTACCTCGCGCTCAAGGCCGACGTCCAGCCCCTCCTGACGCGCTTCCCGAACCTGGACGGGGCGACGTACCGGCAGATGGCCGAGCGCGTGGTCGCGATGCCGCGTGACGCGCTCGTGCGGATGACGGCCTCGGAGTTCGGGCTGATCATGCGGGCCGCGATCGCGGCGACCGCACAGAACATCGGGCTCGCGAACGCGATCCTCACCGGCCCGAGCGCGGCGCAGCTCGAGGGCCAGGCGGTGAAGCTGCTCCAGACCGCCGAAAGCGTGATGACCGCGATCGAGCGCGTGCTCGCGATCATCGCGACCACGGACGATTACGCGGGGCGGGCCGCTCGCGCGGTCGGACTCTCGGAGCCGGTCTCGGCCGGCGTGGTCATCGCCGCGATCATCGGCGGCACCATCGTGGCGGTGATCGCCATCGGGGCGCTCTACGTGCTCTTCGCGCAGATCTCCGCCGCCGTCGAGTCGTACACGGCGGTCGAGCAGGCGTGTGCGCTGCGCGCCGCGAGCGGCAACCCGTGCACGGGCGAGGACGCGATGGCGTACCGAGCTCGGGTGGCGGAGCAGCAGCGTCTGAACGGCGTGGTGCCGAACGTGAACGACCTCTTCAACAAGGGGCTCAACGCGGTGATCGTGACCGGAGTCGCGGTGGTCGCGGGCCTGTTCGCCTACGGGCTCTGGGTGACAGCACCCGCTGCGCGTGAGGTACGCGGCTCTCTCGCTCGAAAGGCCTCGGCATACCGATGAGCACGATCGTCGCGTCACAGGACGGAATCACGGGTCTCGACGAGACGGCCGACGGAGATCCGGTACAGCAGGCGGGCGACGACTTCGGTCGTGCGTGGGCGCGACTGTTCGTCAACGGCGCGGCGGTCTCGACCGCGAACCCGATGCCGGTCTCGATCAACGGCGGCGGCGCCGTCGCGGCGAGCGTCCAGGGCATCATCGCGCACGACGTCGCGGACAACGAGGCGACGAACTTCCCGGTGAAGGTCGGCGGTCACGCGACCGCGGCACAGCGACCGGACGTCAGCGAAGACGACATGGCCGACGCGAGCGTCGACCTCGCCGGCCGCCTGCGCGTCGCCATCGCCTCGCCGCAGGGCGACGCGAACACCGGCAGCTACACGGGCATCGGCGCGTTCAACAACAACGCGGTCGTAGTCGCCGTTCACGAGCGCGACATGGGTCTCGCCGGTGACGCTGCGGTGGTCACAGACGCGACCGGCAGCGTGCTCGCGTTCCTGCGCGGTATCGTCTCTCGAGCGTCGACCGCGGCGCAGGGCCTCTTCGCGGTCGGCAACGTCGCGCACAGCGACGTCGACTCGAACAACCCCGTGAAGGTCGGCGGGCGCGCGGTCGCGAGCATCGACACGGGTATCGTAGGCGGTGTCGCGGTCAGCGACCGTACCGACGCCGCCTACACGATCACCGGCCTCGCGGGTGTCGCCGCGGTCGGCACGATCGCGAGCGGATCGGCCGACGCGGGCAACCCGCTCAAGGTCGGCGGTATCGGGCTTCTACAGGCCCCGACGCTGGTCGACAACGCCGATCGCGTCGATAGGTACCACGACACCGCGGGTCGCGGGCAGACCAACCAAGAGCTCTCGATGGCGGGCGAGAACATCGCCCTGAACGTGCTGCGCACGGTCAACGGCCTGCTCAGCGTCGAGCAGGAGTCGACCGAGCAGAGCAACCCCGCGGCGCTCGGGACGCTCGCGGCCTCGCTCATCGTGCGTGCGAGCGCCGGGCGCATCTACGCGGTCTCGATCGCGAACACCGCCGCGGTCGGGATCTGGTGCCTCGTGGTCAACAACGCGACCGCCGCGGCGTCGAGCGTCGTGGATCGCTTCTATGTTCCCGCGCTCGGATCGGCGCAGGCCGACTACTCGGGCTGGAACGGGATCTACTGCGACACCGGCATGGGGATCTACCTCGCGACGACGCCGCACGGCGGCGTGACCGCGGGCGCTGTCGGACAGATCCACGTCAACTTCTTCTGATAGGAGCTCGCCATGCCGCTGACCCTCGCCCAGATCTCCGATCAGTTCACGAACACCACGCTCAAGTCGCGCTGCGAAGCCGCGATGCTCAAGCACGCGCCGAGCATCGCTCGAGAGTCGCGCGCCGTCGCGAACCACGCGCAGCGCCGCGTGCTCGCGCTGAACATCATCCAGTCGGGACCGATCTGGCCGCACTGGCAGCGCTGGATCCTGTCCGACAGCGTGATCCTCAACGCCGCGAACCCCGCGGCCGTCGACAGCATCACCGACGCCGCGATCGAGTCGCTCGTCCTCACGGTCTGGGACTACGTGGCAGTGCCCGGAGTGCTGCCCGCCGACGTCGCGTGATCCATGATCCTCGGGGCGAACAAGCGCGTGGCGGAGGTCGCGGGGGTCTCCTGTCGCGATAGCGTCAACGTCTCTGGCTTCATCGGAGCGAGTCCTAGCGGCCCTGCGGGCTCGGCGACGATGACGTTTGCGTGCTTGCTTACGTACGTGCGCACCGGGGCGGCGGCCAGCAACTACCCGTTCAGTCGCGCAGATGGCGCGACGGGTTGGTACATCCGCGTCGTGGGCAGCACCGGCGTGATCAACGCTGGTGTGTACAACAGCACGCCGACGAACTTGGAGACGCCCAACTTCACGCTGACGCTCGGCCTGCCGACGCTCTTCATCGTGCGCTACACGGCGGGCACGTTGCAGGCCTGGGCGAACGGCGTGTCGGTCGGCGTGACCGGACCCACGGGAGCAGGGTTCACTTCTGCCGCGACTCCGACGCGAATCGGCACGCGAGGATCGCAGCCTACGAACTGCGAGACCGTCCGCCCGTACGAGTGCATGATGCTCGACGGCTACGACGCCGCTGCAACGATCGCGACGCTCAACGGGCAGTGGTGCGAAGACTTTCAGCAGGGCCGCTACGCGACGTGGCCGCGCACGATGACGGTCAACGACTGGTACTGGTCGTCGCGTGATGCTGTCGCGGGCTCGAGCACGAAGGCGACCTGGATCGACCGCGGGACCAACGCTGTTTCGCTCGCTAAGACGGGCGCTCCGCAGGCCTGCTCGATGATCCCGAGGTTCGCGTGATCATTCCGGGGTCGCGAAGAGTGTCGATGCGGGCGGGGGTCTCCGACTTCAAGCAGGCGGCGAACTACTACTCGACCGCCGCGCCTGGGGGGCTTGCAGGCTCGTCGCTGATGACGTTCTTCGTGGTCTTCACGTTGAAGCGCTACCCTAACAGCGGCACGAACTGTCTGTTCTCGCGCACGCTCGGCGGCGTCGGCTACTACATCCAGCTCGGCGGCACGCTCGTCGCGACCGCGACGAACAGCACGCCGGGCGCGGTGGTGACGCCTGCGATTCTGACGACGACGCTCGCGTTCAACCGCCCGTACATCTTCATCGTGCGCTACAACGGCGTGCCTAACCCCGGCAACATCGAAGGCTGGCTCGCAGGTGTCTCCACCGGCACCACAACGCTCGGCACCGGCTACACGCCGGACGCGGCGGCGCAGACCACGATCGGCGGCTACTGGGTCGGACAGCAGCCTGCTGTCGAGACGATTATCCACGAGTGCGGGATGCTCGATACGTACGACGTCGTTGCCTCGTATAACACGAGCTTCGGCGTCGGCGGAGCAGGGCTCAACGCGCAGTGGTCCGAAGATCTGCAGCAGGGTCGCTATCTCACGTGCCCCAACAACGGTGGTGTGTGGGGGGCCTCGAGCGAGTACTGGTCTGCTCGTGATGCGATCGTCGGCCCCGCGACGAAGGCGACCTGGCTCGATCGGTCGACGAACGCTTTCTCCGCGGCGCGCACTGGCGCGATGCAAGGCTCCTCCGTTCGGATGGTGTTCTAGGCCATGATCATCCCGAGCGACAAGAGGATCGCGAGCCGGGCGAGCGTCGGCGGCTTCCGTTCCGGCAGCTACTACGCGGGCGCGAATCCTAGCGGACCTACGGGCTCGAACCTGATGACGTTCTTCTGCGTTTTTCAGCCCGAGCGACTGCCGACGGGGACGCAGGTGCTCTTCGGCCGCTCGACTCTCGCAGCCGACGGCTGGCTCTTCTGGTCCTCTGGCACGAGCCTCTTCACGTCGGTGCGAAACGGTGTCGGCGCGTTCGTGAACAACACGCTCGTGATCGCGCCCCCGTTCGTGCCGACCGTGCTCATCGCTCGATACAACAACGGCACGCTCGAGACCTGGGCGAACGCGCTCACGTCGGGCGCTAGCACGTCCGGTACCGGGTACACCTCCGTTGCGACACGCACCACGATCGGCGTGCGCGACAACCTTCTCCAGGAGGCGATCGACTACACGGTCTTTGCGGCCGGTATGCTCGACACGTTCGATGTCGCCGCGACGATCGCAACAGTCAACGGGCAGTGGCAGGAAGATCTCCAGCAGGGTCGCTACCTCACTGACCCGAGCGCTGGGGCACTCGGTGCGAACCTCTGGTACTGGGACGCGCGCAACGCTGGCGCGACCTGGATCGATCGCGGCCCCAACGCAGTCTCGCTTGCGCGCACCGGCGCTCCGCAGCTCGGCTGCTCGCGGATGGTGTTCTGATGATCATCCCCTACGACAAGCGCGTGAGCCCGATCCCGGCGGTGACCGGGTTCAAGCTGACGACCGACTACTACCGCACGGCCACGCCGGACGGGCTGCCTGGCTCGTCGCTGATGACGTTCTTTGCGGTTGCGACGTACAAGCGATACTTCAACTTCACGGACTGCCTCTTCTCGCGCGGCGACGGCTCGCTCGGCTTCTACATCCAGTCCACCGGCAACGGTCTCCGCATCCTCGTCGCCAACGGCGCGGGCGTGACTGTGATCTCGAACGACTTCGTGATCTCTGGGATGGTCAACATCCCGCTGGTTATCATCGCGCGCTACAGCAACGGAACGATTCAGTTCTGGGTCAATGGCGTCTCGGTGGCTGCCATTACGACCGGTGTGGGCTACACGCCAGCAGTGGCGGCCACCAACATCGGCGGCTACGCAGTCGGGCTCCAGGCGGCGACCGACTGGATCGTCCACGAAGCAGGCGTGCTCGACACGTACGACGTCGTCGCCAGCTACAACACCGCGTTTGGCACGAGCGCTCCTGGGCTCACTGCGCAATGGCAGGAAGATCTTCAACAGGGTCGGTACCTGACGTGCCCCAACAACGGTGGCGTCTGGGGTGCGACCAGCGAGTACTGGTCGGCGCGTGACGCGCTGCTCGGTGGTACCGGCGTGACTCGAGCTACTTGGCTCGATCGATCGACGAACGCATTTTCCATGTCGCGCTTCGGCACCATCCAGCCAGCACAGTCGATGGCAAGGTTCTGATGATCGTCCCGGCAAACAGGCGCGTGAGCGAGGTCGCGTCGGTGCGGAACCTGACGGCGACGAGATACTTCGGAGCCGCCGGGGGTCCGCAGGGCTCGACGACGATGATGTTCGCGACCGTCTTCATGCTCACGCGCCCGCTGACCGCTGCGGACATGTTCAACCCGTTCGGCGGCAACAACATCAGCCTCGGTGTCGGCGGCTGGTCCATTCGCGGAGCGACCAGCGTCGGCATCTTGATCGTGGCCGTGAGCGGTGGTGGTGTGGTGACTCCGCACCAGGCAACCGCGGGCACGTTCTTCGACATCGCGGGGAACGTCGGTGTGCCGATGGTCGTGATCGGGCAGGTTGTTGGCGGACAGATCACGGCCTCGCTCACCGGACGTACGGACACGGCCGCCACACCGATCGTCGGCTACACCGTGAAGCCTGCTGGGCAGATGACGAGCATCGGCACCGACGACAGCATCGTGTCTGGCACGCGCGGCTACGAAGTCTCCGAGTGCATATTCTTCAACGGCTACGATGGAACTGGTTTCGCCTCGGCGACCTTCGGTGCAGGTCTCGCCGGGATCAACGCGATGTGGTGCGAGGATCTCCAGCAAGGCCGCGTGCTCACGCCGCCGACTGCGCCCGTCGCGAACAGCGCCTGGTACTGGTCCGCTCGCGACATCGTCGGCGCAAGCGGTACTGTCGGCAGCTCGTGGGTCGACCGCTACTCGAGCTTCGCGCTGGCGCGCGTCGGTGCGCCGCAAGCATCTGCTATCATTCCGCGGTTCTGAGGAGAGACGACTATGAGCTACGGAGCAGCAGGACCCATGATCGCGCGTCTGCCTACGGCAAGCGGCGCGAAAGCGGTGACGACGGCGACGCTGACGCTGTTCACCGTGACCGGGCGCATTCGCGTCCTCGGTCTTTTCGGCTACGTGTCGACGGTGATCGGCGGCGCGAACACGATCAAGGTGTTGGTCAATCCGACGGTCGGAGCCGATACCGACCTCAGTGCGATCACGGTGATCGACAGCAAGGCGGCGGGCACGATGCTCGGCCTCACCGGCGTGCCGACTGATCAGCTGCAGCTCGGCGTCGCTGAGGGCACTGCGGTGTACCTCACCAACCCGATCGTGGTGGCTGCTGGGACGATCCAGGCTGTCACCGTCGGCGCTGTCACCGGCGCGATCGAGTGGTACCTCGTGTGGGAACCGATCACTTCTGACGCGGCGGTGGCCTGATGAGCTCGATCTATCCTCTGCTGGTTCGCAAGGCCGCCGTCTCGCTCACGGCAGCGGTCGCGTTCCCCGGCACGTCGCTCTTCACCGTGTCGGGCGGTAAGGTGATGATCTACTCGTTCTTCGCTCGCGTCATGACGACGGTCGGAGCGGGTGCAGTGACGATTCAGCCGATCACCCTGCGCTCCGGTGGCGTCGTCACGCAGGAGTTCGCGTACTCACTCGACAGCGGCACGCTCGCCACCGCACCCGTCGGCGCATACTTGTCTTTCGGCGATCCCACTGCTGTGCCTACCGCTTCGTTCGGAAGCGGCTGGGTCAACGGCCTGGTCACGGGCTCCGAGCCCGGAACGATCAGCGTCGTGATCACGGTCGGCGACGGCGGCACGGGCACGCTCGACTTCTTCGTCCTCTGGGCACCTCTCGAGCAGACGGCAAAGCTCGTCGCTGCGTGAGCCATCATGCGGTTCCCGGACATTCTACTGCTGAACCAGCGCCTCGCTGCAGCGCCTCCGCCGCCCGCACCGGACGCGCCCGTTGTCATCTTCGGCGCGAACCTCACTGGCTCGTTCGACTTCCGCTCGGCGTCGATGACGGGCGCGTCGTGGACTGATCTCGCGAGCGTCGCGGATCTCGCCGGTGGCGGAGGCGCGGCAGATCCGACGGCGGGCACGGACATCAACGGCCGAGCGACGCTGCTCTTCGACGGTTCTGACAACTATATGCAGGGTGGGACGCTCGCGAACCGCCTCACTACGGCGGGCGGGGGCGTGTGGATCGTTGGGCGCAGCCTGACTCTAGTGGCGGGCAGCGGGAATCCGAACGCTGAGGCTTCGACGTGGTCGATCACGAGCGGATGGGCCGGCGCGACGCTCGTGAAGACCACGGGTCCGCAGGCGTATGCTTACACGAGCGAGTACAAGGACACGCCGTCTGTCGCCACGTTCGCCGACAACACGGTCTTTGCACAACGCTGGTCGCACGACGGTGCGACGCTCGCGCACAAGATCACCGGCCAGGCTGAGTCGACGATCGGCTGCGGCACCATCGGCGGCGGCGGCAACTTTCGCGTCGGGCTCAACTGGCAGGGGACGGTCTACCCCAACATGGAGGTGGCCGCGATCTACACCTGCAACGTTGCGCCGAGCGCCGGGCAGATCTCCGACATGGACGCCTGGATCACGTACTACTGGGGCGTGACGACATGACCGCGTCCATCTACACGCTGCCTGCGAAGCGGATCGGCGTCTCGACCGCTGCGGCCACGGTGGGGCTCTTCACGGTCGCGGGAGGCGTGATCCAGCTCCTCGGCCTCTGGGGTCGCTGCACGACTGCTGTGGGCGCAGGTGCTGTACTCGCGACCTTCAACGCGAACCCGACAGCAGCCGGCGCGGATAGTCCGCTCTCGATCGCGTCGGCTTCGCTCGCTCTCGCGCCCGCCGGCACGCTGATCTCGATTACCGGAGCAGTCGCAGCTGCGCCATCGATCAGCACTGGCGTGGGCGCGCTCGCCGGGATGACGACCCCCCTCCTGATCAACCCAGGTGTGATCGAGGTGACCTGGGCAGTCGGCGATGCAGCCGGTGTCTTCGACTTCTACTGCAACTGGGCTCCGGCAGATCAAGGAGCGACGGTCACATGATCTACACGCAAGACGACGTGCTCGCTGGGCTTGCGGCTGCGTCTGCTGCTGGGACCAGTCCGCGCGACTTCCAGAAGAACATCACCGCCGCGAAGGCCGCAGGATCGTTCCAGTCCGGCTGGCTCGCGACGGGCACGCCAGGTCCCGGCTCGGCGGCTCCGGCGTACACAGCCGGCTCTGGGTACGCCTGCAGCGTCGCAACGCCGGGGGCGATGCTCTACACGAACGGCTCGGTGCAGAACTGGCTCGCGATGGTCTCTGGGAACGCGGCCCTGCGTGGGACGATCTACATCTACGATCGCCTCTGGTCGTGCTCGGGCATGGGCTTCGCTGCCGGCACGTACGCGGTGACGACGCCTGGAGCTCTGCCGGCGCGGATCACGGACGGTGGCGTCGGGTGCGAGATCTGGATCGAGCAGTTCGTCGCCGCAGGCGCAGCATCCGGTACCGCGGTCGTGAACTACCTCGACCAGGGCGGCGCGGCCGGCGTGGGCACGATCGCCGCGGTGGTCTCCGCGCCGCTGATCGGACAGATCCAGCGCGTGCCGCTCGCGACGGGCGACACCGGCGTCTCCGGGATCGTCTCGGTCGTCACGAGCGCAACGTGGACCTCGGGCTCGTTCGGCGTGACGATCATGAAGAAGATTGCGAAGATCCCGGTGGCGACCATCGGCGTCGAGCAGATCTGCGACTGGGCCGCGACGTGCCTCCCGCGGCTGCCTTCGGACATGTGCCTCCAGGTCGTGTGGATGCCCGAGGTCGTGACCGCCACGCTCATCCAGGGCAGCTACGCGGTCATCGACAAGTGATCGCGAACTACAACCTGCTCGGCCAGCGGCGTCTTCGACGCACGGCGATCTTCCGCTCGACGTCGGGGCAGACTGCGACCGTGGCTCGTGATGCGTTCTTTCCTCCTGTGCCTGCACCTCCGCCTCCGAGCTCGGGCGACGGGATGGTCATCATCCTGCTGTCGATGTAGGATCGATCCCGTGACGAAAACGAAGACAGAAGAGACCGAAGAGTCGCGCGTCGAGGTCGGCTGGCCGACGGTCGGAGCGCTCGCAGTGATCGTCGCTGGTGTGGTCGCGGCACTCGCGTTCACGCCGGACTCGCTCGCGACCAAGATCCTCGACAAGCTGCCGTGGGAGACCATCGCCGGTCTCGCCGCCTCCTCGATCGCGAGCGGCCTCTTGCTGTTCCTCGGTCCGCTCTTCGCGAAGAAGCGCGTGGTTGGTCCGCGCGAGCAGGACGGCCGCCAGCGCGACGCCGTGCGCCGATCGCGATCAATCACTCCGAAGGTCTGACGATCATGCAGCTCCGCCCGATCCCCGATCACGTCCAGCTCTCCATCCCCGAGGTCCGCCCAGGGCTCTATCGAGACCAGGCCGGCTACCTCTACGACCCGAAGCGCTTCCGCGTGATGAACGGCCGCCTATGGCGCGTCGTAGGCGGCACGAGCGCGAGCCCGTCGCTGATGAGCGTCGACCTCGCGCAGCTCTCGGAGTCGACCGTGGTGAAGACGGAGACCCCGTTTCAAGCGGCGATTGCCGCGAACGGGTGCATCGGCTCGCTCGGCGACTTCACGCCGGTCGAGAACCTGTCGATCAGAAGCGCCCAAGCGAACGCCGCCGTGGCCATGCTCGCGAATCTCGCGGCCATGGGCACGAGCGCACCGCGAACGCTCATCGAGGCGTGGCAGCGATCTTGGAACTCGAGGAAGGCCGAGGTCGAGGCCGCCGCCCGCATCGACAACGCGCGGCTCGCGGACGCGATTCGAGCGCAACGCGAGCTCGTGGTCGACGGGCGCTGGGGACCGAACACGGCCTTCACAACGGCGGTGTGGATCTCGACGTCGCTTCCCGGCTCGACGGCCGCTTCGCCGAACTCGACGTCGCTCGCGCACATGCGGGCGTGGTGGACTGCGAACGGCGCGGCGGTAGGCGCCCGCCGAGACGCGATCGCGGGCGCGTATGCCGCGGCCAGAGCGGCGCCCGCCGCCCCGCCCCCGGCGCCTCCTACGGTCTCTCCGACCCCGCCCCCGCCCGAGACCTCCACACCGCCGGTCACGTACTCGCCGCCGGTGCGGAACGACTACGCGCCGATCGCACCGGGCCGTGGGTCGAGCTCGGACGGCGGAGGCAGCGACGCGCCGGTCAGCTCCGGCGGTTCGTCGACCGGGATCATGGTCGTCGGAGCGCTCGTGATCGCCGGAGGGATCTACCTCATCAGCAAGGACACCGGCGGGGGCGTGCGTCCTCGAGCGACGTCGCTTCGGGCGATCGAGGAGGATGGACCAGCGCGACCGAAGAAGCGCCGCAAGAAGCTCATGGTGGTCGGCCGCTGGAAGACCAAGCACGAGGGGGAGGGAGGCACCGTCATCAGTACGACACCGCCGCGTCCCGAATACCACGAGCCCGCCTCGCACAAGGTGCGCTGGGCCGATGGAACGGTCTCGCACGTGGTCGACGAGGATGTCGGGTTCGTGCCCGCCTTGAGCCGCCCGAAGTTCTAGAAGAACGACGTCCCGACGACCTTCGTGCAGCGATCTCCGCCGGCGCACGAGGCGACCTCGAGATTCGACGTGCGCCCGCACCGGACCGCGACCTTCACGGACGCGGGCGGGGCGTTGGGCTGGCTCACGCGACGCGCGGCTCGGGTCGCGAGCCGGACCGCGAGCTCGTAGCCTTGCTGCGTCAGAGGCAGGACGGCCACGGGCTTCTTCTGGCCTGCGACCCTGACCTCGATCTTGCACTTCGCGCGGGGCATCAGCGGGTCTGCTTCTTCCGCGGGCGGTACGGCCCGACCATCGACTGCCAGGGCTTCTCGAGCCGCGCCGCGGAGCGCGCCGCCTGGAGCGCCTCTGCCTTGGTCGCGAACGTGCGTCGACCCTCGTAGAGGCAACCGCCCTTGCACATGCGCACGAGCTCGTAGGGCTGCGCCGGCCGCGGTCCGTCCGGCCCGTGAGTCACGAACACGACGCACTGCCCCTTCTTGCTGAACGGGTCGGGCGTCGGCGCGATCACGTCCGGGAGCACGCGCGCTCGGTACCTGACGACGCGTCCCCACGAGTCTGCGTACGACGCGGCCTCGACGTCTCGGCCCATGAGCAGGCCCTTGTTAATGCCGCAGCTCGCGAACCCCTTCGCGCCCTCCGCTGGCGTGCGCGTCGCGGGTCGCCCCGGTCGCATCCGAAGTGCTGACGCCG
>ERZ1292644.975-Hain-H14-01um-R2-975-length-15944-cov-6_pt1 | contig 15944 bp, 31 predicted proteins | sample MGYA00564402_ERZ1292644 | MGnify/ENA primary metagenome ERZ1292644 (study PRJEB36523, sample SAMEA6512644) | groundwater metagenome | collected 2019-01-09 | study: AquaDiva: Metagenomics assemblies of 32 groundwater samples
CGATTAGGAGCTGAGTCGTTGGAGTTTCATGTGGGACTCGACTTACAAGCAAAAGGGCGCTCACCAACTACAGTAAGGAATATGAGACTTATTCGAAAATTGTGTAGACTAAATACTCTCGCCGTAGCTGGTGGAATAAACCCAGATAAAGCTGAAGTTTTACTTAGAGAAGCTCCAGTTGACATTCTTGTAGTCGGAAAATGGCTATATGGCGCAGAGAATCCTAAAGAGCGAGCAATTGAACTTCACAAGAGAATTGAGGCAGTCGCGTAAATGCCAGTATGTAATAATTGCAACAAAACGATTCCGCAACCGCGATATTCACGAGGCGAAAGGAAGGGGGATACATATACGAGAGACGTATACTACGACTGTCCGAAGTGTAAATGTAGTCAAGTTATGCGAGTAATTTACTCCGGACCTGTTGAACTATTGAACAAATTTGCTTCATATAGTCCTAAGAGCGAAGGGAAGTTACTCAAATGAACGAATGTATTCTCTGCCAAGTAATTACTACAGAACCCGAAGAGGAATATATTTCTACATGGGACGGTGGCATGACATTTGAAATTCTCAAGACTAAGGCAGATAAAGGACATATATATAGATACATGGTCGTCGCTGAGCATCATATAAGTGATGTTCTTGAAGATGAGGGGCAGATTGCTATTGGTCGATTGTTTGGATTCATGGAAAAATTTAAAATCCCATTCACAATAATGGAACCTACTCACGCAACTATAAAAGACCATTGGCATCTTGTAGCATCAACACTTGATAATGGTGACGATGTCCAGCAGATTCTGGATACAAAGAGAATAGAGGTATATTTCAAATGAAAATTTACATTGACGGGTCAAGCACGCCAAATAACTCTAAAGTCGTAAACAAGGCTAAGTACGCTGTAGTTATCCATTCTGATTACGGTAACCACCAATGGGTCCAAGATGTGGGCAATAAAACGAATAACGAAGCTGAATATGAGGCACTCCAAGCCGCCCTCGAATTCTCGGTGGGCTACGGACACACTTCTGAAGATATTACAATTTATACAGATTCGAAATTGGTATACGGACAAGTTATGAAAGGCTGGAAGTGTCAAGAGAAGTTTCGAGGATATTTGGATGTAATTAGAGTCTTGCTTCCTATAGCAAGGTTGGAATGGATTCCAAGAGAGCAAAATCTTGCAGGAAAGTTGTTAGAATGACAGATGTGATGTTAAATCTAAATGCCAGTATGACAGGGTTTGAAGACCTCTTCCAGCGAACATTTGGTCAGTCATCTGTAGGATTCACTGGTAATGTTCTGGATATTTCATATGTAGGTCTTACATACAAACTCCTCTCAAAGATAGATTCAAATACGAGAGCGTTTGCAGTGTTCAATGACCGTGTAATAGAGAACCCAGCTGCACAATACAAGTCTCTGGATAACGACCCAAGCTCAATAAACGCCATGCAATTCAAATTCAAGGGATATCAGTTTCTCTATGTGCAGTTAAGGAGTCAAATTGCATATGACCTTTGCAGAGAGTATGTATTCTATCAAAAAGATGCACCAATAGACAAATTCAACAAAACTATCACGAGACTTAACCGCACTGGAAAGACAATGGTAGTATACGATGGGACAGATATACCTCTTACAGAGCTGAAAAAGGTACCATATGTAAAACCTACCAAACTTCTTGAGCAGTGGAATTCTTTCGTAAAGCCACAACTGGATACAAAAGACACATATAACAATGTGTTATTCCACGGTGACCCGGGATGTGGAAAGACAGCGTTTGTAAGATGGGCTGCTACACAATATCCAAAATGGAAATTCATTCTCGTGCAACCTCAAGTAGTAAATAAGATAGGTGTGATTAGTGGCATTTACGATTTTGCGAGGAAGCGAAGTCCAGCTGTAGTCATCTTTGAAGATATTGACCTTATAGGACAGAATAGAACATCTGAGAGTACAAATTTCACCCACACGCTCGGAGAGTTGCTAAATAATCTCGATGGTATGCAACCCAATCATTCTATTCTTACAGTAGCCAGTACAAACAACCCATCGGCGCTTGACCCAGCTGTCACAAGAGCAGGTAGACTCGGAATTCCGTTAACGATTGAGTATACGCCAGAAGAGAAGGTCAAAATAATCCGGACATATTTCTCGAGACTTGAGTTGACTGATGAGCAACTTCTTGAGATAATAGGTACCGGTTCGAAGAACGCGGCTGACTTGAAGATGGTAGCCAAAATCTGTCAAATATACCAAGAATACGAACATAGAAAGATGACGCCATATCTCTTTAGACGCGTGCTTACAATGATAGGTAAAGAAAAGAAGTTTGAAGTGCCGCCGCCTGAGGACAATTGATATGATATCACAAGTCGAATTTATGGGAATCATATTTGGTATATCGATGCTTACACTGCCATTTCTCTTTGTATATGGAGCGAAGCATGGAATGAAACGATTAAAGAAAATTCATCTACCGAAAGGTCGTATGCCTCATCCGGCGCTTATATTAGTAGGCTTGATACTGGCAGTTATAGGTTTTCAACTGTTTGTTCCAGAGTCAATTAACTATGGAAATTGGGTAGGGTGGAGTTGGATTGTATTTTGGTGGATGTGGGTATTTCCATTCTTCTTCCTCAAATTGTATGACTGGATAACTGTAAGAAAAGCCAGAGGCAGTAGCGGTGGCGGGTCGATATGGTTACGTTATCTCGGCATAATCATACTCGCGTCAATGATTGCTATCTTGTTCATCTTCTTCATAATTTGGTTGATAGGCAGACTTTTGGCTTTACAGATAAGGTGAAGGCAATGGGTTGTATTGTGTGTAATATTCCTGTGGACGAAGATAACTGGCACGAATTTATTAGTGACCTGCTCAGTGGACATCACACTAAGATTGTGAGACGTATTGCAGAAATCTTGAAGGAACATCCTGAAATTCTGACGGAGGGCGAAGAATGACAGACCCAACACCCCCGACGATACCTCCTACTGATAAGCCTCAAGACAAGCCTCCTACGAAGGAGCCTGATACTGGGTTTGAGCCCGATGAGAATTGGGACGACCCTGATGATTTGGAAAGATTGTGGGGAGACCACATCTGGGGAAGACATACAAAGACAAGCGCGCTAATCAGATGGTTATGGTATCCATTGTGGGATTTAACTACTGGCGATTTCAAGCAGTGGTATTTCAGTCAACTGCCGCCAGACCAGCGTAAATCAGTCGTCGAGTCAAATGCGAGAGTGATAATGAATTCACCTGACTTCCAAGACTTGCCTGATAGAGTAGAAGTTTTGGGCAGAGACAAGGAAATTAGTATCTTCCTTACATCAATCTACTATCATATTCTCAGAGATGAAAACGCTCTAAAAATGCGAAAGCCTCCTCCGAAGGTCTTCCTCGTAAAAGGCGAGCCGGGTTCAGGTAAGACACATCTTATCAGGTCTGTCATGAAAATAGCATTTGAGAGGGCGCTTGAGGAAGGCTTTATGTTAACTCTGAAGACCGTAAAGTTTTCTCAGATAACAAGTGAATATGTTGGTGTACAGACAAGAAATACACAGAAGCTATTCAACGATGCTACAACAAAGCCTACCTTCATGTTTATCGACGAAGCAAATTCACTTGTACAAAAAGGTTCTACCGCTGGGGACGCCGCTACTCGAGAGTATCAGGCTACTGAAGGAGTAGTTCTCCAATCGCTTGATACTCTAATGAGGCGACCTGTAAGAAGTCTTGTAGTTCTATCTTCTAATACGGCAGAGAATATTCGAGAAGATATTAGGCGTAGATGCTTCCTTCTCGACCTTGATAATCCGGGACTTGGAAGAGAAGATATGGTTAACATTGTAGCATATCACATAGGTAAATATGATATTGACCTAAGTCCCGATGATGTCCTTACTACATTGGAAAAAGCTCTTCGTGAGTTAGGTGAAGGAAAGATGGTCCCACATGATATCGAGCGGGCTTTTGATATTGTGGTAACAGAAAGCGAGAAGCCTATCAGAGAGACCTTTGAAAAGGGACTTAAAAATGCTAAGGATATCGCACCGTTACCTATCACACTTGATAGCTTCAAAAAATCCGCTAAGGATGTAAGGGCGTATAAACTACAAAATGTAGTCCAATCGGTAAAGGAAGCAGAACAATCTCTTGCACCATCTGAAAGATATGATGATGTTGGCGGCTTGGAAGATATTAAGGAAGACATCATCAACGAAATTCACCTTAGTCTTCATCCTGAGGAAGCTGGAGAAGTATGGCTTCCGCCCAGAGGTTACTTGTTCCATGGACCGCCAGGAACAGGCAAAACTCTAATTGCAAAGGCTATCTGTGGGGAAGAGAAAGTTCACTGGTTCTACGTCAAAGGTCCCTCCCTTCTTGCTAAGTGGGTGGGCGAGTCAGAGCAAGGAATGAGAGACCTCTTCAAAGCGGCAAAAAGTAAAGCTCCAAGTATCATCTTTATGGATGAGATAGATGCGATTGGGACTGCGAGGGGAAACATCACCGGAGATTCAGGTGTTCATACCGGCGTCCTAACGACGCTATTATCCGAGCTTGATGGATGCAATCCTTTGGGTAAGGTAATCTTCATCGGTTCGACCAACCGCCGAGACCAGATGGACCCGGCATTACTTGAGAGACTTGACAAGCAGTTCATGTTCAGCAACCCAAAGACAACCGCTGAGAAGCTTGACGTCATAAAAGCTCAAATGAGAAAGTATACTAACCTCACCGAGCTACATCCGGAAGATGTTTACAAGGTCTTTCTCAAGAGAACCTCGAGCCCAAGAGTAATGCACGATACTATTGAGGCGGCTGGTCGGCTTGCGATGACTGAGTCGATAGCATGCCGCAAGCTTCTCAAGGCAATTGATGAGATGGAATCTGACGACCAGAAGAAGGTAAGGAAGAATTACAGGAAAGCTTTCGCTCGCATCCAAGACCGTCTTGTGACTAATGGCGGAGAAACGTTCAACCTTGTTGATGAATACCGCAAAATAGCCAACCACAACCCAATAATCACCATTCATCTTGAAAAAGCTTTTGAGGAGAAGTTCGAGACCGATGCGGACAAAATGGAGCGAAAGATGGCTGAGATGCACCGTAGCAAAGTCGGTCTACCTGGAAAGGGTTATGCTCTATGGGCTAATGATGAAGGCAAAGGCGGCATAGGTATTGTTGAGGCGAGAATATTCCCAGCCGCAGAAGGACCGGGTAAGGGCAAAATAACTGCTTACGGCAACGTTGGAAAGGGTGCTGAAGAATCTGTCAAAATGGGTAGAGTATTCCTTAGACAATATTGCCCGAAGGTCTCGGACTTGGATATCGAAGTGCACTTAATATCCTCAGGCGAAGGTGGAGAGACGGTTGCAGCGTCCGGTCCAAGTGCTGGTCAAGTAATGATGTTCACTGTGATGAGTGCGTTAATTATGGAGCCATTCAACCCAGAAGTCTGTATGACTGGCAAGGTAGACTTCCATGGAACAGTGGGAATGGTTGGCGGCATTCAGCCAAAGCAAAATACTGGTAAGCTTGACTCTGCGAGGGCATACAACTTCAAAAAGATACTCATACCTCAGCAAGCCTACGATGACATAGAAAAGGAATTCCCAGATTATCTTGCAATGAGTAAGGAACAGGGTACGGTGATAGTCGGTGGGACAACTTCGTGGGATTATGCTCCACATGTCTTCCCGGGATTATCTAAAGAAGACATTGTTTTGAGGTTGGCTAAGGCATGAATTTCTTCGAGAGAGATTTGCGGAGACATTGTCCATCGTGTAGAGGGACTCTTGATTCAGATTCATATTCTATGTGCCCTTCTATACACAAAGACCACGCGAAACTTTCACGTGTACAGAGAGAGGCAAAGGCAAGGGCTTGGAGAGCTCTCGCTCAATCAAGAACAAAATGGCGGACTGAATCACCACAACTTCCCACAGAATCGTGGGATGGTTCAAAAGATGACAATGGAATGACACTTGAAGGAGATAATTGGCATGCCTGAAGTATGTAAATTCTGTAGTGTCGAGCTGACTGACAAAGAGGATGGAATGTGCGAGAAGTGTTTAGACGTCGAAAGACAGAGAAGGACCATTATCTCAGTTTACAGAGGGACAAAACGTCACACTTCACCTGATAGGTCTGATGAAATTATTCAATTTCCCTCACTTCAGCACGCAGTTTTATCGAAAAAATATAGTGACTGGGTCGAAGCGCAAAAGATAATTATGAGGCAACTTGGTCTGTCAGGACTTCAAAAGTATCCAAAATATATAGGTAGGTCTTGTGGAATATGTGGAAATTTCGTTCCCAGGAACGCGAAGGTAGAACTGTGTGTGGAACATAGAAAGCAATATCTAAAGTTCAAAAATGCATCGAGGCAAAAGAAGTTTAGAGAATCAAAACGGAAACAGAATCAATAATGGGAATCATAATGGGGAACACCCCTAATATTGCTCACAAAGATGTGGATTTGACTCTTGATATTCAACATGATAGAGCAGGCATATCTCTGAGCCCATACTCACGACCACCCTTCGTACCCCGTGGGTTAGTGCCACCTAAAAGATTGTTTGGGGAAGCAATTGCGACGTCTGTGGGGGCAGATAACATGGCTTCAGAAATGAAGCTACGGTCGCATCTGGTATCTACTCACTTGCTTTTCTCGTTTCCGGGAGACACGTTAAACCGGTCTACATTCTAAGAAGGGTGGGTTATACTCATGAACCGAGAAATAATTCGAGCAAGAATCAAAAACTCTGACACGCCGGGTTTACGTGGAACATGTAATCATTGTGGAGAAAAGTCACATCCACCAAGTATACCTCTTCACGGTAAGAATGTAACAGTCAGGAAATTAAAAGTACAAGAAGAACCTTACACACATATCTGGATGGTCCTTGATTAATGTCGATGACAGGTTGGACATGCGAGAAATGCGGTCATTGGAATGAAAGGGCAATGACCCGTACAGTCTGCTTGAAGTGTAGACATATTAGAGATTCGCACGAGATATGTAGGCCAATATAAAGCCTTAAGTAGCAGAAGACAGCTATTACATATTGGCAAGGATTTCATAGTCATCTCCAAATGATTGCTTGCGGTGTTGGCTTGCAACCTATAATAGCCAGTGGAGTACGCAATGAAACTGGTCCCGCAGACGGATGGAGATAACACGGGTTTGCGGTTGCTCCCCAAGCTGTCAAGGCGATATAAACCGCATTCATAGTTCCAAGAGAAAGGTTGGTTCCCAGTTTAGCACTCCAAATAGGCATATTTGGATATAGCTGGGTGGTGTGCACGCCAAATCGCCGCCAGATGCGGAACACTCATAGTCATCAGTGAAACCGATACCGAGACGTCGGGTCGTGAGCCACTATGATACGTAGCGACCAGATTCGGGACGCCGTCTGATTTGCACTGGTCGGACGTGGGATATACCCGAAGCCCGAAGCCACCGACTCACAATGTGTGAGCGGTGATATAACAATTCCCAGCTAAGTAAGTTGGGAAGGATTTAAGGACTCGACTCGATAGACCCAGAGAATGAGAGTCCCGCTAACTACTCCGGACGTCCGGTTGGCTTCTCTACCAGGAAGCTGTAAAACGTAGGGTGCGTGTTATATAGGGTCATTTTATAAGAAATTGAAGGCTATCCGAGCGTGCCTCTAAGCCCAACATGTGGACCCACTACACGCTCGGACCTTAGTTATGGGGAGCCTAACAGCCTCCGTGACAAGACGAAAAAGCGGAGGTGTAATCTGAATGTCTGAAAGAAGTTCCAAGCCTAAGCCCGTGGCTGAAGGCAAGGAATACGCGGTCGAAATCAAAGAGACGAGTCGGCGTGGCGAAGGTATCGCACGTATTGATGGATTCGTTATCTTTGTCGCTGGGACTAAGCCCGGTGACAATGTAACGATAAAGATAACTCGTGTCGCCGACCGATTTGCTACTGCAGAAGTGAAGCAGTAGCTTCATAATTGGGCTGGCTGAACCTGCTCGGCAATGGTAACTAATCCGAGAAAGGACAAGCGCTCAGGTAGGTTGCGGGAAAGCCGCTGAAGTTACAAAACCTATGACCTGAGGCTCATAATCTTCCGCATCTTGGCTACTCGGGAGATGGAGCGGTGCTCGCCAAGGAATGCAATGCCGCCTTCGGTTACCGGTTATCCTTAAACCGGTATTCTCATAATAGGTGAACCAATATGGCACATATCAATTGGAAAGAAGCATTAACGAAAGCAGGAATCTTTGGAGCAGTAGCATTTTTCTCCGTGCTCGTTGAAGCTGGAGTAGATGTAATATTTGTTACTCCTACTAAGGTTCTCGTTTCAGCCGGAATAGTCTTCGGACTTACGTTCTTTGTTACTCTGAAGAATGTTGAGGACGAGACCAAACCTCCCGCATAGGTAGAAACCCAATGCGTTATATTTTGACTGTTGATTTCGAGAGCCCGAAAGACATCCAAGCAATCCTCGAATTTCTGCAGTTCCATGCAAACCGTCTTAGATGTGAGGAGAAGGATGTCTTTATCAAACTCGCCGATGAATGGAAAAAGGCGACTATAGACAATGTCAGTAGTAGTAAGCAAGACACGGGAAAGACAGGAGCAGAGACGAAGAAGAAAGCTCGTAGAGCAGGCTCCCAAGCCAAAGTTTAGAATTCTCGTTCGATATAAGTATTATACTCATAAATGGATTGATGTCGAAGAAGTAGGCACATTCCGCGAGCTTTGGCGGAAGCACAAGGATGACCCCAACGCAAGATTTTATTGCGCAGACATCCCACCTAACAATATTAATGGTAAGTTCGATGATGATAATGCCTACATGCTAAATGGAGAACATCTTATTAACTACGGCTCGCATAAGACTTGGCTCGACCCAGAACTAAGTAGATTGTCTGGAAAGCAAGTCTATCTTACCTTCAATGCGGGATGAGATAGACGTGCCTTTCTTCTGTACGAGATTCGAAGATACTATACGTAGAGAGGTCCGCTACAAAATCGTAAGGCGTAACGGGCAAGTAAAATTTATCAGGCAAAGGTCACAGAAGCTGGAAGTAGAGATGCCATTAATCTGTAGCGAGTGCGGTAAGGAATATGCCAGAAAACGAACCGGATGCTGTTCATCCTGTAAATCAACAGAATTTGTCTTCGGACGCAACAATGGAAGCTTTGCCTATATCGACCTCTCCGACAACTTTTGTAGAGTTATACCAGAAGAAGGAGAAACCTAAGCAACGTGGCAAATATATCTGTATATTCTGTGGATTCTTCTTTAGCGAAAAACATGTAGAGTGCCCAAACTGCAAGAAATTAATCGCTCTCATGTTATTCAAGGATTATATTAAGTCCCGTAGTAGGCACACACTCCAAGATGTAGATGAGTGGACGATGCTCACATCGGGTCTTGACATAAATGAATGGTAGTATCAATGCCAAAATATTGTTACACGTGTAAGACCGAGTTTTTTGGGGATATGGAGCTCCACAGGAACCAAATTCATCTTACAGATTATGCAGTCAAAATAGTTGCGCCAAACGGTTTCGAACGCAATGGAATTTACACCTACATAGAGAGTCAGAGGCTACTGGCGGAGCGAGAGCCCAAGCCCATCGAGCCCACACTCAATGAACCCGCCACTGGTCAACCTATCCCGTTAGGAGGCTTTAAACCTCGTCAACGTATATCTGCAATAAGTGCGGACAAGAATTTGACCATATCCCAATAAAATGTTCCAATTGTAATCAAAGTGATACATTCGTAGATGAGCAAGGCAACAAGTATAATAGGAAAGTGGATGATTATGTCCGTTAAGAAGGATTGGTAACAATGCGTAGTATTGGAAGATACTGCCCTAAATGCGGTACAATTTACTTTTCCACGAAGGTATGCTCGAACTGTACAACTGAGCATGTAGAAACGTTGCCGATAACGAAAGAGAAAGACTTGGATTTAGTGAAGAATTAATGAAACGAGGTTGGCGTCCTAAGACCCGTTTAGTAATGTCCAGTATACTTTCTGCTGTGACTGCAATATTTCTTTTCATTGATTTGCTCGCACTTATTGTAGGAGTATTTGACATGACATCTATACTCTTGGCTTTGCTGTTAGTTTGGAATATACGAGAAGCCCGGAGAGCATGGAAAGAAATACCTGATGCGTAGGATGTAGAATGACAAGAAAAGCTCTACATACTGACCCAAGTAAAAAATCACCATGGCTTAACGCCAAAAAACGACCTGAAAAGGTATTTAAGCCTCTATATTCACTTGTATGTGGACAAGTGACCTGTGCGTACTGTGGCACAATAAATAAGGTAGAGAAAAATGCAGAAATCGTCCGCGACTATCCAAACGACCGCTTTTACGCAACTATTAATTGTGTCAATCCGGAATGCGATGCGCTGATAACAGGTTGGATATATATAGGTGATTAATATGGAAATTGTGGGAACACCGACAAACGAAAAAACGAGAGAGAAGATAGCCAGAGCAGAGACTCTAAGTATAAGACTTAGAGTGAGTATGGCTCAAGATGGGGCTACAGATAAAGTCTTGCCTATGGTTGACGAACTGACTAACCTCTTCAGAGATATTAATAGAGATATACGGTATCTTGTTAAGGTAAGTAAGACTGCACATTGAGAATCGAGATTCTGTGTCATACTTCTGAAGAACTGCAAGAAGCAATTAGATTTCAAGAGCCTACAGGATACAAGTATCTTCGCGTAAATAAAAAAGATGTAAGACTTCTGACATTTGCAGAGCAGAAAAATAGCTATCACGTGACTTATGAGCAAGATGACAAGAAGTATATTACTTCGTTCCACAAGCCTGATGCGAGAATGCAGGTCCTGTTTAATAAAAGGAAGACGAAAGCTACAATTACACTTGTAGGTCCGAGAACAAGTTGGAAGATTGATATTAAATGAGGTTAGATACAGAAAAACTCAAGAGGAAAGCTGCCGAGCTTGAGAAGGAAAAGGTAGATTCCTCAGCCGGGGCGTATGGACAGATAACTGATAGAATAGCAACTCCTCCTGACATTGACAGGACTGGAAAAGTTATCCAAGAAGAAACAGTTGTTATAACGAACACCGAGCTGAGAGAGCTTCTAAAGAAAGCAATGATGGAAGGGAAGATGGCTGGCAATCTATCTAACCCAGAGAATATAGAAACGATATCACAATATAACGAGACAGGATTCGACGATGAAGCTGTAAACGCTGCCAGAAGAATGGCAGAGAAAGGTGGAGACTTAACTCATATTCAGAAGGCATTAATTAGACGTTTCAAGCAGAAGAAAGGTAAGTTTGACGCGTCGTCGTACATTACATCAGACGAGGTTGCCACTCATCAATATGAGAAGCGAGTGCATGGCGGTAATTAATGGAAGGTGAAACTCCTCTTTCTAATTGTCCTGGAAAGTGCGGCGCTAGTAAAGCAGGTAAGTTTCATCCGAACCTATTAAAAGATTTGGACATGCTCATCGCCGAAGGAATACCTATCACTGCAGTATCAGAGGCAATGACGTCTAAATTCAAGCGTTGTTGTGACGTGCATCCTGAAGGCTTTGATATTAATTACAATGTAATCTACAGACATAAAGCGCATCTTGTGGTGCCCATTCAAACGAAACAAGAGCAGTTAGAATTCACAAAGAAGGACCCACAACAGTCGAAGATTATGTCTCCAGAGTTTGTGCAAGTAACTACTATCATAAGGCGTAAAGATGTAGATAAATTCAGGAAGATAGATGTCAAGGCTAATCTAAACGAGCGTCTACAATCAATCGAAAATGAAATGACAATTATTGACGAGCGTTTAGCCCAAATACCTGCTACAGATACAGAGAAGTATATGTCTCTACACGGGCTAAAGCTGAAATATACTGCTGAATATCGCCTAATCAACGGGCTTATCAGCTCTTTACCAAATGTTGAAGCTGAAGGACAGAAGCTTGACGAGACTGCTCTCAAGAACTGGATAGCAAGGTTAATCAAGAAGAAAGACGAAGATAAAGGGCAGGATACCAATGTATCTCCATAAGACCAGCGAATACCACTACGGAGAGAAACGTGGCAGCAAGTCAATATACTTCAAAATAATGCGCGGACCTGTCGAGATAGGTAGAGTGGAGATTTACGTAAATACTATCTATCACCTTGCCAGTATTGAAATGATTAAGTTGAGAAAGTGGTGCCGTGGTAAAGGATGGGGTACTGTAGCGTTTTATCTGCTACTAAAGGTACTCAAGCGGCTCAAAGTTACTAAGGTAACAACAGATTATGTGCGTCTGTCATCATATAGATGGTGGAAGCACTTAGGATTTAGAACCACGTCTATTAGAGGCATTCTCGTTAGACGGATATGGTGAAAAAAGAAATGTCAAAAAACAATCTTTCACCGTGCTGTTACCTTTACAGACTTCCATTTGTAGGATACAAACTACAGCTCGGATGTCGAAGGAAGGCAACAGTCGAAATCTTGTCTGAAACTGGTGACCCATATAATATTACACAGTCGTGCGACTCTCATGTAGGAAAGTTGCTCGATTGGTCTGCCGAGACTCACAAAATCTGGGCACTAAAGGAGATAGGAGAATGATGAACAAGAAACAATCTGCCCGTATAGGAAGGAAGCTAATCGAAACCCGTAAGGAATTAGTAGCAAAGGCTCTGGCGTCAAATTTCAAACATCCTGATAATAAGCCAGCTATTGGCGTAGACTTTGGAAAGAAAACGGATAAGACTGTTGTTACAGTACTTCCTCCTCCTACTAAAGAGCAGGTAAACAAGGGACTTAATATTATTTGGACTAACTTCGGTCAGCGTGGTAGAGCTGCAGATGACATTCGAATTCAGGCAGATGCAAAGGAGTTGACTGAAAAGATTATTCAAAATAAGCAGAAGATACAGAAGCTACATGGTGATGGTCAAGGAGATGTAGCTGGCTGGGTAGGTGAGGAAGGTCCAGTATGGGATAATGACGCTGACAGCGATTCACCTAACCGCACACTTACTACGCAAGATGAAGGTTCTGGTAAGACTGACGCAAAGGAAATAACAGGTGACGAGTCAGAGACAGATGTCTATGGCACTGACCCAGGTCATACAGGTGTATCTGATGATAGTACAGTGAGGTCAGCCGTATCTGGTGTGTTTGACGATGCAGATTTGCTACTTGCTCTCAGGAGAGCTATTGAAGAAAGAAAGGCAGTCAAAGAGGAAGAGGGCGGACCAGGTTCTGGTCGCTATCCTAAAGGCAGTGGGCAGTCAAGTCAAACTCATGCGAAAATTAGTGAGCGAGTATCAAATATTCAAGGCTATCTTAGGGATAAACTTGGTAGAGACCCTTCATACAAAGAGACAATGGAAGTCTACAATGGACTATATCCCGAGAAACCAACTAACAAGCAAAAGAAGTAAAGCTTATGGATAAAGACAGCAAGATGATGACTGCACTTATATCGATACTCTTTCTCGGCTACATTAACTTTATGTTCTATATCACTCCAGGCATTCATGACATATATGTAAACTTCTGGAAAGAGATATACGACCTCTTTTCTCTTCCCGGCTCTTAGATAATTACAGTAGTGATATTACGTTGGAAAGAAGGGAAGAAATAAAGAGGAAACGTAGGGACACAGTGCTCTCGGAAGATATATTTGCCGTCGATAATAGTTGCGACATTGACAACCATTGTATACATTACGAAGACGGAGGGCAATGCTGCGAGTGTGATAAGTACGCTCTCGAGAAGAGAGTCGATATGTCAAAGAGAGACGATGACGTAGTCGGTATGGTAATTTCGGGCAACTCTGGTGAGTGATTTAACATGATAATAGGGTGTGGACCCATTCCTATTGCTCAAGGAGGTCCTTCCTGTCTACACGATGACAATACTCCTTGTGCCTGTTACTGTCATCTTGTTAAGAAAGATGTACGTTGGGTTTGGAATGCTGACGGTAAAGCTGACAAGAGAAGTTGGGAAATCATAGAGTAATCATTACCAAGCCAACCTAAACCAGAGAAATCATAATCATATTGAGAAGGTAGTCTTATGGATGCATTTAGGAAAGTATTTCTCTTAGCGTTTGTCGGCGGTTGTCTATTTGGAGCAGGTTTTACAATCATGCTTCTCAACTATCTCTTATTCGGCTTTGCTCCGTGGGATGGCGTGCCTAACTTACCTAACATGTGGAATCCGCGGTGAAAATGACTAATTGTACGACTATGAGAAGTTCTTTATTGGTGTCTTGATTGCAGGATTTTCTGCGCTGTTCTTTCTCATCCTCATTTCTTTAGGTGCATGAATTGACTGTTTGCGAGCGTTGTATCCACGAATTACAATATCATGATGATGATAGCAGTTTTGAAATACTCGGACGTTTGCAAGGAAAGCTTTGCCGTAGTTGTGCCGTGTGTCGTCAATATACTGGCGCTAAAGACCTTCATTTGCTTGTGCCTTACTTGTCACGCAGACGGTCTGTGTACCATCGTAAGGAGAAGATACACTGTATAGGAGAAGACCCTATACACTGTGACCATGTGAACTGCCCAGAGAGATGAATGAAGATGTATAACTTGAAAATACATGTTTGCCTAATGCGTAAGGTGCCCGGTACGAAAGACAGTTTGATACACCTAAGTCGGAGATATATCCGCATAGGTATGCTCGCAATATTCATCTGTTGAACGTGAATATACCTAACCACACTGTCTCTCACACATATCACTCCACATATGTAATGTTTATGTATAGTGTTATGTTCACCGTTATGTACAGTAGACTGTTCAGCAGTATGTCCGGTGGACTGTATGATAGACTGCTCAGTGGACTGTACTGTAGACTGTTCTGATGTATGTACAGTAGTATGGTCAGTCCATTCGAATTTGGTTGGCGGATGATGACGAGCCGCATGGCTTAACATGTTCATAGAAAAGTGCACGGATAGGACTTTCTCATGATTACATTTACACACACGTGTGATATCATATGAACCGGCGACTCGTATTTCTTCTCTGCGGCGGACTCATGATGGCGGCAGGGTCAATCATCATAATCATCGCGATAATGAAAATCATCGAGGTTTTGAAATATGTGTTGTAAACCTGACTGTCCGACGTGTTACCCACAAACTACGGCTAAACCACAGAGAGGGTGTAATCACACATATCCAATATGGGTGTATATACCGCCCGGGCAGACGATGCTTGTTAGCTGTCCGATATGCGGAGCGCTAAATCCTGTAACTGGAACAGGACCTATGTGGTGTTAATGATTACAAGTATGTTCTTCTTTCTTATCGCGGTCCTATTTTCACTTATCTACGCGCGGATTGAATTCGGTCTTGATAAGTACTGGGTCGAATTAGGAAAGGACCCGAGTAACTTCTGGAAGAATAAGTACGGAAAATACACGCCGTATCATGTGTGGATGCTCGGATTAGATGCAATAGTCAATCTACCGGCGTTGTATGTAGCAAGGTCTATTCCATTGTTCCTTACATGCGTGCTTTCATTTCCACTCCTTGAAGATATTTTCTACTTCTTCTGGCGTGGTCGCTGGATAGGAGAAGATGAATGGACAGTAAAAGACCTTGGATTTGTGAAAATCAAAGGCGTAGTCATACCCAGATGGTATATAATCGCTGGGGTGATTATCACTACTCTTCTGGCGGTTGCATAGAATGAACATAACAGAAGTAACTCTCGCAATCTGGTTTGCAATCATAGTTATGTTTGTTGGAATTAATCGCTGGGCGAAACGGCGCGGGCCACACTGGGTAGTTGATTATGACCCGTCTCATCCGCTGGTTCACGAGGAAGAGCAACAAATGTGAATGGAAATGGATAACTGGGACAAAATGATTTGGGCTGTATAGAGTGTGATTTGTAAATGAATAGTATCT
>ERZ1292644.976-Hain-H14-01um-R2-976-length-15936-cov-6_pt1 | contig 15936 bp, 16 predicted proteins | sample MGYA00564402_ERZ1292644 | MGnify/ENA primary metagenome ERZ1292644 (study PRJEB36523, sample SAMEA6512644) | groundwater metagenome | collected 2019-01-09 | study: AquaDiva: Metagenomics assemblies of 32 groundwater samples
CCAACTACTACTGCTACCAGCCGACCTACTACTTCGTCCCAGACTGGTAGATCACACGTACACGCGCCGCTGCGGATCCAACGCCGCCGCCAACGGAGAGTTCCCCGGCTCATCCGGATCCGGAGCACCATCCCGGCGACACACCAAAGCATCCGGATCATCCGCCGGAGCCTGCAAGCTGTAGCCGTCCGGGCACGTCTGACCATCACGGCCATCCCGCCCATCGGCGCCGTCCGCGCCCGCAGGCCCGGGCTCGCCCTGAGGACCAGCCGGACCCGGATCACCCTGCGGACCAGCCGGGCCGACCGTCCCCGCGGACCCGTCCGCCCCGTCACTCCCCGACTCGCCGTCCTGCCCCGGAGACCCCGAAGGGCCAGACGTCCCCGGCTTCCCCGGATCACCCTTCGGACCAGGCGGCCCCGGAATCGGCACCGGAACCTCCGCCCGATCCGGCAAATCCTCCACCGCCCGCGTCGGATCCGGCGCCACCGGAGTCTCACCCCCAGCCTCCACCTGCGCCCGCAACGCCCGCACATCCCCCGCCAACGTCGACACCGCCGTGCCCCGCAGATCCGCCTCCGTCGCCAAATCCTCCGCACGCCGATCAGTCGAATCGATCCGCTGCCACAACAACACCGCAATCCCGAACAGAGCGACGATCGCGCACAAGGTCACGATGCCGCGCCAGTGCAGGACGATCGTGCGCTCGGTCCGGGTCATGGGTTCGGGTTTCCTCCGAGTCGGATGATCTCTATCTCCAGATGGGTGATCCTGACGAGGTAGTCGTGACGCTGCTGCTCCAGCGCCGTGATCTGCACATCCTTCTCAGCGAGGCGCCGAACCAGACCGTCACGCTCCTCTTGGACCTGGTCCGTAAGCGAGTTGCGGGTCTCGCCGCGCTTCCCGATGTACGCCACCACCGAGCCGGACAGCACGCCCACGCAGGCGAGAACCGCGCCGAGGGTGGCGGCATCCAATCAGGGCTCCCTACTGGCCAGAGGCGGCGGCGTGCTTCGGCTCCGGCCGGTTCGGCACGGCCCACGTCAGGCCGAGCGCTCCCAGCACTGCGACGATGGCGGTGAGGCCCTCCTGCGTGGTCACGGTGCTGTCGTCGAGCGCGGTCACCAGCGACGCGGCCCCGGCCGCCACGGCGGAAGCGATCGCCTTCCAGTACTTCGAGACCTTCATGGGGTTCTCGCTTCCTGTTCGGCGAGCCAGCGCCGGACGGTCTGGTTGTGGCGTGCGTCAGCGAGTGCGTTGTGCTCGCCGCTCTCCTGCGTGGGCAGTTCGTCCCAGCTCAGGCCGAGCCGAGAGCGTTCCTGCTGGATGTCGTGGGTGAACATCGGTACGCCCTCAGGGAGATCGACCATGGCGCCCCATAGTTGGGCCAGCGCTACATGGTCGTACGCCCCGTAGTTCGCCCACAGTTCGACGTCCGGCCCGGCCGCGCGGATGAAGTCGATGACCTCGTTGGCGATCCGCTCCCGGGGCTTGACCCGATGGTCGGCGTAGTGGAACAGCCACCGCTTCGGCATGTGGATCCGCTGGTCTCCGTGGCCCTTCGGGAGTCCAGGAACCACGTTCTCCATCAACCACTTGTGCTTGCGGATGCGGCGCACGGGCATGTCTCGGTTCACCGCGTAGTACTCGCGGCCGTCGTCGCACACCATGCCGATGGAGATCAGCTCGATCGTGGAGCCGTCCTCCAGGAATTCGAGGTCGTAGTCGATGACCGTCACGCGACCACCTCGAAGCCGTGCTTCGCGCCGAGCTTCTTCAACGAGGTCATCCCAGGCACACCGTCCGCCGCCGTCCCGGAGTTACCCAACCGCCGCTGCCACTGCGCGTACGCATCCCGCGTCGACGACCCATACGAACCGTCCCCCGCATACCGCTTCGCCAGCAGCTTCTCCGCGACGAGCGCCGCCTCCACCAGATTCACGCCCGCCATATACGTCACATGCCCCTGCCACGCAGGCGGATCAGCCTTCGCTGCCTGGACGAGCCGCGACAGATCTACGCGGGGCCGCGAAGGCGTCGGCGGCACCGGCAGAGTCGCCCCCGGCTTCACCGCCAACTGGCGCCGCACATCCGTACGGAACACATCCATGTCGAAGCTGGGGTCGACCTTCCCGGGCTGAACCTCCTTGTGACCGGCCACCGAGCGTTCCGACCACCCGTGGAACCGGCACCGAGCCGCAGCCCACAGCACCGCCTGCCGGTACTGCGCCACCGGATACGGATCCTGCCCGTCACCCCGGTTCTCGATCTCCAGCCCGTAGAGGAGATCGTTTCCGTCGGTGTCCGCCTCATCGTCCTTCGGCAGCAGCACCTGCTCCAGCATCAGAGCCCGCACCACGTCCCCGTCGACGAGGCCGGCATGGTTCGTCCGGCCGTGGCCGAGCGCCCACAGCCCTGTGGTCTTGCCGAGCCAGTCGTGGCACAGCGGGCCGGGCAGGCCGGGGCGCCCGTTGAAGCACAGCTCACGGTCGTCGTGTCCGGCGGTGTGGTGGATGAGGACGCCCACAACGGGGCCGAACGTTTTGCCGGTGGCCGTGTCGCGGTTGTGGGTCTTCCAGCCGGGATGCTGATGGACGGTGAGGCCCTCGGCCGTGTCTGCGGCGAGCCGCTGGGAGGCCGTCATGGGGGCGGCCATCACACACGCTCCGGCTCGGCATCGAGCGCGGCCCGGACCATGCAGTCCTTCGCCTCCAGCAGCTTCCGCAGCCCGGCCGTCAGCTCCGGCCCGTCCGGCAACGAGCGGATCATGTGGTCGGCGAGCTCCTGGAACGGGCGGCTCACCTCCTGCAAATGCGGGGGCAGATGCGCGTAGCTGAAGTAGCGGGCGACGTGCGAGGTACCGGGGTGCCGGTCGGCATACGGATCAGCCATGGTCAGACCTCCATCGGGTGTATCGAGGGCTTGAACTCGGTGTTCATGTCAGCTCGTTCCACATGACCGGGTAGTCCTCGTTGCTTCCGTACCACGCGAGCCCGTGATTCCAGAGACGCACGACCCATCCATTGAGGGGCACCGTCTTCAGTGCGTTTTCCAAGTCGTGGAAAACGAGTTGCAGGCCGTCGTCGCTGACCAGAGTGAACTCGGTGCCGTCGAGGAACGATTCACAGATGAATGTCCCGTTGGTGCCGTCGTACTGCAATGAGTCGTGCCGGGGGGCAACGGCAGGCATGAAATCTCCTTATGCGATGCGCTGGAGTCGAAGCCAGCTGTCGGTGAACACGATCGTTGCGGTGGCGTTGGACGTGTTCTGCGCCCACCGCAGGGTGAGAGATCCGGCCGTCGACCCGATACGCCACAGGCCGCTGATCGGCGTGTACATGTTGGAGTCGCTGGTTCCGTAACCGGCACGGGGGTCAGCAGCGTCGTTGGTGTCCGTGCGGATGGAATACCCGGCCGTGGCCGTTCCCGTAGTTGTTGATCCCGGCATCAGCCACCCCCACTCCCCGAGCGTGCCGGTCGGAGTGGCGAACCCGATCTGGATATCCGGAGTGGTGGACGCGAAGTATTTGATCCAGCCGTCCATGGCGTACACCGCGTTCGCCTCGACGGTGAACGTGAGGTGCTCATCGTCGGCCAGTGTGGTCGTCGACGCCCGCGACGTATCCGTCGTCTTGCGGGCGAACCTGGGCAGCATCGAGTCGAGCAGCTCAGCCGTGAGGCGCTGGCCTGCTCTGAGGGCGGGATATGACTCGGCCATCAACTTCTCCTACAGGGCTGCGATCGCCGGGCGTGCGAGGCGTCCGTCAGCCTCGGCGGAATGGGTTTTCACGACACCGTTGGTGGACCGTTCGACGGTGAGGGTCTGCGGGTTGAGGAGCGCGACGTTGTCCCAGGACACGACCAGGTTCGCGTTCGTGTTCGCGGTCTGCCGCACGCTCCGGCATCCGACGTTGCTGCCCGTGGTGAGCGCCGTGTCGGTGGCCGTGACGCGCCAGATGTTCTGGTCGACGGCGCTCGCCGTGCGGACGGTCGCCTGCAGCGAGGGCCCGATCACCTGGAGGCGGACCCGGTAGAACGTGAACGCCGCATGCGTCAAGGTCGTCGTGTACGTCGCCAGTTGCGTCTCCGCACCGGCCACACGCTTGCGGAGCGTCAGCGTGATGACCTGCGCGGTCGAGATCGACAACTGCGCCATATACAGGTTGTCGCCGTCCGCCGCCCGGGCCACCACCGACGCCAACTGCGGGCCGCCCGTCGCCAAAGCTGCGGTGGCGATATCCACCTGCACGTCGTGATCAGCTCCGGACACGGGCGTCAGGTCCAGCCGCGCAACATCCACGGCCGTCAACTGGTGGGCCGCTTCCGTGCCCTGCGTGTAATGGTCAGCCGCCGCACCCCCCGTACTCACCCACGCCGACCCGACGTCCGGAGTCCCCCACCCCGGCGTCGTCGTACGCGTGAACGTATCGACCACGGACGAGGTAGCGGCGTTCACCGTCATCACCTCGCCGCCCGACCGGATCCGGAACGGGAAATCAAACGGGAAACCGCCCGCCGGCCGAAGGGTGACCCCCTCGATCCACAACTCATCGGTGACCGGCGGGAAATTGGGCACCGTGGGGGCGACATTCGCGGTGACCGAGTTCGCCGGCGCCGTCGCGGTCAGCTCGAACCAGTGCCAGATGCCCGCCTCCACCGGCTGGTCGTTGGCGCTCGTCGACAGGTATGCGCCCGCCGTGCCGAACCAGTTGATGTTCAGGGCGACATTCCGTGCGGTGGCGCAGCGCAGCCAGCCGGACACCACGTACTGGCGGCCGACGGTCACGGCCACCTGGCTGCTGGACGGGCCGGGGAACTGCGCGACGCCGTCGGGGACGAACTTCAGCGACCAGGCGTCTTCGAACGGGGCAGGCTCCGGAGTGACCACGCGGGTGGCGGTGCCCCCGAATCCCGACCAGCCCGTCAGGTCCGTCTCGAACGAGCTGTTGACGGTGATCGACGGGTAGGCGATGGTCCACAGCGGGCCGGACGTGGCGAGGACATCCACGCCAGTCTCTGTGTCCGTGAGGGCCTCGGCGAGCTCACTGCCCGCGGTGTCGAGCCATGCGAACTCGCGGCGGGCGGTGGCCGTGTCGTCGTCGCCGAGCCACGCCACATCCCACGCCCCCGCGGGGGCGCAGTTGTACTCCAGTGTCCACTCGAAGTTGGAGAGGGTTTCGGTGTAGCCCTGGACGTGCAGGTCGATCGTGTCCGGCGGCAGCCAGGCGGGCGGGCTGGTGATCTGCATGCGGTCGCCGACGTCCACCGCGGCCGCATCCTCGATCAGATGCGTCGCCGCGTGCAGCAGGATCTTGACGACCGGGTACCGGGTGGCGTCCCAGGTGCCGAGGTGGAGGAGCCATCCGGCGATGTGGAACGGCTGGTCGTCGTCGTGCAGGTTCAGGCTCGTCGAGTCGTCGTAGCGGCCCACCCCGTCCGGCGGAGCCTGGACAGACAGTGTGCCTTCCAGGAGCTCGGCGCGCGACGACGAGCCGCCCGTACGTGCCACTGTCCGGTCGTTGCGGACCTTCTGATCATCATCGTCCGGGTTCAACGGCGTGACCAGCCCGTCACCCGCCGGGTAGTCCAGCGTCAGCGCCGGCATCTGGTTGAGGAGCGAGGCCCGGTCCCGGTACCGGAAGCCCAGAAATGCGCGGCCCTCGCACAGGATGCCGCCGTCGACGGCCTCGCACTCGCGCACCAGCTCCAGCAGGGTGGCGAGGCGTTGGACGCCCATCTGCTGGTCGCCGCCGATGACCGCGTAGGCGGGGATCATCTCCTCCTCGCCGAGGCGGTAGATGCGTTCGGTGGCCTCCTCGGACTTGTGGGCGACCATGGCGCGCAGGGTGTTGCCGAAGGCGTTGCTGTCGTTGGCGACGGCGATGTGGCCGATGGCCGTGCCCGCCATGCCGCCGTCCTGTCCGATGCGGACCTCGGTGGCGAGGCCGCCGAATGTGTTCGCGGCGAGCGTGCCGACGACACCCCCGGGGGTGGTCAGGGTGAGGGTCGATTCGTCGATGTAGAACACGAGGAGGCTGTAGTCGATGTCGGCGCCGTCCTGGGTGAGTTCGACGGCGATGTGGACTGGTTTGCCGTTGATGGCGACCGGGTCGAAGCCCGTCGCCAAAATCTGTGTTCCGGCCGCGTTGTACGCGCGAAGGTCGAGGTCTCCGCCGGTGTTGAGGTACACGGTCCAGGTGCGCGCTGTGCCGGTCGTCGCGATGGAGAACAGACGCTGCGTCGAGGCGACGCCGCCGGAGGGCACGAACGTGAAGAAGCGGGTGAAGCTGTAGTTCGTCGACGTGTAGGCGGGCACCCGGCCGCGCGCCCGGCCCGTCTCGAACGTCGGTATCGCATCCGAGGCAGCCCAGCCGGAGTAGTTCGCCGGGGTGACGCCGGTGGGGTGGACGGTCATGGGCTGTTCGCCGTCGAACGCCGACGCAAACGCGGTGGCGGTGGCGCCGTCTTCCATCGGCCAGTAGGCGACGATCCCCGTGCGGGCAGGGTTGGTGAACTCCCGGTAGATCGCCGACCTCACCGGGCTCGCGCCCTGTGAGAGGCGGCGCATGATGCCCGACGCCTCCACCTGCGTCACCACATCCTGCTTGGTCTCCCAGCGGACTGCCCAGCCGGACACCTCGCCGTAGAAGCGCGTCTTGCGGTTGGTGATCGATGCGCCGCCGTTGATCGTCCACGTGCGGGTCGCCGCATCCGAGAACGATGTGGTGCCCACGGCCTGGACGCTGAAGATGGGGTTCGCGACGACGGTGCCCCAGATGCCGGAGCGGACTTCCGCCTTGTGGCAGCGGCCGAGCGGCTGGTTGAAGATGAAGCCCGTGGCGTTGCCGATCCGCAGCGCGGCGGTGCTGCTGAAGATCGACGTGGTCCCGGACTGGACGACCGGATCACCCAACTGCACCCACGGGCTGTCCAGCGTGTCCGCCGTGTAGAAGGTGACCGTGTTCCCGCTCGCACCGTTGTTGACGTCGAGGGTCGCCCGGACGGCCAGACGGCCCGATCCAGGGATGACCGGCGCGGCCGTCGACGTCGCAGACAGGCTGTTGGTGCCGTCCGCCGACCACTCGAACCTGAGGAACCCGCCCCGCGAGCCCAGGAACCAGGACTTCTGGCCGGACGAGAACTTGCCGATCATCTCCACCGTGTCGTTGGACAGCGGCGGCGGCAGCCAGTTCTCCAGCGACATGTCGATCCGGACGTCGATGTCGCCGACGATGTCGAGGGCCGGGGTGTCGACGGTCTCGGCGTAGTCGGCCGTGGAGCCGGTGAGGTCGAGGTATACGTCGCCGGTCATCACGGAGACGCGGCAGGGGGTGTTGCGGCCGATCTGACCGTAGTACGGGCCGGTGGGGTTGTTCGGCGAGTACCGGCCGTCGTTGTTGCCGAGGGTGAAGAAGCAGCGCGTCGGCTCCGTGGTGCCGCCTTCGTCCTGGCGGCCGCGGGTGATGCGGATCGTCTGCTCGCCGCGTACGCGCGAGGTGACGTCGACCCAGGCTCCGCCGATGAGGAGCTCGGCCTTGCTGGGCAGGGGCGTCTGGGGGAAGACCATGGGTCACCGCCCGTCCAGGGCGACGCCGCGGACGCGGAGCTCGCCACGCAGCGGGTCGACCATCTGCCGGGCAACGGTCTTCCCGTCCAGGTTGACGACCACCTCGATCACCTGACGGCCGGCGCCCGAGCCCCCTGCGATGGTCTCGGCACGCCTGCCCGCCGGGGTGCCGCCGCGTGGTGTGTTCAGCATCGACGCCCACGGCGCCTGAGCCGCGATCTTCCGACGAGCATCAGGGTTCGACCACACCCGGGACCCCGCCGGCAGATCCAGCAACTCGACGCCACGCTCGCCCACCATGGTCAGCCCGCCCCGCACACCACCCGACGCGGCCGCGCCCACAATGCCGCCCGCCGCCTTCTTCCCGATCGCCCGCGAGATGGCCCTCTCGATGCTCTTGGCAAGCCGGTCCATGGCCTTCTCCAGCCTGTGCTGCTGGGACGTCAACGATTTGACGAGCTTCTCCTGCGACCTGATCGCCGTCCCGTACATGGCATCCGCCGTGGTCTTCCCCGCGGAGGACGCCGCGGACCCGATCTGGCCCTGAAGCTTGTTCATGCTGGAGATCTCCGACTTCGAGGCGCCCATCAGTGCCTCAGCGGTCTCCAGGCCGCCGCCCTCGATTCCGGACTCCGCGATCTGTGCGAGCAGGTCCTTGGAGAGGCCCTTCTTTCGCAGCGACTTCAGAGCACCCGCGAAGGACCGCGCCTTGTCGCGGCCCTCGACGAGTCCGCCCATCACTCCAGCGACGGTGACGTGCCCGTCGCCGCCTGCCGCCTTCGTGATGTTCGCTGAGCCGAGGATGTTCGACTTCACGCTGTCGCGAAGCTGCGTAGCCGAGTTCTTCAGGTCGTCGAGCTTCGTCTTGGCTTTCTCCAGCGAGGCGTTGACCTTCGTCAGGGACTTTTCGTACTTGATCAGCCCCTTGCCCGCGGAGTCCAGCGCACGCAGCAGACGCTGCTCCGTACCGCCGGACGTCGCCCGCTTGACGTCACCGCGCGCCGCGTTCAACGCGGACACCAGGCTGCCCAGATCGGCGGGCGCGCCGAGGGCCTTCTCGAACGGAGTGCGCTGATATCCGGCGCGCGCCCCGAAGCGGCTGATGCCGAACTGGTCCCGCAGTTCACTGCGGGCATCCTTCGTCGCCTGGGAGACCTTGCCGCCCTTCGCGAAGCGCGGCATGTCCAGGCGGCCCTCGTTGAGGAGCTGCATGAACTTCTCGCCGTACCGGTCGACGGCGGCCTTCTTCATCACGAACTCGCCGTTGGACAGCCACGGCGCGAACACGTCATCGCTGGTTCCCGAACCCGGGCCGCGGACGGGGCCGCCGGCGGCGTAGCCGTGTTTGAACGCACTGCCCGTGAACAGGCCGCCCGTCGCGCCGGTGATGTCGTGCTGGGAGCGGCCTGACAGGTACTTCGTCTGGTACTCGGTGATGATCCGCTGCGTGCGCTGCGTGAAGTGCTTGATCGTGACGTTGATCGTCCGCGACTTCGGCAGCCTGCCGAGCGCGCCCTGCACGTCCTTGACGCCCTTCAGTGCCTGCCCGTTCTGGGCGGTGATCTTCACCGAGCCGTCCGGTAGCCGCTTCACCTTCAGGCCGAAGCTTTCGAGGATCTCCTCCGCGCCCCTCGACAACGTCTTCAACGTCACCGACTTCGCACCCGGCGTCTTCTTCACCGCCGCGTTGAACGCTTCCAGCCCCGCCTTCGCGTCCTCGGTCTCCATCTCGAACCGAGTCTTCTTCTCGTCCGGAATGTTCATGATGGACTCGGCGAGCTGCTTCGCCTCCGTCCGCGACAACCCCATCGCCATCGCTGAGTCGATGAACGCCTTCCGGCCGCGCTCGTAGATCCCGTTGACGGACTCCCACGACTCGCCGGACTCCCGTGCGGCGAGTGCCGCATCCTTCGTCTTCGACGCCAGATCATTCAGCGCGGTCGCGGCGGCCTGTGCCTTCGGGGAGTTCACGTCGAGCTTCCCGTTGACCATGTCCAGCGAGCTGGCGTTCTCCTTCGCCGCCTTCGCCGCGGCATCGATGCTCGCCTCGAAGCCGATCATCCCGCCGAGCGCCGACCGGTTCGCATCGTTCAACGCCTCGATGCTCTGCCGCAGGCCATCCGCAGACTGCTTCTGCGCATCCAACTTGCCCTGCACAGCCAGAGCCTGATCCCCGAACAAGCCCATCGCCTGCGCCGCGAGCTGCTGCTCCAGCGCCTGGTCCGCGAGTGCCGCTTTGTAGTCGTCCAGCTTCGACCGCAGTTCCTTCGCGGTCATTCCGTTCTTCTGCATGCCCTTCGACAGCTTCTCCACTGCCGCCGCAGCAATGTCCGCGTGCCCGCCCTTCACCAGGTTGGCGAGCGCCTTGTCCGCGCCGTCGAGGTTCTCCTTCGCCTCCTTCACCGGCGTCGAGTCCATGCCGACCAGGGAGGTGAGGAACTGCTGCGTCTTGTCCAAGTTCGACGGGCGCGACAGCGTGCGCAGGCTGTCCGCGAGCCCGCCCAGGTCCTTGCCGAACACGCGGGCCGCTTCGCCCGCGACCTTGCCGCCCTGACCGAGTTTCGTCAGCGACGTCGTCAGCCGGTCGACATCCGGCGGCGCCTTCTTCCCGATCTCGGACAGCCGCGACATGGCGATCACCAGCAGCCCGATGCCTGTGCCGATCACCGCGACCTTCGCCGTCCGCGACAACGCGCCGAACGCCGCACCCAGCCCCGCCAGACCGCCACCCGCAGCCACCGACGCGGCCCGCATCGCGGTCAGCGACGCGCCGAACGCAGCGATCCCGCCGCTGGTGCCCGCCAGCCCAGCCGCCGCGATCTTCACCGCCTTGAACACCACGACGAACTGCAACAACGTCGACAGAACATCGGTGGGGATCGCGTTGACCAGCTTCGCGAAGCTGTTGATGAGCGTCAGCAGGCTGACACCCGTCTCCGAGGCGGCCGCCACCAGATGCGCCAGCGCCCGCGCCAGGTTCGACAGGGTCTCCCCGACAGCCGGGCCGACCCGCTGCGCGTACGCCATGAACTCGGTGAACTGCGAGCTGCCCGCGCCACCCGACATGGTCCGCATGAAGCGAACAAGGCCATCGTTCGCCTTCGACAGGGCACCCGTTGAGAACTTCGCGAACGAGTCCATGAACTTGCCGAAGCCGCTGGAGTTGATGCCCCCGCCGAGGATCGTCATGAAACGGCTCAGCTCACCCGACGCGCCCTTCACCACCGGCGACAACTTCGGCATCAGAGCACCGAACACCGCCAGACTCTTCGTGACGACCGGCATCGTGTCGCCCGCCAGCGACTTCGACCACCCCTTGTACTGATCCTTCAGCACCGACAGCGCAGCCGCCGCACGCCTTGTCGCCGGATCCATCTGCTTGACCTGCGACAGATACTCGGCCTCCGCCTGCGCCGCCTGCTCGCTGGCCGGGCCGTGCTTCTTCACCGCGTCGACGTATTTCTTCTCCGCATCCGCCGCCTTGTTGACCGCCACCAACTGGCCGAGCATCGCCGCACCGAACGCACCCACAGCGACGCCCGCCGCACCCAGGCCCGCCGCGATCGGCACGGCAGCCGCCGCAATCGGAATCAACGCCGGCGACAGGGCAAGCGCCGCCATCTTCAGCCGCTGCATGCCGTTCCCGGCACCGCCTGACGAGGTGCCGATGGTGCCGAGGTTGCCGCGTAGTCCACCGAGAGTGCCGGTGAGGCTGCGCATGCTGCCGTCGAGGTCATCAGTGTCGCGGCGCAGCGTGCGGGAGCGATCGGACAGGGTGGTGAGGCGGCCGTCGGTGTTGCGGGCGGCCGTGTTGAGGGAGCGGAGCGCACGGGAGGCGTCCTGCGCGGCGTCCTTCAGGGAACGCAGAGCCACTGACGCGGCAGCCGCGCGCGCCGCCAGACCATCCAACCCGCGGCCAGCATCCCGCGCCTCGTCGCGAAGCCGGTTAAGGGAGTTGTTGACGGCAGTGAGCCCGGTCGCCGTGTTGTTCGCGACCCTGACTCTGATCTCGATGTCATTGCCCACCGCCGTCCACCTCCTCTGGTGTGCCGAGTCGTTCGATTTCGATCAGGCGGAGCAGCTCTGAGTCCTCTGCGAGCACCTCGGACGGGAGCTTGTGGAAGCGGTCGCAGAGGCCGAGGATCAGGCGGGCACGCTGGTAGGCAGCGGGAGGTCCGACAGTGTTTCCATCGGAATCGATGCCACCTGGGACGGCTCGCCAGAGGGCGAGCTGCTCTCCAAAGGGGCGTCGTCCACCTTCCCGCCGAGGACGTCCAGCCACTTCGTGGCCAGGGCGAGCGCGAGATCGTTGTCGATGCCGAAGAACCCCTCACGGGTGCACGGCAGGGGGGTGCCGTCTTCTGCTTCGAGGTTCCAGGAGACGACGGAGTCCGCGAACTCCTCGAGCTGGCGGACGATGCCCGTGCGCTCGTCACCCTCTGCTGCGTCGGTGTAGCCCATGAGGCGGAGGTACTCGTCGAGGCTCTTGCCGCGCACGGACGCGATCGGGTAGTCGTCGTCTTGGCCGTACTCGGCGTGGCCTTTGAGGGAGACCTCGACGCGGCGGACTGTCTTGCGGTAGCCCATAGTCGTCGCCTCTCAGGCCCAGGTGGGGACGGTGCCGTCGGCCAGTGAGCCGGGCGCGGACCAGGTGAGTTCGCCGCTGTCGGAGCGGGTCATCTGGTAGTCGGAGAACAGGAGTTCGCCTGCGAGGGTGACGCCGTTGACGGTGTTCGTGCACGTGCGGGCCACGCTGGTGGACGACACGGTCTTGAAGACGTCGTGCTGCTGGTTCGCCGCCGGGTTGTGGACGCCGTTGTATGTGACCGACATATCGGCGAGCAGGAGAAGCCGCTCGTTGGCGGACTTGTCGACGCCAGTGATGTCCTGCACGCCGCGAGGCGTGGACATCTGCCAGTTCGTGATGTCGTTCTTGATGGCCCGCGCGGTACCCGCCGAGTCATCGACCGAGAGTGTGGTTTGGCCGAGGCCGGAACTCTTCGCCATGAGTGATCACCCCTTGTTGATTTCGTCTGCGATCGCCTGCTGATGCGTGGCGAAGTCTTCGACCCAGTGCTCCGGGTTCTGATGCAGCCGCGCCTTAACCGTGCGCGGATCCACGCGGTAGTCGCCGGGCCTGACGATGTACAGCGCCGGACGGTCGATCCGCACCCGGTGCTCGGAGACGCGGAAGCAGGGCTGCCCGGCCTCGAAGACCAGGTAGGTCACACCCTCCGCGATCTGCTGCTCCTGGTACTTCCTGCCGGACGTACGCGCGTCATGCAGCAACTCCGGGGAGAGGTTCTCCACCCGGACACCCCAGCCGTTGAGGTAGTGCGGGCACTGCGTCTCCGCGCATGTACCCGGCCGGAAGTGGCTGCCGATCGGGGAGACCATCGCGTACGTCTTGTATGCGGCTGGGCTCATCAGCGGGGCGGGGCGCGACAGTTGGAAGCCCATCAGAAGACCACTCCCGCCGACTCGTTCTTCACGACGTTCACGGAGAACGCCACCGAGGTGACACCGCCTGTCGTCACCGTGGCCACGCGGACGTAGCGGCGGATCGTGGCCGTGTTCGACAACTCGATCCGCTCGGCCAGCGGGGCGCCCCCAGTGACCTGGGTGAAGGCGAAGCCCGCGACATCGGCGAAGGACACGTTGTCTGCCGAGTCCTGGATCTTCACCGTGACGTCGGTGCCTGTGAACGCGAACACCTGCAAGTAGGCCTGGCCGCCGAAGCTGGCCGACGCGACGGTGTCGATGCCCGTGCCGTTGGTGGCCGCCGTATCCGTGCGAACGCCGGCGGTGAGCTGACGGCCCCATTCGATGCCGTAGCCGTTGGCCTGCGCGCTTACGCCGAAGGTCAGTTCGCCGGAGTCGCCGCGGGTGGGGTCGTAGTTGATCTGCTTCGACACGAGGGATGCGGCGGGGTCGCCGAGGACGGTGCCGCGGCAGTAGGTGAGGATCTGGTCCGTGCGCGGCAGCGGGCTGAGCTTCTCGTGGATCGCGCCGGTGACGGGCACGGTGTTGAAGTACGCCGTGTACTCGATGCGCCCGTCGCGGAGCCCGCCGATGCGCTCGAAGGCGCTCTTGTCGATGCCCGTCACGGTGATCAGGGCAGGGCCGCCGCCGATCGCGCCCAACTGGCCTACGTCACCGGAGGCGTTGAAGCCCGCGATGTACAGGTTGTCACCAAGCCCCGAGGACTTCACTCAGGCCACCTCTTCCCAAAGATCGTTGACAACGACAGGCAGTGCGATCGTCATCACGCGGAACGGGACACCGTCCTGCTGCAAGTAGCCGGCACGCACGTCGAGGGCCTGGCCGCGGGCGCCGAACACATCGACGTTCCGGACGAGACCACCGAGGGTGAAGTCGCCGACGTACGCCCTGCACAGGTCGTCGACGGCCGCCACGACGTTGGGGTCGATGGCGTCTGCGGGTTCACTGACCGCAGACGCGTAGATCCGCACGTTGAGCACCAGCACGGCTGTGACCGAGTCGAGGCCGGACGCGCCGCCGACGGGCATGACGCGGTCCGTCCATACGGCCGCCGTCAGACCGCCCGTTGACGGGGCGTTCTTGGGCTCGTGCCCGTTCACGGTCTCGAATCGGCCAGAAGCCATGGCGTGCGAGACGGCAGCGTCCGTGATGCCGAGGATGTCGATGGCCATGGGTCAGCCCCCCATCTCTGGCAGGTGCCGCTGCACGGCGATGTCCGCGATCTGGGGGCCGCGTGCGACGACGACCTGCTTCGCGGCCCGCCAAAAGTGGTATCCGGGAAAGCCCGGACGCGCCCGGTTACGGCTGCCCACGCCTTCCAGCCATGGCCCGTAGATGACGCCCTGGTCGTCGACCTGGGACACCTCGGAGGACACGCGGGTGGTGGTGACGCGGGTCTCGTAGTACGGGGTGCGGGTCTTGAAATTCATGGCCGTGCCCAGCAGGACGCGTTCTTCCGCGAAGTCAGCGATGTTGTCCCGGGCCTCGTCGCAGGCGTTCTCGATGGCACGCTCGGCCCGCCCGTCGAACAGCGGGCCCCGGAACTCGATCTCAATGCTCATACCGCCCGCACCCGCCCCTTCCGACCGCACGCGTCGTACGTCTTCTCCCGCCGCTGCGCGAGCGCGTTCAAGTCCCGGTTCTTCTCCCCGGAGCCCTCACCAGAGCGCAACGCCCGCGAGTAGCCGGCCACTTCGGAGGTGAGGGAGTTGATGGCCTCGGCGATGACGAGCTGCTTGACGGGGCCGGGCGGCTCCCACCGGTACACGCTGCTCGCGGTGGCGTGCACGGCCGCGGTGGTGCCGAGGGCACCCCGGGTCACGGTGAGGGTGCGGGGGGCGTAGATGGTGGCGCCGACGGTGTGCGCGGCGAGGACGGTGCCGTCCCATCCGCGCTTGACGATGAGGCTGTTGCCTGCGATGTCGGCGATGAGGAGTTTCTCGGCGTCGATGAGGAGGACCTCGTCGACGGCGAAGGCCGCGCCGTTGGCGATGGTGACGGTGACGCTGTTGGCCTGCGCGGTCAGCCCGCTCCCGCTGAGGGTCTGGCCGGTGCTGAGCTGTGCTCGCTCGCGGACGAGCATTCGTTCGGAGTCGACGCGCAGGATGGAGCCGACGCCGACGGATGCGGAGGTGGGCCCGTCGACGTCGATGCTCGTCTCGGTGTCGTCGAGGATCTCGGCGAGCGCGCCCACGCTGGTCTCGGTGTTGCGGTAGCCCCACAGTCCGGCGATCTGGATGTCCCGCTGGTAGGTGTCGCCGCCGCCGAACGAAGCGCTGGTGCCGATGTTGATCTCGACCCGGTTGTAGGGCGGCCCGTCGTTGACCGGTTCGAGGTTGTACTCATCGGAGGTGATCGTGATCCCGCCCGACGTGAGCGTCGCGACGGAGACAAGCTCCTGGTGGTTCAGGCGCAGGATCCACGGCGTCACGCCGGCCCGGGGTGGCCAGTCGAAGTAGCGGGTCGCCTGCGCCGGGTAGAAGCGGCGATGGCACAGGTCTTCGACGTCCCTGGACGCGTCTTCCAACGCCCTCGCGATCTGGAGGTTGTTGCGGGCGGTCGACTTCGAGTCGAGGGCGCGCTGGACTTCCTCGCGGGTGGCGTACCAGATGCCGTCCGGGCTGGTGTTGGTGGCGGCCGCTGACGCCGGCGCGTACACGGTGACGGTCTCGGTCGCGGCGACCGGGCTGCCCGTCTTCAGGCCGGACCAGGTGACGAGGTAGGCGCCCGGGGTGAGGCTGGACGAGGGCGTCCATGCATAGCCATACGAGCCAGTGGAAGGGTGCGTCACCCCGGATGTCGTCGCGGCCAGAGCCGTCGCAGCGCTGGCGATGCTGGTGACGGCGATCGTGGGCGTCGCGTCGAGG
>ERZ1292644.977-Hain-H14-01um-R2-977-length-15932-cov-5_pt1 | contig 15932 bp, 16 predicted proteins | sample MGYA00564402_ERZ1292644 | MGnify/ENA primary metagenome ERZ1292644 (study PRJEB36523, sample SAMEA6512644) | groundwater metagenome | collected 2019-01-09 | study: AquaDiva: Metagenomics assemblies of 32 groundwater samples
CATTGGTAAAGATAATTGGACATGTTTACAAACTTAGGGTTCAGCAACTGTAAACTTTGCGCCTACTGTTGGTACTGTAAACGTGGCTGGTGCACAATTCGGTACATCAACAACTTTAGGTGAAGCGGCAATGTGTGTATATAACAGTGGCCGCGCTGATCTCAACGGGTGTGCTGGTATTGCTTATGATTCAGCAACAGCCGGTGATGATGATGTAGAGGTGTTTATTAAAGGTGTCGACTAGAAAGTAAACTACTAATGAAAAAGAGGGGATTATTAATGCTTGCGGGAGCTTTATTGATCTCCTCTTTATCATTCGCGGATATTATCGAGATACCTCTTTCATGCTGGCCGAAAGAATTAAAAGAAGAATTTAATAAAATTGGCAGAAAATTAGATTTCAAAGATGATGAAAGGACTTTTAATTCTTGGGGTTTTTTAGTGAATGAAGGAGCGTCTTATAAAATTTTTACTTATGAACGATTAAAAAAAGATGAATTTAGGATGATTCAAGAAATAGTTTTTAAAGTCTATCAAGACAAGGACGGCAAATGAGCAAGACGACGGTCTCAACAGCGGTTGATGATATAAAAAGTTTGATCGATTATTCTGTCACGGATACGACATTAGATAATTTAGTTATCAAGGCGATTAATTTAGGTCTTAATAGAGCTAGTCAATATTTCATCGATGAAGGGATGTATGATGAGGTTGGCGCAAGTGATTCATTCTCGACGGTAGCTAACCAAGAATATGTAAATATTGCGACAGAAACTATTGATCTTGATCAGCCGATTGTTTTAACTGAACGCACAAATGATTCTTACATCGATTTAGTTTCTTATCGGGAATATAAAGAAATGTTTCCTGATCCAACAGCTAATTCATCTTCAACACCGGATGTATTCGCTATTTTCGGGAATAGATTATATTTAGGGCCGACACCTTCAGGAGTTATAACGCTTTATTTGGATTATGTTAAGTTAGTCACAAAAGTTACATCAGCAGATTCATTACCATTTGAGAATAAGTATGATGAATTTATTTACGCCGTAGCTATTGAATATATGGTTAAATGGTTAGATCGTAGTGATCGCGCCGCGATTTTAACTGCTAAAGAAGATGTTGAACTGGCCAAGCATGACCTTATTGTTGGGGCTTCAAAGAATCTAGGTTTGAATCGACAGCAACAATCCAGAAGAAGTTACATCCCTTATTTTTCACCTAAAAAGGTTATTTAGTGAATATTGAAATTACTAAAAATTTCATCCGTGGATGGTTAATTGTAATGATATTCATTGCATTGGTAACTATCCAGGGCATTCAGGACCAGAGACAATCTCACCAGATGATTTTAATGCTTTCCGTTATGGGATTATTCAGTTTGATTGTCAAAAATATATGGGTTACAGCTTTCATGCTTTGGACTATATTTTTATTCTCATTTTTTAAATTTCAAGGAGATACTTATCTATCAAATGTTTTTTTTGGATGTATTCTTTACTTTATTACGAAGATTTCATTTAAAAAAGAGCATATTAATTTATATATTAACGGATTTTTATGGTTTATATTCGCGAATTTAGCCTATATGACAGTTCAAAGGACAGGATTTGACTTTATTTATACGTCAACATTACAAAATGTCTATCCGATTCAGCATGTAAGCAATACTAAAATGGATGGATTTATGGGACATAGATCGATAGTAGGGTCATTGTTGGCTATGGGAGTGCCGTTTTTAGCCGCCAGAGAATCTTTAATGGCGAAAATAGCCTCTGTTGGGCTTTTGATTGTTTTGGTATTCTGCAACACATCGCTTTGCTTACTCATGGGATTAATTGGATTGTTATTTGTTTTATATTATCATTTAAACAGGAAGATTTTGATTGGAATAACAATTTTAATATTGGCCATAGGATTATTATATTTGAATAAAGTTGATAAATTAGGGACTGAAAGATTTATTATGTGGAAAAAAGTCATGCAGGACTACATGATTCATCCAGTAACTGGTTATGGATTGGATTCTTTTGCTAATGAAACAAAGTTTAAAAGATTCAGATATTCACAAGCAATCAAAGATTTCCGTTATGGAGATAAAAATAGTGATGAAAGAATAACAAATATTGATATATGGGATAACCCGCATAACTTATATATTTCGATATTATATGAGTTTGGGTTTATTGGGATGGTTATTTTTATATGTTATATGCGCCAAAATATCTTAAATTATGTAAAATCAATTAAAGACAGAAACACAATAGCATTAACTGGGTTTGTTTTAGTATTTTTGGGTTTAAGCATGGGTCATTTTCCGGCTTTTCTTGCCAGAGAAATGGTTTACATTATTCCTCTATTTACTTTGTGGGAGACTTCTATTGCATGAGTGAAAATCATACTTTTTTAAAATTCAATGGAAAGATTAACCGGCGTTTGCCTCAAGATGAGATAGGTGATAATGAAGTGTCTTTACGTTGGAATTGGTTATCCAGAAACAATCGTTTAGTTAAACCACCAGGCCATAAAACAACTACAACCGGATTAACCGATATTTCAAGATGGATGGCACGATATCAAACTTTTGAGGTCGGAGCTTTATCCCCTAAAACATTCGTTTACACTGAAGATGGGCGTATTTGGGTATTAAATGACCAGACCGGTGCGCCGACAGTTGTTAAAGAATTATTAAAAGTAAATTCTGATCCGCGTCATTGGCTTTTTAAGACAGGTAGCCAGACAAATCTCTTTTTAGTCGATGGAGACACGCTATTCATTCACGACGGGAACAATGCTAATACATTCGATGTAGTGACTTTGACAGACTCAGGCGGTAGTTCAGTCCATCCAATAGATTTAATTGAGCATAAAGATCGATTATGCGTAATTTCAAGAAACAGTTTGTTTATCTCTAAAAATCTTGAGCCTACGAATTTCACTGATGCCAATGATTCGATTGAGATTATAGTTGGATCAGGAAAGGGACAAAATCTTGCATTAGGTAAAATTGAAGATCATCTTTTTATATTTAATACAGAAGGTATATTTGTGCTTGATGGAGATGTCATAAGTGCTTTGGCAATTACTTTTGAAGTTCGTTTAGTTGATGAACGTAAACTAGGATTACAACATAGTGTTGTAAAAGTTGAACAGGCATTGATTTTTGTAGCTGATGATTATGAGCTATGGTCATTCGACGGCAGTTCATCGAAGATGTTGAGTTATGAATTGAAGTTAAAAGATTTCGTTAATACGTATGCTTTACCAAAAACAAAAGCCAATGCGGTATATCATGACAATTATTATAAGCTTTCTTTTGTTGAAAAAGGTTTGGTTGAACCAAATACAGAAATTTGGTGGGACGCTTTTGAAGATAAGATCGACATTGTTAAAGGCCGGAATGTTTCATGTTATATGAAGACAGATCCAACGATTGAGGCTGAGATTTTACAGATGGGCCAGTCTAACGCGAATACAATTGTGCAAGAAGGGACGGCTAACGATTTTAATGGGACTGCTATTGCGACAAGATTACGGACAAAAGATTATACGCCTAAAAAAGGTCATAATGTAAGATTCACCGCGTTCTATCCTGAATTTGAGCCTACCGGAAACAGGGATTTAACGATAATTTATCTTTTAGATGGAAGATTATCTAATCCACAAACCGCGTTTACTTCCCATTTACAAGGTGAAACGACAACACTAGGAACCGTTAATATTAATAACCAAGCTCAGTTTACCGGCCGAGTTAGGCCAAGCATTAACTATGCTCACGGTCAATCTATTGCCTTTGAGGTTATTGAAGCGACGTTAGGTTTGAAATCCAGTTTAGTTGGGATTGGAATAGATTTCATTGTGAAAGAAAGAAAAAAGAGTGATTCTCTTATTGGGGCGGTATGAGAAAGATAATTTTATTGATCATAATGATTTTATGTTTATATAAAAATTCTTTTTCTGCGACAATAACTACAACCGCGTTCGTGACACCTGACGATGTCACAGTTACTAATCTGGAATCTAATAGACAGAAAATGACCGACGCTATCAATAGCGCGGATGGCGGTTTAATACAGTCTGGGACAATAACCTATTCCGCTCTTGACGCCGATGCTAACCCACATAATCGCTGGAATGAAGCTTTTAATGATTTCGTTTACACAGGGTTGACAATTCCGACAAGTGCCAGCCTTACTTCGACTACGGCTTCAGGAACAGCTTATATAAATGGTTTTCGTGTAGTCAAGGACGCAACGTCTAAGCTATATACAGCATCAAGATGGACTTATGTAGATTTATCAGATTCTGGAGTATATACATATCAAGCTACAGCAATTAGTGCCGCCGAGCCTTCCGTATCATCTAATTCTATTCGTTTAGCAAGAGTATCAACAGATTCAACAATCGTATTATCTGTCAGGGATGATCGTGTGACAGAAATTAATATTGCCGCAGGTTCGGCTGGTTCAATCGCTGATACGGACGCTGATACAAAGATTCAGACTGAAGAAAGTGCTGATGAGGATATTTTAAGGTTTGATTTAGGAAATGCGACTTTGTCGAGTGCCAGAGAAGTTATGACATTGCAAGCTGTCAGTTCAACACGTGAGAAATTAGAGCCTACTACGGACGAAGAGCTTGATTTAGGTTCTTCTTCAAAGAAATTCGGAACGGCATATACAGATACTATTCAGACAGATGTTTTAAAAGTTGGAACAACAAATCAGGGTGACATTTTTTATGATAATGCAACATCAATTGTTAGATTAACACCAGGAACATCCGGACAGGTTTTAAAAACAAGCGGAGCATCAGCAAATCCGTCATGGGTCAATGCTTTAAGTTCAGTTTCAGATTATGGAACCAGCGCATCAAGCTCAACTGCTCGTCAATCAACGGATGTAAAAGTAGCATTTGGAGAGTTATCGGTTAGTGGGAGCAGTAATGCTTCTTTGTCAAATCTTCCTTTTACAAGTTCAACATCATTTACGATTGTTTGTTCATTTGCTAATACAACAACGGCAATAGAAGCTTGTGTAGCAAAGCCGTCGAGTGGAAGTGCGGCAACTTTATATAATAATGATGACCAGGTTCAAACACTTAACTGGATTGCGATTGGGATATAAAATGCGTAATTTAATTATATTTTTATACTTCTTTTTTATAACCTCTATTTCACAAGCTACGTTGGTCACAACCGCCTATGTTACACCTGATGACGTCACAATTACTCATTTAGAAACTGATCGTGTAAATATAACAGACGCGGTCAACAATTTAGATGGCGTATTAATTGAAACCGGATCAGTCGCCGCGACAAAATTAGATGATGACGCTAATCCACACAATAGGTGGAATGAGGCTTTCAATGACTTTGTATATACCGGCCTTACGATACCAACAAGTGCAAGTTTAACTTCGACTACAGTTGCCGGAACAGCATACATAAACGGTTGGCGCGTTGTTAAAGACGCGACTGCAAAAACATATACAGCGTCAAAGCATACTTACGTCGATCTTTCAGATAGTGGGGTTTATACATATCAGGCCGTTACGATTGGAGCGGCTGAGCCTGCTGTATCTTTAAATTCAATCCGTTTAGGGCGTGTCTCGACTGATTCAACTACGGTGTTGTCAGTTCGTGATGATAGGGTTACAGGTATCCAACTTAGTGTTGGAGGAGTTACATTATTAAGCGATGTTGATGAAGATACAAAAGTTAATGTAGAAAATAGTACTGATGAAGATATTATCAGATTCAGTTTAGGAAATACGACTTTAACGACTGCTCAGGAAGTTTTAACTTTACAGGCAGTTAATGCTACCAGCGCTAAATTAGAACCGACTACAAATAATTTTGTTGATTTAGGAACATCGTCAAAGAAGTTTAGAAGTTTTCATGCTACGGCTATTACTTCAGATACTTCGGATATTAACGGCGGGACGATGGATAGCGTGCAAATAGGCGGTACAACAGCAACTGGAGAGATTATTGTTAATGATTCAAATGACGATGCAGACGGGTTAGGTTCTCAAGGTACGTCAGGACAAGTTTTAACGTCTGCTGGGGCTGGAGCTAATCCAACTTGGACGGCTGGTGGGAAACTAAAATTTACATCAACTACCACTTGGAGCGGGACCACAACAAGTGGGAATATAGCCATAGAAGAAGATAAAAACTATATTGCCGTTATTGAAATAACTACCACAGTAGGTGGTACAGCTACAGTTACAATGCTTGTTAATGCTGAGACGTCATCCGAATATTCTTATGCTAATCGCAAATGGACATTTGCAAATCCACCAGTAAATTCATTAGTTGGATCAGCTGCTGGTGCATCATTCCCTTTAATAGCTGTAGGACAAAATCAAGCTTTTGTTGGTGAATACTTTTTATCAACAACTAATATATTTAGAACAAAAAGTTTTTATATAACAGGTTCTGGGATTGTAAGTGTTGGTGGTGTAGATAGTATACATGACTTTTCTGGTTTTAAACTTGATAATACAGCAGCGACATCTTCTTTTGTAATAAATAGCGATATAAATACTAATGGTAATGTTTATTTATATGAAATATCAAAAAGCTAATGGAACGATACCAAAAAAAAATAAAAGATGCTGAAATGAATCAAGCATTAGATTTTGTTTTTCAGAATGCTTTCGGAAATCCGGTGATATTGGGAAATGTGCCAACATCAGCTCAAATGAAGGCTAATACTTGGGGAATTTACGGATCAAATCTATATGTTAAATTTGGGAATAATGTCTTACTAAGATTTACAGGAACGGTGATCTAATGGCTAATTTAAAAGAAAAGTTAAAGAAAGTCGCTTTAAATAAAGCACCGACGGATGATGAGATAACTAAAGCGATTGTCGGAGAGGTCGGGCCTTATGGTAAAGAAGGTATGCAATGGGTTGCGGCGACTATCCGAAACAGGAAGCAAGGACTACAAGGTGTTTATGGCGGTAAGAATCCTAACGTGATTGCTGGGAAATATACGCCTCAACAATATAAAGACGCCGCGGATTCATGGAAAGAATCGGAAAAGAATGATTTTACTGGTGGAGCTCATCATTGGTTTAGTGACGCGGATTTAAAGCAAGCGAACGTACAAAATATCATTAAGAAAGATGGTTTAATATTTATCAAGCGTGTTGGGCATAATAATTTTTATAGGAAGAAGGGTTAACATGGCAAATATACTTTCTAGGTTGTTAGGTCATACAAAGCAAGAAAATGCGGCTAATGACGCTCTGGTTATGCAACAGAAATCGTTAGAGCAAGCGAAAAAAGAGAGGCAGAGCGTTTTAGATAGGATGAAACAGGCCGTGTTGAATAATCCTTATCCGACATATTTGTCAACTTCTCCGGCTCAAGAGTATCAGAAAACTTTGCAGGATAGAATGGCTGGGAAGGGTTTGATTGATGTTAACGCGGAAACGGCTCCTTATGCTACGCAAAGAAGGTCTGGGCTTGAAAAAGAGAATGCGGTTATATCATCTGCAGCCTCGGCCCGAGGACTAGGACGATCAACTATTCCGGTTTCACAGATAGGTCAGGCTTCGCAAGCGGCTGAACGGGATATTGCTGAAAGAATGTCTGATTTAGAGTTAGCGCGACAAGAGCAAATTGGAACAGCGGTTAATCAGTATGGTGGAGTAGCGGCGAATGAGGCTAATAGTCAAGTCGGACGAGTAAATTATAATGTTGGGAATGAAGGTGATCTTTCTAATTTGGAGTTAGGAATATCTGGTAAGAACCAAACTGATACAAATAGCATAGGTAATCTTATAAAACAAAATGGTGCAGAAGCAGCGGCTAACCAATTAGTAAGATTCGAAATGGTTAAACAAGGTATTCTGGCCGCAGTTAGTGCAGGAGCAGGTGGTGCTGGAGGGGCTAGTGGGATTGCAGGAGCAGAAGGATTGTCATATTCAAAAATTCCTGGGCTTTCAAATGGTTTACAGAATGAGTTTGCAATACAAGATGCTAAGCGGAATCTTTCGTTAGTAAACAGATAAGGAGTTTTTATGCCACAAGATATTCAAGCTCAATTAGACGCGTTATCTGATGAAGAATATGCCCAATTAAAACAAGCTGTAAATAAGAAACTTCAAGGCCAACCTCAGCAAACGCCGGTTGGTAAATTTTTAACTAGTGCTGGGCGGGCTATCCGAGCTGGTGGAGAGGGTATGTTATTGGCTTCTCAAGGTAGGCCGTTGAGTGAAGGGATTTATACGAATCGTCAGAATCAAGAACCAAATAAATATGAAGAATTGTTAAGAAATGAACAATTAAAGAATCAGATTGATCCATCAAGAATACAATCTCAAATGGAAGTTGATGAGATAAATAGAAAAAAAAATCAACAAAATATTGGGGTTAATAATACAGGTATTGAAATTGAACCAAATAAACAATCTAAAATAGATGATAGCAATCCTCCACCTTTAAAAACATGGGGTGGTGATTATGATAGATATGGTGCTCCTGTATTGATTGATAATCCTGACCGTAAATTATGGGATAAAAAAAGAGAAGAAATGATAAAAAGCGATGTTAAGAAAGAAGGAGCAAGAAAAGAAATTGATAATTATTTTGCTATTGATGATTTAATTCAATCAAGCAGAGGAACTGGTTTAGATAGAATTGAAAAAGGTTTAAATCTTAAAGTAGAAGGATTTAAGCAAGAAACTCCAGTAGGCAGAGCACAAGCTCAACTTTCAACAGCTAGAAAAAATCTTAGAGTAACTATTGCTAGGATTAAAGATGTTGGAAATTTGAGTGCCACTGAACAACAAGCAGCTGATAACCTTATCCCTACTGATTTTGATTCTCAAGAAGTTAGGAATCTTAAAAAAGCATATTTAGAAGATATTTCAAGTGCTGCTGATTCAGGTGACCTACAGTCTGTTAAAGATGTTTTAAACAGATGGTTAAGTGAAAACAACAGTTCAAATAATTCTATTCCTTCAATAGGTTCTGATTTTAATGGTGAGAAAGTTATAAGCATAAGAAAGATTGAATAATGAGTAAATATCAAATAACAACTGATAAGGGTGTTTATGAAATAGAAACATCTAGTTCTTCTGAAATTAATCTTCCAACTGATTCAGTTTTGCCAGGAGAACAAAAAGTTGAAGGATTAATGAGAAAAAGACGAGATTCTGTTGATGTTCTAAAAGAAGAAGTAAATACACCGTTTGATTATCAGCATCCATTTAAATCTATAGGTAGAAAGACAGTTTTAACCGGGATGAAGGCTATTGGTGTGCCATTACAAAGGATTGAATCTGGTGTTGCTGGTGTTGGTTTAGGTTTACAAAAAGGTAGTCTTAAAGAAGGATTAATTAGAGGAAAACAAGGATTATTAGGACAAAAGAAACAAGAATTAGGGGATATTGTTAGAAATATAAGTGGGGTTAAAGGTTTAGAACAATTATCGCCTATTCCAAGAATAGCAGGTTCAATTTTATCTAATAAGTCATTTAATGAGCCTTTAGCTCAAGGCATAGGTTTCACAGCCTCATTAGTTGCGCCAGTTAAGATAATTAAAGACACTGTTAAGTCTTTAAGCAAAATTGAAAAATTCAGTGACAAAGGTTTGAAATTAGCTGGACAAAAATTAATACAAGGTTCTGATGAAGCAGTAAAAACCATAGGAAGTCAAGTTGATGAAGCCTATAAGCCTATCAATAAAATTTCAGTAAATGCTAATGATATTATTGATGATGTTGCTAAATTACCAAAGCCTTTGATTAGTTATATTGAAGAAAAATTAGGACAAAATTTAGATGACTATATGCAAGATTTTAATATTGAAAAGGCTAGAAAATTAAAATCTCTAGTCGGGAAATTCAGACCATCTGTTTTTGATAAAAGGGCTTTGGGTCTTGATGAAACAATAAGTGGAGAAAAAATTAATAAGGCATATTCAACTATAAAGAAAACAATGCAAAGTCATTTAAATAAAAGTGGTTTAAAAGAGAGGTCTAATAATTTGTTAGATGCTGACGAGGCTTTTACAGAAACAATGAGAGCTTCTGATTTTATTAGAAAATCTGTTGTAGATAAGACTTTAAAATTACCTACTAAGTTATCTGGAATTGCTTCTAAGCTTGAAGATGCTGGGGATTTGTCTGCTAGGGAAGCATTAAACATTTTAAGAGATGCTGGAGGTTCAGCTAGAAATAATATTAATAAAGCAATATTAGAATTAGAGAAATACAATAAATATAAAAAAGTTACTGGTATTTTAGGAAGAGCCGCTGGAGCTGCCGTATATGGTGGTGTAGCTGGACAAGCCGCTGGTAAAATTATGCAAGGAGCAAATGAATGAGAAAAGAATTACAAGAAAAACTTGATCCATTATTAAACTATTTCATTGAAGGTTTGCTTAAAATAAACGACACAGTTGATGAGAAGCGGATAGAGGTTGAGAAAGAGATTAAGAATTACCAAAAGCTTCAGGAAGAAATAAGAGAAATGCGCATTGAAGATAATAAGTCACTTGAATCCGCGAAGAATAAGTTAGCAGAGGAAAGGTTGGTTCAGGTTCAATTAAATGCTCAAGTCAATGAAGAAATATCAAGATACAACAAATTAAGCAAAGATTTAGAAATGAAAATTTTCACTGTAGACCAAAATTTAAAGTCTATCACTGTTGAGAAGAATATGATTTCAGATTCTTTAGATCGGGTGAAGACAAAGGAATCAATCTTAAATGATAAAATGGAAGCTTTGAAGCGTGATTCAGAATCTTTAAATATTCGTGAAGATGACATTAAATCTCGTGAAAAGAATTTAGATATTAAAGAAAAAATTTATCAAAAGAATGAAGAAGAAAGTGCGGCAAAAGCTAAAGCTCTAAGCGATTTTGATTTGAAGTTAAAGGTTAGAGAAAAAGAAGTCCAGAATTTGGTTAAAAGGTATCAACTTGAGAAATTTTTGATTGAAAAATAAAAGGACACAATATGGCAGTAGATGATATTTCAATTGAGCCTCTATTAAATCGTTCATTGATTGGGGATGTTCTAGGGTTCACTCCAGCGAATACTGTCGGCCAAGCGGATCATCGAACAGCTGTTACGGCCACAAGCACCGCGGTTGAGATTACTTTGACTGTTGGTAAAAGAACGATCGAGATTCAGAATGTAGGAACGAAGATGATATATTATGGCGGAACAGGAGTGACTTCGTCTAATGGGATAAAACTTTTTCCAAATCAAGTGAAAGCTTTTGCTAATGTTAAAGATGATTTTTCAATATTTCTTGTTACAGATGGGGCTGACACGGCAGAATTTAGAATTGTGGAGTACGAATGATCCGATTTATAATATTGATTTTATTATTTTCAACCATTGCTTTTGCTCAACCGGCAACGATTAGCCCTCCTGTTGAGATCACAGAAGAAGATGCGGCCCCATCAACATTTCCTTATAAAATAAAATTTGAAAATGGGAATGTTACAGATAATGGAGATGGTACTGTTTCTATTGCCGGTGGTGGAGGGGGAGCATGTTGGGAAGCTAGCGGAGCCGGTGCAATAATGCCTGTTTCTGGATCGTGTACAGATACACTTTGGGAAACTTCTGGAGCTAATGGATTAATGCCGATATAAAGGGAAAATATGAAAAAAATATTTTTGATAATGATGATGTTTTTAATTTCAACTTTAGGTTATGCCGCCACTAAAGATGTTATTCCTAGAGCTACTTCTGAGGGAAATATTGGAACATCAGCCAAAATTTGGGGAGGTGGATATTTTAGCACGATAAATGTTGGTGGACAAACAGTGTGTCTGGCTGATGGAACAAATTGTCCTGGTTCAGTAACCAGCCAAACTAGGTATGATAATATCACGACTCCTTTAACCACAAGCGGGATTAATTCAGGAGCATTTCATCACACATGGACTTCGACAACAGGTACAAACTTATGGACTGCTGCTGTTACTGCTGGGGATTATTTTAAGGTTGTAAATAGTGGAAATTTAACTAGTGGTGGAAGTATCATCAAAATTGTTAATACAGGAAATTCTACTGGGGGATCGGTATTTGAAATAACAAATACGGATACGGATATGATGACAATTACGGCTCCAAACTTTACTCTAACTCAAGCTGGTATTCTTGGAGTACCAACAATAACATTGAGTGGAACTGGTACCTTAAATGAATTAGATGCTATTGATTCGACAACTGAAACAACATTAGAATCGGCTATAGATATAGCTGGAGATGTTGATGGAACTGGGCTTGCTTCTGTAGATTTAGATGAAACAGCAGTCGAAACTGAACTGGAATCAGTATTGGATTTAGATGCTTTACAAGGAGCAGTAACCGATGCTCAAGTTCCAGATACAATCACTATCAGTTTAGCAGCTACAGCTACTGCTTTAGCGGCTAACGGAGCAAACTGTTCAGCTGGTTCATATCCTCTTGGTGTTGATGCTTCTGGAGTGGCTGAAAGTTGCACAGTTGAGTCAACAGGGGGTTCAGCCGATTCGATCGCTTACCATAAAATTACACCTCCGCTAACATCTCATGGCATTAATTTCGGAGCTTTCAACAACACGTGGACGAATACGACAGGTACGCATGTTTTTACAGCGGCGGCAACGTCAGGAGAGTTTTTTACTGTTGCTAACAGCGGAGTCCTTGCCTCTGGTGGGGCATTACTGCGGTTGAATCAAAGTGTGTCTGCTAATCCTACAGGCGGGTCAATCATCTCGATCGAAAACTATGATACAGATGTGGCCCATGTAACCGCGCCAAACTTCACAGTTTCACAGGCTGGGTTATTATCAGTCCCGACGGTTACGCTTACTGGTACAGGAACGTTGAATGGTCTTGATTCTATTGACTCAACGACTGAAACCACGTTGGAAGGGGCTATAGATATTGCCGGTGATGTATCTGGAACAGGGCTGACAGCGGTTGCCATTGGTGCGGATAAGGTCACTGAGGCCATGTTAAAGGCTGTCGATTCCGCTACCGATGAAGATATTTTGACTTTTGAAACAACAACTGGTGATTTTGAGTGGCATACTTGCGCTCAAATTACTGGTTCAGCTGATCTTTGTGATGGTTCAGATGCGACCGGTGGAGCTGGTGGATCAAGTACCATAAACAATATCGGAGACGCTGAAGCTGATGGAGCTATTTACATGGGAGCATTCTCTAGTACCTGGACAAGCACAACTGGATCACATATCTGGACTGGAGCAAGCACAGGAGGAGAGTATTTTAAAATAGTCAATAGTGGGGCAATGGCGGCTGATACTGGAATTCTTAAAGTGATGAATACTGGAGCCGCAACGAATGGATCGGTATTGGAAATAGTTAATACCGATACTGATATGCGAAGTATTAAGGCTCCTAATTTTACGTTAAGCCAAGCAGGGAATGTGACGATGAGCGGGGATTTGACGGTGAGTGGGGATGATCTGTATATGGCAACGAATACCTCTGGTGCAGCCCTTATTGCGGATGGTACTAATTTTAATCCAGTCGCTATCAGTGGAGACGCAACCATTTCATCAACTGGGGTGGTCGCGATTCAAGCCAATTCAGTGGCCTTAACGACAGATACGGTTGGAGATTACGCAACCAGTAATGCTGAGGGCGGACAGGCGTTGGGGATGGATTACAATTATTTGAAATCCCCGACTGGAAATTCCGGAGTTAGTTTCGCCGCTTTTAACAATACCTGGACGGCGACTACCGGAACCAACGTATGGACGTCCGCTAATACCGCTGGAGACGCTTTCAAGATGGTTAACAGTGGGGCCCTTGGAACTAACACCAGTATTTTAAAGGTTACGAATACCGGAAGCGTTACAGGTGGGTCAGTATTACAGATTGAAAATACTGATACCGATATGCAAAGCATTAGAACGCCTAACCTAATTGTCAGGCAAGCTGGGAATACAACCATAGGTTCGTTAGGAGCGGTCAACCTTGCTAAGTTAGGTGTTGATGGTGACGCTGATGAGAATCAACTTTTAGTTCAGGGAAATGCAACTCAAACAACTGATATTGTGGTTGTCGAGAATAGTGCTGGCACAAACGTATGGACAGCATCTACTGCAGGATCTGGTTTTTCAGTACCTGTCACTGTAAGCGGTGGATTATCTTTCGCTATACAGTCGACCATCGATAATGCAGGATGGTCAATCGTAGATGGAACAGATAACACGGCAGGTACGGCTCAATGTACAAGTGCTTGTATGTTTGGTATTCAAAATGCAACTGGAACAACGGTTACTGGGCTTGTAGGATGTTCAGATACGTCGGCGGACTCGGCAGCGTGCATGGGAAATAATTAATGAAAAAACTACTCCTTATATTCTTCTTATTAACATCAACCTGTTTTGCTGATATACCCATTAACGAATTTGTTGATAAAACTATATCTGGTGAGCAAACCACTTTGAATGTGTATGCTTATCCAAAATATTACACGAATAATGGTGTGCTTGAGATTGTCGATACTTCAATCATTGTTTCTCAGGATGTCGGTTGGGATTTTGAAGTTAAAAAAGGTGTGTATAAGCTTCGTATCAAGAATGACGGTACTTTTGAAGTCAATCATCTTGGAGATGTGTACTCTCTTAAATTTCTTGGCCTCGGGTTCTTTAATTCAGACACTAAACAAAGAATCACTCCAGCCCAAACTCAGGTAACCTTATCTAGTCCAATAGTTTCAGGAAACAGTATTACTTGGTCGCTTGCAGGCGGATCAACTTATCAGATCATTTATGATAATGACACACTCCGCGATATTTTAACTGTTGGCAACACAGCTAAGAATTTCTTAAAAAATAACAAGCCCAATGGTTGGACAGCTGATAATACCTGGGTTGGATTGATTTATGATATTGATCTTTTAGGTTCATCGATGATTGAAGGGATTGATCTTGAAACAGATGGTGAAATCGCTTTTATTCAAAACGGTCGTATCAAGCACCGTATCAGAAAGACAAATGCGAGATCAACAAATTACCAGGCTCCAAAAATTGACAGTAATGGAAATATAATCAATCCCGTTGAATCATCTCTGTCATGGCCGCGCAGGAGAATAATTAAAAATGGTAAATACGTCGAGGCTATTAAAGCAACTGCTCTTGATGTTTTAGACAATGGAAATTTAGTATTTAATACTGATGTTACTTTTCAAGAGGGGGTAAATGGTTACGTTGGGATGTTAGATACTAGAATGGAAGGACAAGATGCCGCTACTAATTTTGAGACTAGTCATTTAACACAAGGAACTTATGCAACTACTTATGAATATGCTAGTTTAATGAAGTGGGATTTGTCTTCTATTTCTTCATCAGCAACAGTAACATCATCAACAATTACTTTAACTGCATATAGTAATGATGGAAATACTACTTACGACTTAAATAGATTATTAAGAGATTGGGTTGAGGCTCAAGCTACATGGAATATATATTCAACCGGAAATAGTTGGGAAACTGCTGGGGCTAAAGGAGCTTTAGATATATCTTCAACAGATTCAGCATCTTTAACTGTTGCTGGGAATGGGACTAAGACGTGGAGTGGATCAACATTAACTGATGATACTCAAAAATTTGTTAATGGCACATACACAAACTATGGATGGTCGCTTCGTCCAGCAAGTTTTGGTAGTACTAATTATTTTCTTGCTAGATCATCAGAATATGTAACATCTAGTGAGAGGCCGTATATCTCAATTACATATACAGCTGGTGGGGCTGTCACAACCATAAACTCTCTAACAATAAACAGTGCGACGATAAACTAATGAAAGACTGGGATGGAAACAACAGGAGAAAAATGTCAGGGGATATAGAAAATCTCAAAACGTTCATGGAAGGCAAATTCGATCTTCTGAACAATCGCATAGACACCATGTGTAAAAGGATAGAAGAACAC
>ERZ1292644.596-Hain-H14-01um-R2-596-length-23428-cov-6_pt1 | contig 15911 bp, 21 predicted proteins | sample MGYA00564402_ERZ1292644 | MGnify/ENA primary metagenome ERZ1292644 (study PRJEB36523, sample SAMEA6512644) | groundwater metagenome | collected 2019-01-09 | study: AquaDiva: Metagenomics assemblies of 32 groundwater samples
ACCTCTTTGAGTAACAGCACCTCATCAACAGAGAACGTCACCCGTAAGGTCTTACCAAGCCTTTCGTAAAGCCTCGGCATTCATGCCGGGGATATAAGAAAGGCTTGGTAAGTAGTCCACAAAGACTTTTAATAGCCGTAGCGCCTTCTGCCACGCCCGATGCCGGGCCTTTCGTAACTCGTGTAGAACCTCTGACGAAAGCGCGATTCATTATTTACTAGCGTGCGAGTAAGTTGTGCGCGCTCGTCAGCAAGAAGCTGTGTGGCTTTTCCCATATCTGACGCCAGACGCCAGAGCGTTTCAATCTTTACGATCGCTACATACGCATCAGGTACTTCATCGCCATCTTGCGTTTCACGTTCGATTGCTTCCACAATGTATTGCGTATCAGGAATAGGCATAAAATACAACAGGTTGTGTGCCACCGTAAACCAGGCAGGTTTGCCGGTAGTTGTACTGCGAATCAACTCATAACGGGCAGGATCATAGTATTCCAAATTTGCGATGGCTGTCCCATCACTGTTCTTAATTGCAAGACCCGAACGGCGCGACTCTGTAGGAGCGATAAAACCGTAATTAGATGGAATGGGATAAAACTCCACATCAGCTACAGTACGAAACAACTCACGATTCATATTCAAGAAATGCTGAAGCTGATAGCGATTAGCCAGATAACGCATTGCATCCATGAGATATGTTACGATCTCATCAGGGTCGTAAAAGCCAGAAACAGGATCAACAAGACCAAGCCGTTGCATGCGAGGTTTGAGTTGTTCGATCACTTGGGAAACCTGCATGCGTCACTTCTTTACTTTGCGCGGATTCTTCCCTTTGTGCATCGCCGCGCTGTTCATCTTCTCTTCAGGATCTTCCACTTTTGGATGGCTGTAACTCTGCCCAGACTTGCTCGTCTTACCCATCTTACTTCCCTTTTTCACGTTGTGCCTTTCTCTTTTTATCCGCTTGAAATTCCTCCGATGTATGACGTGCTTTCGTTTTCAAGTTGACTGCTTCGTCAACATTGCCAGCCTTTGTAAAGTGCAAACGTACTTTTTCACCTTTTGAAGTCGTCTTTACACGATAACGCCCGCCACCTTTAATTGGCATCTGTCCCTCTCAGGCATGTATTGAATGGTACGCCCCCAGTTGATGTTACACCCTTAACCTGAGCCTGTACACCATTCAAAGCACCACCAACAAAACCAGACCAGTAAATACAACTCTGAACCTTGCGCTCGTTTAAGGTATCAGCGAGCGAAGAAAGACTAGCACATCCTGAAAACGCAAGCAGACATACGAGCAAGAGAAACTTTTTCATCCAATTCCCTCAAAAAAATATGTAATGCCCACACATTAGAGACTCACACCTTCCCGTACAACTTCAGCGATACGCTGCACTTCTTCAGTGAGATCATTCAAACGCTCAGTTATCTGATCGCGCAAATCAGCTACAACACGCGGCGTGACAATCTCTTCTGCTGAAATAGTCACAGAGACACGTGCTGTAGTTGCACGTACTTGAATAACATCACCATCTTTGAGGAGAAGTCGTGGATGCTTTGTCTCATTTGGACGCATGGAATACCCACGATACATATAATGCTTCGCTTCCGGCACTTCTGTGCCTCGCGTTACTGCTATATCAAGGGTAGACCATTGCCCCCCATCCTGATTACAGACAAACACTTCCGCACACAGCTCGTTTGCGCCAACATCGGCAACACGGTACACCTCTGTGAAAGTATTGGCTACAAGAAGAAACTGCCCTGCAATCATCAAAAAGCTCCTGGCGCGGTAGCCGCTCCTACCGCGCGCGTAGGTGCAAACTTAGAACACTTCCACCTCAGCCCAGGTCCATTCAGTATAAATCGCAAACGTACCAGAGGCAGGACCGGCAGTTACGGGCTGCACGAGAACGCCCTCGTTGCTAGACAATACCGCAGGATGCTGATAAGGCGATGTGCATTCATAAATGGTTTGCATCATACCAGCATCCCCTACAGCCTGCGCCACAGCCGTACCAGTCGAGTTGGTCGGATAGCGGCTAGGCCACACCACCATACCGATAGGCGCGTTGTCAGCAGTCAATGTCTGTCCAGACTGCACAGCGGTGGTGGATATACGCGGCCCTGTGACTCCCATAAGCGATGTGCCCATGCTGGCGCGCATAGCGTTGGTCTTTGTCACTGTTGCCATATTGATGGCAGTTGCGGCAGTCGTAAAATCAACCGTAAAAGCCCGCGCAATTATTGCGCGCATGTTCATTTCAACTGCCGTGGTTACAGCCGCACTAATCGACCACCCAACACGCAACCGTAGCAACACTGCGTAGGCATCATCAGGCACCCAACGAAAAGATGCCAGATGCCCAAGCGCGCCGATGGTTGCTACAAGCTCACCAGAACGCTGCGCTACAGCATAATGGCCCAAAATACGTCCATCTTTCACGTGATCGAGCGGACGCATTGCTATACGTGCGGCAAGATGCGTAGCATCCACTTCGAGCTGATGTCCAGCTTTTCCAAACAAATTTGTGAGCAAAGCCATACATAGTCTCCTACCGATCTTCTCGGCTTTGTTAGAATTCAATCAATGGATCACTATCCACTTCAGTTAAATCGAAATCAACTAACGTCGATACTCCCAGACGAATTTGCGCCATCTGAAGTTTTAACTGCGCTATCTCATCATCAATATCAAGCAAACCCGCTGCTTTGAGTATTGCTTTGAGCTGCACAGCATTTACATACGTCGGCGCTAACGCAGACCCAGAACCTCCAGACACATACACTCCCATGCCGAGATCAAAAATCTCAGCACCCCAGATTGAACCGCCGACCGAATCTAACACATTGTGTGAACCATCCAAGTATCCTTCTGTATAGGTTTTACCTTTGACAAATGCGTTGGTCGATAGTGTCGAAACAAACTCAACCCATGCTCGACTATTCACGCCATACGCGTCAAGATCGATTGCCACATGATTGCAGTCATTCAACCTGACTGCATTCACCGTCTGTGTACCACTCGTAAAACCGCGATAGGCTACAGTGAAATATAGACGATCTGCGCCCGTTGCAAGCACAGCGCGGGCAGCTGACAGTGATGTCGATGCATCCTGCCACTCAATATCGAGCGTGCAGTCATCTGCCGTGACATCAAACGGCTGCGTCAGTCCAGCAATGCCTGCAATACCTACTATATTGAAAATGCTACAGTTTGCTGCTGAGATGGCGATACTTGCTGATGTGTCACCTTCAAATGTAATACGTGGACGGCTGGCACCACGTCCCATGCCAAAAACAGACACACCATCAACATTCATGGGGATAGTCGCAGCAAGACGAATTGTCTGGGTATGACCCGGCATCAACCAAATTTGATCGCCGCGATTCGTCGCATTAAGCGAACGTAGATATCGTAGCGCGCCTTCCCAGGTAGCTTTCGGGCGCAGTGGATCATCACCGACGTTATCGTCACCAGAACCAGGCTTTGTCGAATCAACAAAGACGATCTTACCCGTTGTCGCAAGAGGCGCAGGATGCCACAGAGACCCGGCAGGATTTTGTGGAGAAAGCAGTCCAGGCATACCACCAAGAGGCATCGTGTTGTTCCTTTCTTCTCAAGAGAACCAAACTTCGTGAAAGGATCGTAAATTTTCTCTTAAATTGCCGTCTGCGTTGCAGCGACACCAACAGCATTACTGTAGGTATTATCACCTCCACTCGTTCCTGCTGCCGCTGTAATTGGCGCTGTACCTGACAAAATACTCATGCGGTTGCGCGTAAAATGCCCCGTAGCAGTTGCAGTAAGCACGAAGGCTTTTGTAGACGTAGCCGTGCGATTCTTGAGCACATTACCGTCGATAAGTATATCAGTGGTATCAGTCGTGACATTCTCAATACATCCGATACCAGCTGTAAAAGCTCCATTGATGTAATTATTGACAATTTCAACACGATCACCGCCAACGACGCGCACAGCGGTGGTACATCCCGCGTCAACTGTACCTTCAAAGCGATTGCCGTAAAGTCGCATGCGATCAGCCGCATTTGTTGTCAAGATACCAAGTACGGCCTGGTTTGTCGCATCTGCGAGCACCATACGATTATTAATAAAAGCAAAGCTCGCAGCCTGTACGTTCAGCGCAGCAGTAATAGCATCGACACCCACAGCAGAGATAATAAGTCCAGAGTCAGGACCGCCTACACCTGCTACGATATTGTTTGCCGCTGTAACATCAATTGACGCGCCGACTGCTGTTGACAGTGTAATTGTCGGACGATTCGCGCCATGCCCGAGTATGAGTGTCGTCACTCCGGCAATATTGAGCGCCATAGCAGCGGCAGCCGTGTATGTCTCTAAGTGTCCAGGAAGAAGAACAACCATATCGCCACGGTTTGCACGGCAACTATTATACGCATTTTGCCAGGTAGCACGAGGACGCAGCACATCACGCCCATCGTTGTTGTTACTTCCTCGCACTGAGTTGACGAAATACACTTCTCCAGGTGTCAAAAGTGGATTCAGCTGTACATACGGCGCTCCAAAAGCTGCTAATAGTCCAGGCCAGGATGTTAGAGGCATACAACACTCACTTTCTTCTCACAGGCTCTCTAAACAGGCTTCCCGCCAATTTTGGTCCCAAAGGCACGCAAAAATGCGGTACTACCGCTTACAGGCTCTGTGCTGTCATACGCTAACTCAGGCTCTCCTTCGTAACTCTCAGTTACGCCCGCAGGCTCAGAGTTGCGCTCTTTGATTAACTTTGCTAAAGCAGCACGGGCTGTTTTCAAGTGCCGCTCAACCCACTGACCATCTTTCACAAATTTGTAATACAGCGTACTAGACTTCTGACCCCAGGCTTTACAGAACTCACCAACCCCAATACCATACTTGACAAGTTCGGATTTAGGCCATCCAGGTTCAATTTGCACACGAGGTTCAGCAGATTTTTGTAGAATTGCCCCAGAAACACGACGCGGACCACGTTTGACCTGCTCTGACATAGCCACTTCTTGCTGAGAAACAGCTTTCTCACATCCGTTGTTTATTGCAGACTCAACGTGTGCTCCATCTTCAACATCTTCAGAAATACGTTCATCTTCATGCTGTTCCTGTAATGCTTTACTCAACATGTCATTACGCATACGCTCCATTGCCACATCATACATCTTCTGCGTCCAATCGAGCTTACGTAAAATTGTTGCTTCTGACCAATCTAAAGCCTTCAAACCGCAAAAAGTAAAATACGTTTCTTCATCAAGCTGGTTGGCAAGATTCTCTTCGATGAGTTCACGAAATCTGATGTGGTCATAGTTCTTCCGAAAGAGCGCCGGATTGCCGCGCACGGTATCGGTGCGAAGTGAGGCAATAGACAAATAGTTAGGCTCAATGCTGTGCGGATCGAGCGTCAGGCGATAATTCTTCCACGCTTGAATAACGCGCTTGGTCGTATACTTTCCATCCTCATCACGATGCGGTGCATTCTCATGTGCAACATGATGATCAACATCTTGTGGGCGTCCGCGTTCCATCATGGTAAACGTAGGAAGCCCGTTCACAATAATATCTTCACACTTTTGCATTTTCTTGTAGATACGCCGCTGTTCGGTAATATTAAGCTGTGGAGGCATACCACGTTCAAGCATACCGCGTTCTTTCACAAGCTGCTTTTCAAGCGCGTCTCTGTCTCCTCCCGTAATTTCAAGTAAAATAGGCTCAGCAAGCCTTTCTTCAATACCAGCAATAGAGCGTTCAAGTTCCTGACGCTGCACAGGCCGAAGGAAGGCTTTCGTACCATATACTTCAATTGACAACTCACTATCAGACATTGTTTCAGGCATTAATACCCTCCGTTAGTCATCTTACGTGTTCCGTGGTTCTGACGAGTTGGTTTTTTCGTCATTGACTTATCGGCGAGCTCGCGCGTTGTGGAACGTTTAGCACTCGCAGGAGAACCTACAGATGCTTCCAGATAATTGAGTGGCGCATCAGGCGTACCGCCAGCGCCATTCCCATTTCCAGTTATCTGCGGAATTTTATAAACTCTACGCATACATACATCCTTTCAACCCCTTATTGCTCACTTGTATAGCCGCTGCTCTCGACCGCAAGTAGATGAAACTACGCGACATTGGCCCAGGCCACAAAGCGCCATCCAAAGACCAAAAAGGAATAACGCATATAGCCTGAACACTTAAGCTGATACGTCTCATAGTCAATTATGGACTTGAAGTCCTCTTTGGTATGGTCAAACCACACACAGTTCTCTTTCATCATCTTACGATTGACCAGGCCCCAATTATTAGCGTCGGTCATATGAAGCGGCACAATGATTTCAGCAGAATTTTGCTCGGGGTTCATCGTGCGCCGCGCATTATCAGGATCGCCAGGAGACAAAAGAATTTCCATCGCCCGTTGTTCAAGCTCAATAGGTACCACAATTGTATCGGGGATCACATTGGCGATGTAACCCTGATCATAATTGAACCGGCGCATCTGTTGGCGCAGAGCACGGTAAGACGTAGGTGATAGCTCAGCCGTTGTCAGATTGTCAAACCCAGTCGCCGTCGAAACATTCGGCGTTCTTGTCGTATGTGCATCTGAGGCAATAGGAAGCCCCTCAGAACGTTCGTAGAACATGTTATCATTCGACGACATGAAATTCCAAAGCCTCGCCCCATGCTGCTGACGTGTCACGATTCCTGCATTAACCATCTTCCGGTAACGATCTCCACGCATGATGCCCGTCAGATCGTCATCCATAAGTCGTCTGGACGTGCGATACGCCTGGGTAAACTCAATGTGTGTCGCAGTCGCATTATATTGCTCGTAAAACTGCGTATAGGTCAACGAACCACCAAAAGATGTCCAGATCGGCAGCTCACCTACAGAACCTCGACGTTCTTCAAAGGAATCGGAGGTCTGCATAGAAAAAAACAACGGAAGTTGATCCAGAGTGGATGCATACTCTTCGTCATATATCTCTCTGTAGCGTCTGTCAACCAGAGTCTGGTAACTGGGAACGTCCATTTCTGCCATCGTGCTTCATCCTTTCCATGGCTAAAAGCACTCAGCATGGAGTGCCCCACAAATAACGACGTTACGCGCTAAGAGGATTGTAATAGTGATCGAGGCAAATACAATCCACATAGGCTAGATCACGCACTTCATCAATATGCACGGCAACGACACGCCAGGGACCAAGTGTGCCCGGTGCAGCGGTCATAGATGGAATAATCCCGTTCGCTTCCACAAAGTTCGTCGTCATCTGCATGCCTGTCACTTCACGGGAATATGGCACACGAATGAACGTATTATCTACAGCAATCGAGTTAATGAAACCCATTGCTACCGTGACACTGACACTATTGACCTGACTGGTCATTTTGCGAATCGCTCCGGCATTATTCCCCGTGCGACCTTTTATTAACCCGCCTACCATACTGACCGTACCAACTGCCGTTTCAGTAATAAGTCCAAACGGCGCAGTCGTGTCTGCGGTATCGTTTGTGAGAATATGTGCAGGCGTCGTTGTCGTCACCACAAGCACCGTACCAGCAGCCGCAGCGCCAGACACGGGGAAACGGTAAACGGCAAACGGATTGACCTCCACTCGCACGAGATTTTCAAGCCCTCCAGCAGCTACTTGAAGCAAGCGCCCGCCATAATCGTACCTGGGATCAGTCGCGGGCGTGGTATCCAACGTCGCAGCGTCCTGTGCTAAGCCAACTACATCGACCACATCGGTCAGACCTCCTGAACCAGTCCCTACGGGATCAGCAACCTCCCCTGTGTTTGATGCCGTTGCCTCGCGCACGAGTACTTGCCCTGCTACTACGGCAGCACTCACAAAGAAGTCAAGAAGAAACCCAGTTTCACCTGTTAAAGATCTAACTGTTATTGCCATAATGCACCATCTCCATGGTTTTTGGCCTACTTACTACATGCAAGCAGGTTGTGCGTCAATTGACTCCAAGGAAGAACCTGCGGTCCTTCTCGTATGCTACTCGTTCTCTCGCCCGTGTTTCCTCAACAGACTTGCGTGCTTTTTCCGCTGCCTGATGATAAGCACCATCGACAGCACAATACATGTTTGCTGATGTCTGTGCTCGACAATAATCACACGCAGATCCCTCAGCATGAAAACCTTTTACAAAGGCATAATTATATCGAGATTCCCAACGACGCGGCATCTTGTTTTCACACGAATGACATAAGATCAACGTCTTTCTTAATGCGATCAAGTCACGTACCATCGAAGCGAGCCCATCAGGCCGACGCCACCGAAAGAATGGCAATGCCCGTGCTATAACACCGCCGCCTTTCACCTGATGGGGCTCACCTATTTTCATAGACTATGTGTTCCTTCAACAACGCGCTGCTCGCGGTCCTTCGTCCGCATGTTCAATGCGCGAGCTGCATCGCACAGTGCGCGGAGTGCATCTGCGTTTTCTTCACAGGCAAAACGACTCTGCTGATAAAACGCAATCCGGCCAATAACCGCTTGAATCACGTCTTCAACAAACGCGCCATTTGGCTCGTGTCGTTCAGGCGTTCCGATTTTACCCAGTGGACCATTTTGCCACGAAATCGTAAACCCTCGCCCGGTACTCACACCCCCAGCAGGATTCCCATTATCATCAAGCCAATGCTCTTCAAAATGCCCTTGCAACGCCATATGTGCTACCTCAAAAGATCAGGTGCAGACCCCGCAGCCCAATTTGGACTACCGCAAAGAGGACAACCAGCATACGTGCCATATTCGACCGCTGTTGTACGATCAACAGCCGTTGCTAACTCTTCTACAGTTGTTCCAACAGGAATCTGATATGTCGTACCTGTCGTTGTCGTTGTAAACTGTGCTTGCTCAGGCTGTTGCCACTTTTCTGGATCAATACCGGCAAATCCGCAGACGGAACATCGCCACCTAATATCAACACGAGTCTCCCAAGGATTATACCCGTTTGACCTATATCTGCGCAGATGTGGTGTCTGATGCATTCATACCTCAAGCGTGTCCGTCACAAATTTGCGAAGAGTATTGAGCCCAACAGTCATCAAAGGCACAAGCCATGCATAACTTGAAGTATCTAAATTGCCGAGATGCACCGTAAGCGCAGAAAAAAGCGCTCCCGATGCTGCAAGTAGCATGCTTTTACCAAGTTTTACGACATCAGTTTTAGCCAATGAAAATGAGGGTGAGCCGCTCATCTGATCCCTCTAGCACGATCACGATACGCCTGTACGCGGCGATTTTGATCTTCAGGTCGCAAGCCATCAAAATAGAATTTTGCCGCAGCTTTAAACTCACCAGGCATCTTCGACCATCCTTTACGCACTTTCGGATCAGCAATGAGCTGACGTTCAGTCTCTGAGAGCAAATCTACTACCTCAATTGAATGTTGTGCGTTCACCTGGGTTGTTCGACCGTTGCCCGTCTGCGTCCCCCCTACCTGCGCAGCTCGTGACTCTTGCCTGCGCCCTTCCTGCACACCCCCCCGAAGCTTTATATCCGCTGCCAGACGATCCACGTAGCGCGCATCAACCATACGCTGCTGACCATCAGGGCCAAACATCGGAACATGATAGCGTTCATCTCTTCCGTACAATATCGTATTTTCAGGATTCGCAACATACGCATCGTACTCGTCCCATACCGCCTGCGTCAATGCAGACCTGCTATCAGTCAAATCGGGATGACGTGTACCAACAATGGTCTGCACGTTGCCTTTTGTACCCAGCTCCACCAACTCTTCACGAATGAGCTTCTTAAAATCTTCTGGCTTCAACGCAGCTTGTGGCCGAGACAAGGCACGCTCTAACACAGACTCCAAATGATCAAGCTCATTATCATCATTATTCAACCACTTCTGCATAGATGATTTGAGCTTTCCTTTGACATAGACCGATTCTTCCTCTGATGGCTGTACCACATGTGACGTTTCTGAACGTCCTTCAAGACGTGCCAAGCGTTCTTTTGTGGCGTTTAACTCGGCTTGCTGTTCTCGTGAATGACGATCCCACCCGGTCAACTGCTCACGATGACGACTTAAAAGCCGTTCCAGTTCGGCAATGCGTTCTTCTGCCCCAGAGGTCATCCCCGCAGGCAATACTGTCTGGGTTGTTGTATCACTTGCGTCTACGCCTTGAGAGGTGGGTGAGCTTATGCCGCCATCCTCTGTCAGGGTGATAGTCGTTATGTCAGCCATACAACCATATCCTTTCAGTCATGCTGGAATACATGCGCACTACATACATGTTTCAATCCCTTACAGGGCAGATACAGCTTTGAGACACATAATCGTATGTGTCATGACCGATTCCAGACGGTACTGCCATGCGAGTTTTTCACAAAAAAGAGAGGGCCACAATACTGAGTATTGTGGCCCTCTCTTTGTACAAACGGGGCTCTCGGTGCTGACGGCCAGGCGGAGTGTTACTCAATAAGGGCAACAGATGCATACACTACAAGCATAGCTTTTCCTTCTCAGAGAGGCTCGATACGCACAATAGCACCACAATTGCTGCGCGAACACTTAATGACTATAATACACAAAATTTGTGCAATGCACAAGAGTCTATTGCATAGAGGACATCTGATATCCTGTACGATAATTGATGCACGTTTTTTTACCGTAATATGCTCAGACCGGGAATCCAGAGCGTGCACGTCGAAACTCCTCTACTTTGTCGCCCTGCCTTTGTCCGTTCTCAGTACTCTGTACATGCTCGACATGCTGAGACATTTCTGCAAGCAAACCTATCGCATGGCGTGTAAAAGGACTCTCAATTCCCGCAACATGGTACAGCACATCGACGAGATTCATGTAGCTTGCCTTGATACCGCGCAACCAATCCGCTTTTCCTGATTGCTCTGCCGCAGGACGGTCCAAAAACTGCGTAGCAAGTCGCACCTGAGGAATAATAAGCTTGTCCATAAGAATAAGCCAGCCCGGAGAACGCACCAAAGCTGTGATAGCACTGCACTCATCAGGAGTCAACTTTGAAGTATCCATTATAGACCCACAACCTTCTCACCAGCATATTCCGCCGTTATCATCGCTTGATGCACAAGCCGGGCTACCGTATCAACAAACTCCTCATCTTTACGCAGGTCATCTTTACCTAACATAAAGAATACATAATGCATTAACTCATGAAAGAACGTTGATTCTATTTGCGTTTGTGGACGTGTTACGCCTTGATTATTCCTCTGAAGTTGGATCACATTTTTACGATACACGGAAAGACCTGTAGAATCTTCATTATCAATAAGCGTATCAACAAACTCAACGGTAATCTTTTGCCCAAAAAGATAAAAAGAGGATGGAATAGCAAAAGATTGCATCTTTATTCCAATGGCACTGCTGTACCATTTGAGGGTGCACCAGCACCTTGCTGAGCAAGAGCTGCCTGAAGTGCTTGTGCAAATTGTGGCGAAATAGCCGAGCCCTGTTGCTCTCCAGGTTGACTACCACCCGGGGGTAATGATGCCTGAAGCTGCTGCATCTGCGCTTGTGCTTCTGCCTGATCAAGCTGACGTAACTGTCCCTCAAAAGTCGCAAGCTGCACTTGAATAGCCATCATGCGCTGTTGCGTCTGAAGTAACGCTAACTCTTCAGGATAAATTGCGTCAAAACCACGCTGATCAAACGCCGTCCAGAGTTGCTTAAGCATCATACGCATGCCAAGCGGATAATCTTGCACAGCGGGGGCAGTAATTTGAAAAAGGGACATGAGTACCTGGCGATCAAACTGTTCTTCAGGATTCACGTCAATACGCACATCGTAGAAACCTGAGAGCTGTTCACGTGAAATGGAGATAGCTGTACGCATTTCAGGAAGCGGACGTCCTGTATCTGTCGCAGGTTTAGGCGCAAAAAGTCTATCCCACAGCGCAGAGGACTCTTCCGTAGACGTCGCAGTCGCCACGTATGGCGCAATCTGGGCATAAGTGTCATCAGGCAATATTTCTTGCCAAAGACGAAAATGAAAAGAAAGAAGCGCAGCAAATTGTAACGCAGTCCTCCGTGTTAACGATCCATACGTCTTACGTGATTCTGCCAGCAATGCCATGGTTGCGCTTGCAGTACGAGGCGCATTCGATGACTGCCCCTGACGGCCAAGATTAAAGTCGGTCACGCGAGAATCACGCTCAATTGCTGCCTGCATCATGCCTATTTGCTCAGCAAAGTGTCTGTTAAGGCTGCGTGTTGGGGCAAATTGCACACCGGCAATATCGTCAATAGGAACCGTTGAACCGGGCCGCACAGTGCGTAGATCGGGAATTTCTCCTGTGAGAAACGTATTCACAAACACAAAGGGCAGCATGGACACTTCGCCGTAATTCACGAGCTGCTCGTGTAACCTGTTAATGAGATCTTGCATAGATTCAAGACGATCAGGAACATTCAGCCCTCTCCACTGGCGCGGCTGACCCCAAAAAGTTATAGGGAAAAATGGCCTGCGTGGGCGATCATCCTGAGGAAACACGTCGATAAGCCGCCGTACTCCTGCAATACGCCCGTGATTTGATGCCGTATTCGCGCTCGTACCCGCTACCTGCGCATCAGGAAACCACGATACGATGATATCTTCATCACCCACGTCGTCCTCAAGAGTGAAGCGCTCATACGACTCTACAAAGGGGATAGACTCAGGATGGAACTCAATAACACGCTCACCTTCGCGCTCCAATTCTATACGCTTACGCTCAGTCGGACGCTGCGAATCACCAAGCTGGTCATACGCAGGCACGTCAAAACCCGCTTTTTCCATACGAAAGAGTGCATCTTCATCCAAAAAAAATTCTTGATGCACAAAGCGACACTCGGGATACTGAAGTCCTTCCGCATCAGGCGCAACAAGCAACATACCAAGATCAAGCGCGTCAATACGTGCTATGCGGCGCAAGAAACGTCTTCCGTCTCTTGATGGTTGCGGCCATGGAGATATCCAGGCACCTACTTTCGCTACACCAACTGAGTCGAGAAGTGCATCAAAGATCAGATCGGCAGCAATCTGCTGCCATGGGAGTGTTTGCTCTAAAGTCCACCGTAAAAAAGCGGACGCCTGATCTGCACCAGGCATATCTTCATCACCAAAAGGATGCGCGCGTACCTGAAGCATATTCGCAAACAACGCCTGCCATACCTCATCGAGCAAGCGTTCCATGACTGAGCGGGTGGTTGGAAGAAAGAGCCTTGCAGATTCTGGCCATGGACCTGGAGGACGTAAGGTTGGATCGGCTAAAAATCGTCGATATCGTTCAGCGTGACGAATGGGAAAGTCTGCACGTGCTAGCAATGCCTCATCCCGATGCTTCTCCACCTGAGTCGTGAGCCTTTGTTCTTCGCTCCCACTCAGTTCTAAGAAATCAAATTGCACATACGACATGATATATCCTATATAAGCACGAGACGTGCATAAATGCTATAAATCACACGTACAGTGCGCGATTTATAGCCGCTACTCTCGACCGCGACACATGGATCGACCCAATGATCTCGTTCCTCTACAGAATAGCTCTGCCATTGAGGATGTGCGCGCCAATGTATGGTCTTTCCGTGTGGTATCGTCGCAAAATACCTCTCCATGGCATCAATAAACAGTTGGACGGCTGTGAAAGCTTCATAACACCTGACAGGTGAATACCCATTCATGTATCCACCGCAGACAATTTCCACAAACGTCTCGCCTGTCGCAATTCTGTATGAATCATAGTCACCACCATCCTGAAAACGACATGCAAGATCGGCTTCATACTCCGTCAATACCCCTCGTGCATCTAACTCCCGTTTGCGTGACACGTCAGGACCATCTGTATGTTTATCCACCATATATGGTTCAAGAGGCACGTGTACAGTCATCTCACACTCCAGTTCTTGAAATACCACGATACCCAGGCACAGATGCAGAGAAGCGCGTTTGTGCCATGCGCGGACGTTCGATCTGCCTTGCAGTGGCATCGGTTTTTCTGAGAAGAACTGCACAGAGTGCAGCAAAAGCGTCACCCACATGCGAATGCCGGCCTTTAGGCGGTACCGTCTCATTGCGTACCTGTTCAGATGCATTCGTCTCATACGACCATCCACCGTCGAGCGCACGAACGAGGAGAGCTGCGCCCGCTGGATCAATACGTACCCACTGAATGCCACCAGGCGTGCGAGTAAGAGCATCCTTCATAGCTTGACGGCGGGCAGACCAGGAAACCGGAGCAGGTTTGTACTGGGCAGGTCCGAGCGCACGCATGATGGCTTTCAGTGCCGTTTCTTCTGAGTTCGACTGCTCTCGTTCTTTGGCTTCGTGGCCACCACAATACCACCAACGCTCAACAGGTTGCTGCATGAGCCAGGGATGCACATGCTGTTCACAGAGTTGCTTAATTCCCGTATTTTCACGACTCCATGCTCGGTGAATCAGCAGATATCCCTGCGCTGATACTTGCGCAGCAATGCACGTGGCGAACAACCCAAAATCCCAGGCAAGAATGAGAGGCATATGTGGGAGAATACATAAGCCTGGGGCAAGATGCGCGCCATTAAATTCGGGCGTAACACGCAAGCCTACATCAACATGACCTACGCGACCTTCTACGAGCCGTGCATACAGGTCTGTATGCCCTGTCGCCAGCAAAATCTGCCGGTTACGCTCAACATACCCTGGGGTCAAACGTTCAGCAGCATTCTCACCTGGAGGCATCATAAATACCGAGCTATTCGTTCTGATATCTTCTCGCACACGTAACTGCTCAGCGGGCATTTCAAGCTCCGCATCAGCATAGGACTCAAAACCAGGGAGGTGAAAGAGCTGCGCAACCCAGTGGTCTGCAGACGGAGGATTCATCGAAAGTTGCACATTGGGCGCTGGACCGGCGCGCAAACACGTAATAGCCGTTGCGAGCACAGATTCGGCCACACCAGACGATAAAAACTCCTGATTGGTGCGTAATGGGCACGGTTCTTCAATCCAAACACCTCCAGATGCCTCATATGACTGAAAACGATCATGATCTGCGGGAGAATTGATGCCAAAAAAGTCAAAATGGAGCAAATGGGTGAGTTGTGGCTTCTTTCCCAGGTAAATATCACATGATTCCGGCTCTTCGGGCTTGCCGCGCCAGCGTGCATAGGGCTCTGGTAGCCAATATTTGATGGTTTTGGCGAGCGTCAGACCTATATTCTTTCTTGTATCTCTTATGACGGCCCAGCGAAGCGGATAAAAGCGTGAAGGACACTCACGAGCGAGCATTATGGCACGCATGAGCGCTCCGCTAGTTTTACCGCCACCTCGGGCACCGCATATCAGGTTATAAAATGCACGCGAAGCAATAAATCGCGCAACGGTGGGTGAAGCCTCGAAGTCAACAACGGGCATTTCCTGTGCTCCACATCAGTACATCAGTGCTTTATGGCGTCATCATCGCTTGAAAGCATACTGCACAGATGTTTTTTTGTCAAAACGTGGACGCTCATGCATATTATTTTTTCATGCTAGCACTACGATTTTGTACCCTCAGAAATGTTTTGAAAATACTCAAAAACGCATATGGGGAGCGTATAGGGGGTAGGGTAGGGTACTTTTACTATGGGAAGTGAGTGGCGGGTGGCTGGGGGCGATGCCTAGGCCCATGCCGCTAGACGGTCCCTTTTCAGTACCCTATGCCGATCTATACTATACCAATCAGGATAGTACCATACCTCTCAGTCCACTGTTCGTATGTGCACTGTACTCACATAAAAAGGTTACATTATTATCACTATGATCATTTTGCCCAGGACAGACGATCGTACCCATACCCCACCCTAGACACCTCCCGACACCTGGTCTCAACCTGGGACAATCTGACCATCGTGAGCGTCATCGCAATTTTGTGAGAGACAGCCGTGAGCGTCATCGCAATTTTG
>ERZ1292644.979-Hain-H14-01um-R2-979-length-15904-cov-4_pt1 | contig 15904 bp, 25 predicted proteins | sample MGYA00564402_ERZ1292644 | MGnify/ENA primary metagenome ERZ1292644 (study PRJEB36523, sample SAMEA6512644) | groundwater metagenome | collected 2019-01-09 | study: AquaDiva: Metagenomics assemblies of 32 groundwater samples
CTGTAGGCGCCCTTGTCTCTGAAGGAAAAATGGCTGAACCAATGGGACTATGGGCATGGCCGTGCCCGCTATGCCCGAGATCGCCGAGACAGGCGTATCTTGCGGCGTCTGGTCATCGTTCGCCATCCATTCATACTGGGGTGAGATGGAGCGAATTCGTACAAGCGCTTCGACGGCCTGCCCAGACGTGAAATTCACGCTGGCCGCAAAGTACAACGTGTCTTCTGAATTCTCATTTGTGAAGACAGGCGCCGCGCGTTGACCGGCGACCCCCGTAAATCCGATCGGAATCGTGTCCTCGAGAACAATGTGATTTCGATACCGATCGAGAATTTGATAAACATATTTTGTGAAAAAGTAGATATTACACCGTCCTTTTCCTGCTATAATGCAAAACGGGCCGGCAAGTGCGCTAACACTTGTTCGGCCCTCACCACAAAATTCTTTACAAAGGAAAGAACATCATGGCTAAGACTTATCGTGACATTCCAGCGCTGACCGCGCAAGAACAAGAAAGATTTTGGAGCAAGGTTGATAAATCCCCAGGTCATGGGCCTGATCGAGACTGCTGGATTTGGACGGCTAGCACATACGACGGATATGGCCAATACCGCATACGGGAAAATATTTTTCGCGCACATCGCATTGCCTTTTTTCTTACAAACAGGCAAATCAGCCCAATACTTGCCGTGTGCCACTCCTGTGATAATGAAATATGTTGCAATCCAAAGCATCTTTGGCAAGGAACATACAAAGACAATTTGCAAGACATGGCTCAGAAGGGGCGCCATTGGATGAAACAACATCCTGAGTTGATTCGCAGAGGCGACAAACATGGCATGACTAGAATCCCCGACAGCGAGATTCCAAAGATCAGGCAGGAATACGCGCAAGGCGTTTCGACGCGCAAAGAGCTTGCGGCCCGCTACGGAGTAAAACTCAACACCATTGACAAAATCATTGAGCGTCGAAATCGAAAACATATTCCTTAACCTATCCGCGCAGGCCCGCGCTTTTGCACATACCCCACACCCGAACAACTTCAGCATGAAAGGCTAGCGCGTCATCGTATGCGGCTTTTTCTTCTGGCGTGAAATGAAGCGTACGGCCGTTTTTGAGTGTCACGACATAGCCAGGCTTAGCGAGCTTCAGAAGCAAAAGCAGTTTGCGCCATCCCTCAAATTGTTTTTCTTGAATCGCTTCGACGTTGAGAATCGGCAATTGATAGCGTCCGATTGTTTTGACTGGATTCATAGTAATTCCGACATTTCGACAATGATCTGTACTGCCGCGTTGGCGAGAGTAATATTCAATTGACCATCAAGTTTTATGCCTTCCCATTTCAGTTGGCCCTTTTGGAATAAAAGCCCTTCGCTTCCTTCAAGGATTATGACACCGCTTGATCCGCCGTCTTTAACTGTCACTAAATTTCCACCGTTGGCACTGATCACTGCAAGCGAGTGCAAAACGCCGCCTGTGGCCGGCCCGATGTCTGTGGGGCTTGTTGTCCCTGTGTGATGAAAGAGTTTTGTCAAGTCAGACATGATGCCTCCTGAAAAAGAGTGTGGGGCGAGTACGAGTCAAGCCCCGCCCCACATGAACCAATGAAGCATAAATGAAGCGCAAAGCCTACCCTGTCACGGGTTGCAGACCAATTCCCTCAAGCGTGACAACAACGCGCACCGGCCCTGTAAGCGTTGTGTTAAACGGATTTTGTACGGACATCTTCACACCGAATTTAGTCAACTCAGGAAGATGCCGCATGACAGGCATCTGATATGACCATCCGAAGCCGTTGTTTATTGTGCCGTCACCGACTGCAAATGCCGGCGCTGTGACGGATGTCATTGCCTCGAACCCTGTGGCGCCATAAGGTCCGGCAGGAAAGCGCCAGCCTGGCCCGTCTTCAAACCTCGTCTGATTGACGAACAAGGAGAAATACAATGACTCCTGAAATGCTCTCATCACATTGCTTTGAAATGTCAGGTCAGTAATGAGAGCCGTAGTCGCTGTACCAGGCGCCAAAGGCAGGTTAATCGCATTGCCGGTTGTTTGCGATGTATCATCAATTGACGCGACCACATGGAACTGAACGCCTATTGACCACACAAGCGCTTCATAGCCTTTGGATAACTGGCCCCCACCAGTTATCCAAGGAGATACGTCGATCTCCTGTTTTGTATATTGGGTGCCGGCGACAAATAAGCCCTGTTGCTGGCCTACCGCATTTTGGAAAAACACGAAATCGCGCGACGGCAAGACACCCGCATCAATTCGCAGTGTGTCATAAAGAACAACACCTGTGACTGAAGCGAGGCGACCGCCTTTGCTCGCAATGAAATTTGCAATCTGGTTATAGTAGGACGGGTTTATCTGATCCAACGTTGTTGGCAACACGTCTTGCTGTGATCCAACAAACCCGTAATTTGGGTTTTGCCCGTAATTTATTCCGTACATTTATCCTCCCGTAAGGCGAAAAAATCTTGATTGCTCAAGTGTGTTGTTGAATCAGCAACTATTGCCAGTTGCCCGGACGCATGCCCATGCCCGACATGCCGGCCTGATTATTGCCCTGTGGCGGCAATGGCGGGGGCTGTATAGTCGGCGGAATTCCCGCAACCGCAGCAATCCCCCGCAAGGCTGTACCCGGCCTCGGTTGCCATCCCGCGTACCCGTTCCGCCATCCCGACATCATAGGGTTTCCGCCCCCACCCAAGGTCCGTGCGACGATCGGTTGCAAAACTTGCATGGCCGCAGTGGCCGCGCCGAAGATAAAAGCTGGCTGACTGAATCGCCGAGTGAAACCAAATAGTTTAAACGCCTGACTCAAAAGCCAACCCGTACCGAAAGCAATTATCGGCGGATTATATTGACCGAACGGCAGGAAGCGCCCGAGGAAGCCCCCCACGAATGGCGTTGCGATTCCCTGCGCGATACCGGCGACCGTAAAATTCAAGATTTCACCCGTGGCCCCGCCCGTAAACGGATTGCGGCTTCTACGCCGGCGCGTGTGTCTGCGCCTGTGAGTCGGATTGATCGGATTGCGACGGCGAGCATACACATGATGACGCCGAGGACTTGCGCGACGACGGCGGCGACGAGTCGGATTGATTGGATTGTGCGAACGAGCGCGAGCATGTGTTGTGCGCCGCCGCGTTGTTTTACGTCTTCGTTTGACTGCCATTTTTGTTCTCCTTTTTCTAGGATTGACCAATGCCAGCACACCAGGCATGGGATTGGCGACTTTTCTAACGACCATAAGTCATGGTCCTTTCTGCGTCTTTGCAACGATCAGCGACGGCGACGCGACCGGTCGCAAACTCGAATTCTCTTTATCATCGGGGCAAGCCTGTTCGGGGTGTTTGCGAAGCCATACAGAGTTAACTTTTGTCCCGCACTTCTCGCATTCGTAAATATCAAATGCGGGGCTTGCTTCGTGATAAGCCCTGTAGCGATTGCCTCTGATGAGTTTGAATAAATGCATAGTTATGATTGCGATTTGGCCCAATAGCCGAGCCATGACTTGTATCGCTTGCGAAGCCTTATAATCGGCGTCCATGCGCCCCGGTAATAAAGCCGTTCAGCAACAAGAAAATTCCCCGAGCTTGACGACCAATGTTTGAAATTTAGCCAGTACATCTAGTTTATGATCCCTTCCCTTTTGATTCGATATTGTCCCCCGACAAACTTTGCCCCGCCTTTGCCGTCTGTGACTAGCCGAGGTTTGACACCGGTTTCCTCGCCGAGCTTATGAAAATAAATTGTCGGATTCGGCCGGCCGAGATGGGGTTTGCGTTCTTCGTATTCAATCTCGCGCACATAGCCGAAGTTTGTAGCCGGACCTTGAAACACTACTCGCCCCTTGGTTGGCGTCCCGATGTGAAGTTTGCCTTTTGTGTCTGAACAGAGCCATGCCGTTCCTTTGACTGGCTTGACCTCACCGGCGTCGGTGTCAATCGAAACAAGCTTCCCGAGTTTAGCGAGCCCTTGGGGCGTACCATCGGGAAAGACAAGCTTGTCATCTTTCGAGTAGCGACCGGCGAAGTTTTTACGAATTGAGGCCGGAGACGGATTGCGCTTTTTCTTCAAGACCTTTTTAACTGCCTTGACTGCCTTTTTAGCAAGGCTTGTAAACGGAGTCGCATTTCTTTTATGAACGCGCTTCCTTGGCTTGGTCGAGGCTTTACGACCTTTACGAGAAGCCCCGGCCCGCGATGCCTTAGCCGACTTGGGATGACTAGCTCTTGCAGCATTGCGTTTCTTCGTCTTTTGAACGACCTTGAAACCCTGCGCCTTTGCCCATGCAGCTGCCTCTTGCCTTGTCTTGAAGCCGCCGACCTGGCCGGCAAGGCCGTCTTTTGCGATGAAGACAGCTTTAAACCCGCCGCGCATGCCCACTTCAATAATGGCCGTGGGCTCATAATCGGCCTTCATTTTGTAGCGGCGCCCTGGTTGAATCAGCGGATTGCGCGCCTTGATACCATGCTCAAATAATGGTTTCTGGCCGGCCCTGTGCGCCCTCTGCCATTGACTGAGCCCGCCTGAGCGCCAATGTTTATGCACCATGACGGGATGCGATGAGTCGGGATGATCGAGATTACGGCGCCGCTTTGTCGCTTTTTTCTTCGAAGCGTTACGAGCTTTCAATACGGTCACTTTGCCAATTTTCTTTGCCTTGATGACCGTTATATTTTTGCGCCTTCGAGCCGGGGCGTAATCTTTTCGGACCTTCCCCGCCGCGATCTGCTTTGCTCTTTTTGTTGATCTGCCCATGGCTCGCTCCGATTTTAAGACATGCTCATACTCGCGTTGAGCTTTCTTTGGTAAGCCCGGCAAGTGTTGCCCCCGAGGATTTTTCTTTAGCACGCTCACAGCGTTGTAATAATTCCCTTTCCAACGAATCATCAACTTGCGATCAGCCGGCGACAATGACCCCGGATAATCATGCCGATGCAAAAAGACAATTCCCTTCCCCGCTAGATCAATCAGAATCTTTTTGCTTGTCGTCTTGGGATAACCGACCACTCGCAAAACATCGGAGATCAAAGCCACGCCGCCCCGGCTGGCATACTGAATCGCTTTCAAGATGACTTGTTCTTGATCGGTCATCTTTTGATCAGCATGATTGCGACCAATGCCAAGCCCCCGAACACGACAAGCTGTGCTGTCTCTTTCGGCAGATTCAAAGTCTGTGAGATCTGATCGAACAAGCCCGGTCCCGAAGGCACCGCGCCCCCACCTGCGCTTGGTCCCGTGTAAATCACTTGAGGCCCCAGCGCCGTAGTCGCCGCAGGCTCGAAGTTGAAATTGATCGAGCCCGGATCTATCGAATAACCGCCGCCGACAATCGCTTGATAAATCGCGTCTCGAAGATCTGACGCCGAGCCATAGTCACGACCCGCTTGACCTTCGACGGCGATGTAGTAAGAGAGCGTCCCCGAGAGAACATAGCTAACCGCGCCTTGCGTGATTCCCTGGCCATTTGTGAGTTGCGCAATTTCAGAGGCCGCAAAAGGTCCGGTCCCGTAGCCGGTGTTGTAGCCGAACTGGAAACGACCGCCTTTTTTGATTGGTGCAAGCGTCAGTTGCCCGAGCAAACTCGGATAACCTGTCATTGCTTCGTTGCACCCGCAATTACAGCCCATTACGTTGCCCTCCGGTATCGAACCGTTGTCGTGCGTCGATCTTCACTGCCGCCGAGCAATAGAAACACGCCGAGGCCCGCAATCCACAACCACCAAGGAACGTCTTTCAGGCCCCCAAAAATGTCTTCACCCGAGGTCAGTTGGTTCGGTAAAACACATTGCGCCGTATTCACGTCAAACACTGTCCCCGGAGTCGGGCAAGCCGGTGTGGGCTCACATCTTCGAGTTTGCGGATTGAACCATTCGCCCGGAGGACAGCCCGGAGCGCTCGCCTGGCCTGATGGAACACAACGGCCCGTGCGCGAGTCAAAGACTGTCCCCGGAGTCGTGCAGCGTGGAATAGGCTTGCATTGGCCGGTCGCCGTATCTCTGTAATAGCCCTGTGGGCATGCCTGTTGAGTTGGCGGCTTTGCGGCCGGAGGTTTCGCAGCCGGGGGCTTCGGAGCCGGAGTCGGAGCGCCTGACGTTGTACTTGGAGGTTTAGGCGCTTGCGTTGTGGCTTGCGGAAACGCCACGCACAAGTTTTGCTGTGGATGCCCGATTGGATAAGGATGATATTGCCCCGCCGGACAATATGGCGGCAAATTCGGTTGCTGTGTCGCCGGCGATGGCGGCAATGGCGGCGGCGGCAAAGGATAGTATTGCTCGAAATCGGGAGTGTACGGCAAATAATCATAGGGCGGCGGCGGCAAGGCGAAATATTGTTCTGGTAAATTCGGCAATTGCGTTATGCCTGGCTCATATGTTTCGGTCAAGATCGAGCCGCCCGCTGCGTCTGTCGCCGCCATCTGCATAGCCGTGTAGTCGTCATAACCCTGCGCGCTGTAGTAATCGAAGAAAGCGCCAAATAAATCAGACCCGCTCGGAGCGTAGTCAGGCGGCAAGCTCGCGCCGTAATCTGTCCCGTATCCATAGGTAAAATCGCCCCCGGCACCTATATCGCCCCATGCGATCGCTTCCCCGCTCGGCGAAACGTTGTCAGGCAAGACAGGCTGATCTGTACCATAGCCATAATAAAAATCAGCGTCGCCGAAATCATACGATCCGCCCCCGCCGCCGTTTGACTCCATGGCGACCGAGCCGCCGTAATCATAAGATCCCGGATCACCGTAATCAGTAAAATAATCTCCGCCTTGCTCTACGCCCATCAACGCCCCCGTTTACTTCCAAGCGAGAACAACAAAAATCCGCCCACGAGAAGCATGAGCGTTGTATTTGATAAATTGATTCCCGCCCCGCCCTGAGAAGGCGCCGGCGCCGGACCCGGACCCGGCCCCATAGGCGGCAATGGTAGCGGATAGTACGGATGGGGTTGCTCCTGCGGCGGTTGTACCACTGGCACAGACGGCCCGCCCGGATACTGGGGCGCGTAAACAATAGTCGAGCCCGGAGGATAACCTTGCGCTACAATCTGCGCCGTTTCCGCCGCCTCTCGTATGGCGTCCCGCGTAAGATCCCACCATGAAGGCTGATCGTAGCTCGAATCATAACCGTAATAATCAGCAAAGACGCCTGTACCATATGGGTCTACTGGCATGTTGATTCTCCCCAGTCCGAAAAAAAAATCGGATACGTTGTTTCGGTTGCGCCCTCGGGCAAGACCTGCGCCCACCCGACATCGCCGAGCGGCCGACCACCTTTGCCATCCGCAGTCGGATCGAGCGACACCCATTGACCGTCTAGGCGAGCTTGCAAATAAACATGGTCATAGTTTTCGCCGTCTGTAGCCTGCGCGACAAAACGTGATTCGATCCCACAAGTTGCAAGAAGAGTCGCCAAGCACACACTTTTGCTCACACAATCGCCCGAGCCCGCTTCGAGTGTGCGCCGGCAGTCTTGCACTACTTGCATGTTCCAAGGATGATCGATGTATTGAATGGAATCGCGCACATAACGCAACAAGGCGACCGGAACGATAACGTTCCCCCGTACAATCGCTTCGGCCACCTGCGCGTTATATGGATCTTGATAGCCTGAAAAATCCGGCGAGATTTCGCCCCTAACAGATTGCGCCATTGCGTCGAGAGTTTGGAATGTGCCATCAACACCCCCGAGCAATGGCGCGTATGTGATGGCGGCAGGTTGTGCGCTGTGCAACGGGTTGTATGCGCTCGATTGCAGATTTGCGCTAAAGTTTGCCGCCATAAACCGAGAAGCCTCGAAGATCTGGCGAACGCATACAACCTGAGCGCAAGAAAACACAATGACGACAGGCTGTCAAGCGTCATGATGTTGACATCGTTTCTCGTAAGTGATAGTCAGTTACTTGGTTATAGAATACTTCAACAACATTTCCATCTCGCTTCTTACGCGAGCCAACCGAGAGTCAAGGAGACTATGCCACCAAGAAAAAAATCAAAAGTTGAATTACTACCGCCCGACCCAGAGATGAAACCGACTCGCCGTGCCGTAGTCGCCGCAAAACACACGGTCACATACGAAGCGCCCGAAGTCGTAGAAATCCCCGTCGAGGAAGACGAAGAAGAGAGCCCAGCCGAGGGAGAAAATTTTGAGCAAGAACAACAACCGCGTCAACCGTCTTTTAGGACGAAGATCCGCGAGCGATTCAAGGCGCGCGGAATCGGGGTCGATGAAACGCTAAATCTGAGAATTGATCGCCTTCCCCTCTACGAACAGAATGGATTTGCGGGAATGAAGGCTGACAGAGAATTTTGCGGAATTATTCTTTGTACAGAAAAACTTTTCGAGACTGACGAATACCTGACCGAAATTCAAAGACGATATGGACCCGGCGACTACCAATTAACTGTTAGACATAAAAACGCTATCGTGTCGCAGTGGCGCGAACGTGTTGGAGGATTCCCCCTTCCAGTCGCCGTACAATCTTCTGAACCCGGACAGCCGCCGCAGATGTTTTACCCACCAAATCTAGGGCAAACACAAATCCCCGCCCCGCGAACCGTCAAAGAAGAGATGCGCGACGTAGCCGAAATTATCAAGATGGTTGATAGCATCCGAGGCCCACGCGAAGAAGCCCCAAACCCTGCGCCCGGACTGACTGACCCGGACACTATCTTGATTTCATCCCTCGCCGGTAATGACAAGTTCATGGATAAGATCAGCAACGGCCTTGTCGGTAAACTTGTCGGCCGAGGCGGAAACGATGACGACCCATCGCCATGGGCAGTCGCAATGAAACTTGTGGAAAGTGGACAAGCCGCACAAATCATCAAGACTTTTGTTGATTCGTTTTTCAACGGAGTCAATCAAATGATCCCCGGAAGGCAAAACAATGGGCAAGCGACGATGGCACAAGCGCCAAATGCGCCGATGGGAAACCTTGAAAATCAGACACAGCAAAACTGGCAGGCTAACCAACTTCGGCAAGATCAAAATATTCAAGCGCTCACGCAAGGCCCTGAGAATCCGCCGCAAGCTGGCGCGCCTACAAATCCCCAACAAGTGAGCCCCGAGCAAGACGCCCTCGCGCTAGTCTTGCATCACTGTCGCCATAAGATCCCCGTCAAGATTACACTCAGCGAATTGAATCAGCGTGAAAACAGACTTGATTTTTTGCTCAATCAACACGCCGTACAAACAGGCCAGATTCTGTCAAATCAAATTACGCTGTATCTCGACATGTTCATGGATATGTCGAGTGATGACGCGATCGCCTTTGTCAAAAGCTTGCCCAATGGCGCCGAGGTCGCTTCCCTGCCCCACGCGAAAGAATGGACGGCCGAGCTTCAACGATTGATCAAAGACAGTCAGGAAGGAGACGAAGAGACATGAACATGGTCGAAGCCTTAGCCTTACTTAAAAGCCTTGCTGAACTTCGGGAAATCGCCGAGGCGACTGCCACGCCTGACGGCCGATGGCAAACGTTGCAAGACTGGCTTGCAGCAAACCCGAAATGGCGAAAACAGATTGACTCATGGGTAAAGTTGACGCCCGAAGAAGCCTTCGACTCACTGCGCGACTACGCCGGCGAATATACCGGCATGCCGCCGATCGTTTTAGACAACCTGCTAAACGGCGAGATGAAATATAGAGTCAAGCGAGCGATTCAAACTTTGCAAGCTTGCTATCGAGAGCGCAAGGCCGAGCAATCAATCATGCGCGCCGAAATTAGCGATGAATGGGTTGTCGACAAAAGCCCTATACCTTCCGCCCATAAATCAATTGATGATTATCAAGCTCAGTTGAAAGCAAAGAAAAAACGCAAACGAAAGGAGATATAAAATGGGCGAACGAGGATGGATGACCAATGAGAAACTAAAGAAATTCAACGAGGGAGCCGAGCGGCGTATAAAAGCCGCCCCGCCGCCCGACACCGTATTTCAAGAACTTGAATCGGAAGAGCCCGAGCCCGGCCTTGAACTGGAATTCAAGGCGCAACACTTTTGCATGGAGACAGGCATGGAGTGTGGGACAGCCGGCGCTAAAATTGAAGACCTTCTAAATGATGGATGGCAAATTGACGACAAAATAATTTGCCCGCCATTTGTCATAATAATTTTCAGCCGAGTAAAGGAGATCAAAAAAAATGTCTGAAGCCAAAAAAGAAAGTGGCCAAATAGTCAAGCCATCTGACCAATTGCCCTATAACTTCGATTTCATCGTCATGGCTTTGCAATTACTTCCAATCAACGGGGGCGAGGTCGTAATCAATCCCGGCTCAATCACTGCGATAGATTTTCTCGAAGACGGAAGCGCGACGCTCTACATTGTCGGCGGAGGCAGTTACGATATGACTCCCGAAGACCTGGCCGAGCTTGAACAAACAATTAAGCGCCGAAGCCAGGAAGCGCAAATCTTACAAGTCGAAGCTTACAAGGCCAATCTACGCGCACAACAACAAGCGGCGAACGAGATCAACAGCGGAATACAAGCCGCGCAGATAATCGGCGCCGCACCGAGCAAGCGCGGCAGGAACTGATTTTGATTCGATAATTGAATGACGGATAATGTCCGCGTTCAATATTTTCCACGTTAAGCTTGAAGGCGGCGCCCTGCCGCCTATTTTTTTCACCTTGCCCACAAATACTGCCTGACAGCCATTGACTACTCTCTTACTAAGTAATAGAGTACGGCGTGGCGGCAATCACGCCGCAAATTGACATCACCGGGGCGACGGCGCCCCACTCAACAACACTGCGGCGAGGCCGCGCGAGAACGGAGGAAAAGAAAATGATCGCAAACGGGAGAAAGTACGCGCCCCGTACCTGCCAAAGTTTTCAGAAATGGCACGCATACGTTGAGGTTCGCCGCCGTCATCGTTATTCCGCACGCACAGCTTACGGCGAACGAGCGGGCTGGAAATATAGCCACTCAATCAGCCTCGGCGAATTTCCTAGCAGGCAAGAAGCGCTCGCCACCGCGAAGGCTCACATCGCGGGACTGATCGCGTAGCAACCCACGGGGCGACGGCGCCCCTTCCCTTTAACCCTCAGACCGGAGCCACCATGCCTGGAATGTTTATACATCCACCACTCGAACTAAAATTCAGAGAGGCCGGAACAATCGGCCCACAAGCCACAATCGAAGATTTTAAATGGACCGGACTCGGCGAAACCAAATGCGACAATTGCGGAGATCTACGCGCCGAACCTGCCCGCGTCTCTATCCGTGATACGCCCAAGTCGCCCGAACGCGACATGTACATCTGTCGCTTTTGCATTGGCGTAATCACCATGTAATCAACACCCGTGCCCCAGAGGATTCCCCCATGATTTTCGTATCAGGCCCGCTTAAATACTCAATTCTGACCGCACGCAAATCGCTTGCGCCGAGCGGTCGCAAGCTCGCGCCCCCGCCGAAGATCGAAGCGCCGGCAAAGCGCCCCGGCCGGCCGGCAATGAAAACTAAAAGCCCAAATCCAAAGTGGCTTTTGATAACCGGGATAGGAGACTAAACCATGAAACTTAAATTTTGTGGATATTGCGGAAATGAAAAACTCACGCCCGACCGGCGAACCGAATTACGAATCCGCTTTGATGAATTGCACAGCAAGGGCGCTAAGGCTTTCGGTATTAATTGGCTCAAGAGTAATCAAGCCGCCACTGACGCCGCGCGAGCGAATGAAATAGATGCTTCCGATCCGCTCATGCGCACCTTGCTTAGCGAAACCTGCTTTCGAATTCTGACCGCTCTATTTCCCGAGGAGACAAAAGAATCATGATCGTAAAACTTGTAATCGAAAAAGCCGAACCGACCACACCTGATAAACCCGTCGAAGACGTAATGATTTCGATTCACAGAACCGGCGAGCTTGACGAATGCACACCCGGTCAAACTGCGGCCCTTTATCAAACTGACGCGGAAGACCTTTGTGAAGTGCTGCATGGCGCTTTGCCTGGCGGAACATTCGCCGAGTTGCTTTCATGCATGCTCGAAAAGCGCGCATGTCACTTCAAGGTGTCATTCGGAGATGTTGAGACATCCCTAAAGCAAAAATCCGTGCTTCTCTCCCGCGAGCAATTGGAATTCCTGATCAAAGCCGCGCACATGAAACAGGATTATGAGTGCGCCGAGTATTCGCCCGAAGAAGAAAAAGCAGTCTATCGGCTTATCAAAAAATTGGAGAGAAACGCATGAACAATCATCCAATCAAAATCACGATCGAGAATGGCTATTACGTGATGCGCTCACCATATGATGAGCGACTACGCGACACGATGAAGGCCCTTATCCATGCAAGCCTGCGCCGATGGGACGGCGACAAGCGCGCATGGGTAATCAGCCCCAAGGCCATTGATCTTCTTATCACTGCGATTGTCCGATCAGGATACGAAGCCCCGGACGTTGCCCCGATCGAGATTTCGAGCGCCATCGCCGAGACAGTTCAGAAAACCTTGACCGTCGAATACGTGGGGCAATGTAAAGAACGTGGCGAAGGCGTTATATCAGCACTCGGATCTGTCAAAGGCTATTGGTCTATCGAATTCCCCGAGGCCGTCTTGAAGGCTTGGTTTGAACGTGCGAACAAAAGCGACAACGTACAAACCTTCTATCAGGTGCTATGCGTGTTCGAGACGGCGAGCGGACAAGAGGTCAAATCAGCGTACAGGCGCCTCGCGCGGCAATGGCATCCTGATGTCTGTGGTGAGCCCGAAGCCGCCGACAAATTTCGGGAAATTCAAACGGCCTTCGACGCTTTAGAGAATCCCTTGAGCCGTAAGCGTTACGACGCCGGCCTTTTCTTCGAGCGTGAATCGAGAAAGAAGCAAGACACCTACACAGATACTTTTGCCGACATGTATACCTCACATTCACGCCGGCGTCGGCAATTCAATCAACACTTCCGGTCGCCTTTACGCTGCGGACTGATCACAGCCGAAGGCGTTCAGCGTTTGAATCGCTTCACCGCTTCCAAAATTATTTCGTGGGATGACATCGTGGACGGCGCCGGCCGGATCATGACGGCCTCATGGAACAAATTCACCGAATCAATAGAAATCAAATGGATCTGAAAGGAGATCTGAACCAATGCAAAACGACCCGAGATTCACATGGACGTATGGACCGCACAGCAAGAACACAATTTTTATCAATGACAATTCCCTACCCAATCCAAAGGAACGCGGAATCGCCGGCATCAATTGCCATCAAATCGGCAATGAGATGGCTGAACGTCTCGCCAAAGCATGGTGCAGAGCGCTCGACATGCTTGCGCTTCTACAAGGGCTTTTGCCCATTATTGGAGCCGAGGCGGATATGCGTGACGAAGCCTGTACGCCCGATGAGTATAGCGGACCGGGTTTAGCTGCTCGCTATTACATCGAAATGCGCGAAGCCCTAAACACAATCAGCCGAGAGATTGACTTGGCGCATGGCCGCGAGCCCTTGCCCGATGAAAGCGAAACGCCTGAAATAGAGCCACAACTTTGCGCTCATAACCTCAATGCTGAGAACTGCAACTATTGCAAGCTTTCAGTTCGCCGCCTTGACCTTCCAAGCAAAAAGGAGATCTGAACCATGAAAAACAAACTAACGCCAGACGAGTTTTTCAAACTATTCGGCAAGCTGTTTGCGGGGATCTCCGATCAGTACACCGTGATTGTAAAGTCTCGCGCCGGCATGTCCTACATTGATCTTACACACGCCCTCCGCTTGCCTACACACGCTATGGCCAGCGATTGCGAGCAAGCCGCGCGCGCGGTCTTCGAGCCTGAGAAGAAGACACCCGACCCCGAATCACATGAGGCTTATGACGTGATCTTGCTTGCGCTGACCTACCTTGAAGACGGCGCCCCCCGAACGGCCGAGGATAGACTTCGCAAATTCATTGACGAACACGAAACCCTCGAAATCGAAAAGGAGACTTCACCTGATGAGAAATGATGAAATAGTCTACGGCTCACTCGGCTATATGGAACAGCAAGGCAAATCAATCGCCGAATCTTTCCTGAGCGTTGACGCCATTGTCATGATTGACATCAGCGCCTCGATGCAAGGCATGGACGCCGGCCCGGCCGGACAGATGCGTCATACGGTCGCCTGTGATGAACTACGGCGCCTACAACGCGAGATCCCTGGCAAGCTAGCAATAATCGAATGGGCGACCGGTCATGCGTTCATGCCTGGCGGCGCCCCTTCCCCGCCCGATGGTTACTCAACAAACATGGCCGGAGTCTTGCGCTTCGTAAAGGTCGCGGACGGATGCGACATCAAGTTGATTTTGATTTCAGACGGCGAACCGGACAGCGAAGACGAAACCGAAAGCGTCGCCCGGACATTTTTAAGCCACATCGACACAATTTATATCGGCCCGGAGAATGGCCCCGGCGCCCATTTCTTGCGTCGCCTGGCGTCTCTCACTGGAGGCCGAGCGGAAACGAAATCAGCCCGTGAAATCGTGGCTTTATCGCAAACCGTGACTAAACTTTTGATTACCTAAAAATATTCTATTACCAAGTAAGAAAGTAGACTCTCTTACTTGATAATAGAGTTTACTCTTTAACCAAGTAAGGGAGTAAAAATCACCATGCCCAAATTGATTATCGAGATTGAAGAAGCCCTAAAAGATGTCGGCGAGGACCGCGTTGTTTCCGGCTTTTTGTTCAAGGTCCGCATTGATCCAATGCCCGGCGAGACAGGGCCAATCGAAACCTTTTTGCCCTCTCTTGTGCCAATGCTTTTCGAGGCCCTGAAAAAAATTTTGAATCAGAGTTTCGGCAAGCCGACGATTTCTCTCATGGCTGTAATTCCGCCCGAAGGCGAGGCCCCTTTGCCTGAGATTGGCAAGATGGTCGCTGACTATTGCGCCGGTCGAGACGCTGAATTTCCGTCCGAACTGGAAAACATGACCTTTCCAGATTAGAAATCGCCCGTTTTTGCCCCGTATTTGACCGTGGCTGATTTCAGGTATAACCCCTCGCGTCGAGCCGAAAACGATCAGCCACGGTCAAGCCAGACGGCAAAAACGGGCATTTTACGAATGCCTGAGACACCCAAAACAAGGAGAAAAAAACATGTCGAATCAAGCCCTAATCCGTAAGCCCTTTGGAATCAGCGCCGATCTAGTTTCAACAATGGCCGAGGTCATGGACCTTGGCGAACTGGTCGCCAAGTCGGGCATGTTCCCCGACATCACGTCTCAGGCCAAAGCTTGCATGATCATTCTGGCCGGCCGGGAAATAGGCGTACCATCCATGGCCGCGCTCCGGGGCATGTATGTACATAAGGGCAAGGTCGAGTTTCACGCAGGACTATTAGCCGCGCTGGTCAAAGCCTCGGCCAAGTACGATTACAAAGTGATTACTTCAAGTGATGAAATCTGCCAGATTGCATGGTTCGAGAACAGCGCCCCAGTCGGAGAATCGGAATTCAAGATCGAGCATGCCAAGCGCGCAGGACTGATCAAGCCCGACAGCAATTGGGCAAAGTTCCCCAAGGCCATGCTTTTTGCCCGCGCCCTCACATCGGGACAGAGAACCTATGCGCCAGACATCGCAATCGGCGCGGCTTATGCACCCGGAGAAATGACCGAGACTGACGTGATCGACATCGCCCCTGCCCCAGTCGAACTATTCCCCACTGCGAAAGAGATCTTCGACGATTCCCACCCCCTGTCTAACACGCCACTACCCGAGGCATGGACAGCCGACACTCCGGCTCGCGAAATAGCCGATCAGGAGATTGCAAACAAAATCGGCGCCGAACTGAAAACAATTGCTGCTGAAGTCGCCGCCGAAGCGCCCGCAGCGACGCAGGCCACAACAAACCGAATCGCCGAGGCCCGGGAAAAAAACATTGCGCCGGCGATTATCCGTCAGGAAGAAAAGCAACTTTACTAT
>ERZ1292644.981-Hain-H14-01um-R2-981-length-15877-cov-4_pt1 | contig 15877 bp, 18 predicted proteins | sample MGYA00564402_ERZ1292644 | MGnify/ENA primary metagenome ERZ1292644 (study PRJEB36523, sample SAMEA6512644) | groundwater metagenome | collected 2019-01-09 | study: AquaDiva: Metagenomics assemblies of 32 groundwater samples
GGTTGGCCGCGCCAGAACGCCGAGGGGCGCAACTTCTCGGCCATGTTCGGGTGGGAGGGTGGCATCGGTGCGCACCTGCACTCGCAGCTGCTGGGCGAGATCTGCCCGTACGTCGTCACCAGTGACTACCAGCTGCGGCTCCGGTTCCGCGTCGACCCGTTGCAACCGTCGCTCCCGGACGGTGAAGTGCCGAAGTTTGGTGTCTTCTTCAACGCGCCCGACGACCGGGACATCACCTATTTTGGACCGTCCGGACCGAGCTACATCAACGGGTACTGGTTCTACATGCGTGTGGGTGACACCGCTACCGGCAACGTAGTCATGGGGAAGTACAACAACGGGAACTTCACGTCCCTGGACAACTCCATGAACTTCACGATGATCTCGGTCGATGACTGGGTGCAGTTCCTCATCACTGTCACCCCGACGACCGTGTCATTGGGGGTGAGCATCGACGGTGGTCCTCCCGACCAGACGGTCACGCTCAACGACGCCGATCACCGAGGACCGTATGCGTTCTACGGGTGGGAGGACGATCACACGCTCCCCGCTGACAACGCCGGGTTCATCCACGGCTACAGCGCCTACGAGACTTTCGCGACCACGTCCCCGATGTACGAGGACAACTCCTGATGGCACGCTGCGGATGCAACAACGCGATGTCCTCCACGTGCGAGGCCGTCATGTCCTGTGTGGCGGCGAACCTGGGGTTGGGTTTGGACTACAACGAGACGACGCGTCAGATCGACTTGGTGATCTCGGGCGACTCGGGGAACGTGGCCGTGATCGGCAGCGACGACGGGCTGTTCGCCCCCGAAGGCGATGTCGGTCCCGGCGACATGGTGTGGTTGAAGACCGTGGCGACGCTTCCGGAGGAAGCGATCAGCGCCTCCAGCGGCTCGTCTCTGGTCGGCCCGGCGACATCGCAGGAGCTCCTGGAATACGACATTGCCAACGGCATCGACATCTATTCGGTGCCGGTGCATGGGCTCGCCGACGGCACCGTCATGGAGCAGATCGGTGCCGGGGACACCTCGGTCACCGCCTTCACCGACAACCCCGGCGTCATCAACAACCGGGAACTCAGCTCGTTGACGTTGCAGCAACTGCACTACGACGCGGGCAGCCGCGACAATTCCACGGGACGCCAATCCCTTGCACCGCCAGCGCTGCTGACGCCTGACGGCGGCTGGGGCGGTTTCTACGCCCCTGTGTTCAAGCCTCGCACGATCGACGAGATGCTCCGGAACATCCGGGGTCGGATGGTCGTCTCCATGCTGGTGCAACGCGCGGGGCTCACTGAGGACCAGATCGAAAGCGACATCATCGACACGGTCGAGGCTGTCGTCGCCGCCGGTGCCCAGGACTGGGTCATCGTCCAGGTGCCCTCGCAGTTGGCCGACGATTCGCGCGCACCGATCGACGACTGGGTGGCGCTCGTGACCGCCGCCGGAATCACCGCCGGGGTCAACGCCACCGCCGAAACCAGCATGCCCTCGCCGTTCACGCCCGCCGAGATCGTCGCCTCGGGGGCGACGTGGGTGTCGGTGGTCAGCCAGTCGCGCCCCGACGGCGTCACCGATGCGCGTATTACTGCGCTTGTCGCCGCGCCCCTGGAAGTGGAGGTCACCACGACCGCACGCCAGTATTGGACGACACATGCCTTCGGCCTGGGGGCGCGCTCGGTCCGTTCCCCCGACGCGGTGTACGCGCGCGGGGTCCGGGGCGAGAGCGGCGACTTGAACTACCGGCAGACCCTCGTCCCGGGCTTGGCGACCGGAACGACAGTCACGGGCGGGTTGACGCCGGATACCGACACGAACCTCGCGATGTGGAACGCCGGATTCGCCCGCACCGACCTCCCGGGCCGCTGGTTCCCCGAGCAGTACGCCTGGTCGGGAGCAACACCAATGATCCGCAACGGCCCCCTGATCGGAACGATCTGCCCCTACCCGGACACGACCTCGTACACGATCACGATTCGGGTGCGGCGGGAAGTGTTCCCCATCAACCCGACGAGCAACCGGTTCGCGGGGCTCTTCTTCGCCGTCCCCGACGACCGAGGTGTTCACCATCTGTCCGGCAGCGGGGTCAGTGCCACGGCTGATGGTTACATTGCGATGGTCAACTCCCGCACCGTGGGAACGACGTTGCAGTTGCAGACAGTGACCAACGGTACGGCGACCTCTTTGGGGTCGATCACGTCCGGGGCGGTCACGTGGACGGCCGACGAGTGGATCACGTTGGCGGTCACCATCAACGGCGTCAACGTTTCGTTCAGCGCCACGAACGCCACCACCACGGAAACGATCAACGCGGTCAACTCCGACTGGCGGGGCGCCTACGCCTTCCACATCTGGGATGACCAGCTCGGCGAGATGGTCCACGGATTCGACAACCCGACGGACCTGGTGACCTATGACCCGACCTAGAACGCCGGTGGTTGTTGCCGATGCCCGGCAGTGCGCCCAGTGCCTGTCGCGGATCTCAGGAGAGGACCCCAGCCGGTGGTGGTGCTCCGAGGACTGTTTCGGCGAGTGGCAGCGCTACGCCTCGATCGGCTCTTTCGGGCGGGAGCTGACCGCTCCCGCCCGGTTAGCGCTCGTTGTACAGCAGCACGTGCTGTTCGATGGTGATTTGGGTGGCGCCGATGGTGAGCTGGGCGCCGAAGGGGGCGCCGAGGATCTCGTACAGCGGCGTGGTGTCGCAGGGGTGCTCGTCGCCGGTGGCCTGGTTGAGGATTCCGGCGGCGTCGATGCGGTAGCGCATGGGGTGGTCGAGGGCGCCGTTGGCGCGCAGGAACGCGAAGACGTCGTCGTAGGACGCCATCGCGGCAGTGTCGGGCGCCGGGCGGGGCGTCGTGTTCATGCGCCTATCATGACGGATCATCACAGCAAACGCAAACATCTTGCGTGTCCGGGGCTACGCGCCTGGCATGTACTCCATGCTGATCACGGCGTATCGGGTCTCCTCGGTGGAGTCGTCGATCCACAGGACGCCCTGGGCCTTGTGCTTTTTCAGCCATGCGGGCCACGCGTAGAGGCTGGTGCGGGGGAAGTCGTCGAGGACGCCGACGAAGGCGACGCCGCCGTGGCGAATGACGGCGGGTTCGTTCAATCCGTGCGGGTTTCCGGCGATCTTGGGGCCGACGAGCTCGTAGTAGCCTTCGAACGCTTTGCTGGTGTCGGCCTGGTCGAACGCGGCCTTGACGGTTTTGGCGGCGTCGTCGATGCGCTTCCAGGGGCCGGTGGCGGTGGTGCCCGCGACCTCCCAGCCCTCAGCGTTGCTGTAGCGGAGGGTGCGGCCTTTGAACAGGGGGGTGGGTTTGCCGAGCGTCGGGTCTTTGAACCACTCGACGGCGACCTCGGGGATGTAGGTCCCCTGGTCGATGGTGAAGACGTCCGGCGCGATGATCATACGAACACTATATAGCTTTTGTCCGTTTTGGTCTGAGACGGCGCATCTGACGTCCTGGGGAGGATGAGGATGCGCCGTCGCAGTGATCGTACTACCAGCAGTCGTGGTACACCGGTCGCTCGGCGGCACGGGCGGCGTTGATGGGGCCGTCCATGTCGATCGACTCTCCTTCGGAGACGGCGCCCATCTTGTGGCACAGGTCGACCCATACGCGGATCAGCAGTGAGAACGGGGGCCGGTCGTGGGTAGTGCCTGCCCATCGGGAGGCCATGCGCTGCCGGTCGGCGTTGATGCCCAGGGTCAGGCGCGAACCGCCGTCGGTCTCAACCCATTCGTAGAACACGCGGGTGGAGGGGCCGAAGCCCGGTAGTGACGCGAAGTCGCCGAGGGCGACGCGGCGGGCGCCGTCCTCGGCGTGGAACACGTCGTTGTAGATCCAGTTGAGGAAGTGGCCGCTGGCCTCGCGGATGGAGGCGGGCAGCAGCATCGGTTCGGTGGTGGCTGGCTGTCGCATCAGCCCACCATAATCCCCTTATAGGACAGTCTGTCGCTTTTGCTACGACTTTGACCATTTTTCCTGGATGGACTTGGCGCGATGCACGTCGTCCTGCTTGTCGACGATGCGCCCTCGCACCCGGGCGACGTCCTCCTGGAGCCGCTTGAGAAAGACCTTGTCCTTCGCCAGAATGTCGGCCGTGTGCTGCATGTACCATTTGGCGAACTCTGACTTGACCAGGTACTTGGTGGCGCCTTCGTGCTTCCCGGCGGTGCAGACGGTCTCGGGGAATCCCTTGTCCTTGTACTGGCGTTGCCACTTCGAGATGGTGCCGCCGCTGTCGTGGCCGACCATCTTCCCGCAGGCGGGGAAGCTCGCCAGCTCGTCGAGCTGATCGATGAACTCCGGGCGGTGCCAAACGTAAGCGTTGCCGTTCCTGAGCACGTGGCCTCCTGTTGTCGTTACTTGAACTGGAAGTACCCCGAGACGGGCTTTTTCGGCACCGTTTTCCCGAGGTTCGTTAGCATTCTCGCGCATGCCTCCTCGTCGGTGCGTAGATGGCCCTCACGCCACACCAAAGTGTGCTCGACCCCATGGGCCCGGTAGGTGCCCGGCTCGATGTCCAGCGCCGCTACGAGATCGGTAAGCCGGGTCTTGCCGCGCTTGGCGTCCTTGATGTCGGCTTTGAGGCGCATGAACTGGGCAAGGCGCTCTTCGGCGTCTTTGACGGCCACGTTCGCTTCGCCTCCGGCGGCCACGAGTTCACCGGCGGCCTCGCCGCTGATGCGCCCGTCGGGGCCTTTTCCCAGGCATTGCGTCTGCCATGGGCACGACAGGCACGGGGAGAAGGGTGCAGCGGCATCACTCTCGTGGCGGCCGAACCAGCGCGGGGCGGCGGCAAGGTCGGTGGCGACGGTCATGGCGTAGGCGATGAGCGCGGAGGCGGTGGAGACCGCGGAGTCGGTCCAGGAGCGGTCGACCATGGCCCAGTGCCGTTCAGGTTCGGCCCGGTCGAGGTAGTAGATGACGTAGCCGGTGATCGGGGTGCCGTGCTCGTTCTCCACGAGGGCGGCGCTGATGCGGCACTGGTCCAGGTGCGCGGTCTTGGGTTCGCCGCCGAGGGCGGCGTCGACGCCGGGCTTGCCGGTGGTCTTCAGCTCCCACACCAGGGCAGTACCGTCGGTGAAGAACACGACGAGGTCGGGGTGTGCGATCAGGAGCGTCCGGCCCTCATGCTTGACCGTCAGTTCGGGCTCGACCTGGACGTCGGCCACGCCTGCTTGGCAGCGCCACTGCTCGGCGAGGTAGGGCAGGTAGAACTCGTGGACCGCTGTTCCCCAGTGGGCCTTGATGTTCAAGCCCACCGGAACTGTGTCGGAGTGGGGTACGCCTTGAGCGCGGTAGTGCAGGGCGCGGGGGCATTCACGGATCTGGGAGGCGTGGATGGCGGTGTCGGCGTGGGCGGCCTGGTTGGCAGCCGAAGCCGCCCGCCACGCCGCCCCCGCAATATCGACAAATGGTTGCATTTGCCCACGATAAACCCAAGATAGGACATTCTGTCGCTTTTGTTATTCGGTAAGCGGTTCAGAAGATGTCGTTGTCCGTCAGGCCCTGGCTGTCGCGGAGGTCTTCCCGAGCTCGCTCGTGGGCCAGCTCCACCTTGCGGTTCTCGATCAGGCCACGGACGTTGTCTGCCCGCTGGCACTTTCCGGCCCATTCCAGGAACGCGTCCAGCTCGATGTCGCTTTCGCAGTGCTCATTGAGCATTTCGGCGATCTTGAGCCACTGCTCAACCGGGTGGTTCATGTCCAGCGCCGACCACTCGTAGTGCTCGATCGGAGCGGTGGGTTCCAGGGTCTCCGCAGCGACTTCAGAGGTGGTCTGGAACTTGCTGCCCAGTGCCACGATGGCGTCCATCAGCGCCTGACGGTGCTGCGGGGGCCATGCCACGCGCTTGGCGTAGCCGTAGGCCTTGAGCAATCCGTCGCGGTCGGCGTCCTTGAGCCCGTTCAGGTACTCCTCGATGGCGCCCTGGTAGTTCTCAGCGTCCTTGTTGATGTACTCCAGCAACTGGGTTGCGATGTTCCCCTGCGGGTCGGGAATGAGGGTGCCGGTCTCAACCGGGTACTCGCTCTTGACGGTGCCATCAGGTTGCGGGTCGTTCCAGGCGATGGACACCTTCTCGATGATGGCACGGTGGACATCGTTCGCAGCGGAGCTGCCGGGCTTGAGCTTCTCGTCGTTCTTGGTGACGCTCTGGTGGAAATACCGCTCGATGCGGATGAGCGTGTCGACGCGGTGGCTGAACCCGTCGCGGAACTTGGGTTTGACGCCGATGACCTTGTCGCCGCCGCCGTAGTCATTGGACTCCTCCAGGCACAGGATCATGTGCGCGTGCTTGGTGAAGCGCCGCATGGCCGCGTACATCGGTTCCTCTTCGAGCGGTCCGGTCTTGGACCACGCCGACCAGGTGTTCCCTTTGAAGCTTGCGGCGTAGTGGTTGTTGTTGCGGTCGTTGAGACCGCCCTTGGCGGCGTGGAAGGGCGTCAGGGAGTCGATGACCATGACGATGCTGTTGGGCTCCTCGCGCACGATCTCGGTGAAGGTGTCGATCTCCTCGATCAGCTCCAGTACCGAGAACGTGTCCCGGAAGGGAATGGGCCGGAATTCGAATTCGGAGTAGAAGTCGGCGCGGCCTTCATCGGCTTCGATGAAGACGATCTCGGCGCCGGTTTCCACCGCCAGGCGGTGTGCCATCTTCAGCGCCAGCAGGGTCTTGCCCGACCCGCCGGGACCGTAGAGCGCGGCGAACAGGTTCGCGCGCGGCTTGACCGAACGGGGAGGCAGGATGCGGGCCATGGTCGTTCCTTTCACAGGTGGATGGGGTGGATCGTGATCAGGGTGCCGTCGAGGCACCAGACGGTGAGCGTTTCTCCGTCGATCAGGCGCCCGAGGGCGCCCTTCTCGGCGAAGCAGTCGTTCACCGCCGGGGTGAACTGCTGCATGCGGGCCTTGGCAATGGCCTCGGCCGGGTCGGTCTCACGCCAGTGCCATATGCCGTCCCGGTTGTAGACGGTAATGACCCATACGGTCCACCGCGTACGGTCGGCGGCCATCATGTCGGCTCAGAACGGCGGGGCTTCGAAGCCGCCGCCGGTCGGCCGGGCCGGTGCGAACGCCGGTGCCGGAGCGCTGGCGCCGCTCCCGGAGTTGCCCGAGCGGACCGGGGTGACCGTGGCGGTGGCGTATCGCAGGTCGGGGCCGACGCAGTCGACGACGACCTTGATCCCTTTGACCGCCTGGCCTTCTTTGTTGGTGTAGGAGTCGTCGTGGACGGCGCCGCGCACGATGACCCGCTGGCCTTTGCGGAGGCTGCCCGCGACGTTCTCGGCGGCTGCGCCCCACATGGTGCAGTTGTAGTAGACGGTGGTCTCGTTCTCCCATTCCCCGCTGGCGTTCTTGGTGCGGGGGGTGTTGGCGACCGAGAACCCGCAGACGGCGGTGTTCGATTTGGTGTAGCGCAGTTCGGGGTCGTCGGTGAGGTTCCCGATGACTTCGAGGATGGCTTCGCCTGCCATGCTGGTCCCTTCAGAGAGCACGCGAGGTGCGTGGATTGTTCACTGAGGTTACCTATGGGTGGTGACAGTCGGTTTGTCCGAAAGGTGTTCGGCGCGGCGTGTAAACCGGGGGCTGGGGCACCCCTCGTTCCCCAGTCCCCGGCCCGCACCTGAAGCAACCAGGTGCGGCGCCGTCCTTCGAGGCTCATTGCAGAGAGCGGAGGACAGCGGTGTGTGGTCTAACGGCCCGTGCGGCGGGGGATCGCCTTGGGCACTTCATTATCTCTCATGTTCTTGCCCGCCGTGCATTCAGGGCGTCTTAAGTAGTCTGCATCACTGGCGTGCGGGGGTCTGTCAGGGTTCCTCGTAGCGTTCGGTGTCGATCTCACGGCGCGCACGGCGCTTATCGGCACACTTGATCTGCCGTGTCCGGTTCCGTGCGCGACCGGCGTTGCGGCACGTTCGGCAGGGGCACAGCTTCTTCCAGCGGGAACGTCCCAGCAGCGGCAAATGGCTGGTGGTGGTCATGCTCGTCCCTTAAGGTCGGGGATATCGGTCGGCCCTCCGGCGTCGCAGCCGCCTGGGCTGCCCGGAGGGCCAAGACGTCTCAGTCGACCCACACCACGCGGGTCTTGCCGTCGTGGCCGTGGATCTTGATCATCCGCTCGATCGAGTCGAAGCTACCGGTGGAGCGCTCAGGGTTGGCGCACCAGCGGAAGGCAACGCGGCCGTCCTCGAACTGGACGCCTTCGACGACTTGGCCGGTGCCGGAGACCCCGGTCTCGTCGACGTCGCGCTGCACGACGAACCGCTGGAAACGGCCGTCGATGAGGTGGCCCTCGCTCTGCATGTCGCCGTCGTCGACCCAGTGGATGAACGAGGTGCAGTACTGGATGTTATCGCGGATGTCGTCGACACAGTCCCACAGACTGGTCCGGCGACCTTTTCCCGGCTCTTCACGGGTGGCGGCGCGCTCGTCCTGGAACTGGACGCCTTCAGCGATGGGCCTGCCGTCCTTCACTATCAGGAAGCGGCGGAAATGCTTGTCGACGGCGACCTCGGTCATGCATGCTCCTCAGATTCGAACTGCCAGTCGGGGAAGCATACCGCCATGGAGGGAACTCCCTTGGGGAGCTTCCCGAGGTGGTGGACCTCCATGGCGAACTCCAGCTGGTCGTAGTCGTCGAGGTCGAGCGATTCGGATTCGAACAGGGCCAGGAAGGCGTTGACCTCCTGGGAGGTGCCTCGCAGCATGCACCCGGCGACCCGCTGGGGGATGAACACCTCCGCGTAGTAGCCCGGGGCGTAGTAGTTGTGGACATCGAGGCCGTGTGCCACGGCCTGCTCGACGAGGGCCTGGGGAATCGAGCGCATGCGGGTCCTTTCAGAAGCTGGTGTGGAGACTGTGCATGCTGATGCCCCGCAGGATGTCCGAGCAGCCTTTGGCGGTGCGCTTCCTGGCGACGCTGGGGGGCATCCTGGGGCTTCTGACGGTGACGGTGTACCCGTGGAACCACAGCTTGACGCTGCCGATCCTGAAGACCATGCGGCCCTCGTCGACCGCGACGGTGACACCGGGAGCGTGGCGGGTCAGCGCTGCCTGCTGGCGCAGGCGGCGCAGGGTCTTGGACTCTTTGCGTCCCTTGTTCTGGGCGATCACGCGGGCCTCCTCTGGTAGGCCAACATCATGCCAGCCGCGCCACTCGGCGCGGCTGGCATGGGATCAGACGACGGGCCAGGGGCCGGAGACGAGGTCGTCGGCGAGCCGGGCGGCGTACTTGTCCTCGCACTTGGTCAGGGTGACCTCGGCAGAGGAGGGCACGTCGTGCTGCCCCATGGGGTTGTCCCAGTCCTGCTGGGGGTTGGTGCGCCGCTTCGCGGCTGCGGCTTCGATCTCGCGGGCGAACATGATGAGGTGCCGGGTGGGGTCGAGCACGACGTTGGCGCTGACGAGGCCGCTGGCGATGCCGTTGGCGAACTCGTCGGTCAGCCGCCCGTCGCGGGCACCCTGGTGCAGGCGCTCGCGGAGCTCGGTGACGAGCTGGACGGCGGTTGCTTCCCTGGTCAGGGTCGCCGGTTCGGAGACGGCGACGTCGGTAGTGGTGGTCATGGAGACTCCTTGTAGTTGTTTTCCCAGCTCAGAACGTATCATACATAGTTCTTTTATAGTCGCTGGGTGGGAACGGAACCGGCCCGAGGGTTGCCGTAGGCGTCGCTCGGGCCGATGGGAAAACCACTCGTGAGTAGTCGACCCCAATCTAGCAGTTATCGGCGCCGCAGGTTTCCAGCTCCAGCTGCGCGGGAGGGGGGATGAAGATAAGGTCGCTGGCGATGCGGGGGCGGGGAATGGGCGTGTACGTCTCCTCCTCCTGGGGGGTTGGGGAGGTGAACTGCACGCTCCGTTTCAACGGCCCGATCGACGGCGGTGGGGCCGGGGGACGCCGTCTGGCGACCTTGTACCCCACCCATTCCTCGATGCGCCACAGCGCGTACACGTAGTGGGTGCACGGTCGAAAGTGCCCTGCCCGGCACGGCACCTGCACCGTGACCGGCCGCCGGGACTGCCGTAGACCGCACCGGTTGGCGTCGACCGCCTTCTGGAGCCCGGTCGGGTGGCGCGAGCCGCCGAAACGCGGGTCCTCGGCGAACGCTTTGATGGTCAGCCACTCGGTCTCGGCCGCGTCGAGCTTCTCGTCGAAGGCCTCGCTCGTGACCCACACAAGCGACACGGCCTTCTTCTTACGACGTTTGACGGCTTTCTCCCGAGAGGGCCCGGTAAGCGCCTTCTTTTCAGGCGTGATGGAGGTGATATCGCTGCTCATACCGGCGAGTCTAACGCGATTTCACACCCGTGCGACCGCTCCGAACCGCCTGCGCCACAGTGATATTCATACCAAGATGACCGATATGGTGGGGTTCTATGGGGCGTTGCAAGCCCCCACCATCGACCCCGTAACCACCGCATCCCCGGCGCCCCAACGCGCCTGTAAATGCCCCCACCGCACTACCGCTTCGTTAGAATCCGCCAATGGGACGACACCATCACAAGCCTTCCCCCAGCCCGCCCAAAACCACCCCCACGCAACGACTACTGACCCGCCTCCGGCTGCCTGACACACTCCAGGACTTCGCCACCGGCCCCATGCTGGCGCTGGCATTGACGATCGCGCTGGTGCTGGGCATTCTCATCGGCGTCGTCATCTCCTAAGAGACGGGAGGCGTGGTCCAGGTGCCGCAGCAGGTTCGGGTAGTCACCGAACGCGGCGTACAGCTCATCGCTGTCGAACCCGTATCGCGACAGCGGGTACTCGTGCCGCCTGCCGTCGACCGGGCGCCGCAGCGCCTGTCCCAGCAGGTCGATCTCCCTCTGGCGCCAGGGGAGCCCGAGCTTTTCGAAGAGGTTGCCGACCTGAGTGGTGGGATCGGCCATGAGCGTGTTGTAGGAGAGGTCGATGAACGCGTCCGGTCGCACGCGGGAGCGGGGGTCGGAGAGGATCGCGGCTTTCTGCCGCCGGGCGGTTTCGATGCCGTAGGTGAGGATCTTCAGCCACTGGCGGCCGATCGCCTTCGGGTCGACGGCACTGCGTTTGAGGTGGAGGTGGTGGAGGGATTCGGCCATGGAGCACATGGAGCCGAACACCGTGTCGGGCGCCCGGTGGGTCCACACGATGGTCGCGTCGGGGAAGACCTCCAGGATGGCTTTGAGGTAGAACAGGTTCCCGGGGTGTTTGAGCACCCACCGGGTCGGGGGGCGTCCGGCGGCGAGCACCTGGAGACTGGCCTTGAGGAGCTCGAAGTCGCCGACGGGGTTGTAGGTCTTCGTCAGGTACCGCCAGTACGACTCCAGCGGGGCGGTGCCCAGTGTCATGGGGGAGTGGTCGACCAGGAAGGTGGTCTCCTCGACGTCGTCCGCCCGCATCGGGTGGATCAGGTCCCAGTCCGGTGACAGCTTCAGGAAGCTGCCCAGCTGCCGCTCGACTGCTCGCTTGCGCCGGGCGATCTGGCGGTTGGTCAAGTCCTCGTGGCGGGCGACCTTGAACATCTCGTGCAGTTGCGGGCCCCGCGCGTCCTGGGCGGCGGCGAGCACCTTGTGCGTCAAGGTCGTGGCGGTGCGTGGCAACCCGACGACGAAGATCGGCTTGGTGACGGGGATGTCGGTGAGCTCGGGGTAGCGAGCGTGGAGGGTCTGGACGCGCATGCGGTTGTCGAGGTGGTGAGTCACGTGCTGCTGCGCGATCTGCCAGCCCACCCCGGACAGGCCCGATTCCAGGGAGTAGGCGATGAGCAGCTCCCGCAGCCCGTCGAGGACGGCCCCGTCGGTGATCGCGAAACCGTGCTGGGAGCGCAGGTCGGCGTAGATCTTGTCGAAGGCGCGGTAGGGGTCGGCTCGGCCGCTGAGCGCGGGGCGTGTCAGGGCGTTGTACAGGCCCAGTTGCAGGCTGCGTCGTCGCATAGGCATGGGGGTACTCCTGGAGGTGGGGAGGTGGGTGGAGAACACGACGGCGACCGGGGACTCCTCAGTAGCCCGGCCGCCGCCGCTTCATTCTGTCACAGGGGTTTCATTGCGGGAGAGAAAGCCGCCCCAGTCGTTGATGACCGCTGAGGCGACTTCTTCGGGGCCCCATTTGTGCCGCAGCCCGTAGACCCGCAGGGCCTGCCACAGCGGCCGGTCGACAGTGACCGTCATCTGCTCGGTGCCAGGGCCGAACCGGTCGGGGTCGTTCAGCGCTTTCACCGGCAGACGGTCCCATCGCAGGAGCCAGTCCAAGGCGAGGCCTGTGGGGGTGCGGTCGCTGTGCAGGCAGTCGTTCCCCGCGAGCTGGTGCAGCTTCGCCTCGGTCCGCTTGGTCAAGGAAAGCACCAGATCAACGGGCTGGTCATCGTCGTTTTGCGTCACCATGGCGGCCGTCCTCGAATGCGTTGCGGGTCGCGAGCCGAGCTCCGGTTGCGGGTGCCCCGGTGTAGGGTGAGGGCAAAGCGAAAGCCGGGGCGGCTAGGCCCCGGCTTCAATGGTTTCAGGTCAGCAAAACCGGAGCCGACTCTACCGGAGACGAGGGTACCTCGTCAAACCGGCGAGACGTGTCCGGTGTCACCGGAAGGACGACTCATGCGCTCCGCCGTCGTCGGCTCACGGGCCGCTTTCGCCTGCGCCCACCACTCCCTCGGGAACCAGACCGGCTCGAAGTCGAGCACGTACCAGCCTTTGCTGGCGCGCGCCTTCATTTCGGCCACGGGCGCGGGGCGGTTCGAGCCCCAGGCCGCCTTCTTCAGCACGGTGTTCCAGTTGTCGGCGTCGCCGTCGAACTGCTCGACCGTGTGCCCGGATGGGCATTCCATGATGGAGTCGAGGGTGGGGTGGAAGCACACGCTGGTCACTTTGACGTCGATGTACCCCTTGCCCTTGAAGTTGATGGGCATCCGGATTTTCTCCTCGCCCGATACCCTCGCTACCCACGGCCGTTCGGCCAGCGGGACGATGACGGCGCTCTTGCGGTTGTCGCGGATCAGTTCGGCCGAGCGCACCCCGATCTGGAGTTTCGTCGCGGGGACCGCCTTCGGGTGCTTGCCTTTTGGGGTGCTTTTGTGTTTAGGATGGGGCATGCGTTCACCACTCATGTTTCGATGGTAGCGTCTAGTGTCGGCTACACACAGTAGCCTTCACTTGACTGAGATTTACTAACGTCCCGAATATGTACTATGTCCGTATTAGACGGTTTCGGGCACAGAAAAAAACCGGGGGTTCCCGCCCCCGGCCCTTACTACAGTTCCGCTTCCACACGAAAACCCTAAGCTATTGGGTCCGAGTCTAACGGAGACGAGTAACTTTCGTCAACCCGGGTTGAGTGTGGCAGCGGTGGGAAGGACCACACGTTGACCACCGACCGTAAGCGCATCTGGGAAGAACACCCCGAGGCCGAAATCGACACCAAGGGCGGACGCCAGTTCCCCTTCTCCCAGCCCGGCGACTGGGTCATGATCGCCGACATCCCCCACGGACCCAAGGCGCTCTACGTCGTCCTCTACGGCCACATCAACATCGGCCTGCACAACCACCGCCGCTGCTGGCCCACCGAAGCCTCCCTTGCCGCCATCCTCGGCGCCACCGAGAAGACCATCCGCAAGTGGATCGGCATCCTCGAAGAGCTCGGCGCCATCGAAGTGGCCGAGGCCACCGACCCCCGCAACGGCCACAAGCGCCTCATCTACACCGTCCACCAGGTCGCCCCGGACGGCTACTCGGGCTGCGTCGACTACTCCAGCTACTACGAAATCCGCAACGCCGCCAAAAAGTCCCTGGAGACCTCACTCGAAGACATCGCCGCCGACGAGGACGCGTGCGTCCCTCGCAAGCCGCCGGTAAAAAGTACCGGCGGCAATGGGGGAAAAACTACCGGTGGCTCTGACCAGGAAGAACAGGACCCACCGGTAAAAAGTACCGGAGGACAGGGGGCGAAAAGTACCGGAGGCCAGGGGGCGAAAACTACCGGTAAAGAAGAGCAAGACAAGGAGAGCAAGACAAGAAGACCAACCACCGGCGCCGCCGAGGCTCCTCCTGTGGATAACCCCGAGCCCAGTGGTGGTGGTCTTTCCCAAGAAACCGAAGCCCAGATCGTGGTACTGCTACGCAAGAACCTCGTCGACCGCGCCCCCGCCTCCGAGGACAACGAGGACACCAAGAAGACCCGGGACGCCAAGAAGGCCCTGATCGCCCTCGCCGAGCAGTGCGTGCTCGCCGGGGCCACCGTCGACGAGCTCGACATCGCCCTCTCCCGGGCCATCGACCACAAGACCACACGTCCGCTGTACCACGCCGACCAGAGCCTGAACGCCCTCCTGGCGCGCAAGCAGCTCCCCGCCACCGACCCGCAGGCCTCCACCACGCCGACCTCCTGGGTGGCCGAGGACGGCTTCGAATACCCGGCCAACCGCCCCGACCAGCGCGCCTGCAAGGGCGCCTCGTGCCATGACGTCAGCGGTAAGCGGTACGTCTCCATCGACCACCCCGAACTCGGCGCGTTCAGCTGCCCGATCTGTAAAGACCATTACCGGAAAGAGGCCGCCGCCGTTTAGTCGTTGATCGCCGCGTAGCGGCATGCCCTGATCCTGGGCCGAGGCAAACGTGAAAGTATCTCGGATTCGTTATACATCGATCCCGAGTTACTTTCGTATCGCCTGGGTATGGGACTGAGTGTAGTGAGTCAGCGACGGTGAGTGTGGGTGCTGGGGTGGGCGTGTCGCGTAGTGTTTTGGTAGCGCTGCGTTTGCGGCGTCCACGGTCCCCCGTGGGGAGGGCCCGGCACTCTGGGGTGTGTGCCGGGCCCTTGTGGTGCTAGGCGATGCCGTGTCCGGCGGTGAGGGGTTTGGGGACGTCGAAGGTGTCTTTGAAGAGGACGTTCTTGGCTCGGTTGCCTTGGATGGCGTCGTTGTAGGTGCGGAGTCCGACGACGGTGTGTTCGGTGTGGCGTTGTCCTCGGTTGCCGCCTTTGCCTGCGCGTTTGGACCAGCCTGCGGCCCAGCGTCGGTAGGCGAAGATGGGGCATTCGTTGATGCCGCTGGCGCCGTAGATGTCGTACCAGTAGGAGTCGGCGGTGTCGGCTCCGGCGGCGGGGTGCCAGAACTTTTCGATGGGTGCGCGGGGGTCGTCGCGGAGGATGAGGTGGGTGACGGCGGTGGCGATGCCGGTGTGGATGGCGAGGGTGCCGCCTTTGAGGGCGCGTTTGACGAGGCGGTGTGATTCGTCGACGGTGTCGTACTGGTTTTTGATGAGGTCCATGATCTCTTTGGGGGAGAGACTGCGGCGGTACCAGCGTTTGTGGTCGGGTTCGTTGTCGTACCAGTAGAGGGCGCGGACGGCGACGGTGATTTCGCCGCCGCTGCCGATGCCGATCATGTCGGCGACCTGTGCTGCGGTGCGTTGCCTACCGGTGTCGATGACGGGGAAGACGTCGTCGGGGACGTGGCGGGCGATGGTGAGGGCGCCGGTGAGGCCGGATTCGAAGATGGTCTTGAGGCGGTGTTGGCCGTCGAGGCAGTAGCCGTCGTCGGCGATGGCGGCGCCTTGGTGGTGGAGGAGGAAGTCGCCGAGTTTGAGGATCTGGGCGAGGTTGTCCTTGTGGGCTTTGGAGACCTTGCGTTGGCGTACGAAGGCTTCGCCTTGGAGGACGGTGCGGATGTCGAGTTCGGCGTCTTCGGAGAGGCCTCGGGCGATGCGGGCGTACTCGTGGGCAGTGAGCATTTGGAAGGCGACCCAGGGGGTGACCTTCTCGAAGGTGAACGTGATGCGGTTGTTCTTGAGCTGCTCGTCGGCCTGGCGTTCGGCGATCTCGATACAAGCCGGGTCCCAGTCGGGGTCGGCGAGGCGTTCGAGTTCGCGTGCGGCTTCGAGCTTGCGGAATTTGGTTTCGAG
>ERZ1292644.247-Hain-H14-01um-R2-247-length-40184-cov-5_pt2 | contig 15860 bp, 35 predicted proteins | sample MGYA00564402_ERZ1292644 | MGnify/ENA primary metagenome ERZ1292644 (study PRJEB36523, sample SAMEA6512644) | groundwater metagenome | collected 2019-01-09 | study: AquaDiva: Metagenomics assemblies of 32 groundwater samples
ACAATATTTAAGCATTGCTTAAAAGTTTCTATCATTGCTTAAAGGTTTTAAGCAAATAGCCAACACGTTTTGGTTGCTTAAAGGTTTTAAGCATTATACACAATATTTAAGCATTGCTTAAAAGTTTCTATCATTGCTTAAAGGTTTTAAGCAATTCATTAACCATTTATCTTATTTCTTAATCACATCTCCTGGTTGTGTGACTGGTTTAGGTTCTTTTGGTGCTTCTTCTGTAATTTCTACTCTATCAGGTAAAACTGCCTTATAAAACTCTATATCTTCCTTTATTGAAGCTTTTAGCTGGTCTAATTTTGGTTCACCTGTTAATTCTAATTTCTTAATAAGACTTGTGATTATATCATCTTTTTTATCGATTAAATTTTCATAGACTGCTTTTAATTCTGTCAATTTAGTTAAACTCATATGCATTTCTCCCATCCTTTTTTCAGTTTCTAAAAATCTACTTAAAGATTTACTTAAATTTGTCTGAGCTATATCTGACTGGGAATTATAAATTCTTAATGTTCTTTTTAAATCATCTATCTCTTGTTTTAAAATTATAATAACTCCATCTTGCCTTTCTAACTCTGTTTGGAGAGAATTAATTTGCTCCATCTTATTTGCGATAATTTTCTTAACTTCACTAGTTTTAACTTTGCTCCATATAATCCTTTTAATCTGTCCAGTTTCTTCATCAAATTCAGCATCCATAGGTTCAGGAATTTCTTTATATTCGATATCTTCTGTCCAATTACCATCTTTATCCATAGGTATTAAAAATCTTTTTCTGCGAAACATATTCTCGAAAGCATCAGGTTTATATAGAATATGGCTTAAAGTTTTGCCATATGCCATAAGTTCTCCTTTATTATCTATGATACATAATTTCCCTCCTTCCATAATGCCAAAATCTCCGAATTTCCCTAAAACTACTTCATCATTTTTATCACATATTTCTAATGATTCTCTATATTTTTTGTTTAATAAAAGATGTTTATAAAAATTTTTTAATTTTATTATTTTCCCATATCTATGTGCATCTAAATCTTCTTTTTGTTCTTTAAATTTTTTATTTAATTCATTTTCTTTATCTTTTGCATTTTCTATATCTCTTTTTTCTTTTTCTTTTGCAAAAATCTGGGATAATTGAGCTTCTTGCGATTGAATTTTTTGTTGCTGTGCTTGGATAATTTCATTTTGTTTTAATAATTCAGGATCTAAATGAGTTAAAACTTTTACTCTCTTTTTAAAGAAAAAATCTAAAATGCCCATTATGATAAAGGAGTAACTTCGCTGGTTTTTCCTCTAAAAAATAAAAAATATCCAAGAGTTAGCAAAATTATTCCTCCTCCTATAATCCAATATAAATAGTCTGATAGAAATTTAGATAATCCAGCATCTGCTAAAACAAATGCTCCAAGACTTTTGTTATCTGCCTGAATTGAGTAAGTTCCTATTTTATCTGGAGTAAAGGTAATTGTAGTTCCAGAACCAGTATATCCTGTTGCAGTAATTGGAGTATTTGCATCTTTTTGATAATAAACAGTCCATGAGGATACATTTTTATTTAATGTAAATATTTGCGAAATTCCCTTTTTAAAATTATTAGGGTCATAACCACTTGATATTTTTAAATCATCTTCAACAGTCAAATTAATCTTTGTTGTTTGGTAATCTTTTGCTATAAATTCAATATTATGCAATCCTCCGCTTAAAGTTCCTAAAAACATATTTTCATATTTATTTCCATCTATAAATATTGAAACATTTTTTGGTTCTGATGTTGTAATATTAATTAAAGTTGAAGAAGATAATCCTGAAGAAGGGGTAATTATATAAGTTATTTTAGATTCTCCTAATGTAAAATTTATTGTTTTGTCAGAATATCCTCCAAGAAGATATGAGCCTCTTAATTCATAATTTTTATTTGCATCTAATTTTACAGAAGAATTAATTATATTTCCATTAAGATATAAAATTGCATTGGGAAGAACAGTGTCTGTTTTTTCATCTAATATCCTTATTGTTGTATCTCCCGATGTTAGAGCAGATAATTCTTTTCTTGCATCAAATTGATAAAAAGCAAATTTTAAACTTGTTCCGCTTAAAGTTCCTAATAAATTACTTATTCTCACTTCTTGATTAAATCCCGATCCTATTTTGGAATTTCTGTATAGAAAATCTGCGTGAAATGTTGTAACTCCTACTTCTTTTGGTCTAAAATAATAAATATATTGTCCTGCTGACTCTTCTACCTTAGTTCCTGAAATATATTTTGAGTCAGGTTGAGCAGATATTTGAATGTTTGGGTTTGGATTATTACATGTGAATTTATAAGTTTCATTTAATGATAATTGAATTGCACTTAAAGAACAAGTTGGTAATTGGTCTAAATTTATATCTCCTGTAATTGGACTTATAGACTGGGTTACTAAAACTGAAACACTTATTTGCGGGACATTAATTTTATTGCCACTAGAATTAAAAATATTTAATAATAGAGTATCAGAATATGAACCAGAAGAAACACCATTCGCATCAAATTCTATGGGGATTAAAAGAGAACTACCTGAATTAAGTATCCCTAAAGACATTTCGCCTAACTGAATTGGTTTTTGGTCGGTTGATAATACTGCTCCTTGAATAGTTATAGGAGAAACAAAACAAGATGGAACAGAAATTGCTATATTTCTAACTTTTTTTTCCCCCTGATTAATCTTCACGTTACTCAAAGTAAGTGGGAATATATCTACATCACACTTAGAATTAAAAATGGTGGTTGAAGAATTTACTGTTAAAGAAAGAGGTATAGGTGTAGAAGAATCGTCAAATAGTAAATTACCCAAATAAGTTCCAACATTTAAATTTTGGTTAGGAGTAATTATAATTGTTTTCGAAGATAATGGAAGAATTGTATTTTGGTCTATATTAAAAAAATCTCCAGATTTTGAAATAGTTACGGTTATATTTTGGTTATTTGAGCATATAACTTGAGAAGGATTTAAGCTATCTTGTATTTGAGATAATAATAGAGATGAAGGGCTACAAGTCGAAATAGCAAAAACACTTGGTATTAATAATAATATTGCAAGTAAAATTAATGGAAATTTCATGGATGTAATTATAAACTTTTATATATTTATAAACCTTTCTATTTTTATTAGAAAGAAAAAGCAATAGATAAAATCAGCAAGATAATTAAGATTATTAATATTGGTTTTAGTGCTTTTTGTGATGTATGCAAAAATTTGATTATTCCTATTAATGAAAGAATCATAACAACAATAGCTAAAATTTTCATCGATGTATCTGATAAACCTAATCCTAATGTTGCGATAAATTCTATCAATGATTTAAATATATTTGTTACAAAATCTCCAACAGGTGCTAAAAAATTCTTGAAACTATCAAAATCTATTTCTGCCATAATATAATAATAAAATATAAAGTTTAAATATTTTCCTATATGTTTTTTTTAGTAAGGTTTTTAAATAGAGATTGAATTAAGTTACTTATGGTTAAAAAATGTCCATCTAAACGAGTTATTATTAAATGTGTTCGTAATCCTAAATCTAAATATTGTAAAAGAGTTATAAAGAAGTGTAAATAATTTTATGGCATCGAAAAAACAACTTAGACAAAGAAACCTTTTCAGGAGAGCATCTAAATCATGTTCAAGACAGAAAAAGGTAAAATATAAAGTATGTTTTAATAGAAAATTAAAAAGATAAATGGCAATAATTAAATTAAAATTTAAGAAAGGTAGATTGTATTGTAAAAGTAATAAAGTAGAGTTTAATGATTTTTCTAATAAAAAATCTCTTAAAAAAATATTGAAAGATTGCGGAGTAGGGCATTATGGGTAAATTAAAATGTTGGAAAAAATCAAAGCATCATACAAGATCAGATACAAAAATAGCTTGGGAATCTAAAAATGGAGATACTCTCACAATAGATCATAACAAAAGTTATAGTATTCCCCATAGACTAATTTTAAATGATATTAAAACAATAGACAGCACAAATGCTTTCGTAAGAACAAAAAAGTTAGCAAATAAATATATGAAAGAACACGATAAATGTTAAAATGAAATATTGTATAAAAAGCAGTTATACTAAAGATTTTGTGAGGGGAATTAAAAAATCTAAATTAAACTTTAAAACAAAGAAAGAAGCAAAAAGATATTTAAGAAATAATGTCATAGAAGAAAATAAATTTAAGATAGTTAAATGTTAAAATGGCAAGAAAAAATAAACTTTTGTGTAAAATTGCAACAGTCTTATCTGCACTAGGAGCTATCAACTGGGGATTAGGAATTTGGAATATAAACTTAGTTGAAATGTGGAATTTTAGTTCTACAATTACTAATGTAATTTATGGGGCTATTGGACTTGCAGGTATTTACACAATTATAGGGCTGTTTAAGAAATAAATGGTAAAAGTCAAATGTAAGATTAAAAATCTTAAAGATATTGCTAAATGCAAAAAGAAAGTTGAAAAAAGAGCTAAAAAATATTTAAAATGAGAAGACGTAAAATAACTAAAAGAGAATTGAGGTATATGTCAGGAGCAGTTTTAACTGCTGTAGTTATAGGTATATTAAGTGATCCTTTTGATACTTTTTTTAGTAATTTCTTTCCTGATAACACTATAAGAGTAGCAGTTGGTCTAATATTAGGATTAATAGTCTTATATTTATTTAAGGTAAATTAAAATGAGCAAACAATGTTTTATTAGCAAAAAAGTTAATGGTAAAGAAAGAGTTTATGAATTAACTACAAATGGTAAAGATGGATTCAGTAAATGGATGGTCAGGGGAATAACCGATGATGATTGTGCAAGAAAAGTAGCAAAGAAAGCATTTGGCAAGTATTACTCTAAATCTTTAATTAGTTATTATGATGATTACCCCTCTGAACATAAAACAGATTGGAGTAAAGCCCCAACAATAAATGAGTTCTTAAAAAAAACTAAGGTTTATAGAAAATGACAAAATATGAATTAAATAAACCAATTAAAGGAACTAAATGCTGGAAAAAGACCGACCCTGGAGCAGAATGGAGAAGTGAAGAAACATTGTATGACCATAAAAATGGAGATAGGATACGAATATGGCACCCTTATAGTTTTGAATGGAAGAAAAAAGTAAATAAATTAGGGTTTATACCCAACTTTCAAAAGTTAGGGGATATTCATAGAGTTAAAACTATCTTTGTGGGAACTAAAGGTCAAGCAGAAATAGAGGCAAAAAAATATATGAAAAAACATGATAAATGTTAAAATGAAAGGAGGTAAATAATAATGGCATCAAAACGTGGTTGCAAGAAGCGTGGAAAATCTGCTCCATCAAAAAGAGGGGGAAAGTGTGGAGCTAGATTAAAGAAGAGAAGATAATTCAATTTATAAATTTAATTATTTTATTTAAAACTTCATTTTTATTTTTCATTAAGTATATTTAAAATAAAAGATTATAAAAAAGAGAGGTTTATTGGTAGTGGAGAACTGTCAACACTCAACGGACAACTTACATTTAAAGATTTAGAAATAATGGATGAATTAGGAAGTGCTAAATCTACCTTAAAATTAAAGAATTATAATAAAGATAATGAAATTGCTAATTATGAAGCATTGCATTTTTCAGAAACTATAAAGAATCCTGTGAGAGTTTTTTTTATTGATGACTATTCGGACATTCAAGAAGAAGGATTAAATATAAATCCTATTGAAATAAAAAGAGGCAGCCAAATTTTAGATAATGGTTATCAAGAAGTTTTCAAATTTGAAGTTATAATTGATTTTAAAACAGAAGAAATATTTGTTTTTACCAAAAAGGATGTTGCTTTATCATTTATGAGAAGATTGAGACATAGTAAGAATTTAGATTTTGAATTAATTGAATTTGATTTATCCAAAATTGATGAAATAACTGAATTGGATAATGTTTGGGGTTTATGGGAAGATTCAATAGGGAGATGTAAAAAGAAAGCATATTTTGGAACAGAAGTTCATAAAGAAGAAGGTGTTGATGTTAAAAATATAACTTCATATAATGTAATTTATTCTTATGGAAATAATAGTATTGGTTTAATTATTTGTAGAGAATGTAGAATAAGTAGCAATTATTCTATTTTAACTAATACCGATTTATTTAAGATATATCAGAATCTCAAAAGAGAATTAAAAAAGAATGGAACTACTAAATAAATTTATCAATAATATAATTTATTGATTCTTTCGTATCAGATTTTACATTAACTTTATTTAAACTTATTTCTATTTCTGATTTATAACTTTCATCAGAAAAACCAACATTATATTTTTTTATAATTAATCCTTTTGGAGTCCAAATATTCATATTATCCCATTTATATGGGAGTGTGAAAGTTAGATGACAATTAATAAATTCTGATAAAGTTTTATCCCTTTCAAATTCAGATATTTTTCCTAAAAATTCATTTAGTTTTTCTTTTAAATCTTTTATCCCACAACCAATTTTATCTAATTCTATGAATAATGTTTTTTGTGGAGTTAATATCAAGTTCATTGAAATTGATTTATACTGAAATTTTATTTTTGTATCAGTTTTTTTATCAACTTTAAAGAATTTATCATTTCTTAATTTATCCTTGAATTTTTCAAATATTTTATCAAAGTCTTTATCTATTTTATATTCTAAAGATAAATTTGCTTCTGTTCCACTATTTTTTATAATAGAAATTCTTTTTCTTATTCTATTAATTATATGATATTTATTTTCTAAAAGTGCTACAATTATTGTAGTAATTCCTAATCCAGAAAAGAAACCAGATAAAAATTCAATCATTTTCTATTGCCTTCTTAATTTTCTTCCAAATTTGTTCTAAAGTATAATTTTCATTATTAGGATAGAGATTAGAGTTTTTAGAACTTTTTTTAAAAGTAGTCCCATCTTTTTCATATTCCAATACTCTTATCTGAAATCTTGGTTTTTGTTTTTCAAAATGCATTTTAACAAACTTTATGTTATTTATTATGTTAAAATATATATAAATCTATCGTTTTCGGTAATTAATCAGATTTAAGTTTTTATTCACTCAAAAATTACATAACACCACTCTTTAATCCTACTCCTTAAAAACAAGATTATAATCTATTAATTTCATTAAATTATAACATTCTTTAAATCAAGAATTTATTAAATATTCAAAGAGGTGGGGGATTGAAACTGGCTATAGAAATTTAGACCACGATTTTCAGGCTAGAACAACTACAAGAAATTATCATATAAGATTATTTTATTTTTTATTTTCAACTTGCTTATACAATCTGTGGGTTTTAGTTAATATTTGTGTCAGTTTGGCTATTTATGGAAGAATTAAAGATAAACCAGTTGTTACTGCTAAATTATTTGCTATATTGCTTTATAGAGTTAAAGAAGGAACTGACCCTGGCGGATAATTTCCCCTAATCTCCAAGCTTGTCTAGCGCTTCCTTTAATTCTTTTAAACAAGATTTGCATATTCCTGGATTTGATGTATTATGCCCAGGTCTAAAATCTGCTGGAATTCTTTTACAAAATATACATTCACTCATTTTATTTACCTCCTTATATGCTAATAATAAGATACAGATTTTATATATTTAACTCACTTTCCTAACTACTGTTAATTACATTGTTGCGTAAACGGGTCTTGAAAAAATAAACCTAAAGGTATTTAAATGAGAGAAACTTAGAATTAATATCACAAAATGGAATGTAAAAAGATTCAGAAAATACACAGAAGGTATCCAGATACTAAATGGGATTATAAAGCCCTCTCTTGTAGAACTAACAGAAATGGAAAACCAACAGATATTATATTCTTTACATTAAAAAATAAAGGTAAATCATCTAAGGGAGTTGAAGTTTATTCAGGTAAAAATTATATTGTTAATTCTTCTTCACCATCTTATTCAAGAAAATATAATTTAGATAAAGTTCCAGGTGATATATCTCCAATAGTTGATGATTTAAAATCGAAACATTCAAAAACTTCTTGGTCAAGTGAGAAAAAAGTTGATTTAAACTAATCTTTTACAAATCTGCTAGATAATTAACTATATTAATAATTCTAAAAAGACCCTCTAATGCAACAATATACGTTTTAATTAAACACTTTATCTTTTATATACTTACTATTGGGGGAAATATTAATTAATACATCCCTAACTACTTCTGGCAACCCTTGATTAATTAATTTTTCTAAAGCATCTAATGTCTTTGTTCGTTTATTGCTTTCCAATGCAATAGGGATAGCCCACTTATATTTTAAATTCTGTATTGTTAAGTCTAAAGCAATTCTATGATCTTCTTCATTAGGGATTAATATTCCGTTTTTATAATCCCTATTAAATACCTGTAAAAATGCGTGAGAAACTAAAAATCTATAATATTCCTGACTTTCCCTATTTGAAATATGCTGTCCCTGTTTCATTAGGTTATCTAATATTTTAGTCCATTTTCTAAAAAATTCTTGCTTAAACTTCATATCTATTTCATAAGAAATAATTGGTTTTATAACTTCTTTATTATGATTTTTTCCATATTTATCAATCAAATATTCATTGTGTCTTCCTCTTTGAATCATTTGCAACTCCATATAAAAGTCAATTACTATTTCATCGATGATTCTTATTTCTTCTGCATATTTTGAATCTCCTGCTCTTAAATGTTTAAATTCTTCTATTTTTTTTCTGTCATTATGAGTTAATTTAATTAATGTGAGTGTGCATCTAGAAAGCAATCCTGATTCTAATTCATGTGCAAATCTTTCTAAATCATGAGGAGTAACTCCAAGAAAACCAATTCCCTTAACTTCTCCAGTATACTCTTTATTCATCGTAGATCGGTTTATAGACTTTTCATCGCCAATAATTCCCTCAATAACCTTAATAGTATCATAACCCTCATCTGCTGTCTGGCTTAAATCTTCAATTACAAGACTTACCCATTTTAATTCAGAGGCAGTATCGATTAAATCAGCAGTTGTTATTGATCTTCTAACAATAGGATTATAACATAATTGAGAAAATTTTTTACTTAAAGTACTTTTTCCATCACCACTGTGGGCTATAATTAAATTATTTATATTTGCCCTTATATCTGTAGATGCAAATTTAATATCTGGAAGAAAAAGTGAATGAGGCATTAATGCAAGAATTTTAAATGCTTCCTTTCCAACAATTAACAAATTTTTGTCCATCCAATTCATTATAAAATTATATGGATCTTCACGTATTTGTTTTCTAAGAATTTCTATATTGTTATCCATCAGATTTATTATAAACATTAACTATTTAAACTTTTCTTAATTAATACATTGTTGCGTTGAATGGACTTATCCTTAGTCTATGATTATTAATTTATATAAAGCAATATAGTACATTGTTGCATTAGCGTGTCTTTTCTTAATGGCTTAATTTCTCCTTAATTTTGTATCTACTTTGTAGTATATAACACAATACCACAACATTTAAATACTTGCTATTCCTCTAATAAGTATGGAAAACAAGACCTTCAAAGGAATAAAAAGTAAGCAAGAAGCTATCAATAGAATTGAAGCATTAACTAAGGCAATTCAGGAATACAAAAAGTTATCTCAAAAAACTCCAGAGATAAAAAGACAGATTGAACAATGGAATTGGACTATTGATGAATGTAAACACTCTATTACTTTCTTTGAAAGAGGAGAATTAAAATGCAAGAATTAAGCTGTCCTAAATGCTCTGGAAAAGAGATAACCAAGAGAGGATTAAGAATAACTGAGAGCCGAGAGAAGATACAAAAGTATTTCTGCAAGACCTGTAAACATAGATTTGTTTTAGATACTGCCTTTTTCAGGATGCGAAACAAAGAGCAGTTAATCACCCAATGCACAGATATGTATTATTCTGGAATGTCTTTTAGAAAGATAGCAGACCACTTAGTTAGATTCTTTCCTAAAGGAGTTCATTACTCAACAATTTACAGAGGGATTATGAAGTATGTTCCAATCATGCAGAACTTCACAGAAAACCAGAACATTACTTCTGGATATATGTTGCAGGGAGATGAAGTAGAATATAAAAGACGAGCAAGTGCAAAACAAAGAGGAGTTAGAGAAGAATATTTTATTGACATCATAGATATGGATAGTAGATATATTGTTGCTTCTGATTATGCAAAAGACAGGACTACTCCAACTCTTAACAAGGTTTACAGAAATGCAAAGAGAAAAGTAGGCAATCAAGTTAAAGTTATTTCTACTGACGGACTTGTAGGTTATCCAAGAGTTATTAAGAAAACCTTTGGCTACAATCCTCACGCTACAAGAAATCCTAAAGTTATTCATCAAGTTATTAAGTCTGATTCAGGTGGATTCAATTACAAGATAGAGAGATTTCATAACACATTAAGGGAAAGAACAAAAGTCATGCGAGGTTTTCATGGTTGCATAACATCAGCTCAAACACTTCTAAAAGGATTTGAGATTTATTATAATTGGGTTAGAAATCATCAGAGTTTAGAAAGCTCTACTCCTTCCGATATTGCTGTTCCTACAATTCAATTAGAGAATAAAAATAGATGGTTGGAATTGATACAGAGAGGTTATAATGGAAAGTAAAAAATACTATAATTTAAGCTGGGGTGGATTGCTTTCTATAATCGGAGTTATATTCTTGATTGGTTTAGGAATATGGATTCATACTATTAATAAAACTCTTCCAGAGCAAAAGATTAATTTTGATATTCAAAGCACAAGAATAACAATTATAGATGAAATAAATGTTGAAATAAGAAATGAGGGTATCACTTTAAAACCAGAAGAGCAAAGATTTTTAGAGATTAGGGTACCAACACCAGAACATATTGGAACTTATCAATTATGTGTTGAACACAACCTTGAGGATATACAAATGCCTTTAGGAGATGAAACCTCTCCTTTAAATTTTATTAGAGATTCGCTACATCAAGAAGGCAACAAGATAAAATGTAGAAGAGTTACAATCTTAACAGAAGAATTAGAAAAGAGCTACTATCAATTATATTTAGGATTTGTTCAGAAATCAAAAATTGAAGAACAAAAGCAAACTCTTTATTTTTGGTTTGAGGAAGAACCAACAATAACCATTCAAACAAGAGATAAATTACAAACTTCAAATAACTCTGGTGGTGTAGCTTACTACATTCCTAACAATGACTAAAGAAACTTCAACATCAAGCATAAGGATAAATCCTAAAGTTTGGGAAGATTTCAAAATATGGTGTATCAGAAATAAAGTAGCCATGAGTGAAAAGCTGGAAGAAATGATTAAAGAGGTAATGAAGAAATGAAAAAACCAAGTAACGAGATTAAATTAAAAAAAGATAGAAGAATAAGTGATTGGGAAATAATTATATTTGCATTAATCGGAGTTTTGATATTCTTTTATTTTGGAGTAATGGTGATGGACTGGATTCTTCAACCCAATTATACAATAACAAAACAGGAATGTATGAACTATACAACAGAGAGCAATGTTGCTTGTAAACTTGGATGTAAAGAAGGAATTGTCTCTTTAGGTCATAATGGATTTATTAAAGAGGCGGTTTTAGGAGATTTGGATATTTTTAATAGATGTTCTTTATGTGATGTAATTTATCCTATAAAACAAAATTGTAATAAAGTAGATGTTGATAAAATCTTTTATATAAGTGAGGATTGCAGGGCTCATTCTTCAAATGAATATGAAGCATTTTTTAATTGCGTCTTTCTTATAGGCAAAAAAGATTTGAACGAAGGTTGGTTATTTTCTCATTGTGAATGTTTAGAGGCATATTGTCCGAGTTCAAAACAGTTATGTGGCTGGAATGATAAAACTGCTTTTTATAAACATTGTGCTAAATGGAAATGCAAGGATTATGAGGTGAAAGTAGAATGAGCAATATAGAAATAGGATTATACTTCATCATGGGAGTATCTGCTTTTCTTATTATTCTTTTGGTTTTTAAATTAATCAAAAATTTAATTGAGCAAAAAAGTAAGGAGCTAATCTAAAATGTTTCCAGCATCATTTAAATATTGTCGCACCCATTCTTTAGAAGAATGTGTAAGTGTTATAAATCAAGGAGCAACTTCTATCTTAATTCTCTTAGTCGGGATACTATTAATTGTGGGAATAAGTTGTTTATTTAGGGTAAAAGACAGGAGTAAGTTTCATAGGAATTTTGCAAGATTTACAGATAATATTTTAGACAACAAAAAAACATTTATCTTTTTAATAATGTCTATAATTTGGGTTCTATTTCATTATTATTCAATCCCAAGTTTTTTCATAGGGTTCATTTACTTTTTAGAAATTTTCTTATTTTTGATTATAGCAGACATAATCTTATGGAGGTTTACAAATTATGAAAAATAATAAACATTGGATTAAGAAAGATTTTATAGAGGAACTTGCAGACTTAGAACATAAACAATGGCAACACTGGACTAAATATTTTCTTAGATACCATCATTGCGAAAATTATAGAAGGAGATGGAAAAAACAATGCCAAACAGATTATAAGGATTTATCAGAAACTGAGAAAAAGAGTGATATGGTTTGGGCTGAAAAAGTTGTTAAATTAATTAATGGAAAGATAAAGAGATTAGAAACTATGTGGAAATCCTTAGATAATATGGCAAAAGCAACAAATAAAATGATTATTGAAAAAATGTTTTCTCCTGCTCATGTTGAGAATGTTATTTTATATATGCCTTTTGAATTTAGAAAAGAAGATAGATATTCTTTTAAACAAGTTTGTGAGGTGTTAGATATGTTTAGAGAAGAAGTAAACGATACAATACAAAAAGAGGTTAAAAAAGATGTCAGATAAATTAATAGGCACTGCTTATGTAAACATAATCAAAGATAGTGAAGGCAAGGTTAAGTTTGCTTATGGCTATGAGTTGAATGAAAAAGAGATTAGTCTTAATGATTTAGGTATGCTTAACTCTTTTCTTGGAAAATTGAAGGATAAGGCACAGCAGGACTTTAATGAGAGGTTAGAGATGAATGACAAGGAATTTTCAATAGAAAAGGATGGAGTTGAAGAAGATGAGTGATATTATAATTTACACTACGCCTGAAAAGTTATTGCATAAGCAAGACAAATTAGAGAATGACCCTGACAAATCAGATGAAGGTTGCTATTTCTGGGAGTTTAGGAACATGCCTAAGATTAAGTCAGGAGATAAGGTTTACTTTGCTACAAAGGGGTTTATTAGAGGTTATTTTATAGTTCTTGATGTAAACACAGAAGAAACAACCCAAGACCCAATGGGTATGCCTGACAATGCTATTTCATGGCTTTCTAAGTCATGGAAAGATATTGATACGATAAATTATTTAAATTCTATAATTCCATGCAAACCTTTTCAGGGATTTAAATATGCAGATAAGGTTAAGGAATTGAGTTAATTTTTTTTATTCAAATTAAGACCATCTAACGCAACAATGTACTTAATTAATTTTATCATATAATTAAACTTTGTTATTTAATTAGAAAGATTTATAAAGAAGTAAAATGTAACTATTAAATGGTTGAGTTAAACGAAACTGAAAGGAAAATATTGAATTATCTTAAAAACAATCAGGATAAAATAATTTATAAAAAAATGATTCATAAAGAATTAGATATTACCTATCCAACTATTCTTAAATGGCTTGATTTTATGGAATATAAAAAACTTATTGAATTTGAGAATATTGGAAGCACAATAATTGTTAAATTAAAATGAGGGGGATATTTTCTCATCTTTATTTTATAGGTGTTTTTATAATTAGTTCTCTAATTTTAATTTATTTAACTTCAAATATAAGAGATTCCCTTGTTCAGTTATTAATTACTGCTGGGGGTTTAATGATAATTATGTCTTTAGCTTCAGTTATTAAAAGGAAATTTGAAGAAAGGAATATTAATAAAGAAGATAACGCCATTTAAAAACATTTCTCCTATTAATTTTTATTAAGTTAATCTTTTTAAACTAGCTTAATTCACTATTTATATGCAAAAATTAGATATAGAATCTAATATAGAAATTGTATCTCAAATACAACAGAAGATAGAAAATTTAATGCCTAAAATTCATAACAAAAATATTCAAGATGAATTATCTGAAATTCATAGGTTGAGTTTGTTGATAGAGTAAATATTCTTCAAGCGATAAAATAATAAAAAAGAAGCCTAATCCTAAAATTAATAAAATTGGAAATAATTGATATCCTAAATTTTCTACATTTGACTGGGCTAATTCACATTCATTAGAACAGTCTCCATCTGCTTTGGTGTAAAAATCTAAGGTAAAAATATTATAATGTGTTGATGACTCAATTCCAAATGTGCTATATACTGCTTTATGAGTTTTTTCGTGGATTATTACAAATGAAATTATAACAAAAATAAAAAAGATTAAGAAAATAATTGAGGATTTCATCTTTTTCTCCTATTCCACTCTCTTGCACATCTTTTTGAACAAGTGTAACAATTGCAAGGTCTAACCTTATCTGCATTCCTTGATGATTTATATTGCCCAGCATAACTATAAGCTTGATACCAAATTCCACATTGTTTGCATTTTTTCCGTTTAAATTTTGATTTTTTAAAAGTCATGTTTTTCTTATCCTCCATCTAATTACAAAAAATGCAGTAATTATCAAAGTAATAAAACTTCCCCACATCATAATATCGCCCAGTGAATAAATACTATCTCCTATTGTTATAAAATCTCCTAAAAACCCTAAGTTAGCCTCATCAAACGCTTCTACATTGAAATGCAAGTCATCAGGAGTCCCGTATCTTGAAATAACAGGCATTTTGCAGTTATTAGAGTTAATAGCAACTACATTAAAAAGTCCCCAAATTAAAACAATACTAAATAGACAAGCGATCCAAAGATAGATTTTTAATTCCTTATTTTGTTTAATTATTTTATCCATTTTAATCTCTAATAATCGTAGATATTATTATAATAACCAACATAAATGTTGGCACTATAAACATTGCGAAATTATATCCACATTCTTGCTTATATTTGCAGTTGCAGGGATATTCATTTCCATTATCTATACAAATAGAACATTCTTTAATTTTAGTATCTTGGCAGTTTCCATAAACATTTGTTGTTATAAAAATAAAATGAATAATTAATAAAGCAAATAAAAATATTGTTAAATACATTCCTTTAGGCATTTTTCACCCTCCTATAATAAACCTTTCTGCCAGAAAAAAAACTTATTATAATTATTAACAATGATAATGCTCCTATAACATTAGCAAATGCAGAAAATAAATTACCTATAACTAAATAATAATATTCCTGATTTATTCCAACGATATAAATTTCAAATAAAAAAATTATTAATAAAATTATGCAAGGAATACTTAGTTTCCAAAAATTGTCCACTAGACCAAAATCATATTCTACTATTTTTTCAAATTTTTCTTCTTTATTTATTTTTCTGCCATCCATTTTTCCACTCCAATTATTTTAACATCTTTTAAACATATTCTGCAATAACAACTATTACCTAGTTCAGGTTTAGTATAAATTTGCATAGCATAATTTATATCTGTTGTTCTTGAATGACCACAGGATAATTTTCTATTCCAGAATATTTTTTTAGTTTCCATCTTCCTCCTCCAATTTATATATCTCACAAGTTGTAAATCCACAATTTTTAAAAGCTACATGAATCCTTCTATTTTCATCTACACAATAATAATTCTGATAACCTGCATTTACAGAAGTATTATATCCAATAGATTTACAAGCATTATCTTGTGGATTATTCCAATCCTTTAATGCTATACCTCCTAAAAATATAAAAATTCCTAAAA
>ERZ1292644.987-Hain-H14-01um-R2-987-length-15822-cov-4_pt1 | contig 15822 bp, 22 predicted proteins | sample MGYA00564402_ERZ1292644 | MGnify/ENA primary metagenome ERZ1292644 (study PRJEB36523, sample SAMEA6512644) | groundwater metagenome | collected 2019-01-09 | study: AquaDiva: Metagenomics assemblies of 32 groundwater samples
ACCTTGCTCACCACCCTGCCTGACGCGCCCGTGGTCTTCCAGCGGGCCGGGAAGCTCTGCACCCTCACGCAGGGCGCGCCAGCGCCGCGCTTCCTGAGCCGCGACCACGATGCACCTACCATTGCGGAGATTCCCAAGGCGCACCTCTGGGATTTGCTGTGCTCGACCGCCGTCTTCCAGAAGTATGATGGGCGGAGTGATGGGTGGGTGGATACCCATGTGCCACTCTGGCTCATCGAGGCACTCATGGGCAAGGGCAGTTGGACGTTCCCGCCACTGGAAGGGACGATCTTTACCCCCACGCTCCGGCTGGACGGCAGTATCCTGGAGACGCCAGGGTATGACCAGGATACCGGGCTGTTCTATCACGCCAATGGCACCACCTACCCCCCATTACTCCCGCATCCCACCAGGGAGGATGCGCGCGGGGCGGTAAACGCCTTCCGTGGAGTCTTGCAGGATTTCCGGTTTGTGGGCAATGGCTTTGCGTCAGTGCTTGCCGCCGTCCTGAGTCTGGTCTGTCGCCACGCCATTGATGGCTGTGTGCCACTCTTTGCGGTGCGCTCCACCACGCCAGGCAGTGGGAAAGGGTATCTGATCGACGTCATAGCGCTGACGGCCACCGGGCGGTGTGCTCCCCGGTGGGCTCCCGTCTATGATGATGCCGAAGAACGCAAACGCATCTTCACGCTGGCACTCTCCGGTGACCCGCTCATTCACATTGACAATGTCACCCACCCGCTGGGCTCCGAAGTGTTCTCCTATGCGATCACGGCGCGGACCTTCAATGACCGGCTGCTTGGGGGGAATCAAAAGGGCGAAGCGCCGATGCACATGGTGTGGTTTGCCTCTGGCAATAACCTGCAATTCAAGGATAAGGATACCTTGCGCCGCTGTGTCGTCATTGACATCGACCCCCTGATGGAACACCCGGAAGAACGGACCGATTTTGCGTATCCCAATCTGCTGGAGCATGTGCGCCAGGCGCGACCCGCCTTGGTCTGGGCAGCGCTGACCATTGTTCAGGCGTATTGCGTGGCGGGACGGCCCCAACAACCCATTGCCGCGTACGGGAGCTTTGAAGCCTGGAATGATCTCATTCGGGCCGCAGTGGTCTGGGTAGGCGAAGCAGACCCGCTGGCTGAACGCAACATGATTGCGGCAGAGGGAGATCAGGCGTCAGAGACACTAGAGACCCTCATGACCGCATGGGAGGCATGCTACAAGGACAGAGACGTGGCAATCCAAAACGCCTGCCGTGAGAGTAAAGCGCTGGCGGCCCAACCCCACGAACCGGAGAACGAATGGGATGCGCTGCGCGCGGCACTGTGCGGATTGGACCCGGCCTATCGTGGGTATGAACCGAATACGGCGGCGATTGGGAATAGTATGAAGGCACTGGCGGGCCGTATTATCGGGGGGAAACGCTTTGTCCGTAGTCAGAAAAAAACGAAGCATGGGCGGACATGGAAGGTGGAAAGCCTCTCCCCTCTTCCGGGGAAACGGGTGGGAGCTGGTGACCCTGATGACTCTGGTGACACATCCCCAGCGGTGCTACCGAAACATGCACTACAATTCTCCAATTCTACACATATACAAAATAACACAAAGACACACGACAGTTACCCTACGAAGGGTATGGTTGAGTCATCAGGGTCACCAGGGTCACCCTTTTTTAAGGATTTTCCCCCCTTCACCGGGGAGAATCTCACGGTAATTCCCACACATCTATCCCCGCAAGGCATTTCCATTCAAGGGGTTACCCCCGATATCACCCCACAGAAGGCGGAAAGCGCGCCGCTGAAGCACGATGATGACGCGATTGTCTTCACGCCGAACAGTCTGTGCCCGCACTGTGGAGAAGCGACCCTGCGCCAATTTAAGACGGGTATCCTGATTTGCCCCAGGTGTCAGGAGCAAACGGTGACCCCCTGGAGAGACCGATGATGCCCCCATCGCCAGCAGAGACCGTAGGGCGATGTGGAAACATGTGTGCCAAGACGAAACGGCACATATCCTCGGAAGTAACTGTACGCTATGGAGATAAAACGAAGTGGTTGCACATGACGCATGTCGTGAGTCCTGGGGGGAGTCCCCCTTTGAGTTGTGCCCACAGTGTGGGGCATTGACCTTGGTCCGCGTGTGGCACGGGTCGCTCTCCAGCCTGGAGGCGAGAGAGCGGGGGGACACGGAGCGGAAAGCGGCGCACTGGGAAGAGCTGGCCGTGCCCCTCTCCCCCGTCTTTGGCTTGCCCCATCAGTGTCAGGGACAGGAGGTAAAATGATCACCGCGCTACCCCAGGGGCTCCAGGGCACGCCACCCCCTGAGGGAGTCGATGTTCCAGCACTGCCCATGACTGCCGACGATCCGTGCCCCATCTGCCCCACCGGGAAGCACTGGTGGTTTCGCCTGACGTCGGGGGCCATCGTCTGCCTTCCCTGCCTGCTCCCCTGGCCAGCAGACCGGCCACCACTGCCCCCGGCCCGGCAGCCTTCTCCAGAGGCACGGGAACGTTCCTTGCCCGGTGTGGTGCTGGAAGGCGAGCCCGTGTGTCGCGTCATCCCTCTCCCTGCCCCTGCGCCCTGTCGATGTGGAGGCACCTGGCTCAGGGGGCCACAGGACTGGCGGTGCAGTCGATGCGATACCACCAGGGCCTTCCCTGAGCCCATGCCGTCCGCCGTGGACGCGGCGACAGAAGCAGGCGGTGCGTGATGCCTCAGCATAGGGACCAGGCGGCCCATCTCCTCCCCACCCCATGCGGTCGATGTGGGGTGGACGATGTCCCCCGCCTGGTCTCTATGCCACCAGGGAGTGTGCACGCCATCCGGGCTGAATGTGCGCACTGCGGGAGGTTCGTGCGCTGGCTGCCGAAACCCAAGGGAGACGAGGAACGCGCCGCGCAGCATGAGAAGGCTCGCAAGTATGGCCCTGCCACGACACAGCAGATGGCCCTACTGGAACGCCTGGGCTACGACGGCCCCCCGCCGATGTCGATTCAAGAGGCGTCAGATTTGATCCAACAGCTGTTAGCGAAGAAGGAGTGACCCAAAGAATTCCCTGGTCATATCCCATGGCGCTGTTAAGGTGTAGATGATGTGTAGGTAGCGCGCGGGAGTGGTGGGCATGATGGAGGCAGAGCATGAAAACGAATATGCAGCGTATTGGCGTGTTCTTCGCGCCACAGCAATTGGCGGCGCTTGAGGCACTGGCGACCACGTTGGGGATTTCGATGTCTGAAATGGTACGGCGCATTGTCGATGGGTTTCTTGCGCAGCAAGAGAAGGAAAAAAGATGATAAGGACGAACGCCTTACGTCCACCAAGCGCACAGCGGACGATTACTGCTGCCTGCGTGTCAATACAGATGCTGTCCCTTGGGGCACAGTCTATGACGATCCCAATCCTCCACCAACTCCCGTATCGGTCTCTGGTGCATTGGGTGAATATCATGCAATCGTCTTGTTGGGAACGACATCTGTGTGGAGACTTTTCCCCAAGCAGATTCTATCCTGGCTCTTGTGAGATGTATACCGGTGAGAACTTGCTACGTGAGATGCTCAATGGAACCCCATGGGGGCATGTCAATGTATGGTGGGATGGGTGTTTTACTGGGGAAGATATCCATGGCAATGAGCCTTTTTTGCCGGGAGACGCGGATTGTCCAATCATGGCAAGGGAAGAAGATATTTCCAGATGCCGCCGCCGCCACATTGTTTGGGAACAGGGCGGGATTATCTCTCGTGCTGTAGTTGGGGAACGTATTCCCATGGGGGCCATGCAGATGTTCTATGATGAAGGAAAACAGATGGAGTGGAGTCATCTGGCGTGCTTCTGGCGTGCAGCCCTTTGGCCGATGGTGTGTGGTCTTCCTCAATTATTCGTGGCGGGACAATAAGTTACGCAAGATACTCAATTCATGCCGCCCTGGGCGGCTAAGGATATGCTATGAGACGAATAGTTGGTTCTCTCCTCCTATGTTCCCTCACCCTGCTGGCGCCACTGGCCTTCGCCGATTGCCAGGCGCCCGCGTGGGTGTTCTGGGTGTACGGCGCCAGCGGCGACAGTGGGCGGACGCAGATGGGCGCCCAAGCCACCTTCGCGACACTGGGTGCCTGCAACACGGAACGCACCGCAAGTGAACAGCGCTATACGGCTTTTCTTCGGAAGCAAGAGCAGCGCAACGACCCAGGATGGCCAGCTCCCTCGATGTATTACACGATCTTTGTCTGCCTGCCTGCGCCTATGGTGCCCATGATCACGAGTGGGGCACACCAGTAACAATGCCGAAACCGTCAGGAAGCGCTGTGCTGGCGCCAAGGATACACTTTGGGTACCAAGACGTGCGATTGTATTGACAGGCACGAGAAGATCGAATCTAGGGCTACACAGGAGGCACGCGATGGCCAGTGCAAGGAATGGAAAAGTGCCGAGTGGCACGAAGAGTGGTTTCACGAAGGGCATGGCCAAGCTGGGGGGCCGCCAGGCGGGAACCCCCAACAAGGTGACGCAGGAGGTACAGGCAGTGGCGCGGGAGATTGTGGAGAATGCCGACTATCGCCGCAATCTGATGATTGCCGCCATCGAGCGCACGCTGTCTCCCGCCATGGAAGCGCTTCTCTGGAGCTACGCCTACGGGAAGCCCAAGGAGACGGTGGAGCATCAGATTCCCCTCCCCATTCGGATTGTCATCAAAACCAGGAATGGGCAGGACCGTGCCTGAAGCGTTGTATTGCGATATCGAGCTGCCCTATCTCTTTGACCAGCGGTCCTACCAATGGCCGGTCTTTGAGGCATGGGACCAAGGCATTCGCCGCTTTCTCCTTGTCTGGCACCGCAGATGCGGAAAAGACAAAACCCTGCTCAACTTCATGATTATGCGCATGTTGGAGCGTAAAGCGAATTATATCCACCTTTTTCCCTTGAAGGTCCAAGCCCGCCGCGCCATTTGGCAGGGAATCGATCGCGAAGGCAAGTCGTTCCTCGCGCATTTTCCGCCCGAGCTGCTCTACGGGAAGCCGAATGACCAAGAGATGCGCGTGACGCTGATCGACCCGGCCAATCCTACCCACGCTGGGTCGACCTATAACCTGCTGGGGGCCGACAAAGACACCAACGTCGTGGTCGGCTCGAATCCGGTTGGGGCGATTATTTCGGAGTATTCCACAATGAACCCACTAGCGGTCGAGAGGCTGAGACCGATTCTCAACGAAAATAAAGGCTGGCTGGCCTTTGACTATACCCCACGCGGCAAGAACCACGGCTTCTACCTCTACGAGCGGGTGAAAGAGGACCAGCAATGGTTCGTGTCCTTTCAGACCGTAGACATGACCCGGCGTGATGCGCCTGGTGAAGACGGGTCGCCCGTGATTACCGCAGAGGATATCGCCCAAGACCAGGCTGAAGGCATGAGTGAAGCCGATATTCTGCAAGAGTATTACTGCTCCTTTGAAACGCCGATGCCAGGAGCGGTGTATGGCCAGGAACTCCGCCTGGCCTACGAAGAGAGCCGCGTGGGGCACGTCCCCATTCTTGCGGGCTACGAAGTGCGGACGTGTTGGGACTTAGGCTATAACGACACCACGGCCATCTGGTTCTTCCAGGTGGTGCCAGGGGTGGATGGCCTGCCCTGGTATCACTTCGTCGATTATGCGGAGGACTCGCTCCAGGCGTTGGTGAAATGGGTGAAGTACGTGCGCGAACAGCCCTACCGGTATCTGGATTTCGATGCCCACGAATGGCACTATGCGCCGCATGACGCAGGGGTACACGAGTATGGCTATGGCAAAACGCGGGAGAGCATTGCGCTAGAGGCGGTCACCTTGGACGATGGGCGTATGGTGGAAGGCCTCAGGCTGACCAACGTGGGGCGCGGCAGTCTCCAGGACGGACTAGAGACGACCCGCAAGCTGTTCAAACGCTTTCGGTTCGACAATACCAGGTGCACGAAAGGATTGGGGGCGATCGCCTCCTACCGGTATGCGTGGGACGAGAACAACAAAGTCTGGACCAAGGACCCTGTGCACGATTGGGCTTCCCATGCCGCCGATGCGCTCAGGACGGGCGCGGTCGGCTTGGCTACCCCAGCGCAGCGGGCACGGATCGTGGCGCCGCCAGCGTCGTTTGAATGGCATCGGCGCCAGGCGAAGCGCGGCGTGGCGCAGACGTATAAGATTGGGGGGTGACCTACGAGAAGGGTTCTCGACGAGCAACGACGTCGACCATGCTGTTTAAGCTCACTGCAAGGCCCAAGGATGCGTCGTAGTCCCCAACCCGTCCGATTGCATGCCCTTGGGGATGATCGTGGCTCCTTGCCCGTCCTCTGCGAGCGCACGGTGCCGTCTGGGGCAGAAAGTATGTGTAGGCGTCCACCAGGAAGGCGGACGAGTGGCTGTCCCCAGGGAAGACCGAAAGCCACGTACAAGGCGATCGGTCGATGGGCTTGCGGGCGAACAATGCAGCGTATACCCACCACATTTCCCAGAACCAGGCTGCCCCACGATCACTACAACTCTCGCTTCGCAATACATTCTTCTCTGTCACGCAACATAAACTCATACGGAAAACAATCATTTCGTATTAGTATTGCAATGAAGCCAGCTTGCGACATACGACAGAGCACCAGTGTTATGTGTAGTCCTCTATGAGCCATGCCCAATGTTGTATGTAGTTCTAGATAAGCCATATAACTCCCCTGAGTGGGGTACAAAATCAGTACGTTGGACTCACCCGGCTAGGTGCGGCGCATATATCACCAGGTGCGCACGTGATATCATGGCCGTATCCCTAGGGGAAATGCTACACTGTGTAGAGAACGTTGTGATATCACTAGAACAGGGGGGTCCTCGCGGTATGGTCGACGAACTCGATCTTGTCACCATCGCCCACTTCGCCCGGTCACTCGGGTTGTCGCGTTGGGCCATCTATGCCTGGCTGGCCAAAGAAGACTTCGCCCGCGAATGTCTTGTGCCCGTGGATGGCCGCTCCTACATACGGACTACGGCGGCCCGCCAATGGATAGCCCGGTATCGTCAGCAACGCGCCGCTCCTTCGGGAGCCTCTATCACCCTACAAGGACAGTAGTCATGCCACTCGCAGCCGGGTTACTTGGAGGACTGGGGAAAGAGTACCAAGCCCAGAAAGACTACAATTTACGCAAACAAGAACTAGAGAATCAGACGACGATCCTGAAAGGCGCCCAAGCCGAGCGCAGTCTGCATATGCAGCAGCTTGGGATGGCCATAGAGCAATCTCTCCGGGAGCAAGGCCAGCAACGGCAGCTTGAACAATTTCGGCAGGGGCCGCAGCAGGGCTTCGCGGTGTCTCCTACGAACCAGCCTGGCCAGGCGGCGCCAGCGTTCTCCCCGGATCAGGGCCAACCCGCGTTTGGTGCCCCAGGGGTCCAGGGGCCACCCCCCGAGGGGATGGAGGGACCAGGACCCGTGCGGCCCCCTGGGAGGCAAGGCGCCACCAACCAACCGTCTCCCGCGGCGGACACGATAATGCAGACGGATGTCACCCCAGATTTGCAGCGGCAACAATCGCAGGCGTCAGAGACGCTCCGTGATCGTCTTGTGCAAGTGGGGCGCGACAGAGCAGACTTGGCCAGGGTTGACGCGAACACCAGCACGCTCTACAAGCAAGCAGCCAACCCGGATGCACACGCCTTCCTTGGGAGCTACGTCCAAAACATTGCCCCCTCGTTGGGGGCTGACCCGCGGGTCGTGCCCTTCCTCAGGGCGACCGCCATGCAGGAAACCGGCAACAGTGCCCACCCCTATGAGGCGACAGGGACGAGTGGTGAGTACGGGGCCTTTCAGTTTATGCCAGAGACTGCGAAGCGCTTGGGCTTCGATCCTACCGACTTTCACGCCTCCACCAAAGGGGCCGTGCAGTACGCCCAGCAGTTAGGGGAAAAGTATGGCTGGGATTATGCCAAGATGGGAGCCGGATGGAACGCCGGAGAGACACGCGTGGACAAGGGCGACATCCCTCAGAGCACCCGTGAGCAGTATGTGCCCCAGCTCATGGCCAAGCTGGGACTGGCCCCCGCGCCGCAGCAGGCGAATGGCGCGGCCCCCAGCGCAGGCGTCACCATGGTCGGGGGCCCCGCCACGGGCCTACCCAAGACGGGGAGTGGCACGGACCAACTCTATCCCCCCCTGCGGACCCCTGAGACGCTCACCAATCCCCTAGATAAAGGCCCTGTGGCCGATGCGCAGCAGGAGTATGACGCGGCCCTGAATGCCCAGCGCTTCAATCGGGCCAAGCTGAACGACAACCCGTCCTACCGGGCCAACCCAAAGATTATGGAGCAAATGGATCGCATTGACGCCCGTGTCGATCGGAGCCGTGAGACGCTCACTAAGGCCACAGAGACGGCAGTGGGGCAGGTGTCCGCGGACTTGAATGATTACGTGCAGCAACGGACAGGCATGAGTGCCGCCGATCTGTACCGGAAAGGTCCCAAGGGCGATGGCCTTGGGGGGCCGGAGATGTTGCAAGAATATCGGCGCACCCTCCCGCAGTATCGGGCCAACGTCGAACGGCAGCAGAAAGACCAGGCCATGCAGCAAGAAGCGGGAACCAAGCGGGCCATTGAACGCGACCAGTCGCTAGACGAAGTGCGCAAGGGTGATGCCCACAACTATAAGGACACGCAGACCGGCCAGACGGTGAATACCGGGAGGCTGTGGGGGGACGTGCAACAGGGCGTGAAAGAGCGGACGGTCATCAGTCTTGCCCCCAAGCAGGCGGAGAAAGTGAACGAGTTGAATGACGCCAGAGCCCAGATTGCCTATGGCCATAGTTTGTTTCAAGCCGCGCAGGGGGATGTCGCACGGGCGAAGCAGGAGGCAGGGATACTGGGGCAAAACTTTGAGACCTACTGGCAGAGCAACAGTGGCAAGTACCCCAACATCGCCGCCTACAATGCCTTTACCCAGGGGCCAGGGATGACCGCGCCGAAGGCGTTAGGCGTTCCTGAGAAACAGGCAGCCGCGATGTTCCCGAGCCAGGATATGTACTTCGATGGGGAACGGCTGGCGAGTGGGGCGTTGATGGCTGCGGCGGGGGCCGGGATTGTTGCCCTGGGGGCGGCGACAGGTGGAGGCTTTGGTGCGGGCTTTGTCGGGGCGCATGAAGTGGTGCAAGGCGGCAAGGAGATGACCGATGCGTTCAAGAATGGGCGGACGATCACCCACCAGGATTTGGCCAATCAGCAATGGAAAGTGATCGCCCAGACGGCAACCCTGGCCACCGGCAGCCTCCTGCAGAATCCGGGGTTCAGCGACCCGGCGTTGGCAGGGGCCATCAATACCCCGCCGCCTGTGTATCGCAGTTCGGCAGGGATGGCGCCCCAGGCTGGCCAATCGTCCATGTCCCCCATCCAGACAGCCACCACGCGCGAGCCTGGACAGAATGCCGTGGAGCAACTCGCAGGGCGATCTACCGCCGTGCTTGACGACCCTTTCCGTAGGCTGGAAAGGAGTACGTCACAGGGGATACAATCCACCCTGGACGCACGGCGGAGCCAAGACCAGGCGGCCCCAGCGCCCCAGGAGCAGGCTCCAGCCTCCCAGGGAGCCCCCGATCTGAAAGGGAAGGCCCTGCTCCAGGTACCCGTGGAAGACATTGCCGGGCTGAATGGGCGGGAAGCGTTGGCGTTGGTGGGGGACCCGAAGGCAACCCCTGTCCAAAAGAGAGCCGCGCAAGCGCGTCTGCGCGAGCTGTTGCCGGAGGAGAGAGCAAGGAAGTCCCCCTAGGACCCCCTAGGGGGAGCAATCGGCGGGACTTACGATTGCGGGGGCCGTACACGTATGTGTGCGAGTAGGGTACGGGCACGGGCCAGGGCGTGGGCTTCTTGGGCGGGCGTCATCCCTGCAAGGATCGTCTCCATCTGCGCCGCCAACTGGCGTCTGCGGGGGGACTCAGGCGGCGCCAGCCGATACCCCACCGTCAGCCACGCCAGGGCTTCTCGTGGGTCCTTCGGCTGGCCATAAGCTCCGTCCAGAGCTGCCTGCACGAGGATGTCGATGCCCAGTGGGACCCCACCAAAGACACTCTCCCGCAGCAGCGCCAATCCCCTCACCGGATCAGGCAGGGCGCAGGTGCCTTCCAGCAGTGCCAGGCCAAGGAAGTACTGCGCAGGGGGATCGCCAACGGCAGATTGGGCTTCCCAGGTGGGCAGGCGGCGCTGGACCTCGGGGGGACAGGCGGGTGGCTGCGTAGTGCTCATGGCCATGGCGTAGTGCCAGGCCAGCAGGAGTATGCCGAGACTGACGGCGAGGGGACGAAGGATCGATCGACCTGACATAACGTGCTTTCTCTTGGTGGCCGCCAGGCTCTCAAGGCGCGCTGGCGGCGGGGTTGGTGTCTGCTTCGACAGTGCTTCAGAGACTAAAACGGTATATCGTCTTCGTCCAGTTCCTCCCCTGGCTGCCGAGGGGCAGTGGCCGCAGCCCGCGCGGGAGACTGCGCCGCCGCCGCGGCCCCAGAGCCCGTGATGACGTAGGCGCAATACCCGCCCCCCTCCGCCTTCTGCGTGCAGTACCATCCTCCGCCGCGGGTACTGGCGCGCATCGACCGATGGTGGATACGGCAGACGGGCGTTCCCTCGCTGTCAGCTGCGCTGGGCGGCGTGGGAGATGGGGTAGTGTGCACCGGTGGAGCGCTCTCCTCCCGCGCCTTGGCCCGCGGGAGAAATTCAAACCGATCGGCGATGATCGAATGCCGCGAACGTTTCCCCCCGTCCTTCTCCTCCCAGGTATCGAGCACCAGGCGCCCCTCTAGGAGAATCGGGTCACCCGTGGTCAAGTGCTGGCTGACGGTCTCAGCCTGCTTCCCGAAGAGCGTCACATCGAGAAAGCAGGTTTCGTCCTGCGTCTCCCCGTCCTTGCTGGCACGGGCGGTATGGACGGCAATGCCCAGCTTGGTGACCGCCGTCCCAGAGGGGGCGACCCGCATCTCAGGGGGACGGGTCAGGTATCCTGTGCAAAGAAAACGATTCATCCGGAGTCCTTTCGTGTCCCCGTGTCCCACGATGGGACACGGGGATGATGAGACGTTGGTATCCTCGATGCTTTAGGAAGGCGGCCCGCCTTCGTCCCTGTGGTGGGCATGGTGCACCAGTGCCGACAGTAGCAGCGCCCGTTCTGTCGCGTAGTAGACGGCGAACTGCTCACCACTGGGGGTAGCAAGCCGGAGGGACAAAGCGCCTTGTTCAGGAAAATCTTGATAGCTAACGATATAGTCTAAATTAATACCCTTCGTACCAAGGGAGACAAGGGTTGCCATGGGTCAGTCCTTTCTAGGCGGGAGGAATACGTTCGCACCACTCCAGCGCCAAGGTGCGTGGTCGTAAGCTGCCACTATCCATCGTCAGTTGACCCCCCACCAGGAGCGTATCGCCTGGCTGGAAATCCCCAAGGGTTTCACTGAGGGACCCACGAGCGGTGCAGAGCACATGGCTCTCGCCGCGGCTGCCGGGGACACGCAGCGTAAACAGGGCCAGGTGCAGGCGCCCTTCCTGGTGGTGCTCGATGCCGCCAGGGGCCAGCTTTCCCAGAATGATGTGCACCATAGGGCCGTATCGCAGTGGGCGTGTGCTCATTAGCATCCTCTCGTTGACTCATGACTATTTCTGTACTCGCTGTCATAACACATCCCAGCCAGATCATTCGTCATTGCCTCTGCCAGCCGTTGACTCTCGGCTAAGGTCACTTCGCCCAGAATGCAGAGATCGGCTATACGGCAGGGGGTCCAGTCTTCCCCGTCCGCCATGAAGCACGGGCGCCCGTCCACTATCGCCGCCATGCCATCGGCATAGTCGCATAACAGACGACAGGCGAAGTAGATATCGCCAGTCACCTTGCCGTTCATCGCCGATTCGATTACCATGGTGCTTAGCATGAGCTTTCCTCTCCGTAGGGCCATGGTGTTCATAGCGCCATGGCCTTTTGTGTTTCCCCAGTCCATCCTCACGGGGTGGGAGTCCCCTAGGGTTGTGACTCCCACTCCATTCGCTGGTGCCTGCCCATGGCCCAGCTGCATACCAAGAGTGTACCACATACGTAGACACCATACAAGGGTAGTCCATCGTCCAATAGCACTAACTATGGCACTGATGGTATTCTACGCTTGTGGAACAGATATCCCTATGCTATCCTTGTAGATGGAAGGAGAGTCTCTGTGAAGCCAGACTACATTGGTGTCCGTATTCGGTTGTACCGAACCAGGGGAGGAATGAGCATGCGTGGGTTGGCCAAGGAGGCGGGTATGTCCCTCTCAGCGATCAGCGCAGTGGAGCTAGGGTATCGTGCTGGGAAGAACCTGACGGCTGACTCCCTGGTCAAACTCTGTCGTGCCCTGCGCATTCCCGTGGATACGTTGGTAGGGAATCCCCCTGAGGACGATTCCCCATTGAAAGGACCTTGTCATGACCCTGATTGACCTCGCCACCATGGCCGTCTTGTACATCGCCTCCGTCTTGACGACAGCCGTGCATCTCCAATGGCGCCAGCTTGGTGCGTTGCGCACCTTGCACGAGCTGGCGACTCTCACGGTCAAGCAGACCATGCAGACCCACGCCGATCTGTCCTCCTTGGCGCAGCTCATGGCCGACCAGCTCCGTCAGGAACGCGACATCCTCCACCAGGAGCGGGCCGCCTCCCAGTCCCTCATAGCGCTGCTCAACAACCATCTCACCCTGCGCCGCTCCACCGTCTTTACTGACAATCATGGCCATGTGGAGGACCCTGCCCATGACTGACACGCCTGCCCTGACTGACCCCGATGGCTCCTTCGCCGCCATGCGCGCCCAGATGGGGCTGCCGCTGTGTCTGGGCGGCCCCCGCCTGCATGTGGTGCTGGATGGCCCCGTGCAGGCGATCTTCCCTGACGCGATCGCCCTGGAGCACGCTGGAGCGCTGGGTGTGTTCACGACCACGCCGGATGGGACCCCGCTGCACGTCGGGCACTTTCTCAGGGCCATGGTGCGCGGCGTGTATACCCATGGGCTGACGACCCACTGCCTGCCGTGTGGCACGCCTGGTGTCGTACAGACGGCCCCCCTGGTCCCTGAGCTGGGCTATCCCCAGGCAGACGGCCAATACATGTAACCCATCAGTCCCCTGGCGTGGGGACAGAAAGGCGACGCGATGACCACACCACAGAAACGGAGCGTGCTGATCCACTTCTCGCCAGAAGCCTTTGTGCTCCTAGATATCTACTGTCCGCGCGGGGCCAATGGCGCGAGCGAAGGGCAGAGTCAGTTGCTGTCCCAACTCCTCATCGAGCACCACCAGAGGCAGACCACGCCCCCCGTCCCCCGTTCCCAGCAGCCCATGGATGCTCTCCCCACCTGCGCCACGCCGCAAGACCACATGGAGCGACTGGAGCGAGACACCTACTGCCCCACCGAAGTCCACCATGCCAGACGGATGGAACGCCATCGCCATCTGGCATGGATGGCCCCTGATGACGTGGGGTGATATCGAGATATCCTGTCTGATATTCTCATGATATATTGATGATATCAGACAGGATATCTTGCCCACGCTAACCGACTATCCCACCATCTTTCAACCAGTTGCGGCGATATCACTCCACTGATACAGCCCAGTAAGATCGTCCTATATGGTCTGATATCATATCATACCACATGAGATGAGATGAGACCGATGACTCTCCCGTGATCCACGCACCTTTCAGCGGGTTGTGGCCGTAGGGGCGCGTGTTTTCCCTTGTACAACCCATGCCCTGTGTTAAGGTCTGTGTCTACCAAGTACTTATGTAGTACTTATGGGGCACTCTCTGGAGGGAAGACGATGAAGCCAGTACGTCCTGATGCGCCAGTGCGGGGGTTTGTCCTTCGTGTGTCAGACGAGTTTCTTGCCGCCGTTCGCGTCTGGGCACGCGCGAACCATCGGAGTATGCATCAACAGATTATTCATGTGGTGACCGAATCGATTGCGCAGCACGGAGTGCTCCGTGATTCTATGGAGCAACAGCAGGGGCACGGGACTGTGCGCCGTGAGCCATCGGGCACAGAGGACTAGGGCGGATGGACGAGGCGGCACACGACAATGGTGGGGAAAGAGCATCGGTCTCTCCACTGGATGCTGTCGATTCTTCGGGAAAACCGATGGCTCTCGCTTTTCGAGGCTTTTACGAAAGAAGACTGCGCATGCGGACTCAAGTGCTAGGGCTTTTTCCTGATAAGTATATTGACCGGTCTCATGAGAGTGTTCATGAGACCACACGCCAGGGGCAGAGAATCAGGAGTCCATCCCATGATGATCTTTGAACCAATGGACAGTGCCGCATGGGCCGCGAAGTATGGCCCGGTGATCAAGTCCCTCTCGTTTACGCGGGAAGCCGCAGACATTCTGGAACGCCATTGTCACCATACGTCCCGCCATCGGCTCCATGGGGCCGGGCGCTTACTGTCGTATCTGCTGGTGGAATACGACAAGCAGGTACGCCAGGGGCAGGCGCCGCCCGCGCAGGCTCCGGAGGATGTGCGGCAGACGACGTCCACCCAGGGCATAGAAGACTAGGACGAATGGAATAGGTAATGTTCTACTATGGAGATGGAATAGAACAAGGAGGGTTCTTCGTCCCTGACAATGCGCGGCATCACTAACGATGGGCTAGTTCAAGCGTAAAGCTGCCCTTTGGTGCGGCACAGTGTGTCGTGCCTTAGACGTGAAAACCCAAGGCTCCCCACCACAGACTGCGCGCGAGTGACGTGCAGGGGGAAACTAAGGTCCTGGAACGATACGGCCATCAGACACTTCCCACGGGTCGACGTGTGTCTGATGGCCGATTGTGTATCAGGGGATACGCAAAGCAAAAGCCATCAGGCGAGTGAAACCTGATGGCTTATGACCGAGAGGCGTGTACGTTCTCTCGGCAGGCATCTGCGCAATAAGGATATTTTACTTGGAAACTCCAGTTATAACAAGGTCCAGTTCGACCGCTCCAGATTCGTCCCCCGTCCTCAAGCTCTCGGCGGCCCATTACCAGCTACTCCACACGGGCAGCGCCATTACTGAGACGCTGATCCGCCAGCGGGGGTATCAAACACTCTCCCAGCCGGACGACTTGGTAGACCATGGCTTCAGCAAGCCCCAATCGAAGATGGCGCCCGGCTTACTGATTCCCCTCCATAACGTGCACGGGCAGTCAGACGGCTGGCAATTTCGCCCCGATGCGCCACGCCTTGTCAGGGGAAAGACCGTCAAGTATGAAACGGCGACTGGCGCCACGAACATGCTCGATATCCACCCCTCGGTCTTTCCCCTCCTCCAGGACCCGGCTGTTCCTTTGTGGCTCATAGAAGGCGTCAGGAAAGGCGATGCACTCGCCTCTCATGGGATATGCGCCCTGGCCTTCCCTGGAGGTGTCTGGGGATTTCGCGGGACGAATGCGCATGGCGGGAAGGTTGTCCTGCCTGACTGGCAGTATGTGCCCCTCAATGGACGCCTGGTCTATGTGGCCTATGATGCTGATGCACGCACCAAGTCAGGGGTAGCCAGTGCCCTGAAGGCGCTGTATACGATGCTGACAGCGAAAGGGGCTACCCCCGCTATTGTGCAGGGGCCAGACGAGTATTGCACCGCGGACAAGAAATGGGGGGTGGATGATTTCTTTGCCGCGGGACACACGCTCGACGAGCTGCGAGCCATGATCCCGCCTGTCCGTCTCCTCCCAGCACGGCTCCCACGCACGCACGCCGCCCCAGACCCCAGGCCTGTCGTCCAGCTCACCAAGGCCAGCGTCGATGTCCCCCTGTTTGTGGCCCAAGCAGAACCCTTGCTCACCA
>ERZ1292644.989-Hain-H14-01um-R2-989-length-15811-cov-16_pt1 | contig 15811 bp, 21 predicted proteins | sample MGYA00564402_ERZ1292644 | MGnify/ENA primary metagenome ERZ1292644 (study PRJEB36523, sample SAMEA6512644) | groundwater metagenome | collected 2019-01-09 | study: AquaDiva: Metagenomics assemblies of 32 groundwater samples
CAAACGCCGACGCGAGCGGACGTTCAATCTCCTGGGCGAGGCGCTCCCACGCTTTTTGTTGCTTGAGCAATTCTTTTTGCGTTTCTTCCGTCTCGATCCGCAATGCGGCAGTCCGTTCAGCTGCATCAACGCGTGCAAGTTGTTCAGGAGTAGCCCCCCTGCGTTCCAACTCCGCACGCATCTTTGCCTGGGTGGCCTGAAAATCATCAAGACGACTTTTGGTCTCCTTCGCCGTGAGCGCAGTAATCGCCTCTTCGATCTTGCGTGTATTCTCTGCGCGGGTGGCTCCAAGATCGTCTCGTATCTGCTGTTCTTTTTCTAACGTTGTGATAGTTTCTTCAACTTCATCCTGCAAAATTTGCTGACGAAGAGCGGCGATATCTTTTGCAATCGTTGCTTCTTGACCCCCAGCGGCGATATAGGCTTGGACTTCATTCGCCAGATGTTGCCGCCGTGCTTCAAACTGATCCACGCTTGCATCAATAGCTTTGTCGCGAAATTGTTCTTCGACACGCGTGCGTTCATTAAGAAGTTGCTCGGCTTCTCGCGCAGCGGCTTTCTGGGCTTTTTCGCCAGCTTTTGTAGCTTCAACTTGCCGTTGCATCTCATCGCCCTGTTGGCGCAACGGCCCCACGATGGCTTGTAATGCTGGTGGAATCTCCTTGTAGAGTCCTGGCGTCGCCGCGATCAATGCCCCTACTTTTTCTTGAGTTTTTTCAATAATACGCAATTTCTCTTCGGCGACATCAATATGCCCCGGAAATTGTTTTGCCTGAGCATTGACTCCAGCAATTTCCTCTTTCATGTCTGTATAAAGCTTGGTGGCTTCTGTCAATTGTTTGGCAAAAGGGATAGAGCCAATGCCTCCGCCTTCGGAGAGGGCTTCCTCTCCCTGCCTTCCGGTGATGATCGCACGTTGTGCACGCTGGCCAGCCGCACTCACGATTGCGGCCGCTTGCTCTTGTGCATTCCCTGGTCGCATATAACTCAGGGCACTGCGCCCACCAGAGAATCCTCCCTGAAGATTGGCAATCTCTTCACGTTCTTGTGGTGTTAAATCTTCAAAGCGTACACTGGTCCCGCGCAAGAGGTCTCGTATGCCCTCTTCTCGCGCGGTCGTGCGTTCTCCTTGAATGCGCCGCGATACCTCAGCAAGTTGATTCATTTTGTCCAAGAGTGGTTGCAAAAAACTGAGAATGCTGTCGCCAACATTCTTGCTCATGTCCCTGACGTTATTCCCAAAACGTGCAAAGGTTGCAGCAGCCTGTTTGGTCGCATTTTCAAGACCAGGCCCCAATTCTTTACTGACTTGACGCCCAAAGGCCGGCAAGACTTCCTCGCTGAGGAGTACCCCTTTTTTCATCATGTCATTGAGTTGTTCAGTCGTCACGCCCACTGCGCGTGCCATAATGCTCAGGGCACCCGGGAGGTGCTCACCAAGTTGCTTCCTAAGCTCTTCAGAACTAATTTTACCCTTACTAATCATTTGTTCTAATGCTAGCAGGGATAGTTTGACTTGATCTTGTGATAATCCCAATACTCGCGCAGCTTCAACGATCGACACAAAAAGCTGTCGCACGCCTTCGCCTTCGAGTTTCGTCCCACGGGCCGCCGCTTCCATGCTTCGGAATGATCCAGCGGTACTCAGAAAATCCACCCCAACGCGTTGTGCTGTTTCACGTAAAAATCCCAATTCCCGCTGTGCGCCCGCCGCACTTCCTGTAATAGCAACGAATGCAGCAGTAATGGATTGCATCTTGACTGCAACAGCCACGGATTCTGTGGCAAAATTTCGCAAAGAAGCCAGGATACCCTGGATGCCCGTGGCAAGCCCCAACCCCCCAGCAACGGCAAATGCCTGGCGCCATACGGTCGCCGCAGCACTTGCTTCTTGCGCAGCCTGCCGTGTTGCAGCCGCCAGCGCTACTTGCTGCTGACGAAACGCCAGCGCAGCAGCCTGGGCTTGCGTATACCCCTGCGTTTGTTGCTGAATAGCCTGCGCCATGGCGAGATAGGCTGCTGCGAGTTGATTGGTCGATGCGGTTTGTTGCTGCGAGGCCTGCGTCTGTTGCTGGCCGGATTGTGTCGCTTGCTGTGTCGCTTGTGTGACTTGCTGGAGAATCTGCGGCAAAGACTGAAACGCTGCCGTGGCGCGTTGCAGTTGCGCAGCAACGTTGCTGGCAAACTGCTGCATCTGCGTGCTGAGGTTTTGGAGCGCCCCCAGCGCCTGGCTAATATCGAGCTGGATATTGGCGGCCAGGGTCTCAGACATATTAATCCTTTAAGAACTATTGACGCATGCGGGGATCATGCGTGAGGCCCTCCGGCCCGTCGGTATCACGCTCTTGCTCGATATGCCAGCGTTCGTGCGCATCTTTTGCTGCTTCGAGGCCGAGAAACAACTGATTCAACAACCGTTCCTGCGGTGAAGTGCGTTGAATATACTCGGAATAAAGCATACCGAGTACGCGCAACGCAACATAGCAATCAAGATACAGCGGCGTATGCCGATCTAGGTCATGGATGCGCCCATCTTTCGGCTCACACGCGTCGTTCCAGATCGTCTCCGTATAGCCTAGCGCTTGCCTCAGTCCCGGCCTTGTGCCTCTTCAGTGAAACGCGTCAGGTCATTGATCGCCTTGACGATATCGCCTAACTGATTGTCGACAAGTCCCATCTTTTTAGCAGCCAAGCGTGTCGCTTGCAAGTCATGAACGGCATTATCTGCGCTCCACACGACATGCCCTGAGGTATCCTCAATATCGACTGCCAGGCCATGGAAGACCACGGCCAAGAGCCAGACGCGATTGTATTCGGCAAGCTTCTCCTGATACGTGCGATCTGTCTGATTCTCGATCACGACCCGACGCCCATTCTCCAGCTGCGCCCGCGTGGGAGCCACGGGACGGTACGGCCTCACAAAGGCGTCAATGATCTCCGTGTCCACGGACTGGATGGGCAAACGGATGGTGCGCACGCCCACTTTGACATCGACAGTGCCTGTAGCAGTGAACAGTGCGTCCAATGCACACAGCCGCGTCACTGGTGCGATGGTATCGTCGGCAAGAAGAACTTCCTGTTCGTCCTCGGCAACGCCAGTGCCGTTTGAAATATACTCCATATTGCCCTACTCCTATGTCGCAACATTCGTTCCCGCAGGCATGGCGGTAATCGCACTGACCGGGCCATAGATACGCGCGGTAATGCCCAGGGTCACGCGGTCCGGCGCTTCGCCTACTCGTATCTGCTCGGGAGGTACCCAGACTTCGTTGTACTTAAACCCCATGTCATCGGCGCCAGCCGCATTGCCTTGCCAGATGACTGCGAGGTGAATACGATCCTGGTTGACATCATAGGGTGGTGGCGTGCTAAAACTACTCCCAAAGCCATTGATGAGGCTGGTCGTCCCGTTGACGTTTGTCCACGTCTGCCCACCCACCGACCACGGGCTCACTTGTTCAGGATTGCATAACGCCTTGTATAACTCATCCGTATTGGTATTCTCAATCTGGCACGTGAAGGTCAAAGTCTGCCCGGCAATAATCGGCGTGTCTGGCCCCTGCACAAAGTGCGTATAGGTATTGCCGACGCCTCGATCCAGCACCGGGAGTTCATCAGGCCGTGCGCGTCCCCCAGGACCAGCGAAGTCCATCGCTTCATACGGAATTTCATAAAAGTACGTCCCGCCAGCGCCGTCTGACGTATTACTATATAGCCTAAGAGTCCCTCTTTTTCCAAAATATCCTTGCCGTGGCATATGTATTCCTTAGCAATATTGTTGAATACATAGAATTGAAGGATACACAATGTTGCAGTGAGTCATGCAAGCCGCCCCAGCGCCGCGCATAACACCTGGACACGCTCCCGGTCCGTCAATGGCACCTCCGCCTCTTTGAGCCCTTGCAGAAATGCTTGGCAGAACACGGCTGCCGCATATCCCAGCGTTTGCGCCTGTGTTGTGTGCTCCTGTAATTGTTCCATTGCTTGCGCTATTTGCTTGCGGTCTTCTCTCTCGGCGACTTCCTGCTCTCGACTGGTCATGCGCGTGTATACTCCTCAAGATAGCGTGTGGCGACTGTGATGACATGCTGCATGACCCCGGTATACTTGCCATCGTCCTGGCTCTGTTCTGTGAGCTCATCTATGATAATGACGGCGACTTGCGGCGCCACGCCATTGATATCGGCGCTGGCGTCATCATGCACCAGGACAATGCCGCCTTCTGGAAACGCCGCTACGACGCGATCTCGTGCTGATGCAATCGTGTAGCGCGTCGTATATACTCGCGCGCGCTGGAAGAGATTCAGTTGCAAAAATCCATGGCGCTCCGTGCCATAAAGCGACGGTCCTATTTGGCGCTGATACTGGCCGCCCGCGCCCAGAAACTGATAATGTGCTTCCACCCAGGGATCATCGACAGGCGGAATAAAACGCCGCACACCATGCAGTCGTACAGACAATCCCCCTACGGTAACGAGTTGCGCCGTCAGATACGTATCCCACGCGGCATACACGTTGACGAGTGACCCTGCGGTGGTCAGTGCCATACGGCCTCGCTAGACGATGTCAATATCAAACAGTGTTCCGAGTTGTGCCGGCGTCATCGTCAACGGACGTGCTGGCGATGGTGCGGCGCCTATTGGCGGAAGCCCGCCGGTTCCCCCTGTGCCACCGGCGCGTTGCCACGCCTCATGCACCAGACGTTGTAGCCGGAGCATGTACTGCGGCTGTGCTTGTACCAGGGCTTTGCGCACCCATCCGAGCGGCGCTTGCGTACTATAGATGCCCGCCCCAGCCGTAAAACCTGCCCCGAGTGCGCCTCCGCCCAAGCGCACGGTTTTTGGTGGCATACTCCGTCCAACGCGAGTATATCCACCATATTCCAGCGTAAGCGCATAGGGCACGTCCGTACTGGTGCTCCAGGTGAGTGGCGTCGCACCCTGACGCACTGGCGACCAATGCTGGCGGAGAAAACCCGTATCTACAGGCGAGGTCTGCACAATCACCTCGCGGACACTGAGAGCCTGTGTGCGTACCACCTGCTCGCCCTGCTGATGCAGTAACGTTGCATATTGTCCAGCCTTGCTGCCAAATCGTGCAACCATCGCGCCAATAGTGCTAGTCAGGCCGTCGGGCATATGCACATCCTCTAGGCTGGCAGCGTGCTCAACATATACTGCATGCGATAGCCCAGGATTTTCACATACAACTTGGTCTCTAATTGATACTTTTCCTCGGTACGCACGCGCCGGCTGAAGAGCAAAACCCGCTCTCCATACTGGATGTCGCGCTGTTGTTCAACGGAAAACTGGTACAAGCTATCCAGCACATCCGTGACATCATCGGCAATGGAATACCGGGTAGCAAAGACATGGAACGTGACTTCAATCAGTTCGACCACGGAAGAATATTGTTCCCACTCATTTCGTATCCCTGATTGTGGCTCTTCGATCACGAGCCACCCCTCGCCACCATCGGGCTCGTAGCCACTGAGGAGTGATTGCGTCTGTGGAAACGCCCGATAGAGTCGCTGATTCGTCACCGTCCGTGGCCCGAGAATGCCAGGAATCAACGTCGCATCGGCATTGAGCGCCGTGACAATGCCCTCAAAAATCTGTGCCCGCGACATCGTCGGCTTCCTTATTGCGCCATGAGCACGCGCACGACTGCTTCACTAGTCCCACTATTGCCCACATGGATGTTATTCGGGCCACTGATGGCACTGCCCATCCAGAGGTGATGCGTCCCAGCCATGCCAGCACTGGCCAGGCTGACATGGCTGGTATTGCCGATGTTGCCCCAGTTGACGCGAATGATCTGGTCGGACTGGAGATACGCAAGCTGCATATTGCTAAAGGTGGTATTGCTGATGAGATACTCGGAGACCGTCGTGCCAACGCGGACTTCCTGATCAAGAAACACACTAACGGTGGTGGTGTTGGAAAAGAACAGCGTTGCCAGGTGTTGCGGTAAACCGACTGCCGAGAGCGAGGAAAGACGAAACCCCCCGCTCAGGAGTGCTTGAGGCATAACAAGGCCCTCCCAGGGAACGAGCGCTCAGTGGCGAAAAAGGTGTCTTAGACAAAGCGTAGCAAGACTCTCGCTTGGAAGTGGCTAAGCCTGGGCGAGAAACGTGCGGAAACGCTGAGTATGGAGAGGAAGGAATGGCGTAGGCAGTGCGCTGATGGGACACCATCGGACGATAAGGCTTTCTGTCGAACAGCGCAGCGTTGGTTGTGTTCCAGGGGAAAGACTGGCGAGAAAACTCACGCAGCAGTACTGGACGATCCCTCCATCGGGGTAGACACAGATCGCCCCTTGCGTCGGGTCAGAATCAATGCAGAGCAGTTTTGAGAGCGTGATGGACAATCCTGTCTCTTCGTAGGCTTCACGGACCGCGCAGGCTTCCAGGCTTTCTCCTGGCTCCATGGCACCGCCAGGGAAGCCCCACCACGCATTGTCGGCACGTTGATGCACTACGACCTCCTGTGTCTCTGGGCGTGCAATAAGGACGCAGGTACTTGGGAGAACAATCTCTGGCCAGCGAGAGATGGATTGTCCGCGACTATCACGAAAGGAGGCGAGTCTTGTGCTGTCTTCGATGGTAGTGGCAATGAATTGACGTGAAGATTCAAGGAATGTCAACGTAGACTCCCTCGTGAAATGGAAGTCAAACGATCCATGCTGCATGAGATTTCTGCGGCATTTCCATCCTCGCCCTTTAATCAAGCCCTGATTCTATTTTTATAGTTTTGTCAAATATTCCACCCGTTTCTTTCTCCCACCACTGTTTCCATCGTTCCACTTGCTCTGGCGTTATGTCTCGTACTAGCAATACCGAAGGATTCTTGGTTAATATATCAGCAATTTTTTGCAACCTTTCAATGATGTTTTGAAAAAGCGTGTCTGATAATACAATGTACCGTATCCCCTCTGGGGCATCATTATCAGCACCACATCGTCGCGCTTCCTCGAAATCATGTGCGAGTGCATAAAGACAGGCTGAAATATCTAGGCGGGTATCTTGCGATGTTTCGCGCATGGCCTCCTGGTGTCCCCATGCGGAATCAGGTGTCGTGTTTTCTGCGGATTCGTCAAGAAGATGTTCAGGATTCATGCTGTCTCCATGTCAATATGCACCATCCTCACTACTGCCTCAGCCCGTGCCACGGCTTCGTCTCGTGTCGCTCCTGTCGTGATGACATAGCCCGCGCGCTGGGTGTGGTTCGTCACGACTGGGATGATATCGCCGGACTTAACACCTACGTCAAGCTGGACAATACCGTCGAAAGCTCGTGCCGCATACATGCCTTTGATCCCGTTGGAACGACCAGGCGCTGGCCAAAAGTAGCGTATCGCTATTCCCTTATGGTACTTGGGTATCGCTTCATCGCGCGTAACATCTTCTCCGAGTGCCAGACGAATTGCGATTCCAACCATATCGACACCCGTTGCTAGCGGGATTTGTCGTGTCGACATCCAGCCGCCTGAAAGCCTTGCAGCGATCTCAATCACTTTAGGGCCGCTCTTGGTCAATACGACGTCACCCTTTGCAGTGCCACGGTAGATTCCAAGTGCGTGCGCTGCTTGTTCAGCAACAGTACACACAGCAGCATGGTCAGCAGAAGACAGCGCTGTCGGTTGTTCGCCGCCATCCTCGATCATATGGGGCGCATACGCTTCCAGTTTCACGTAGTTCCTGTCAATACATCCTGGTGTTTCTGCCCAACCAGCACACAGGATAGACTCAGTGCTAATTTGCGGCCCAGGGAGAAATTGTTCGACCATCACGTGCCCTGACGGCGAGAACTGCTGACTATAGACATACGCCCACGCCAGGTTTGTGTCTGACGTCAGGCGCAGCACGCCCCGGGCTCCACGGCTATCGACTGGCTTGAGCACGAGAGGATAGCCATAGCGTGCTACATAGCCATGCAACATATCGACAGACGTCACAGCAGCAAACCACGGAATCGGCACGCCTGCTTCATGCAAACATGTCTTCATCGCCAGCTTATCGCTTGTGAGAAAACCTGTATGGATGGATGGCCCTGGAAGTCCCAATGCCTGCGCAACAACCGCCACCGTCAACGGCACATCGGCACAAGCTGCGAGCACGCCATGGATAGGATGTCCTCCGTGATGCGCTGCCAGCGCCTGCTTCGCCATGGCGAGCGCATCATAGGTACTGATGATCCAGAACGCATCGGCATATTGTCGGCCTGGAGCGTTGGTATCTCCATCTGCGACAATCGCATGCAACTGCATTGCCTTGGCACGTTTAATGACGGGGATGGCTTCAACGCCGCCGCCTATCAGGAGCAGAGTTTTAGACATTGCTGATCTCTCTGCGAAGTTTTCTCATCAGGGAAAGTATCTTCATTGAAATTTTTCCATCTTTGCAAATAGATACTGCCTTGCTTCCTCTTCTGCCCCGCGCCAATTCATAATTTTTGCATCGCTAAACGATTTACCACAATAACGACACTTCACACAACCATATCGTCCCATGCCATATGGTGGGCCATCAAAATACACGAGATGTGGCTCATGATGTTGACAGGCATTTTCTCGTTTTTGTTGACGCATTGCGCAAAAAATAAAATATACTATAAACGTCAACAATAGAGTAAGAGAGATGATGAGACCAATAAAACCGCCAGAAAGTCCTGTCATATACATAACATTCCTCCATTGACCGATACGGCTTGCCCAGTGATATACGACGCTTCGTCACTGGCGAGAAACGCCACGACAGTCGCAATCTCCTCAACGTGCGCAATGCGTCCGAGCGGGATCGCCGCGACTTTGGCTTGCCCTGCATCTGAGCGCAATTCCTGCGCCACCATCTCCGTATCCACTAATCCAGGCGAGACGGCATTGACGGTGATACCCTCAGCGGCATACAGTCGCGCTAATGACCGTGTTAGCGAGATGATGCCAGCCTTCGCCGCGCCATAATGGACTTGTCGTGTCGCCGGCCACTGCCCACCAATCGACGCGAGATTGATGATCCGCCCCCAACGCTGCGTCATCATGTGTGGCAGTACGGCCTGGCAACACAGGAATGGCCCGATGAGATTGGTGGCAAACATGTGCAGACAATCATGAGACGTTAAGTCGAGAAAGGGCTTCTCCTGTGTTATCGCCGCATTGTTCACGAGGATGTCCACAGGACCATCGTGCATTGCGGTCTGCATCGTCTGCGTAATACTTGTTGCACTCTCCAGCGTCATCTGCAAGGCATGGGCATTGCCGCCAGCGCTGATAATGCTTTGCACGACGTCATTGGCAGCCTGCTGGCGTGTGTGATACGTCAGGACCACATAGACACCAGCCTCAGCCAACGACTGGGAAATGGCCCGGCCTATACCGCGGGAGCCACCTGTGACGAGGGCAGTCTTGTTAATAAGTGACATGGACAACTATTCCGAAGAATCGGGACATACAACCTCCTCTCTTGTGATAACAAGCCCATTGCGCAATACAACTCCATCAGGATTGCCGAGAATATGCATTGATGCAATCGGCGCACCGCTTGAGCATGCAGATGGCCATTCAGTTTCCGCACATTGTGTATATTCCGCATCAGCGCAACGTTCTATTGCTTCAGCGCCGGGATCGCCCCGGAGCACAACAAGACTGATGTCGCCGTATATGTTGACCCATATCATGCGGTCTGCTTGATTGACTATGGCTTCAGAATATAATTCTGGCAAAAAACTTTCGCCCAATGCCGTTATCACCTCAAGCCAGTATGTTTCTCCTGTGCGCCCCAATCTTTCTGTAAGTGTCTCGTTTCCTTCGCCATCACATAACGTGTTCCACAGTCGCTCAAAACGCAGCGGAGAGAGATCATAATAGAGACATGTCGTTATCCACATACATACATCTTCGATGATGTCCTGTGATAGATTGACGTATTCGCCAATACAGAGAGAGGCAATAACGCACGGAGGTGCATTAGGCGCACTATGTTCAAGGAGTTTTGCATAGTCTACATAGCGCGGCTTATAGCCTTTCGCCAATTTCCCCCACACCGCAGTATGATACGCATGTCGTGCTTTCTCATGCGAAGGGAACATCTGCACGCGTTTATGGGGCATCCTACCAGTGGCGCCCCATATAGTCTGCACTGTAGTCCCATGAACATCACATGTCCAATATTTATTGGAGGTCTCTGTCGTGGCATAGAGCGTCAACGAAACGGTGCTCTGCGTGCCCATACATTAACGCCCGGCCAAGCAACGCCGGCCTATGCTACGGGGGCCCCCAGCCGCGAGGGCGGTTTTGCCGAGTAGTGGCATGGTTCCTCGCCTTATGATGGCAATGTGGTGCGTATCTGGTCTATTCCGTCCCAATTTCGCGCGGCATTGGCAATTGCTGCAAAGAGTTCAGCGCGGCCTTTCGCCAAGTCAATGATTTCAATGATCGTCCCTGCATACTTATCCCCTTTAAGATAGGCAAACCCACCACGCATTCCCGTTCGCCCTGATTGAGCAATGCCATATTGTATGCCCAAACGTTTCATATCTTCTTCAAAATGCATGGTGCCATATCCCAGGTGATGTTGCATGCTCAATGCGCCACCCCGGAGATAGCCTTGATAGAGTGACGGCGCATTGTTATGTTGTTCTATAAGCTCTATCTGCACGGAGCCCGATTGAGCGAGCGCCAGAGAGATGTCTGCCTCACAGGGTTTCCCACAATACTGAAAGTCCTGTATTGCCAAATGGGAAAGAAAAAACCAGGGCCCCACGCCAAGACACTGCACCCAATGCTGCATCGCCGCTTCGATATCGGTCACCACAAACCCAATCTGCAGCAGATCGCCAAAAATTCTCGACATAGAATCCTCCTTACGGAAAACATTTAACACTTGCAATGTATGCGTACTTGATATACAATATACTTATGAAACGTACATGCATTTTCCTCACAGAGCAACAAGTAGAGAAACTTCGCGTACGAGCCAATACCCTTGGAATTTCGATGGCTGAATTGTTGAGGCGCTTACTCGATGAAGCATTACAACGGGAGGAAAAGAAACGTGGCTGATGCTTATGCAACGCATCTCGCTTCAGTAAATTGGCGCCTTTTTCGTCAGCAGGTATTAGTACGCGACAAGGAGCGATGCGTTCTCTGTAATGGTCTGGAACGTCTAGAGATTCATCACCGGACTTATGAACGTTTAGGAAAGGAGGATATCTCAGACTGTTATACGCTTTGCCATCGATGCCATGAAGTCGTAACAGACATGCAACGGAGGGAGCGGTACGCCAACCACTCCCTGCCGAAACTTGCAGACGTGCAACGGAGCACGCCTGATTCTCTCCCAATACAGGGCCAGAGTATATATGAGACAAGAACGGTTGTACAAGATTATCAGCGAAGCACCCCTGATTATGCATTCTGGGGTACTCGCCAATCCTCTGAATCCCTATGCCAAAGCAATGAAGAAAATCAGCTCGAAACGAGACAAGACTGAGGCTGACTTTGAAGAATTGGCACGCTTGGAATGGCATGGGAGCTTGTATCTTGAAAAAGGGAGACCCTGTATCCCTGGTGAAGTACTTGAAGCAACGCTGATCAATGCGGCAAAAAAGAAAAAGAAGGGAATCCAAGCTAAAGCTGGTTTGGTGTGTATGGTAAATACACCATTGATTTATGATGGACCGCAAACGATTGACCAGCTTTGGCAATGCGAAGCATTTCAGTATATGACTGCTGTGATTGTAAACAAAAGTCGCATTATGCGTATGCGCCCTATCTTTCGCCAGTGGAACGCAGAGATTGCCGTGACATTTAATGATGAGTTGTTGAATCCTGGCGACATTGATGAAATCGTCACCATTGGAGGGGATATTGTTGGCCTTATGGATCGCAGGCCAAAGTTTGGGCGTTTTCGAGTTGTTTAGGGTATGGTAGGCTCGGATATGGTTTGGTGGGATAAGGTCTGTTATGGTCGGATATGTTGGGGTTAGGTGTGCTGTACTAATGTGAGGTATGGTAGGGAGAAACATAGGTAGGACATGGGTAGCAGAGAGAGCTTTGTCGTGTTCTAGCAAGCTCTCTCTGCTATTTTTTTTCTTTGGTCTTTGCCTAACCACACTGCCAAAAAGACGCGACATTACTAAGCCTCACATCGCAAGTCAATCGCCACGTCGCCATTGGCTTGTTTGCGGAGCGCCCGTCCATACACCAACGCCCGACTGATATTCCCATCGGCCATCTGATACACATCCTTGAAAAACACCTCACCGGACGCTTCGATATGGCGTGAGAGCGCAATCCGATCCACCGGATAATGAATACGCCCATCGGCCTTTCGATCTTCAATGAGATTCACGATCACGAGGGTGCCGAGTTGCCCCAGACGGTCGAGCAACGCGGGTTGATGCGCCGGCGGTAAATGCTCTATCACATCCATGCACCAGACGATGTTTGCAAACGGCACATGGATCGGCCCGATGATCGGGAACACGGGCGCCGCAAAACCCCGCCGCTGAAGTCGCCACGCGCAAAATTCCAGAGAGCGGCTCGGGATATCGACAAAACCGACCTCATAGCCTTGCTCCAAGAACCAGATGCCATCATGCCCAGCACCGCAGCCGTAATCGAGAATGCTCCAGGGACCACGCCCCAACTCCATCAGCATGGCATAGTATGGCCTCTTCCACCCATGCAGAAAATACGCCGTCGATTGATAGCACAAGACATCCGTTTCCCGATAAAAGGCGTCCACGTCAGGGTAGTGTGTCAACTCGTCATAGGCTTTTGCTTCGCCGTCGTTACACCACTCAGGGCGGAAGCGCTCCCCCATAAACTCGGCAAGTTCACGCCAGAAAGGATGAGAAGGGACAGTCGTCATACCAGGTCAGCCTTTGCGTTGCGCTGCAACGCCGCGTTGTGTTTCATCACTCAGATCTTACGGTTCGCCCATTTTTGATGATGTTGGGTATCTCATTCATACCCAGAGCTTAGCGATTTGGGCGAACCGTAAGCCAATATTGACTAGATGATGCGACGTGTTCATGCTATCCATGTGATTGCGCTGCATTACCCCATCGTGTCATTAAGAGCGCGTGTATTGCGTGCATTACATCGTTTTGATGCTCTCCATCGAGCACAATACATGCATGCCCTTTTGGGAGAGTCAACGTCAAGAAACTCGCGTGTTCTGATTGATAAGTCAAAACAGGAGTATCGCTCTTTTCATTACGTGTTATGGTGATTTTCATCACATATCATCTCCACGTTTAACGGAACGACATATCCTCTTCCATAGACTAAATAGACCATAAATTCATACAAAGAAAACAATCCCATAGAAAACATAATCCATGAATATGTATATAGCGAAAAATTCACACATCGCTCTTCCTATTCGCGAGACTGTCCTGTGTGCAAAAGTTGTGCACGCGGAATCGGCGTCCCCCACCGCTCAACGATCTGTCCTACAATCTGCTGTGGCGCAAGCCGTGCCCACGTCGCACATTCCTCTTTGCTTCCGGCAGGAACGAAGAGTCCGCGCGTATCACAGTGGAGCCATGACACGTATGGACCAGCAAACACACGCCGCAATACAGCACCAAAGCCGCCAGCGCCTTCCTCAATCGTGACGTAGCGAGGGCAGAGTTGTGTGCCTACACTGCGCAATGATGTCCCTGACGATAAGGCCCCAACACAGATAATGCCATACTGTTCCTGATACGCCGTTGCCATCAGTGCTCGTACTGTTAGGGCCGTCTGTAATGTATTGCCCAAGCAGAACAGTGTCCTTGCGTCTCCCTCGCACACTTGCGCCCAGCCATCATGGCGTTCACCAAGCGATGGCTCTGGCATGACAATCGGCTCATAGGGCATTAACAGGGCCAGTGGACTGCGTGGTTTTTCTAACTGTTGTCTCATTGTTTCGACAAGATCTTGCGTGTCCATGGCATAGTGAACACGGAGATTGGGGAAGGACGTGAGTACAGGGATGTCGTATAGGCCATGATGTGTCGGACTATCATACCCCGCAAAGCCTGAGCGGACGCACAGAAATGTCACTGGCAAATCCATATAGCATACATCGTGGACAATCTGGTCATAGGCTCTCTGCATAAACGTGCTCTGAAAGCATACGACTGGCTTCTGCCCGCCCAGCGCCAACCCTGCGGCCATGCTGACGGCATGCTGTTCTCCCATCCCGACATCGACAACGCGATCAGGGAAGCGTTCTATCAGTGGCTCTAACCCTGAAGCGTAGGGCGTGCCAGGCGTGAGGACGATAATATCTGGGTCACTGGCCATCAGTGTTGCGAGTGTCTCGGCGGCCACGGTGGCATAAGTGCGGCCTGGAATCGTTGGTGAGGCACCGGCGCCGGTAACAGGGTCAAATGGCATAGAAAAATGCATGCGATAAGGATGTGACGCGGCACATGGCAAGCCGCGCCCTTTCTCGGTCTTGACGTGCAGAATATTTGGGCACGTTGTATAAGGAGGTTGACAGAGTGCAGAGAGCCGCAAGACTAAATCTTCAACGTCATTCCCATTGCATCGGCCCCAATAGGTTATGCCTAACCCTTCTTGAAAAAAATCGTGAGCACGCCAATAGGAATCGCACTCTGGCCCTCCACAAATCTGACTGAGTGCGCCTACCGTTTTTGGGATGCTGAAACCATTATCGTTCACGATGACAATCACCGGCAGGTCTGTGCCGGCAAGATAGTTTAATGCCTCCCAGGTTTCCCCCTCACCCAGCGCGCCATCACCTACGATGGCAATCACGCGGTGGGGGTCATGCTGCATACGCATCGCTTGGGCGAGACCAATAGCCGTTGAAAGCGCGGTACCGGCATGGGAAGCGTCCATGATATCATGCGGGGAGTCACTTCGGGCGAGAAAACGACTCATGCCACCGAAGGTATTCAGACTTGGGAATTGTGCAGCCCGACTCGCAAGAATGCGATGGACGTAGCCAATATGCCCGGTGTCAATGACGAATTTATCGTCCGGTGATGCGAATACATAGTGCAAGGCAATGAAAAGTTCAACGACGCCAAGATTCGCACCTACATGACCGCCACGCTGAGCAGTTTGTCTGATAATGAACTCACGGATAGATCCGGCGAGCATGGGCAATGCCTCGATCGGCATGGCTTTCAACGCGACTGGAGTCAACATGTCAAGAGTCACAAAATGGCTCCTTTGTTTTGAAGAGTCGAACTTTTCTTGTTGCCATTGTATGCCGATATGATATACTAATGATATGAAACGAATCGCAATTTTTCTTACCGAGCGACAAGTGAAAAAGCTTCGAGAGTATGCCCAGGGCCTTGGTATTCCTATGGCAGAAATGTTGCGTCGTTTATTAGACGATGGACTTAGGCGTATTGAGAGAGAACGGCGCCGTGAGCAGTGATTATGCAACACATCTGGCATCTGCGACGTGGCGCGTCTTCCGTCAATGTGTTCTAGAACGTGATGAAAGGAGGTGCGTACTTTGCAATAGTGATGAAAATCTTGAAGTGCACCATCGTACGTATAAAAGTTTGGGGAAGGAGAATTTAACGGATTGCTACGCCCTCTGTCATTCATGTCACGCGATGGTGACGGATGCACAGCGTCGAAAGCGATATGAGGTACGACAGCTGCCATCTTTGGGTGATGTTGTCCAGACCACACCCGTCGGTGACAGCTATCAATGGACATCCAATGCGCCAAAGGATAGCTCATATGAAACAAATACTCAAGTTTCATCTGTCGGGCGTCTGCCCGCTCTTGATGCACAATGGTCAACTTGCCGACCCCTTAAACTCTTGGGCGA
>ERZ1292644.995-Hain-H14-01um-R2-995-length-15755-cov-15_pt1 | contig 15755 bp, 27 predicted proteins | sample MGYA00564402_ERZ1292644 | MGnify/ENA primary metagenome ERZ1292644 (study PRJEB36523, sample SAMEA6512644) | groundwater metagenome | collected 2019-01-09 | study: AquaDiva: Metagenomics assemblies of 32 groundwater samples
GAGTGCGGATCTAACCCGTGCGTAACCTTGGGAACCCGTTCTCACCCAAAGGCCATGGAAGCAGGGGATAGCGTCCTTGCCGTTGCAAACTATCGTTGGCGGTCGCGTAGCAAACAAATCGCGGAGTGGGGAAGCTAGGTCGTTCCCGCCAGTCCCATAAACTGGAGATCGGTCGTTCAAATCGACCCTCCGCAACCAAATCCACGTGGGCTTAGGCGTTGTTCGGAATGCCTGGTCGGGTGAAATACCCGACCTGTACCACCTTTGGCCCTTCGGGGCTTTTCTTTTTCCCGGGAGGCGCCATGCGTCTAGCCCTGCTGTTGCTTGTGTGCCTCGCGCTTCCGGCCTTCGCGCAGCGCCCCGACCTCCTCGAGGTCATGGAGATCAACGGTGAGATCACCGAAGCCGTGGCCGCAGATGTCGCCCAGCGGGTCGATGTGATCAACGATACCCCCACGGTCAAGGCGGTACTCTTGATCGTCAAGAGTCCTGGTGGTGGTGTCTCTGCAACTGCGGAGACCTATGCTGCTCTGGGGCGGCTGAAACCTCCTGTAGTGGCTTGGTGTAGTTACGTATGCGCTTCTGGTGGCGTCTATATCCTGATGGCTTCTTCGGTTAAGTTCATCGCCGTGAGCGAGCAGGCGATCAGTGGGAGCGTGGGGGTCATTGCCCAGATTACACGATTCAATCGCCTGTTGGACTGGCTGCGCGTGGATAACGACACCTATAAGAGCGGCAGCCTGAAGGCTGCCGGTAGCCCGGTTCACGAACCGACGGCGGAGGAGCGCAAATACCTGCAGGGGATTGTAGACGAGTTCGCCGAGCGCTTCTATGCGGTGGTGAAACAGGCGCGACCCAAACTCTCCGACTGGTCTGCGATCAAGTCCGCCCGGATTTTCATCGGCAATCAAGCGGTGACGGTGGGGCTGGCGGACGCCGTGACTGGGAAAGATGGGGCGATCAAGAAAGCCAAGGAATTGAGTGGTTCGAAAAACATCTACACCCGCGAAGAATTGAAAAAGATGAGCCGCGCGGCCGACGAGAGGCCGGCCTATAACTTCTCGCCGCCTGTGTTCGGCGATGTACCGTGGTTGATCGAGGCATTGAAGGAAATCCGCCGCGGGGAAACCACGCGGTTCGCGTACCGGATGCCCTACGAGTTCTGATGTGGCGTTGCCGTTGACGCCGTATCATTTGGTGGCTGCCTTCGAGTTTCCAACAAGGACCCGGTGTGCCTGGGCACCTACCAATACGGCCCCGGCGATCGGCACGAGATCACGCTGTCATGCGTGAACGTCGGGCATACCGATACGCTGTTGCGCGCAATGGCGCACGAAATGTGCCATTTGCGTCAACTGCTGCGCAAAACCGAGGGTCGCGGGCAGCACAACGCCGAGTTTCGGCGGTTGGGTGCGCGGGTATGCCGCTATCACGGTTGGGATGGGAGACTTTTTTGACTATCAACGGAGACTCTATGCTTTCCAAAGCGGAGATCGAAGCGGCAGTAAAGCAGCATGGCAGTGAACAAAAGGCGGCAAAGGCGTTGAAGATTGACCGCAGTACATTCAGGCGGTGGCGCCAGAACGGGGTGCCCGCGAAGCTCGTAGCGCTCTCCCCAAAAACCAACGGGGCGACTTTTACTTTGGCCGATTTTCGTGCGGCGCATGACAAGGGCTTTATTGTGCCGCGGAAAATTCGGGAAGGGTTGAAAGCCCTTGGCTCCAACGGCTGGAGATATGAGTCGTTGTTCGCGCACCTTGCTGGTGTGAGTTTGGCCGATTTAGGCAATTTCCGCGATGCATTCGCGGACCATATTGTGGAAATCAAGCGGGATGGCCGGCGCGCCTGGGCTGGCACCCCAAAACTGGCGAAAGAAATGCGAGAAATGGTCCGATGACAACAACCAAAACCCTGCGGGATTTCAAGGCCGAGCACAACCCAGAACCCGAGGTAGTTCACCTTCGTCAACGGGTGCTCGAGCTGGAGCAGCAGCGCGACATGGAACGCGCGGCCACGGGCGAGGCGCGCGAGATCGTCGTTGCTCTGTCGGACGCGATCAAGCGAGCGACACCTCAGAAGATGGTCTATCGGCCGGCCGAGCGCTCAGGATCTCCCTGCACACACGTTCTGCACCTCACCGACCTGCACTACGGTGAAGTCACCGAGCGCGACGAGGTAGACGGGTTCGGGGAATTCAACCCCGCGATTGCCGAGGCGAGGCTGCAAGCACTAGGGCAGTCGATCATCCGCAACACCGAGGCGGCAAGAGCCGGCCATCATGTGCCAAATTTGCACATCTTGGGGACCGCCGACTACATCAGCGGCGACATCCACCAGGAGCTGCAGGTCACGAACGCTTTTCCTGCTCCGGTGCAGGCGGTGAAATGTGGTTATGCCCTGGGGGCCCTGGTGGCGATGTTCGCCCCCCACTTCGATCGCGTGACTGCCGACTTGGTGACGCTCGACAACCACGGACGCTTGACGCGCAAGCCCCAGGCGGCTCAAGGCGGGCAGAACAATTGGAGCTACGTGGTTGCGCAATGCGTCGCTCAACATGTGCGCGACCTGAAAAACGTAACGGTCAACGTCCACGCGAAGCCGTCGGCTCTTGTGGCGGTAGGGCCCGAGCGTTATCTAATCTTTCATGGGCATCAGATTCGCGGCTGGGCCGGCAAGCCTTACTATGGATTTGATCGGCGCGTGGCGATGGAAGCCGTGAAACGCATGGGTGTGCCGGAAACGGCATTCACGAAGTTGGTCATGGGGCACTTCCACCACGGCATTGACGCCGATACATGGATGCTCGGCGGCTCGCTCTCGGGAACAACCGCCTTCGATCACTCCTGCGGTCGGCACTCCAAGCCTCACCAAACGAGCTGGTACGTCCACCCGAAGCACGGGGAATTCTCGTTCACGCGCTGGTTTTTGTGAGCGAACGCCTCACCCTGTTTTTCGCCCTGATATCCACCTCGCTCTATCTGGGTTGGGCGGGCGCGACGTACTTTACGAGCGAAAGGCATATGACCGGGGCCCTGCTGTTCTACGCTGGGGCGAACGTCTTCCTCGTGTGGCCGATTCTCAAAAAGTTTCTGTGATCGCGGAGGCAAATTGAGCGAAGGGTATTTGTACCTGGCAAGCCCGTATTCACACCCGGATCCGCTGGTGCGTCAGGAGCGGTTCATTAAAGCCTGTCATGCGGCCGGAAGGCTGATGAAACAAGGGCATTCCGCGTTTGCGCCAATAAGTCACAGTCATCCAGTAGCAGAGGTGATGGGCGAGCGCGCCACCGACCATGCTTTTTGGATGGCTGTTGACCTGCCGATCCTCGCTCGTGCATCGAAGCTGGTTATCCTTACCCTGCCCGGCTGGGAGGATAGCAAGGGCATTGCCGAGGAAACGAACTTCGCCAAGGCGAACGGCATCCCGATCGAGTATTTGAGCGAGGACGGCACAGTGCGTCGCGTGGGGATCGTCGCGCCCATCACAGGTAGGTTGCCGAGTGACGCACGCGCGCGCAAGTCTCTACCCGTGGCGACGGGGGTTATCGACTACTTCCCCGATGCGCTTCTCGCTGTCGCTGAATTGAGTCGCCAGGGCAACGATCAGCACAACCCAGGTCAACCGTTGCATTGGGATCGCACAAAATCCACCGACGAGGCCGATGCGCTGATGCGGCATTTCATCGATCGCGGCACGTGGGATGCGGATGGCCTTCGCCATTCAGCAAAGGTCGCGTGGCGGGCATTGGCGCTGCTGCAGAAAGAAATTGAGGCGGGTTGATGCCTTACATCCCCCAGCATGATCGCGAGGAGTTCGAGTTCGGTCTGCTCGTTCTCAAGGGCAAAGTCCAAGAGCGCGGACTGTCGAACGGAGAGTTGAATTTTTTGCTGACCAAACTTTGCCTCATGTACTTGGATCGACACGGCGAGAGCTACAACACAATCAGCGACGTGGTGAAGGCGCTGGAGTGCTGCAAACTGGAATTCTATCGGCGTGTGGCCGCAGTCTACGAAAGCGACAAGATCGCCCTCAATGGAGACGTGTATCCATGATCCGTATCTCGGCGTACTTCATGGGCCGGGACCAAACCCACGCCGACGAGTTGGACGATGGCATCTGGGCGAACGCCGTCGAGACAGTGCGGCGGGCGAATTTACTGCTCAGTAAATTCCACAACGATGGCGGCAAGGCCCGCGGCGTGCGCTCCGGCTGGCGCCCGGCTGAGATCAACGCCGCAGTCAAAGGCTCTCGCGGCTCGCACCACATGAGCGGGCGCGCCGTGGACATCGAGGACGACGACCGTGCCCTAGCGCGCTGGTGCGCGGCGAATAAAGAGGTCCTCGAGGACGCCGGCATCTGGATGGAGCGCCCCGAGGCTACCACGACCTGGATACATTGGCAGACCGTACCTCCGGGTTCGGGCGCTCGGTATTACTGGCCGAGCGTCGCCGCCTACCGATTGTGGGTGGCGAGCGGCCAACAACCGATCATTATTTGAGGAGCGTGGCATGATTGAGGTCCCCGCGATCATTGCCGAGGGGTTTGTGGCAATGCGCCGGGGGTATGCGCTGCGCTCACCGCAGTACCCACTGGGGTTCTGTTTCTGCCCCTACAAGTCGGGCCCAGCTCGTGAGAATTTCCTGGTAGGTTGCGCGCGGGCGCTGGGATTCTAATGGCGCGTGTCTTTGTTCACCCGCGTTGCTGGCAGGGGCCCGCGTTGTGCGCGTTGCAGGCTCACCTTGAGTCGCTGGGTTACGACTCGGAGAAAGCGTGCCTCGGGCCCATCTCGAAAGGCCGGCGCGAGCTGGTGAAGCTCCTTGGGACGAAACCCGACGGAACGCTGCTGCTGCAGCGATTCGACGGGCACACATTTGACTACAAAGAACCGGAACCGGAGGTGGCGTAAATGACCCTAGCTGAAATGGAACGCAAGCTCGACTCGCTCGAGCGGCGCGTCGCGTACCTGGAGGCTCAACCCCAAACAGCGATAGAGCCGCGGCACTTTGACCCTCCGCGGCTGTCGAGCGAGGTCTACGACCCGGCGTTCTGGGAGCGCATGGAGGTTGTCGCATGAAAGTCGAATTCCTCACCCCGCTGAAGACCGAGTACGCCAGCGAGAGCGAGGACCGACTGCTGCAGGATTTTGTGATCCTGCACGGGCAACGCAAGATCGTTGTCCCGCAAGGGTTTGTCACCGATTACGACAGCGTGCCCAGACTACCGTTCATGTACTGGATCCTCGGCGGCAAGAGACACAAAGCCGCGGTAGTTCACGACTACCTCTACAGCGCGCAATGTTCGGCCATGTTGGCATTAAGGGGTAGAGCCTGGGCCGACCAGGTCTATCGGGACATCCTGCGAGCCGAGGGCGTTGGCGCCGTGGTCGCCGGCATTATGTACGTCGGTGTTCGGCTCGGCGGATCGTTTGCCTACAAAGCCCCGGAGCCGAGATGAGTGATCCCATTAGAGCCGTAGGCGACACGACCGCAGTGTGCTCCGCGCTTGTGTTGACCAACGGTTGGCTGCAGGTTGTAGTGGGGGTTGCGACCGTACTACTGCTGTTGCTCCGCGCCTACGAGAGTCGCACCGTGACTGGCGCTATTCGGCGCGTGCGCTGCGCCCGCGCGGCGCCAGAGTGCAAGTTGATTTGCCCGAGCAAGTGCCCGCGAGAAGAATGAGAGGCGAACACCGCTACCGTAGCGCCCCGGCGAGCAACCGCAACATCAGCGCGAGAGCGACGGCGACCGGCCCGGGGATGGACCGCTCGCCCAGCTCCCAGCGGCGGACAGTACGGCTGCCGCCGGGGAGTTGTAAGCGTTTCGCGAGTTGGGCCTGAGAGAGTCCCAGGCGTGCGCGGGCGGCGCGGAGGGCTTCTGGCGTCACAGCGGCCGCCCAATCAACATGGTTGCGTCGCGCTCGGGGCGCAAGACGCAACGCGCGATTTGATCGCTCCAGCCTGGATTCCAACGGGGCAAGCAATTTTCGCTTGTGTGCCTCGTATCGCGCTTGGAATCCTAAAACAGTTTCCTCGGTCATATCGTTACTCCCGCCTTGGCGAGCGCAGCGCCGGCGTTGGCGACCACGATATTTGTATGATTGTCTCCGCCGCTGATTTTGTTCAGCTCGCTAAGACAATCCTGCAGCGCCGCGACGAGATCAGCATTGACCGCGCACGGTTCGCGCAGTGTTGCCATTGCTGCGCCGAATTCTGGCGAGTCGCCCTTCCGAAATTTCGCTTGCATGGTTCCTCCGCTCATAATGTCACCCGATCACCAGGAGGGCGGTATTGACCCCGGTTCCCTGCTCTTTGAACGTCCCCGCCGGCAGATCCTCCCAAGATGAGGCGAGCGGGCGCAGTTTCTCTTGCTGGCGCGGTCCGTTGGCGCAAATCGCTACCAAGCGCCCGCCCGGCTTGAGCATGGTCAGGGCGTGTTCGATGTGCTCGATGTCGGCGCCATTGGCAAAGGGCGGATTCATCAGAATTCGGTCAAACGGCTTGCCGTTGTCCCATTGCAGGAAATCGGCGCAATGGACCGTAGGATTGACGGATTCCAGCCGGCGGGCCAGATCTGGGTTGATCTCGACTGCTACCACGGTCGCGCCCGCTTCCTTGTAAATCTCAGCGAGTAGCACCCCGGTTCCGGCGCTCGGTTCCAATACTTCGTGGTGAGTTTCAATCTCGGCCAATTCGACCATGCGCGCGGCCAGCTCGGGCGGCGTGGGGAAAAGTTGCGGCGCGGTGACGACTTGGACACCGGCTTTAAGCGTTTCTTTCATCGCTTTGAACTGGGCTCCCTGATCGTCTGCCTGTTCGGGGCGCGCGGCCTGCGGTTTCCCCTTGATGATGACGGTATTGTGCTGCCGGATCTTGCGATGGGTGGCGATCTGGTTTTCGAGCATTGCCTTCCCTTTTTCGACCCGCTGCGCTACTTCCTGTTCCGCGCGCGTTTGGGGGATTTCGCCGGTAGGTTTCGGGTGCCGTTTTGCGTCAGTGAGAAACGCAGTAACTAGCTTTCGCTCTTGGCCGATGCGAACGTATGCGGTGCGCACTCGGTGCGTGCCGTCGGCGGAAATGCGCGTACCCTTATAGTCCTTATTGATGGCCGCGAATTCGGCTTGCGTCATCGGGTGCGCTTCGGTAGTTACCGTTTCCTCCCGTCGGTATGGGTTCCGATATTCAACGGTCCCCGGGTAGTTCAGTAATGGAAGCACTGCCTTAGTCGGCGCTTTCGGTGGGACAATAAAGCCGGTCTCGCCCAGCATGGTGCGCTCGTATTCGAGCCTGTGTTCAAAGTGGGAAATCCAGCGGTCGCAATGGGCGATTGTGCGCGGGTAGGAACGGTGCGCCGCTTCTTGACACTGCTCGACCGTCCCGGCAGGGCAAGCCTTGTAGCGGGATTCGTCGTCCTGCAGCACGTCGTAAGCCCTCCATCCGCCGTTCGTGTTCGGCGTTCCGTCCGTGTTGGCCCTGGAGACTGTCAGGCGCCCGTAATTGGCAATGGTGCGCGCCTGTTCGAGCGTCAAGCCGTCCTTGGACCAGAGCGCAAGCCATTTCTCGGCGTCGGCCTTGTAGCGCTCCTGCTTTCGCTTGTCGGCTTCGATGGTCTTGATTCTGCGGTGCCGAACGTCGGGGCGCTCCAAATACTTCGCGTGGGCTATGGCACCAGCGGCGCGAGACTTCCAATATTTGGCGGTCTCCCACATCTTGACGGCCTTGCGCATGCCGTTCTCGATGCGTTCGGCGTCTTTCCGTGCATGGCGTTCTGAGTGATGACCTATCAAAATAGGCTGCCCAAACGGGATATTGTCCGCGATTGCAGCCACGGCGTTATGCGCTTGGTCTGCATCGCGCACCCGGTTCTCTTGGTAGCCTTCGAACCGATCCGCCCGTTCTTCGGCGCGCTCAACGAGGGTGGTATCCTCATCGTCAATATTGCCCGCCAGTTCGTAAGCAAGATCCTCGGCCGCGGGATTCCAAACGGCGTAGAAAACCTCCTGTTTCGGTGCCCAGCGAAAGCCAGCAGCCTTCACGCGGGCGTATAATTCGGCATCGAGTCGTGAGCTGGCCGACAGTCTGATTTTGTCGTCAGCCGGGTCGAATGTTGCAGTGATCAGCATTTTAATTCCCTCCCTTCTGCCGCGATCCGCGCGGCGCGGGTTAATCCATCCTCTATTGCGCCCTGTCACGGCGCAAGGGGAGGAGGGACTAGTCCGTAAACCATTTCCCGCGGCGCTGCGAATATCCGCCCTGGTTTTTCAGGTAGGAATCGAATTCGCTATCGTCCGCGGAAATAACGCGGAATCCGCCGTCTACGCGGTCGTTCGTCAACATCGCGCGGACCTCAGGTAACGTCATTCCGCCCTGTTCTCCGTCCTCGGATTCCAGCCATTCGCGCGCATCTGCAATTGCCTGCTCCTCGGTGTGGCCGGCGCCGAAAACACAGTAGCCAGACTGAATGAACGCAAACTCAATTGATTTGCTGCGGTTCGGATGATTCGTCATTTTGTTCTCCCGCCGGTATCCGCCGGCTTCGGTTGCCCCTGTCCCGAGGCGCGGGTAACGCTCTCTCGCCTGGCATGCAGGCGGCAGGGCGCTATCCCTCTGGCCAGTTGGCCGGATCTAAATCCGGCCTGACCAAATAAACGCCCCTCAACAGGGCCTTTGCCGCCCGCCCAAAGCGGCCGTGGCGGCGATCAAACAACCAATTTGCTATCATGTTCATTTTCCCTCCGTTGAGGTTAGCCTACAACCGGAGTATAAGGGCCATTGGCCCGTAGGTCAACAACTATGTAAGGTGCTTGCATCATGACCAAATCCAAACGCGTCAAGGCTGGGACGAGCAAGGCGGCGGCGGAAGCGCGTAAGTCGTTGTTTCGCTCGGCATGGTTGGCGAATGGAGGTAACGCGACCGAGGCGGCGAAGTCTGCTGGATATAGCCCGAAAACGGCAAGGCAACAAGGGGCGCGATTGTTGTCAGACGTGTCTTTTGCGACAGATTTGCGCAATGAGGCTGAAAGGAAAGGAAAAATTGCCGGGCTGGAGCTTAACCGTACGCTGCGCGAGGTGGCGCGCGTTGCCTACTCTGATCCCCGCCGGCTGTATGACGCAGACGGAAACCTGATTCCGGTGCACAAACTCGATGATGACGCAGCCGCGACTGTTGCGAGCGTCGAGGTCGAGGAAAGCAGGGGCGAGGATGGGCAACTTGCGAGCCTGACCCGCAAGGTTAAGCACTGGGACAAGAACGCCGCGCTCGAAAAAGCGATGAAATACCACGGGTTATACAAAGAGGACAACAAGCAGCGTGGTGAGTCGATCGCCCTGAAAGTGGTATTCGGCGACGAATGATTGCCTGCAGGGCTTGTGGTGTGCGTCATGACCCGCTGTGGCGCTGCGAGGATTCTAGGATTGCCAAGCCAGCGGAATCGATGGTAGTTCACGCGAAACAAAATGGTAGTTCACACCACGGCAAGTATGCTGATGGCGAGGCCCGCAAAGTATACCGGCGCGATTGGGCGCGCAGACGCAGGGCAAAAGCGGCATGACCGATCCGGTCCGTTTCCCCCCGAAACTGGCGCCGCTGTTCCGGCCGGCGCGGCACAAATCCTTGTGGGGCGGTCGGGACGCTGGCCGATCCTGGGGGGCGTCCAGAGCGCTCCTGGTTCAGGGGGCAGCGAAACCGCTGCGCATCCTGTGCTCTCGGGAGGTCCAGAACACGATCGCCGACTCGGTGCACCGGTTGCTCTGCGATCAAATCGAACTGTTGTGGTTGTCCTCGTTCTACACGCCATACGACGCCTCGATCAGTGGTAGGAACGGAACCGAGTTCATTTACACTGGGTTGAGGAACCTGGACGCGAACAAGATCAAGTCCTACGAGGGGGTGGATATCTCCTGGACCGAGGAGGCGGAAAACCTCACCAAGCGGTCGTACAACATCCTGGAGCCGACGATTCGGAAACCAGGCTCTGAGATTTGGTCCACCTGGAACGCTCAGATGGATTCGGATTTCATCTATCGGCATTACGTCGTCGACCCGCCGGATGACGCCGCAGTGATTCACATGACGTGGCGTGACAATCCGTGGGCCTCGTCGGTCCTGCAATCTGGCCGGGAGCGGATGCGCCTGACCGATTTCGAGGAATACGAAAATATTTGGGAGGGCAAGGCGCGGTCAGTAGTGGCTGGGGCGATCTACGCCAAGGAAATGCGGGCGCTGATCGAGGGTCGGCGCGCTAGGCCGATGCCATACGATCCCACGTTGCCGGTGCATACGATATGGGATCTAGGGTGGAACGACGCCATGGTGATCCTGTTCGTTCAGCGCATTGTCTCGGCGGTCATGGTGATCGGGTATCTGGAGGCGTCAGGCAAGACCTATGCCGATTGTGTCGCCGAATTCAACACATTACCGTATGTGTGGGGGACAGATTACCTTCCCCATGATGGCGCCCAGACGCGACCGGATACGGGGAAAAGCCCGAAAGAATTGCTGCAGAAGTTGGGGCGCAAAAAGGTCGTGATTATCCCGCAACTGGATGTAGAGCACGGCATCAAGGCGGTGCGCATGATGTTGCCGCGGCTCTACATCGACAACTCTACGTTCGAGAATACGACGTGGGAATTTGACGGTGGGGCGAGGTTGCTTGAGTGCCTGAAGCGTTACAAGCGGGCGATCCCGAAGGCGACAGGGGAGCCCGGCGGTCCTGTGCATGACGAATATAGCCATGGTGCCGATGCCGTGCGAGGCCTAGCAACCATCGTTGACCAGATCCGCAACGACGACAGGAAAACGGCGCAATCGGTAGCCCCCTACTTCCCCCATGATTCCGCAGTCGGCCTTTAAGGAAAACACATGATCAAAATTCAGATTACCGGCAATTCCGCGGCGCTTGATGCTGATGGGCTGGCGAACGATGTAGCCTATGCGAGCGGTGGTTATGCGCTGACTGCCACTACCAGCGGGGACTCGCTCGCTCACAAGATCACCGTGCTGGGCAACGCGGCCACCAACCATTCGGCCAAGACCATCACCGTCACGGGGACGGACGCCGACGGAAACGTGCAGACCGAAACCATGGCGGGGCCGAACGGGATCGTCACCGTCACCACGGCCAAGTTTTACCTCACCGTCACCAGTGTCACGATTGACGCCACTACCAACGCAGATACATTCGATATCGGCTGGACTGCCGCCTCGGTCTCGCCGTGGTATCACGTGAATAAACAGCCATGGGGCCCGAACGGTGTGGGATTCGGCTGTGTTGTGGATTCGGGGACTCCGACCTACACCGTGGAGCAGCAATACGGGGATGGGACGAAGTTCAATCACGCGACCGTCGCATCCGAGACAACGAGCCAAGAGGGGTCCTATACGACCCCGGTGCGGGCGATTCGGTTGTCTTGGGCCGCCGCGGGTGGCGTCACGTTGCTGGGCTGGTACTAAGGAGATCAAACCATGATGGACCAAGGCGGGATGGACAAGGGCGGGATGGCGAGCGGCCACCAGGACAAGATGGCGCGCATGATGGAAATGATGCAGCAAATGCGCGCCATGATGGACGAAATGATGGTGATGATGGGCGAGGAAGGCAAGGCCGAAGGGTTTGCCTCTGTGGATCAGGGATAAATGGCTAGCCGCAAGCCCCGGCCGGTAGTTGAGGAGCCGGCGGCGGAACTCGTCCCTGATCTGTCCGAAGCCGAGCGCAAGGCGAAAGAGGCGAAGTTGGCCGAACGGCTGGACTCCCTTGGCCGGACACTTTCCGAGGAGCGCAGCGACGCCATAAAATGGCGTTCTACCTGCGGGATCGAGCAAGACTGGGGCGAGGACGAAGATCATTACGACGGCATCGACGACGCGAACCAGGACGAACACTCCGGCGCTTGGAAGACCCGGCCCCCTGGGCAGGTAGCGACGAAGAAGAAAGGGCGCCTGCAGTCCAAGGTGTTCGTGAACATCACCCGGCCGGCGGTGAATATCGCTGCTTCGCGGGTGTGCAACATCCTGATGCCGCGATTCAATCTTGCTCCGACTCCAGTCCCTGACTTGATCGGCATGGCCAAGGGCGAATTGCCGGCGCCGATGTTGGATCAAATTGGCGCTCAATTCCAAGGTCAACCAAAGCAGGCGGCCGACGCTGCGGAGCTGGCGGTACGTCAGGCCATGAAGATCATGGAACAGGCGACCGCGAAGGCCGCCAAGGCGCAGAAGCGCATCGAAGATTGGCACATCGAGGGCCGGTACTACGCAGAAAACCGGCTGATGATCAAGGATGCGGCCAAGATCGGGACCGGGATCCTCAAAGGGCCGATCCCGGAGAAGGTTCGTAGGACCGCGGTGAAAGATGGAGCCGTAGTTGCCGAGGAGACAATCAAGCCGGTGACGCGCCGAGTCGATGCCTGGAATTGTTACCCAGACGGAGCTTGTGGGGAGAACATCCAAGATGGTGGCTACCACTGGGAAAAGGACGCGATCACAGCGAAGAAGCTCGCTCAACTGAAGGGCAGCGATTATCTGGACGGGCGCATTGACCTCGTGCTCTCCGAAGGCCCCATGCGCGCTATTGCGCCCAGTAAGAAGAAGGAATTCGTCGCCCCGGGCAAGGGCCCCTATGAGATTTGGTATCGCTATGGGGACCTAACCAAAGAGAACATGGAAGCCGCCGGTTGCCAGTGCGCCGAGGGAGCGAAACCGATTCCGGCTCTGGTAACGATGGTCAACGAGCACGTCATCAAGGTGAGCCTGAATCCCCTGGACTCAGGAGAATTCCCCTACGATTACTTTGCCTGGCCGCAGAAACGTAAGGGCATGCCGTGGGGGACGGGGATTGCTCGAGCTGGGAGGACGCCGCAGCGCATCGTTGTTGCTGCCGTTCGGGCGATGATGGACAACGCCGGGAGGTCGGCCGGACCCCAGGTCATTAAGGGCACGCAGATTCAGCCTAACGACGGCGTGAACGAGATTGTCCCGTGGAAGCTCTGGGACTACGCCGAAGATGGCGACATCGACGACGTAAGAAAGGCATTCGCTTTTGTCGAAGTCCCGATGCGCCAGCAGGAGATGGCCAACATCGTCCAGATGGCAGTCAAGTGGATGGAGGAATCCACCAACATGCCGATGCTGCTGCAGGGTCAACAAGGTTCAGCCCCTGATCTGGTTGGGGTGGTTCAGATCCTGAACGCGAACGCGAGCGAGTTCCTGCGGGATCTGGGATCGTCTTACGACGATGATGTTTCCGAGCCCCATGGGAAGCGCTATTATAGCTGGCTGAAACAGTACGGCCCGGACGACGAAAAGGGCGAATTCGTTCTGGATACCCGAGGGGCCTCGGTCAACGTCGAGCGGCTGCTCCAAGATCAGGAGCTTCTGAAGGCGCTGCAAATGTCCCTGAACCCGGTCTTCAAGAAAGATCCGGCGAAGTTCATGGATGAGTACCTGACTTCTCGGCACTTCGATCCGAAGAAGTTTGAGTACGACGACGAGGAATGGCAGCAGATCGTCGCCAACATGGGTAAAGGGCCGCAGGATCAGCGCTTGGCCGTGGCCCAGTTCCGAGGACAGGTTGATCTGAGACTCAAGCAGATGGAGCAGGCGTTTGAGTCCGCAGAGAACGCCAAGGATCGCCAAGTAGATATTGCGCTGGCGATGATCGACGAGCAGATAGCCACGGCAGAACTTGGGAGCGTCGAGCGTCAGGTCTTGGAAAAACTGAAGGAAGATTTGGCAAAGACGGTAATTACGGGTAATCTTCAACGTGAACTGTCCAGGGCCGATATCGCCCATGACCGCGATGTAAAATTGGCCGGGCACATTGCCGACAGACACAAGGCGAAGCAGGTTATGACCCCGCCGAGCGAGCCTCCGGGTCGTGCAAAACCGGGTCGAGCGTATCAACAGTGAGGGCGACATGATTGGCGGATGGTTGCCTTGCGGTCCATACGAAAGAACGAAGGATGATCCGCTTGGCTGGATCGCACCGGACGGCAGTGTGCATCACTGCTTGCCGTATGCGGTCTGTCCGCAATGCAACAACGCGGCCCTTAAATCGAAAGTTCCAACAATGAGGAACCGATGAACCAAGACGATGCCAACGAATTTCGCGCGCGATGTGATGCACACGCACGCGATCATTTGGTGTTGCGTGCAGAAGTAAATGAATTGAAGGCGCGAGTCGCGCGCGAAACACTACCAACGAGACCGGAGGTTCAAACATGGTGGCTTCCTCCTCTTGGGCCGGATATGAGAGATGAATGGTTTGCCATCGCTCGTTGCTGCGTACACGGAAAGGAGCATGGCGCTGTCCTCTTCTACCCTGTGGGTATGGTCCCGCATGGATTTGACGCGATGGATGAGGTAAAGCGCGATTTAATTGACCGACTTATAACCGAAGGTGTTCTCAGTTGCGAAAGATCGCGTTTCAATCCCTTTGGGGAGCCGATGATTCTATGAACCAAGACGAATTCCGCGCCTCGATCAAGGCCGAGCGCGACGGTAATCCGATAGGCAGCGTAAGTGTATTCACCAAGGCAGAGCCTAGCAAGATGGTCGCGGCAGACTTTTGTACCCTATCTATCGGAAACGGCAGTTTGATCGTCGATGATGGGGCTGTGCTTGCCGTGGATTTAGAGACTGTAACGGAAATCAAAATCAGGCTAACGAAACCAACCACGCCCGGCGAACAGGTGACGGCATGAAACAAGCCCGCTGCGTAATCTATAGGTCCGACAACGGGCGCGACCACTGGGAGCCCATCGGTCCCGAGTCTGTGCCCGAGTTCGTGAAGCAGCCAGAAGTCATGGGTCGCCTATTGGCCGGCGAGCAGTGCATGGACACGCGCGAAGGTCGCTCTGGTTCTGCCTGGTATCGCGCCGTCCGTGTCGTGAGTCAACAGGAGCGCGACATGGTCGAGGGTGCGCTTTCGACGCTGCAATGATGGAAACGGTCAACGTTAGCACCGACCAGTTTTGGTCCAAGATGTGCGAAGTTAGGGCCATTCGCACTGGATATCGGTCCTTGGTGGTAGGCAACAAACAATACGTGACTGGTATTCCGCCAGAAGCGATGCCGCATTTCATAGCTGGCAAACTCCACGAGATTGCTGAGAATCTTGAAATTGCTTTGGGGCCAAAGGAAAAAGCGCCAAACGCTATGCGGCGCATAGCGGCGTGGTGGATGACTAAACGACTGTTGCGGCGTGCTAAGCGCAAGTAAAATGCTCAAGCGGATCGTCTTTCGAGTCTTGTTTGAACTGCAATGGCATTGGGCAGAATGCTTTCCAAACACGATGTTGCCGGTTGGCAATTCGGTGAGGCGAGCGATGCGAAACTTGTATGACTGGTCCAGACACGGAAACCATTAACGATGGCGCTGCCGCTACTAACCCATGATGACCGTCACAGCCCGGCCGTGGTGAAACTGCGCAAGTTCCTGGAGGCTGAGTTGACCGCCCTGCGCCGGCGCAACGATAAGCATCGGCCTGATATTGAGACCGCTGGCATTCGTGGCGAGATTGCCCGCATCAAAGCAATCCTCGCACTGTGCGAGGAACCACGCAAGGTGAAGACACCAGAGGATTGATACCCATACGCATGGCACCATGAAACTCGTATTTACGAGGGTGGGCTTTGAACGCCACGGGTGCCAGCCGTATGCGTAATCTACCTAAAAGGTAGGAACCCGCAGTACCGACGGACGGCGCCAGCCCTCCGTTGTTCGAGAGCCGCCTAGAGCGGCTTTTTTATTGCCATGAGGAAC
>ERZ1292644.996-Hain-H14-01um-R2-996-length-15746-cov-49_pt1 | contig 15746 bp, 31 predicted proteins | sample MGYA00564402_ERZ1292644 | MGnify/ENA primary metagenome ERZ1292644 (study PRJEB36523, sample SAMEA6512644) | groundwater metagenome | collected 2019-01-09 | study: AquaDiva: Metagenomics assemblies of 32 groundwater samples
GCTGGCCTCTGCAACGACATGAGTGGGCACGGGGGCATGCTTGAACGCCCGTGTCGGGGTCGGGTTGTTTCGGCGGTGCCATAGTGGACGCCGTTCTAGACGATCTCCGTCGTGCCAGCCGCCGCCGCGCTCAGGCCAAGGGCCAGCGCCCCGCATGAACATCACCTCCGCCGAGCTCGCCGACCTCCACCACCGCCAAGCACATTCTGAGCAGCCTCGCTGGCGACCCGGTGTCTCCCTCGTGCTCTGCCTTCGAGGAAATCTCGAGAACCCGCTCAATGCGACCTGGGGCTGGCGGCGTCGGCGCTCCTGGGCGACTCGATGGAAGGAGCGCGTCTTCTCGGCCCTCCTCGAGGCGGGCTACCGGCGTGGCCACCTTGAGCCCGCGACGCCCAAGCTTGTCGTCCTCGAGGCGCGCCTGTGGAACCCCATGGATTCGGTCGATAACCTCCGGGCCAGCCTGAAGCCCTGCGTGGACGCTCTCGTGGAAGCTGGCCTCCTGTCCGGCGATGCCGACCGCTGCGGGCACCGCTTCGACTACCGCCAGCGGATCGCCCGGCGCGACCGGGGCCTGACCCTCACGATTCAGGATTCGCCTTGACACCAGGGAAGGGACCGGGATATTAAAACTGCCATGCGAGGCATAATTCCGTGAGTCGCGTCCTTGAGTGGACCCCAGCGATGCGGGCCGAGTGGGAGCGGTGGGTGGCCGTGCGCCCGGCTCCGGTCCAAGCCCTCTGCCGCCGGTTCCCGCCGAATCGCCAATACTGGCTCGATCCGCCCGGCCAAATCGTCTCGGTGCTGGCCTACAACGAGTCGGGCACGCTCACGGTGCTCGTGGAGCCCGAAGACAATCCCCACGCGCTCATGCTCCTCGCCCGGCGCGTCTTCGGCATCCCGCCCGAGGACGTCCACGAACTCGACGACGCGCCGCAGGAGACCCGCGCGTGATCCCCTGGAACCCTGCGGCCACGGCCCAGGACCACCTCGCAGCGGCGCGCGATTCTCTGCCCTGTGACCTCTGCGGCGGGCCGGGGTGGATGTTCGGCGGGGGCTACGGGGTGATCGGGTTGATCCGTTGCGCGGAGTGCAATGACGACGACCACAAGTCGGCGCCCGTCAGCCTTGACACCAAACGCCACCTCACGCGCCCGCCGGAGCCGTGGACGCCGACTGATCGACTTTGGGCCTACGCTTGCGAACAATGCGGTCTGGAGGCCCTCGTCGCCCGCTGGCGGGCGGGCTGGTGGTGGACTTGCCATTGTCTGGCCGCCGCCGAGACGGCCGCGGGCGTGGTCACCCTGAAGTTCCCCCAGCCGGTGAGGGCGGGGTGAGTTCCCAGTCAGAAGAACTCACGAATGCCCCCGTGCCGATTCGTGAATTCCGTCGGTGTCGCTGCCACGGCTGGCGACTCGACGAGTGCCCAAATGCGCAGATCGCGTTGTGGGCACGGAGGGAAATACAAATGAGGCGTGAGTCTTGACGGACGCTGTTGGGGATTCGGGTGGTGCGATGCCTGACCTCCGGTCCGCGCTCGCGGAGCGCATTGTGCGAGGGCCGGACTGCTGGACTTGGCTTGGGCACCATAATCAGGATGGCTACTCAGTGTCGTGGATCAAGGACGGCCCGCGCCGTCGTATGGTTCGCGTACATCGCCTGCTCTACGAGCAGTATCGCGGTGAGATTCCGGCTGGACTTCCGTTAGACCACAAGTGCGACAATCGCTGGTGCATTAACCCGTTTCACGTTGAACCGACGCCGAACCGCGAGAACGTACTTCGTGGGAATGGGCACACCGCACGCAACGCGCGCAAGACTGCATGTCCCCGCGGCCATCCCTACGACGAGCAGAACACGATCGTCATCACGAGACGCGACGGGACGACGTTCCGTCGCTGTCGCGTCTGTGATCGCGTTCGCCCTCGATGTGCGTGCATCGGCCCGCATGTTCACGAGGCTCAAGTATGACGGACGCCGTAACCGTCCTCGCGGAGAGGCTGCGTGTGCGCTATCTCAAGTGGCGCGAAACACGGCAGGCTGACATTCCCCAAGCCCTTCTGGACGACCTCGCGGCTGAGACCCTCGCCGTCGTCGTCGAGCGGCTGCCGACGCGCGAGGAGATCACCGACCAGATTGCTGGCATGCTGATTCCGTATCTCGTGGCCCCGGAACCCGCGACCGGCACGACGCAAGCCCTCGCGTCGTTTATCGCACGGGCGCAGGCCGACGCCCTCGTTGCTCTCCTGCGCGAGCGTCTGGGGGTGAAATCGTGAGGTACTATAATCAACACCGGACGCCGGTCGGTCTTGTGCTCCGGCGCGAGAATCTCGCCAACGCCGCCGCGCGCGAATTCTTGGGCACGCTTTACAGCGTGCTCTCCCTCCACGTTGACCGTCGGCACTTGAAGGAGGCCGCAGACTGGCACGGGGTCTTGGAAAGCCTGAGCAGCGAGTTCCGTCGGTACGCCGACGGTGAGGCCGGTTCGCTCCTGCGAGGTGAGGGTAGCCATGGCCGCCCGATCCGTCCTGTCTACGGAGAGCAGTGATGAACCTCTCCGACGCCGCGCTGCGAAAGCGGGCATTCAAAACGATCTTAGACTGGCTCCAAATCGAGGTGTGCTCGTTGGCTGAATGCGGCACGGTTGAGCACGAGACACAGCAGCGGAACCTTTTGACCGACCTATTCACACAAGAATTCATCGCCCTCCGCGACGCGGCCCGCGCGGAGCAGCGGGAGGCACTCGATCTGGCTTGGCAGATAATTCGTTGGAATCCCGAATGTGCTGGCTGTGACCAGTCGCGCGAGGTGGCCGATAATAGTTCGGCCACGTGCGAGCAGCACCGCCGAGCGTACAGCGATCTTTATGATCGCGCCGCCGCGATCCGGAGCCAGCGATGAGCGAGCCTATCCCCAACTTCGGTGACGTGATGACGAAGAAGGCATTTCTCTTAGCCTGTAAGGAGCACGCCTTTATCGACTACGATGGCTACGGCCACCCAGCCAAGCCTCCTATGATGGAAGGCAAAATTACGCTTATTCCAAGCCAAATGCCGGGTAAGTTCCCCAAGGGATTCACGCATATCGTGTGGTTCAACCGATGAATCTCTCCGACGCCGCGCTGCGGGAGCGGCTATTCGCGGCCTTTCAGGCTGAGGCGTTGGCGCTTGTGAGACAGAAGGCGTTGTCGAGAGAAGACTGTTCGGCGCTAGTGAGCAGCTTCGCTCGTATCGCCGCGACCGAATGCGCCGCCCTCCGCGACGCGGCCCGCGCGGAGGCGCCTCCGTACAATCGCCTATGCGATTGCGGCAGCGGGCTGATGGTTCGGTCGTGCAACCTGTGCGTTGAACGGGCAATGACGATGGCCCGCGCGGAACAGCGGGAGCAGGATGCGAAAATCGCAGCGCTCTTTAGCGTCAAGGATGACAGGAGCATTCATCCGGACGTCCCGTGGGACGAGATGAACGAAGCCGCGAAGACGATCGCGCACACGACGGCCCAGCAGATCGCCGCCGCGCTCCGGAGTCAGGGATGACCCTCGCCGGCTTTGCCCAACAAGCCCGCTCAAGCCGTGAGTTCTTGGGCATCTGCCGATCCTGCCCAAAAAGTCGGGGCGATGCCGAGTTCATGCATCTCGTGAATCAGCACGACGACGTTGTGGCAGACGATCTTGGCCAGGGCCTCATTGACCATCGCCACGTCCGTCTTACTCCGGAGGGAGTCGCCGAACTTCCGCTTGATCATGCTGAACGTGGACTCGACGTTGCTCCGCTTGTGGTAGTGCTCCAGGAACTCGGCCCGCCGGTAGACGAAGTAGCCCCACATCTTCTCCCACGTGCCGATGGCGAGCCCGCCAGTGGTGGGAGTCTTGTAGGGGATGAACGGCATCGCGCCGAGATTACCCACCGTCTCAGCGTTCCGCTTGCTCGAATAGCCCTTGTCGGCCAAGACCTCGGCGATGGCGAAGTTCCGGGCCGTGGCCTGGACGAGTGGCGGCAGGAGCGGCGAATCGTTGGCGTGGCGGTCATGGATCTCGACAGCCGTGACCACGTTCGTCTTGACCCCGCACATCAAGTGGACCTTCACCCAGTCGTGCTGCTGCCGCGCCCCGTACTTGTGGTCAAACCAGCGGTCGAAGCGCGATGTGGTGAAGCCGGACGAGTCCACGGCGAAATCCACCTCGACGCCCTTGAGCGGCAGGCTGCTCCGCGTGATCAAGTCTCGGAGGATCGGCGCGAGGGCTTCGTTTTCGAGGACGCCGAGCACCGAGTTATGGCACGGGAGCTTGCCGAGGTGCCCGCGCTTGTGGGCTTCCCGAAGGTCGCTCATGAACCGCCGCGCCGAGAGCGTCGAGTAGACCTTGAACACCGCCGCGAAGAGGCCATCGGCCATCGGCACGCGGGGTCGGCCTGTCTTGGCGGGTGCCGGTTCCGGCACGCCCCGGCACAGGTCGCGGAGCAGCACCATGAACTGGTCCTTCTCGTTCGTCTGCGCCGCGTTGTAGGCAGGCCAGTCCTGCCGGTAGGTGCGCCTGGTCACTCGCATCGTCTCGGTCACCGTCGTCGAGCCGTCGGCGTTCCGCTCGCGCTCGATCACGTACTCCACGGCGAACACGTGCTTGCACTTCAGGCCGCGCGCCTCGAAGTCGGGGCACGTGCAGGTCGACACCTCGCCTGTGCGGACGGTGTACCGACCGGCGCCGGACTGCGAGGGCACGAGCCAGCCGCCGATGGTGCGCCGGACACGGAAGCGGGCCGCGATTTCGAGCCCGCGCTGCCGTCGTCCATTCGTCGCGTCCTGGTCCCTCGTCGTCTCCATGACCATCCTCCGTGTAGCTACAGTGTAGCTACGCTCTGGCCTCTCGTCAAGGGAATTATTGTGTTGCTGCTGTGGCTACGTTGGTGCTACGTTGTGGCTATGGCGACCAAGAGGCGCCCGAAGGCCCGCAGGGCGGGGAAAGCCCCGAAGAACGAGACCGTGCGGCTTCGGGTCTCGGCGACCGACAAGGCGGCGTTCGAGGCTGCTGCCGAGCGCGAGACACTCGACTTCTCATCGTGGGCGCGCCGTATCCTGCTCCGGGAGGCTGGTGCCCTGCGGGGAAGCACCACATGAGCCGTCGCCTTCCTGTCGAGACCCCTACTGGTAGTAGTTTACTCTTGACAGCGGCGGGAGCGTCCGGTTATAACCTCCGCCAGATGCGAGCCGGCGCGCGCCCCTCCGTGAACGGCTCAAACGGCAGCGCGAGGCGGACGGCTAAACCAGAGTTGTTCGCCCTGGAACTCTGCGCTGGCGGCGGGGGCGCCGCGCTCGGTCTTGAGCAGGCGGGGTTTTCACATGCGGCCCTGGTTGATAACGACCCACATGCGTGCGCCACGCTGCGGCGCAATCGGCCGTACTGGAATGTGATCGAGGCCGATATCCGGCGCTTCGACATGCTCTATTGGCGCGGGGTCGATCTGGTATCCGCTGGCCTCCCATGCCCCCCCTTCTCCATCGCCGGGAAGCAGCTGGGAGCGGAGGACGACCGCGACATGTTCCCCCCCATGCTACAGATCGTGAGGAACCTGCGGCCCCGCGCGGTCATGATCGAAAATGTGCGCGGCCTTCTCACGGCGCGTTTCGCCCGGTACCGGGCGGCGCTCGACGCGGCGTTTGCTAGGCAGGGATTCACGACCTATTGGGCGGCGTTCAACGCGGCTGACTTCGGCGTACCGCAAATCCGCTTCCGGGTCTTCCTGGTCGCTCTGCGTCACGGCGCAACGAAGTCCCTGCGCTGGCCGAGCCCGGCGAGAAGCGCGCCCCGGACTGTAGGTGCTACGATTGGCGACCTCATGGCCGAACGCGGCTGGCCCGGCGCGCCCGCCTGGACGATGGCTGCCGCATCACCAGCGCCGACCATTGTCGGGGGGTCGCACAAGCACGGCGGTCCAGACCTCGGCCCGACACGCGCGCGCCGCGAATGGGCAAGCCTCGGTGTCGATGGTCTTGGCTTGGCCGATGAGGCGCCCGACCCTGATTTTACTGGAATGCCGCGCCTCACCGTCCCGATGGTGGCGCGCCTCCAGAGCTTCCCGGACGACTGGAAGTTTGCCGGGTCCAAGACGCACGCTTACCGTCAGGTGGGGAACGCGCTGCCGGTGGGGCTCGCGTTCAGCGTGGCGAAGGCGGTGCGGGAATGCCTCGTGTAGGATCGAAGGAGAAAATCCGGCAGTTTCTGCTCGCCAACATCGGCCGCGTGATCGAGTCGCATGAGTTGCAGACAGCGGCCGATGGCGCCGTTCAATACAGCCGCCGCCTTCGAGAGCTACGCGACGAGGAAGGCTGGCCGATCCTCTCGCACAACGACACCACGAATCTCAGGCCCGGCCAGTATTTGTTGAAGGAACGGCCCGGCAAGTACCGGAGCGCCCGCTTCTCCAGAGGGATATCCGCGAAGCTTCGTGCCGAAGCACTCGACCGTAACGGCTTCACCTGTCAAATGTGCGGGCTGACCCCGGGCGACATTGATCCCGCGACCAAGCGCAGGGTGCGGCTTCATGTCGGCCACATCGTGGACAAGAGCCACGGGGGAAAAGACGAACTCTCGAATCTGCGCTCGTTGTGTTCAACCTGCAATCAGGGCGCGAAGAACGTCACGGCGGAAAAGCCGAGTACGATTTGGCTCTTATCCCAGGTCAGGAGGGCCGGGCAGGATGAGCAGCGGTCCGTCTATGACTGGCTCCGCAAGAAATTCGGGGAATGACGGATACAATCTCACGCGAACGCAGGAGCGCCAACATGCGCGCCATCCGCAGCCGGGGTATGAAGCCGGAGCTTCACGTCCGCCGTACCGCTCATGGTCTCGGCTACCAGTTCCGGCTTCATCGGACAGATTTGCCGGGGAAGCCAGACTTGGTTTTCCCTGGACGCCATAGGGTGATCTTTGTACACGGGTGTTTCTGGCATCAGCACCGGGGGTGCCAGGACGGACGGATGCCCCGTTCCAATCCTGCCTATTGGCGGCCCAAGCTGAGGCGCAATGTGAAGCGCGACGCCGAACACCTGGCCCGGCTGAAAATGGACGGCTGGAAGGTGCTCGTGATTTGGGAATGCGAAACAGGTGACGAGGCGGGGCTCCGATCCAAGCTTCGGCGTCATCTCGGCTAACTGTGAGTTTTTGGGCAGCCGCCCGACTTTTTGGGCAGGTTGGGGTTGTTGGGCAAAGTCACCCTCGCCGACCTCCGCGAGCTGTGCGAGCAGGCGACGCCGGGACCGTGGATAAAATGGTGCGGAGTGCGTCAGGGCCGCTATAACGACGACACCTACCTCGGTACCGTAACCGAGAAGATGGTGGCGGCCATCCGTGAGCCGAAGGACACCGCCTCTGATCTTGAGTGGGACGAAAACGACGCCAACGCGGATTTCATCGTCGCCGCCCGCACTTGGCTCCCGGCGCTGATCGAGGTGGCGATCCAGGCGGCAGACCATCGAACCGACGCCTGCAATGTGCCGCATGCAGACCTTGATGCCGCTCTTGCCCGGCTAGACGAGACGGGAAGACCATGACCTGGCTCGACCTCGGCTCGTTCCTCGCAGGGTTCGCGTTGGTTGTCCTCGTCCTCGCCGTCCTCGTCGAGCCGCTCGCCAAGCGCCGGGGGATGCGGCTGTGAGGCTGGCCTGTGGCACGTAAAAGCCGGAAACACCGCATCACGAGGCCGCCCGTGGGTGACGCCCTGCGCCAGATCGCCGACGGGATGCGGTTCCAAGAACGGGCACCAGTAGGCGGCTGGCTTCAGAGCGAACATATCCCGATCACCGATCTCATGGTGGCGTTCGGTGACGTGGAGGCAGGCGCTGATCGACAGTACGCTCTGATGATCAAGCTGCATGTGACAGAGGCCGCCCGTGGTTAACCCGCGGCGCGGGGACGAGGAGACGGAACGCATCGCGCTCGGGTACGGCCTCGTCGTGGAGCTCGCCCTCAAGTGCGGCGCGCCGAAGCCCCTTACGGTCCTCTGGACGTGCGAGGTGGACGATCACTGGGCGGTCGCGTTGAACGGCGGGGACGAGGACGCCAAGTGGTGCAGCTTCACGATCCCGCGCTTCCACTGCGCCGTGACCTTCAACGGCTTCCCGGCGGGTCTCTTCCACGCCTTCGGGGGGCAGATCGCGGCGGGGCGGGCGGCGAACGAGACGACGTTCTGCGCGGCGCTCAGGCGGGCACTGGCGCGGGAGGAAACTGCCTCATGAGGCAAGCATTCTGGCACGGGCTCGCCGCCCTGGTTCGGCACCTCGGCTTCGTGCTCTCCCGCTGGTCCCGCCGTCTCGAGCCCGGCCACGAGCGCGCCCGCCAGGACGAGGCGCTAGCCCGGAAGCTCCTCAGCATGATCGCCGTCAAGAACCTCACGGACGACGACCTGACCGCCGAGCTCTGGACGCTGTGCGACAACTTGCCGATCGGCTCGCGGACCTCCGAGATCCTGCTCGAAGCGGCGACGCGGCTGGAGAAGTACCGGGCGCTCACGGCCGAGTACGCGCCGCGGAAAGAGACTTGACAGCCGGGAAGGGGCCGGCGTAGGATTCCCCGGTGTGGCACCGGGCCGGAGGCTGAGGGTTACCTTTGAAAAGTCCCTTGGTCACTTTTCGTCCGGTGCGTGAAAACGAGTGGCCCCCACGGGTCGGAGTGGGCACCTTACCACTGCTAATGGGGAGGTCGCAGGATCGAAGCCTGCCAGCGCCGCAAGGTGCTGTAGCTCAGTTGGTAGAGCGCCATGGTGTTCGCGTGTTTCATCCGTGGGTTGATGTCGGCACGGGTCGGCGCTGTGTCCGTTAACTGGATCTTGAAGTCGGAGGTTCAAATCCTCCCTCGGCCTCCGGGTCGGGTAGCTCAGCCTGGTTAGAGCGCAAGAATGGGCGCAAGCCCTAGCGGATCGGCAAGATTCATCCGTGCCGTTGAACGAGTGGCGGGCCGGAAGTTGCGGGTTATCAGTCGGGCCATGAGTCCGGGTGCCGCGATCAGCCGCGTCGTAAGCGGTCGGGATGGCGGAGTCCCGCAGCGGACTTTCGTCCGCCATGCTGAAAGGAGACGCGATGGACTACTCGCAGCACTTCAAGACCACCGAGACTCCGCAGTCGGAGCCGATCCCGGGCTCGACGCAGGTGCCGAACTCGGCCGGCGGCTTCACATGGGCCGTCGATGACTGGGTGCGCTTGGATCGCTTTCTCGTGCTCGGAACCGAAGACGGGACGTATTACATCGGCGAGAAGAAGCTGACCCAGGAGAACGCCCAGGCCGTGCTGCGCTGCCTCAAGGCCGATGGGCCCCGCACGGTCGCGCGGATCGTGGACATCTCCGAGGCCGGCCGCGCCCCGAAGAATGACCCGGCGATCTTCGCCCTCGCCATGGCTGCGGGCCTCGGCGACCCGGCGACGCGGGCGCTCGCCCTCGAGGCCCTGCCGCGCGTCTGCCGGATCGGGACGCACCTCTTCCACTTCGCCCAGGCCGTCGAGGGCTTCCGTCGCTGGGGCCGCGGGCTCCGCAGGGCGATCCAGCGCTGGTACAGCCAGCCCGTGGACCAACTCGCCTACCAAGCGGTGAAGTACCGCCAGCGGGATGGCTGGACGCATGCGGACCTCCTGAGCCTGGCCCACGTGGTGCCGCCGAGTGCGGCGCACCAGGACCTCTTCAACTGGATCAACGGCTCAACGGAGATCCCGCGGACGGAGCGCACGACGAAGAAGGGCGTCCGGTTGCGGCCCTACCGGAGCTGGCTCGCCGAGACGCCGCGGCCGGCGCACCCGCTCGTGGCGGCCTTCCAGATGGCGCAGACGGCCAGTGAGAAGGAGGTCTGCCGCCTGATCCGCGAGGTGGATTTGCCTCGTGAGGCAATCCCGCCCGAGCGCCTGAACTCCCGCGAGGTCTGGCAGGCCCTCCTCGAGAAGATGCCGATGACCGCCATGATCCGGAGCCTCGCCAAGATGACGGCGGTCGGGATCCTCGACCCGTTGGGGCCGGGGGCGGCCCACGTCTGCGCGGAGCTCGCCAACGTCGAGCGCCTGCGCCGGGCCCGCGTGCATCCGATCGCGGTGCTCGCGGCCTCGTGCGTCTACCGCCAAGGCCATGGCGAGCGGGGCAAGCTCACGTGGACGCCTACGGTCTCGATCTTGGATCGCCTCGACGCCGCCTTCTACGCCGCGTTCAGCAACGTGACGCCCACGGGCAAGCGGCTCATGCTGGCCCTCGACGTCTCAGGCTCGATGGCCTCGGGCACCATCGCGGGCATCCCGGGCTTGACCCCGCGCGTGGCCTCGGCGGCGCTCGCCCTCGTGACGGCGGCGGTCGAGCCGAATCATCTGATCGTCTGCTTCGCGGCAGGCCAGAGCCGCTCGATGCACCACGGCTACAACACGGGCATCGCCCCCTGCCCGATCAGCCCGCGCCAGCGGCTCGAGGACGCGGTGAAGGTCGTCAGCGGGATCCCCTTCGGGGGCACCGACTGCGCCCTGCCGATGGTGTACGCGACGGAGAAGGGCCTTGCAGTTGATGCCTACGCGATCTACACGGATAACGAGACTTGGGCGGGCACCATTCACCCGGCACAGGCGCTTCGTAAGTATCGCCAGCAGAGCGGCATCGCGGCGAAGAGCGTGGTCGTGGGGATGACGAGTTCGGGATTTTCCATTGCCGATCCCAACGACGCGGGGATGTTGGATTGCTGCGGCTTTGACATCGCGACGCCGTCCGTGATAGCTTCTTTCATCAGCGATGGGTTTGAGGCGGGACAGCCCGTGGCTTCGGATTCAGAAGGGTGATGGATGTTGGCTCTGGCCGGGAGCCACGTCTGGTAGTGGATACGGTGCCTCACGGGCTGCCGACGGTCATCAGACGAGCGCCCATCGCGTGGCCTACGAGCGGAGCCATGGCGAGGTGCCGCGTGGCATGGTTGTCGCCCATCACTGCGATAATCGCCGCTGTGTGCGACCCGATCATCTGTTTTTGGCGACGCAGGGAGAGAACATACGCGACATGATGGCCAAGGGTCGCCAAGCGCGGGGCATTCGTCTCAATCACCGACCTCAGGCTGGTGCGATGAATCACAACGCCCGGCTACGCGAGAGCCTCGTTCGTCAGGTGCGCCGATCATTCGCCAACGGTCGAAGTCAGGCTGCGATCGGTCGCCGATTTCACATCTCGCGGTCGCAGGTCTGGAATCTCGTCCATCGAAAGACATGGAAAGAGTTGACCGACTTCGTCGGTTGTTGAGGGATGACCAATGATCGACCCGAACTTGGTCCACACGGCGCGCGATGTCAGTGCGCCTATCATCGCAGTCTCCGCGCCCGTGCGCGACCGCTACGCCCGCAAGCTCGCCGCCCTCGACCTCCAGCTCCGCCAGCAGGGGGCGGTGATCGAGGAGCTCAAGCTGAAGCTCCGCCACGCGACCGAGCGGGCGGAGGCCGACGAGCGGCTGCTCGCCGAGCAGGCCGGCCTGCTCCTCCGGCTGAGCCGGGATCTCAAGCAAGCAGTGGAGGAACTGAAACGGCTGGTGGGGGAGGCGGCGGGTGAGTGAATCGAACCGCGAGATAGAGAAAGTTCTCGGCAGGAAGTCGGATTCTAGCGGCGATCGTTGGGGCGAGGTCACGCGCGCCTTCGTCAAGTCAATTCCGCAAGATCTGCGAGCGCTGTCTGAGCTGGATCTCGATAATTTAGAGCGTGCGGCGCAGGGCTTTGCGGCGAGCATCCGACGGGAACAGTTGCGGCGCGACGGATGGCGGCAGGTGCGCTGGCGCCGCGGTGGCCCGCAGCCTGAGCTTATAGGGCGGATCTACTTCGACCACGGCTATACGCTTGTCGGCCCTCAGCAGCAGCAGCGCTGGGTCGGCGAACCCTACGACCTCGATGAGGGCGCCCTCGCAACTCTCTTGAGCTTTGCAAAGGATGGGTGGTTGATTTCGATTCGCGCTGACTTGGCAACGCACTTTCCGGGCCATACGCTCTTCGTCCAGCTATGGCGACGGGCGGGTGAGGCCGCAGAAGGAGACGCGCGTCATGACGAACCGCACTGATCTCGTCATCATCCTCGACCGCTCGGGCTCCATGCAGCAGGGCCGGGCCGACCACGAGGGGGGCTTGCGCTCGTTCGTGCGGGACGCCCAGGCCCTCGCCGGGGATGTCCGGCTCACCTTCGTCCGCTTCGACTCCCACGATCCCTGCGAGGTGGTCTTCGAGGCCCGGCCCGTCGCCGAGGTGAAGGATGAGGAGCTGACGCTGGTGCCGCGCGGCGGGACGCCGCTGCTCGACGCCGTCGGCGCCGCGCTGGCGAAGTTCGCCCACTTCGGCGAGCGCACGGTGGTCATGGTCATCACCGACGGCCAGGAAAACGAGAGCCGCGAATGGACCAAGGCGCGCGTCCAGGCCCTCGTCAAGGAGCGGGAAGCGGTCGGGTGGAAGATGCTCTACCTCGGGGCCAACGTGGACGCCTTCGCGGAAGCGGGCCAAGCCGGGATCGGGGCGGCGGGCGCGATCTGCTACGCGGCAAACGCGCCGAGCACCCGGGCCGCGTATCGCAGCCTCGGGGCCAACCTCCGGGCCAGCGCGGTGGCGGTCAGCGCCGGGGCCTCGTGGCAGGCGGCGGCGGCGAACTTTAACTTCACGGAGGCCCAGCGCCAAGCCGTGATCCAACCGGACGACGACAAGGAGGAGAAGAAGTAATGGCGAACGTCTACCTCGTAGTGCTCGTGCAGCAACCGACGCAGAAGCAGGTCTTCGACGACGGGGCCGTGGCGCAGATTCTCGCCGGCCCCCACGCGGTGATCGCCGACACCGACACGCAAGCCGCCGCCAAGGCGATGCGCTTCCTGCCGGACGAGCTCAAGGGCAAGGAGGACCGGGTCGAGGTCTCGGTGCTCCCTTTCGTCCGCGCCCGGACATGATCGGGTCGGACTGGCTCCGACTCCAGGGCCGGAAAACGGCGGGTGGGTGAGGGGGTGAGGCGCGCCTGCGACCGCACGGTGCCCCACGAGCGGGCGCCCCGCTGCCCCTGCGTGCGGGACGCCGGCCACCCCCGGAAGTGCCTCTGTGATCATGGCCAGGTGCGCGACTGGCGGCGGGTGCCGAGGATCGGCAGGCTGGCGTGACCAGCGGGATAAAGGAGGAGGGCGAATGACGGATGAGATCCGGGTGACGGTGCGGACGGCGGCCACGGGGCACATGACCCTCAGCGTGCCCTTGGAGGACCTACCTGCGTGGGTTGACGCCAGGCTGGCGGATGGCAAGGCGGTGGTCGCGGAGTCTGGCGCGGAGTCGCGCGTCATCCAGCTCGGGCGCGAGATCCTCGACTTCTTCCTGGGTCGGCGCAAGACGGCAGCGGCGGAGGGCAAGGCGGCCCCGAGGGAGGAGGTCACGGTGCTGAACCCGATGCGGGGCGGCGCGGACGTCCCCGTGGAGGTCGCCGCGCAAGTCGTCGCGGCGGCGATCCAGCACGGGCCGGACGGTCGGCAGGAGCGGCGGTTGGGCCGCGATGAGTCGATGGCGATGCCCATCGGGCCCCCGACGACGGGTTTCCAGGCGGGTGCCCCGGGCCGGCTCGATCCCGCCGCCGAGGTCCGCGCCTGGGAGGCGCTGCGGGAGCGGGAGGGGGAGGGCCCGGCGATGGTCTTGGCCAGTGGCGGGGCCGTGGCGGTGCGCTCCCACCTCTGGCCGGGCGTGGTCTACTTGGTGCGCGTGGGCACGATCCAGGTGCTCCGCGACGGGAAGACGGTGTCGAACCTCTGTCTCCAGCTCGCCGACGGGGGGCCGGTGTGGGACGCGGTGGCCAACCGGCTGAGCCTGCTCCGGGCGGGCGAGGGGGGCGAGATCGAGGTCTGGGCGGCGGCGCGCTGAAACTGCCACATGAGGCATAATTCCGGCCTCCGCAACCACGCCGGCGAGGCCTGCCTGACTCTCCGGGGCGCGGCCCGTCGCCTGGGGATCAGCCCCCAGGCCGTCCGGTGGGCCGTCGGGGCTGGTCATTTCGAGGCCGAGCGGAGCTTCCTTGCCACAGGCCAGCCCATCGTCCTGATCCCCGTCAGTCAGGTGCGCGCCTACGCCCGCAAGCGCGCCAAGAGGGAGGTTCGATGCGCTACAAAGTGACCTTGACTCAGCAAGAGGAGTTCCTCATCGAGGCCGCGAGCCGCGAGGCCGCTCTGGGCGTGGCCACTGCGGCCGAGGACGCGCAAGGCGAGGTGCTGAGCGTGCGGCGGGAGCAGGCGATTCCGGAGATCGAGGAAGCCTAAACGAGCGCGCCCGCATCGGGCGGGCGCCGGGGTGCGGTTCGGGTGGACAAGTCCCCGCCAAGTGGGACTCGTGCAATGGAACCGGGCCGCGCCCCGTTCTTTACGCCACCTTCGCCTGCGGCAGCGCCCGGCACACCGCCTCCGCGATCGCTGCGGGAAGGCTCCTGAGGTCGATCTTGACGCTGGCTCCGTGACCGACGACGATATCCCCATACCAGTCGCCTCGGGGCAGCGGTCGTCGTGGACCCCCTCGCGCAGGTGTCCTTCCTCGTCCAGCGGGCAGCGGCAGCGGTAGGGCCCCATGGCCTACTCCTTCCCCTCGATCTTGGCGAGCCGCTTCAACTGCTTTTCGGCGCACAGTTGCGCTTGTTTAGCATGGCCGTAGCGGTGGCGATGCGGGCACGCCCAAACTATCTTGCCGGTGTCTCGGTCGTAGACGTACCCGCGCGAAACCGGGTTGCCCGTAAAGACGCGATGGGTCGCGTACAGTTTCATCTAGCGGCCCTCGATCTTGGCGAGGGCCTGGGCGAGCCTCGTCTTGACCCGCTCCGCCCTGTCGAGCTGTTTTGCGGCTTCGATGTAGTCGAGCCCGACAGCATCGCCCCAATCGCCAGCGCCGCCAGCGAGCCGCTCAGCGAGGATGTTAACGACGGCTCGGGCTTCGTGCAGGCTCAATCGAAGCGTCACGACCGGCCCTCGATCTTGGCGAGCAGGGCGCGCGACTCGATGATGGCCGCTGCCCGCCGACGTGCCGCCACGAGCTCCTCAAGGGCCGCATAGATCACGTGAGCCTCGAGCGGTGTGGCCTCAGTCAGCGCGCCTCGGAGCGCTTCCGTGGCACGATCAAGATCGTAAGCCGCCGTCTCAATCTTCGTCACCATGTTCGTGTCCCTTTCCCTGTGGTTCGCGTGGAGATGCTTTGGTCTGTTGTCCATCACACCACCCCCTCCGGCAGGAGTGCCCCGACCGCCACGCGGTCGCACGCCTCGACCGGCTCGCCCGCCCCGCCGCAGGCCGGGCATTCAGGGAACCGCAACAGCGAAGAGAATTCCTCCCGGCAGGCCACGCACTCGTAGCGGTGGTAGAGCCTCGCCCACACTCCCTTGGCCAGCATCATCGCTCTCACCTCCCGCCTCCTACATACCGCTTCGTAGATCGTCTGTCAAGTCTTTTTTCGGAGCGCTCCGTGTGATAGACTCCCCGGCATGAAGGATCCGGCGGCCGTCAAGCTCGGTCGGCGCGGTGGCAGGGCTCGCTGGCGTGATGTGCCTCCAGCCGAGCGCAGCCGGCGTATGTGCGAACTGCTCAGGATCCGATGGACTCGGGAGAAGGCGAAGAAGGCTTCCGCTTCGGCCCCCGCGTAGGCTACGCTGCCCTCATGGGCGAAGGCCAGGCCGACACGACTGTAGGCAGCACGAAACCAGCATTGGTCGGCCGCCCCTGGCGCCCCGGTCAGTCGGGGAACCCCTCGGGAGCCAACGGCAAACAGAAGGGCC
>ERZ1292644.998-Hain-H14-01um-R2-998-length-15739-cov-5_pt1 | contig 15739 bp, 22 predicted proteins | sample MGYA00564402_ERZ1292644 | MGnify/ENA primary metagenome ERZ1292644 (study PRJEB36523, sample SAMEA6512644) | groundwater metagenome | collected 2019-01-09 | study: AquaDiva: Metagenomics assemblies of 32 groundwater samples
CCCCGCCGGCGGCCGAGGTCGATGCGGCCGTCAGCGCGTCGCCGCCCAGCAGGGAACCCACGAGCGGGCCCCCGGCGCCCCCGCCCGCAGTGCTCGTCGTACCCCCGCCCCCGCCGCCGGCACCGCCGAACACCAGACCAGGGAGTCGGTGAGTCGTGACCGTCCCGCCCCCGACTCCCGGTGTGCCGCCCCCCCCACCCGCCCCCCCAGTTACGCCGCCGCCCGCGCTGCCGTTCGCGTTTGCGAGGCCCCCAACCCCGCCAGTTCCGGTCAGCGTGACGGCGAGGGACCCTCCGCTCACCGAACTGTTGCCGCCCGCGCCGCCGTTGCCCCCGATCGCGCCCGCCGCGCCCGCGGTCCCGACCGTAATCGTCAGCGTGCTCCCCGCGGTGGCGGGAACGGGAATCCGGTAAAAACACTCGCCGGCGCCGCCTCCACCGCCTCCCGTCGTCGCCGCGCTCGCCCCGCCACCGCCGCCCCCGCCGCCCGCGCAGAGGGTGGCCCACACCACGGTGACCCCCGCTGGCATCACGAAGCTCCCGTCCACCGTGAATGTCTGCGCCTTGAGGAGGCCGCCGGGGTTGATCGTCTGAGCCACTGTTGGGCTGGCGATCAGGAGGAGCGCGAGCACGAGGAGGAGCCGGCTCAATCTCATCTCCCCTCCAGGGAACAGCTCAGGGTCGAATCCGCGCCCTCGCTGATGGCGCTCACCTGCGCCATCGAGGTCGTCGTGTAGCTCCCGGCCGGTCGGACTTGTACGCCAGCGGTCGCCGTCGGCGTCGCGCCCGCCGCGACGCGGACGTTGACGCTCCCGGAGTTGACGCAGGTGAGACTAAGCCGAGAGCCTGCCCGCGTGATGATTGTCGAGGCGCTGGTCACCGTGATGTCCCCGAGGGCGACGCCCGTCGTCGCCTGTTGCTCGTGGATAGGCCACGGCCGTGCCGCATCCGGCGGAGCCATCGTCACGGTCAAGGCGGGATCGGCTGCGGTCGCCGGCTCGAATGGCGGCTTCACGAGATCCAGGCCGCCCTCCGTGACGAGGCGGAAAACCCAGGGGGCTGTCCAAGCCCCCGGCGCGCCTTGCTTCACGGTCCCGAGAATGGTCGTCGCCGTCCCTGCTGGGAGCGGGGAGTTCGGCGAGAGCGAGACGACGAGCGCCTTATCAGCTGGCACAGCTGCCGTCGAGGCGGCCGTCACGGCGACAGGACCTGTCGTGCCATCCGTGGCCTTGACCCACCAGGCATTCCCCATCGTGCCCGGCGGACCCTGAAAGGCCGTAAAGGGCGGATCGGTCCCGGGCGCGATCGCGGCGCGGGCGACTTGCCCGGTGCAGGTCGTCAGGTTGCAGAGGGTGGAGACAGTGATGGCGACGCCGAGTGATGTCGCCCACGCGCTCTGATGCGCGACGAAGCTGGTCCCGGCCACGGGGAGACTGAGATTCTGTGGCGGGATCGAATCCCAGGTCAGCCCGAGATCACGAGACCGATACCCCATCGGGAGGTTCGCCTGGTAGGGATCACCGAGCGCGAGGACGACGCCCTGCCCCACCGCGACCAGGTTCGTGATGCGATCAGCGCGAGTCACCGTATGCCGGAGCGTCCACGTCAGCCCGAAGTTCGTGGACTGATAGATCAGGATCTCGGTGGACGCGCTGGACGAGACACTCGCCACACAGGTCGAGGGACTGAGGCAGACGATGGCATTGGCCAGTACCGTATTCGCCGTGAGGACCGCCGCCGAATTCGCTCGCGTCCACGTCACGCCATCGTTGATCGAGCGCCAGACCTGATTGTTGTTGTCGAGCGCGAGCCAGATGGATCCGGGGAGGGCGGCGAGGCCCTGGACCGTGCCGGTGGCCGTGGTGTTCGTCAACGCCGACACGGACCCGAAGAGCGCCGGCTGCTGACAGGTAAAGCTGATCGCGGTGGCGGTCGGGGAGGTCGCGCGGCAGAGCCAGCCCCCGTCCGAGGTCTGGACGAGCATGATGATCGTGCTGGCCGCGACTGTCACCGAATGCGCGACGGGGCTCGTCCCGGTGAGTCCGGTGATCGTGCCGAACGCCCACGTAAAGTCGGAACCATAGAGGACGGCATTGTTCCCAGAGGCTGAGACCCCGGCGAGGACAAACCGCGCGCGGGCGGGGATGTACGCGGCCGAGAGGATCGCGGAGGGTCCTGCCGTGGCGAGGCCCGCGTTCACGGAGTTGATCGAGCCCTGGAAGCTCACGCCCGCGTCCGTGGTGATGTAGGCGTTGAGCTGCTTGCCTGCGCCATCGGTCGAATCCTGCCGGAAGAGGAAGATCTGGGAGTCCGAGATGAGCGCGCCGGCGGCGATCCGGTTTTGGTCGTTGAGCGTGGTTGGGCCGAGCGACCAGAGCACTCCGGTATCGGCCCAAGCTGCGCCTGGTGCGCCGAGCGCGAACGCTACCAGAACCCCGAGCGCGAAGCTTCGTCGAAGCCAGCCCACGAGTCCACCTCCGAGCCCGTCCCGCTTTCTCATGGCGAGCAACCGCGCCCAGTAGTCCGTCCGATGCGAGTCGCAGAGGAAGGCATCGCAGCGTCCGCAGTAGTAGCCCGGTGCCGCGGATGCCGAAGGCGTGACGAGTTGGCAGACGGTGCAGGGAGCGATCATGGTACTCGAGCACGCGCCTTCTTCTTCGAGAATGTCGAGGCCAGCACGAGGGCGGCTCCGAGTCCGCCTCCGGCCGCGAGATACGGATGCGCGGCGATCCACCCGCCGATGCCCCCGCCAGTCCCGCCGAAGGGACTGAGCCCGGGACTCGGGCTGATATCGCCCCCGCGCGGCGGGGACATCTCACGGAGAGGCACCGGCTCACGCTCGCTGATCCGGAGGCACCATCCGGTCTGGACTCCGGGCTCGGCCCCGAGCTGGCGACTCGGGCTCGGCACCAGCGAGGGAAGCCAAGAGGGCCAGCCGCCCCACCCTGGCGCGATCCCCTGACCTGGCGTGAGACGGCGTGCCTTCCTCTGTCGCGGCCCGCTGAGGCCCTGAGGGTAGATCGTGCTGATCTGACCGTCGTAGACGCCGGGGACCAAGATCCCGCCTGAACGGATACGCTGCCAGGTACAGGCTGCGGGGTCCACTGGACGCCAGCTCATGTCAGAGCTGAGGACCGGGGTTGGCGGCGGATCACACTGCATCTCCGAGCGCGGCGCCGTCGCCGATCCCTGCGTGATCGCCTCGTAGGCGTAGCCTGGCGGACATTCCATGCAGTCACCATAGACGGCGATCTGCGCTCTCCCCGTTGCAACCGGGGCACAGGAGGGCACGACGGGCACCTCAGTCAACCCACCCAACTCAAAGAACTGATCGACCTCGCTGGAGAGCGGAGGCCGACTGTACTGATTCTCGAAGAGCTTGAACCGGTAGCAGAACTCATCCGCTTCCGCAGCCGTCGGATCTCGACTATTGATCGCGCGAAAGCGATCAAGAACGTAGCTGGCGATATTGACCCAGCCAGCAGAAGGCGGGGCCCCGAAGCACCCAGCGAGAAAGTCGGTGATTGGATCGCCTCCGGGCGTCTCCCCGCTGCTGGGCGGCTCTGTTATCGGTACGCCGAAACGCTGGAGGAGGGCAGCTTCGATCGCAGCATCCGAGAGCATCGGACCAACGGGGTGCGCTGCGGCATACTCCTGTGCCGCGTTCACAATCCACGCTTGCTCCTCCGCGGTGGGAGGCCGCTGGTACACGGCACCGAAGGTCGCGAGCGCTTGCGCGGCCAGTTGCGTCCAGTCGAATGTCTGGACGGGCGGCGCGGGGGGCGGAGGGGGCGGGATGGGCGCGGGCGCGGGACTCGGCGTCGGGGCAGGAACGACGGGAACCGGCACGGGGGCGACCCATCCCTGAAAGTAGGCGACGATCTCCCCATGACTAGGCGGCCTTCCGTACTGAGAGAGGTAAGCCACCAAGTCACGGCACACGCGCTCGATCTCGGCTGCCACCGGATCACGACCGAACATGCCGCGGAATGTCGCGAGGATATCCCACCCCGCACGGACTTCATCGCTCCGCGGACGGCGACCGAGGCAGGCGAGCAGAAACTCCTCGACAGGATCGGCGGCGCCGAGCCCAGTCAAGTGGCCGAGCGAGCGATACATTCCCGTCATCCCCGCCGAGCCATCAAGAGCAGGAGCACCGCCCCTACCCCGACGTACCAGTAGCGCCGAGCCAGATCCCAGGCCGTAGTCGGTCGCTGGAATGACTCCCCACTCGGCGTCACCACGATCGGCTCCATCTCGTAGACCATCTCTGTCGCTTCAGCTGGCGCGGGAGTCACGAGGCTATTGAAATAGGCAAGAACGCGAGCGACGTAGGATTGAGAGCGTGGTGTATCGCTCGCAGTTCCTGCGCGGTAGGCGTTGACAATCGAGGCGACGTCCCCGCCGTACCGCTCCTGCTGCCAAGCCAGATAGGCGGTCCCGGCCTGGATGTTGAGATTGGGATCACGCAACTCATCCGCACTCACGGGACGCCCGAGCATCCAGGAGACGGTGGCCGATTTTACTTGCATGAGCCCACTCTCCCCCGCAGCGCCCTGAGCGTTCGAGTCACCACGACTCTCCTCATTGATCACGGCAAGGATCAGCGCTGGATCGACGCCGTAGTAGTCGCCCCAGTGCTGGGCGAGGCGTTCCCAATCGGCCGAGCTGGTTCCAATGCCACGAGAACGGAAGAGCGAAGACAGGGCCCCCATTCAGGCCGCACCTGCGGTAAAATAGAGCGAGCCGGGAGCGCGGGAAGGCGCTCGCCGGCCCTGGCCCCAACGTCCACACTGGAGGTGCACGCCGTGGTTACTCCCAAGTCTACGCCCTGCGCGATCTCCGACTGTGACCGCCCGATAGAAGCACGCGGATGGTGCCACAGGCACTATGAACACTGGAGACGACATGGAACTCCTATCGCCACGCGGACCCCCGCCGGCTGCGCCATTGCCGGCTGCACGAAGCCTCACCACGGACGAGGATGGTGCGGAGCCCATTGGTATCGCTGGAAGATGCACGGCGACCCGCAGGTAACGGTCGTGGCTCCTCCTGGTAGCGGCACCATCAATGAGGGATATCGACGATACGACAGGGATGGGCAAAAGCGATATGCGCACCGGCTCATCATGTCGCGCATCCTCGGCCGCCCACTTCACCGAGCCGAGGTTGTTCATCACATCGACGGGGACAAGCTCAACAACGTCCCGTCGAACCTGGTCGTGATGACGCGCTCGGAGCACGTGAAACTTCACCGGAGCCTCTTGATCTAGTTCTACCGCCGCCGACTCCGCCGCCGACGATGGTGCGGCGGGTTCTTCGCCCGGTGCGCCTTCACGAAGTAGCCTCGGCGCTTCCGGGTCCCCTTGACCCGATGCCCCTTGACGTGGTGCGTTCGCCCCGCGCGTCGCTTCCGTGCCATTGCCGAGCCTCCTTTTAGCCTCTGGCCTTCTTGGCCTTAGCTTCGCACTTCTTGCAGTACCACTTGCCGGTGTACCCGATGCGCTTCCCGCAGAGATAGCACTTGGGGTTGCTTCGGCGTGGTGGATTCTTCCGGCGCCGCTTCGTGCCGGACGAGGCCGCGAGCAGAAGCGCCCCACCCCCAAGGAGAGCCAGCGGGAGGAATCCCATCAGCGTGTCCCCTTCTATCGCCGCAGGAGGAGAAAGAGTACGAGACCCACGGCCCCGTATACGAGCCACGTCTGCGGGATGCCCGCGCCCATCATTGAGGCAGAGCCGCGAGCCCCCGCGAAGGCCCCACCACCGCCACCACCTCCGCTCCGGAACCCCGACGGGCGGCACCAATCGAAGGCGCGGCCTCCGCAGACGGCCGAGCCGTCCGCGCAACGGTCACACGAGCCGCCGCCGCAGTCTTCATCCGTTTCACATGCAACGCCGCCCCCGTGCTCTCCGCCCGCATCACGACGTGCCCGAGCGTCGAAGGGCACGCCCTCCGCCGTGTACCACTGGCCGCAAGCGTCCATCCACTCACCGTTTTCACCCCGCTCTGCCGGGCTTGCTCCGGGTCCGCACCCGCCGCCAGGAGCGCCGCCCGGTGAGGGTGGCCCGCCGCTCTCGGCCGGAGCGTGCCAGACCCCGTTCGCGTCGGCCCAGGCTCCGTCCGTCCCGATGGCCGTCACGTTCGGGTCAGCGACTTCCGTCGTCCCGACCACAGTGCCCGAGCCGTCAGCCGCGTAGATATTGACGACCCCGCCGAGCCCACGATACATCAGCGTCTCCGCCCGCTCGTGACGATCAGCACCACGACCCCGAGGATGATCAGCGGGATCACGAACGACTGAGCTATAAAGCCGCCGACACCATACTGGGGGCACGGCTTGCAGATGGCCAGGAGACTGCTGCCCTGCGTAACGGGACATTCCCAGGGTGAGCATCCGCCGCTCCCTGGCGGGCCATGCGGGACGTTCTCACGTACCGTCCAGCCTCGGAACATCGCGGCGACTGCATCGATGGCCTTATTCGCATCCCACGTCACGGTTGGAGTTGTGGTCGCACTGCTGCCCCCGCCCTGACTGGGTGGGCCACTCCCAAACCAGGGTTGTGGTTCCGATGGCGGAGAGACGTACGGATCATCCGTCCGCACATCCGGTGACGCATCGTCCTGGCCTAAGCCGCTCATGGAACGATACATTACTTGGCCTTTCCGAGTCCCGCGAGGATCGGCCCGATGAGGGGGCTGTAGCGTTTCCAGAGATCGAGCGCGGCGAGCCCGTAGGTCTTCACTGCTTCCACCTTCTCACGCGGGACGAGCACGCTGATCACGATCACGGATCGCGTCTCATCATAGGGCTCTGAGAGCATGGAGGCATCATAGCCCTGCACCGTCAGCCTGGCCCCCTCGCCGAACAGACGCGCATAATCCACGGTAGTCCGGTAAGGCTCCGCCGCCGAACGAGCCGACCTCTTCGGTCGCGTCCAGACCCGCGCCCGCACGGTTGTCACGCGGGTTCGGTGCGGTCGCGTCCTACGGGTTTCGGCTTCCCTGGCTCCGGCCTCGGCTGCTCGGCCAGTCGGGTTTCGAGCTTGGCGAGCCGCTCGCGTAGCTCCTCGACTTCGCTCTTCGGCGGCGCGGCCTCGGCCGGCTCCTCGTAGGGGACCGTTGCGGCTGCTGGCCCCACGAGTTCGACATGTACGATCGGGAGCCCCATCGCCGGGAAGAGCTTGACGAGAAACTCCATGAGATCGCCGAGGGTATACACCCCGCGCGACGCATCGAGCCGGATCACCCGATGGTCCCGGATCGCAGCCCGCGCGGCCACCTGCGCCGACTCTGGATGCGCGATGATGCCCAACCAGCCACAACTCGGGCATTCGATCGGCCGGCCTTCGGGCAGGGTGAGCGTCGGATGGATCAGGAGGCGCTCTTTCGGCCCGCCACCATACCCGCAGGGCTGACTCGGGTCAGGTTGACGACCGCTATTCCGGCGAGGGCAGGTGCGAGTCTCAGCTGGCACTAACTCGACCTCTTGCCCTTTGGCGCCCCAGCCGTGGAGCATGATATCACTAACGATCATTGTCTTGGCTGGCATTCCCCTCATTCTCCTTCCGGTCTGGTGGTAGTTAGACCAGGAGTGCGGCGAGCGCGGGCCCCGCCGCTCCCCACGACTCTCCCGGCACCTTCATCGCGCGTTACGGAGCTGAGCGCCAGGCCACCTGAACGCGGAGCGTCTGGTTCGTCGCGAACGTCGGGAGCACGAAGGTCACCGCCGTCCCGCTCGTGTTGCTCTTGAGCCCGCTCGCGTAGACGTCATTGATGACTGGCTGGCAGGCCCCCGCCGTGGTCCCACTGCCGAGCGTCCAAACGGGCGTGGTGCCGCCCCCGATGGCCGTCGTCGTCACTGTCGTAACGGCCGCAGCCGTGACCGCCGAGGCGCCGGCGCAATTGGTGATGTGAACGTGGTAGACGTACACGTACTCGCCGACCGTCGGCGTGAGCGTGAGCGTCGCGGCTGACGTGGTACTCGTGGAAATGGTGTTGGCCGGGTCACCACGAGCCCCGGTCAGCGTGACCGGCGTGCCGGGCGCGTTCTGCTGGGCGACCGCCACCGCTGACCCGATGGCCATCAGGGCGAGGAGAAATACGATCAGGGTCCGGTACGTGAACATCGACGACTCTCCTTCTGTGTGGTGGTGGACAGTCCGGCGAAACCCCGCCGTGGGGGACCTCAACAGGGCACCTTGTCGGCGATCACAGTTTCTCGCACGCCTCGCCCGCCGATGGCGACCTTCTCGCAAAAGCCGAGCCCGAAAAAGCGGGATGGCCGCCAGCGTTCGGTGATGAAGCCAGCTCCGGGGGGCGTGAGAAGACCATCCCGAAATTGCACGCTTGAGACGGTATCCCCGCCATTGCAGGTCGGAAGCGGACTCTGCCCCGTCGCGACGCCGGGAATCACGGACGCGAGACAGCCGGCGATGACATCGACGGCCGAGGTCGTCGCCCCGGTCGGGTTGGTGAGGATGAACTGCTGGGACCATGCCGAGCCCGTCCAGAGCCAGAAGGTGACTGTGTTGGTGCCGACGCCCGTCACGCAGCTCGCCCCGGGGTTGGCCGAGATGCCGATGACGGTGGGCAGCGGGCAGGTCGTCCCGCTGGTCGCGACATCCGCTGCCGCCTGCGCGAGGATCGGCGCAGCCAGGAGCAGACCCCCGATGCCGAGGAGGCAGAGAAGACGTCGCCGAATCACCATCGCGGCCTCCGTGTCAGCAGTTGATCGGCGCTCACGAGCCAGCCGAGCAGGATGACCTGCACGCCGGTGATGACGCCGAGTCCGCGGTTGACCACCTGCAATTCGATCAAGTTGTTCTCTCTAATCGGAATGCCCCCGGCGCCCAACTCCAGCGGAGCCGTGACGGTGCCATACGGCCCGATGAGGCCCGCGATCGGATCGGCCGCGCCCTGATGGATCAGGAGATTCCACCGGAGGTTGCTGAGATCGCTGCCCGCGTTGCCGAAGTGCGTCAGCCGCCCGATCATCGCACCTGGCACCGTGTAGGACGCCAGGGTGCTGCTCGCCGCCGGGTTCAGGTTGATCGCCACGTTCTCGAGCGGGAGATAGAGCCGCGTCACCCGATCGGGCGGCCAGTTGTGGGGCGAGAGGCGCGAGAGATCACTCAGCGCTCGAAGCACCGCGCGGTAGATGGGTTCGGCCACCGCGCCCTCACCCTCAAGGCGCGCGGGTTCGGCCGGAGCGAGTGGCCGCAAGACGTCTGGCATTAGAGGGTCGTCCGACGGCCGACCAGGCGGTAGCCGTGGAGCGTCAGTCGGGCAAAGGTATTGGCGACCCCGCTCAGATCCGTGAGCGTTACCGACACGGGGTGGTTGCTGGGCATCAGCCGCTTTCCCGGCAACCTGTTGGGGAACGGCCCGCTCCCACAGAGATTGTCGATGTGGATCGGGCCACCTATAAACCAGTCACGGCCATAGGCATCCGTGATCTGGACGGAGACAGCCGCCGTCCGCATCGCCGTGATCTTCGTGACGACGAAATCACCCTGGTCGTCAAGCCGAGCGCTGGTCTGGAGGATACCGTTCGCTGCGGCAATGACCGGACTCACATCATCGGGCGGCAGCGAGACCCAATCGGGGATCTTCCGGCCTTGGAAGTCATCCCACGGCGCGGGGCCCGGGAGAATGTGACCGCCGTGAAACACGAGGCGCACCGGGTTCGCGGCAGCGGAGTAATCCGCGAAATCAGCCGAGAGACTTGCGCGACCCGCAAGAATCCATTCTTCGTCGAGCACTCCAGGTTGAAACGAGATGCTCTGGAGCGTCGTCCCGAAGATCGGTAGCGGTGGCGTCCCTGAGCCCGCCCCCATGTAGCCGGCCACCTCCATGAGGTTGAGGGCATTGCGTGACCAGTGAGCCGAAAAGTAGTCGTCGTAGAGCTTGACGTACAGACGCGGGTCCGTCGCAATGTAGGAGAGCTTGCTGATCGCGAACGTCTCGGGATCGTTTTGCACAAGCACTGGAGCCGGGCGCGACGCCTGGTTATACGCGGTGGACGGCCGCACGTTGGCTGTCGTCGCCGCGACGGGCGCATTGGCCCCGACGGCGTTGAGGATGAGTGCCCGGTAATTCTTCCAGGTCTGGGCTCGGCCCGACGCGGACGGCTGGGCCTCGACGCGATCCATCGCGTCCACCAGTTCGTCCGACGTCGGGTCTCGCCCGAGCATACGGCCTAACGCCGCATGGACTTCGCGCACCGTCGCGCCGCCGTAGGGCCGGCGCACACCGTAGGGAGGCATTCGCTAGTCCTCCTTCACCGGGAGGGTTGGCCCGCCGTCACCGGGCGGGGTACAGTAAAGCGCGGTACAATGAGGCCACGGGAGGTGACCCTATGCGACCGCTGAATCCGAAACATCCGCCTGCCCTTTTGCGCGCCTACCTTGCGGGCCTCTTCGATGGCGAGGGGTGTATCCACGTCGCCGTCAGTCGAAGTGGGCCAAGGCCCGTGCGCGAGAAGGGGCCGAGGTTTCAGTACGTCGAGGCCCTGGTCGGCATGACAGATGAGGCGACCATCCGGCTGCTTCACAAGTGGTACAGGGGACGGTTCAGCATTCGGCATGACCGCCGCTCGTCCCGCTGGAAGCCGATGTATCGCTGGGGCGTCGTGTCGAACATGGCCGCGAACTTTCTTCGTGATGTGAAGCCCTACCTCCGCTACAAGCGCCAGGCGGCCGATGCCGCCCTGAAGATACTGGCGGTCAGAGCCAAGACGACCGCCGGCACGCTGGTCATTGACTTGCGTCGCGTGAAGCAGCTTCGGGCTGCTGGGCACTCGCTCCGCTCCATTGCGAAGCGTATTCACGTTAGCGAGAGCGCGCTTTGGTATCGCCTCAATCGTGGACAGGGCGGTGACCCCACAACCGTCCGCAAGAAGCAACGGCTGATCAACGCACTGCTGGCGCTTCAAGGTCGTACCCCACTCCACTTTGTCGGCGATTCCCTCTACGTCCTTCCCGTTATTGCACCGGCCTCTCCGCGTAGGCCCAGAGATACGCCTGCAGGTCGAACGACTGGACCAGCGTCGGCGCCCCGTCGAAGTACACCGTGAACGCGAACGGGATGCCGCGCTCGATTAGGATCGCGTCCTCACCCAGCGAGAGCATCATGCCCCCAACTCCGGCCGCTGACCATGTGGTCGTCGTCGTCGCGGTGGTAGACATGAAGTCCGGATCGAAGAACTTGAACGGCAGCAGCGACATCTGGAGGCGACTCTTCGATCCCGGCACGATCTCGAACCAGCCGTGCGCGTAGAGCGTCGCCTTGTCGTCGGAGATGTCGTTTGTCGCGCCGCCAGCGGCCGCCTGCTGGAGCGGGACGAGGATGAACTGGATCGCCCGTACGTCGATGGACTTGTCCTGGATGACCCCGCTGGTTCGGAGGTTGGTATCCCGCGGGGTCTTCGTGACGGTGGCTGTCGCGCCGGCTCGGATCAGCGTGACCGAGGCGCCGATCGGCTGGCTGAAGAGGCTGACCGATGCAGGCGTGGCCGTCGCGAGGTTCACGCGATCGTAGAACGGTTGCAGGATGACCTCTTTGCCGCCCTGCGTGACGGAGTATTTCCGATCCATCGGAAACGGTGCGCCCCCGGCGCGACCGATCCCCTGGACGGCCAGAGCGAGCGCCTGAACGTCTTCTTGCGTTAGCACGTTTCGTGCCTCCTATAGTGTCGGGCGAGATCAGATCCCGCGCCCGACGAATGGGTGATTGGCATACCGGCCCAGAGCCGGCATGGGGCCGAGCGGCCGGCCGCCATAGACACCGACACCGCTCCTCGAGAGGTAGCGCTTGCCGCTCTCGTAGTACGCGCCCATCGCCGGGGTTTCGGCTGGACGCAGCGCGCCCGAGACGGCGCCGTAGGCTTGCGCGATCCCACGACGGATGGGATCCTGAAGCGCGCCGACGCCGGCGCCGAGGAGCCAGGGCAGCGCGAAGGATTTGTTGACGAACCGTCCCACGGCCCAGGCCCCGCCGACCGCGATGACAGCCTGCGCGAGGTACGCCTTGCCGGTGGAGACTTCGGGGCCGAAGACCATCGCGGGGAGACTCGCCGACGCCACGGCCCCGACGCCGGCGGCCCCGACCTTCTTGACGTTCTCGAAGCTGATCATGCCGACTCCGAACATTGCAGACCTCCGTGTGGGGTTGGCGCCGATGACGGTGAGCAGGGGATTCCGCTTCCGCTTCCTCGGCGGGTTGACGTGCCAGAGTTCTCTCCCGATCCGCTTCTGAAGTCGGGCCGGATTCGTCACGCGCGTGAGCCTCGATGTGAGAAGAGCTGAGCCATCAGCTGGCCGGAAGGCGCCGCCGGGTGTGACGATGACGGAGCGATCGGGCAGTGCCCAGTCCTCGGCGCCCGGTCGAAAATCGTGACGAAACTTCTGCCCCGGGTAGGCCGACTCGGTACGGCTCCCCTTGGTGGCGAGGATCGCCTCGACTCGCTTGTAGATCCGTTGTGGTCTGTCCACATCTCGCGCTTTCGTGTCTTGAACGGGGCGACTGAAAAAGGAAAGGGCGGATGGTGTGGAGGTGTGGCCCCACACGACCCGCCCTGAGCCTTTCGGCGCTCGCGCTACCCCGCAGTCGGCCTGCCGGCCGACGCGTCAGCGCCCCGCGCGGTTTCGTTAGGTCATCTCATTCCTCATCCGTCCGATCATGTCGTCGCGCCGACGCCGGCCGGATCGATCGGCGGCTTCGGCTCCCGCGACGCGAGTAACCTCTTGCACTTCGGGCATTGACACCCGGGCACGACCGGCCTACAAGTCGCGCACGAGCATCCGGTATGATGCGGGCCCGGCTTCGGTTTCTTCACCGCCGTCGCCCCCCCGATCCCATGACCATCACCAAGCCGACCAGGCCGAGGATGGCGATCAAACCGTACTGCCTGAACCACTGTTGGAGCTGTTGATCCCACGATGGCGGCGCGGTCTCGACTGCTGGCCTCTCATAGCTAGGCCCCGGATCGAACCCAAGGTGTCTCATCGCCGCCCCCCGACTACGCCGAGGAGGAGAATGCCCCCGAAGGCGACGCCGCCGAGGAGAAGCCAGGGAATGAACTTGTCCAGGCCCAAGCAACGGGGGAGATCAGAGAAGCAAGCCGAGCCCGGCGATGTCGGCGGCGGTTCGAGTTTCCCCGACGCGGCGAGATCACGGACGGTGGCGGCGGCAGCGCGATCGTCCGTCATCGACATCCCGTAGCGGAGATATCCCATCAACCGGTAGACCCACGGCCAGTCAGCGATGGACTCGGCTGTGCGCTCCAAGGCTGCCTGGGTGGTCGGATCACCAACTTCGCCCTCCGCGATGAGACCCGACCAGGTGTAACCGCGCCGTGGATCACTGGGCAGAGTGCCCTCGGATTGGCCGAGCGCGCGTCGATAGCTCATCAGCGGACATGCCTCGCCGCATGCATGGGCTCGCCCGGCGCGGGCTCGCCCTGGCACGGCATCCCGGTTGGAGGATGGCCCACGAGCGCGCCGACCGAGGCGGGCTTCCCGCACAAGCAACACGGATGCCCCGGCTTCGCTTCTTTGCGGCTCTGGTAGCCCGAGAGGCCCCAGGCTTGGAGCGCGCACGCGAGATGGACCCAGTGGACCGAGCCATCGGTGGAATTGGCGAGGACGGGATGGGACATCAGACGGCCACCATTGCTGCCCGATACTCTGGCCTTGGCTGGCGCCCGCCGAGTCCGGCGGTCAGATCCAGCGCTTCCCAGCGCCCCGAAATCAGGACCACGCCATAGACGTGATCGAAGACTCTATCCGGTTGGCTCGCCACAACAACCAGCGAGGTCTGGAATCCGATCGCGCCGAGCATCGAGAGCGAGAGGAGAGTCAGATCATCGCAATCCAGGGCCGGCCTCTCGCCGCGCTCGATCTCGCTCAGCACGGCCCACGGCTGTTGGAGCCATTCGGAGAGCAGAGGGTCGGGACGATAGTCCACACGCGCGAGAATCCACTCTGCCACCGCGTCAACTTCTGCCGCCTGATCCTCATGCGAGAGGTACGCCGTCGCCTCAACTGCTGCGCGTCGCACATCTGGATGGATCGAGCCCTGTCGGATGAGATCACGCATGACCCCGAGGGTCATGGCGATGCCGGCATCCCCCTCGGGAATCCATTGACGCGAGAGCCGGATGCCGGGATCGGTCATCGCGTCTCGAGGAGCCGTGTCGGCACCCCTACGGCTTCCGGGCTCCACCGAGCCACATTCGTCCGATAGTCAGCGAGCACCTGTCGCGCGTAGTCGAATCGCGTATCAAGATCATCATCGCGGAGGATGTGGTACGAGGCCAACTCCGCCCATGCGAACGATTCCAGGGGAAGCAGCGAAAAGAACAGGAAAGGGATCGTCGAGAGTTGCGGCTGCCTCGTGATCGGGTGTGCCGTCATGAGGGAGTGGCCGCGCAGCTCTGCGGGAAACCGGACGGCCACACTGTCGGCATTGGCAGTATCCACGATACCGATCAGGATCGTCGAGCTGGCCCTCAGGCGGTACGCGATCAGATCGCCAGGCTTCACCCGGAGTTCGGTCACGGCGCTCCCTCGCCCGCGTTATTGCCTCGCATCTGCGCGCGGAGCCATTCCGAGAATCGGCCGAAAAAGATATCCGAGCCGGGAAGGAACAACTCCGCGAAGGACTCCCGCGCGCCTTGCGCCTCGATCAGATCTCGAATGGTCGCGAGCGCGTTCGGATCGGTCGCGAGCGCATCGAGGATCTTGAGGCCGATGCCGTTCGGGAGCTGGACGATAGTTTCGGCGATGGCGGGGAACACGCGATCATCGCCCTCCACGATCGCGCCGAAGAACTGCCGGAGGGGTCCCCCTGAGGACCCGCTAGAGGCGGCAGAGGATGATCCGGTGATTGGTTCTTGTCGCCCCGGGGGCGCGGTCCCGAACGCGAGCGGCGGGAGCGTGACCCCGGAGAGATGCGCGGCGATGGCGAGCGGCACGTTCGCGCGGACCAGGCCCATCAGCGCCTCACGCTTGCGCAGCTCGATCTCCTCTGCTCGTTGCGCCTGCGCCATGCTCCACATGGTCGGGAACTGAGCGACGAGCGGCCCGAGTGCCGCCCCAACAACCCGGAGCACTTCGATCCAGGCGCTCGGAGCGGGTGCCTCCGGCGCCAGGCCGCCGGCGAGCGTCTTCACGGTCTGGAGGACTTCGCTCAAGCCACGGAGCGTGTCCATCGGATTGATTGGCGGCACGACCGGAGGCTTGACGCGCTCCAGAAACTCAGCGGCGGTCGCTAGGGTGGCGAGCGGATCAGCGGGGGCAGCGAGGAGGCGCGTCATCGCGACTCGAAGGAATTCATCCGCGATCAAATTGGACGGGGCCGGCCGATTGACAGCGTTGATGAGAGCCGGGACGTCGATCGGGGCCAAGCCCGAGTTGCCGCCAAGCTCTCGCACGACGCCCACGGTCTCCTTCATCGCGCCGGCCACGGAGCGCATCTGATCCAGCGCGCCACTCGGAGACGTAGATCCCGGGTCTACCTTCCACCGCCACTGCCGGCGAAAGGCGCGGACGAGCGCCGTCCCTTTCTCCGTGGCCTTGATGACGCGCAGTTCGAAGGTGCCCGGATCGGCGGCGCCGCTCTGTCGCGCCAACTCCTTGAGATCCGCTTCTCGGAGCGTCGGCGAGTAGGGCACCTCAAGAATATGTGAGGGCCCGCCCACTTCCCCGTGCCGCTGCGGCGCGACCTGGAGGACGACGAC
>ERZ1292644.1001-Hain-H14-01um-R2-1001-length-15719-cov-5_pt1 | contig 15719 bp, 27 predicted proteins | sample MGYA00564402_ERZ1292644 | MGnify/ENA primary metagenome ERZ1292644 (study PRJEB36523, sample SAMEA6512644) | groundwater metagenome | collected 2019-01-09 | study: AquaDiva: Metagenomics assemblies of 32 groundwater samples
AGTACGTCTGCCGTCCGCTTGATCCTCATGTCCGTCCTCCTTCTGACTCGCACTAGGACCCCACCATAAACCTAGCCGCTGGGGAGTTTCAAGCACAATCTTCTCGCCTCCTGAAGATGCTGCTTGCCTCCGCGTTGACCCGATTGATAGGGTGCGGGCACCATGGGACGCGGGGAGATCGGCGTGAACGCTCACGGAGGCGCGACGACTTCTTGCCCGCCGGGCAAGCCGATGAACACCGCGACGACCCTTGAGTCCGAGTCCCCCCTCCCGATCCCGAAGCTCGAGGACGTCGAGCGCGTGTGGGTGTTGTACGCGCTGCAGGCCCTGAATGGAAACCGGCGCGAGGCCGCGCTGGCGCTGGGGGTATCGCTCAAGACCGTGCAGAATAAAGTCGCGCGCTACCGGCGCGAAGGGTACCTGCCGTGAGCGATCTCGACGAAGCGCGCGCCATCGCGCTCAACGAGGCCCGCGTGCTCGTGCGCCGCGCCTGTCCGCTCTTGCTGTCTCACGGCCCCTCGCTCGACTTCTTGGCGTCGCTGGCCCTGACCCAGCCAGACCCCGCCGAGCGTGCCGACCTGCTCGGTCGCGCCGCCGAGTACGCGTTCATCTTGATGCCGCGCCGCCAGCGAGAAGCCCAAAGCCGGTACGACCAGCGCCTCCGCGCTGTGCGGATGAAGGTGTAGGCGATGGCGCTCTGCGCGCTCTGTGGTTCGGGACTGTCCGGCCCCGAGGTTGTGTGCGGTCACCACGCCGCCGTGTACGACGACGGCTGGGCTCAATCCAATCGGGTCATGTGCGACTTCTTCCATCGCAAGCAGATCGTGCCCCGCCTCGCGCCGGGCGAGCGCGTCGATACCGTGCTCGCGCAGATGGTCGGCTGCGAGTGATCGACGAGCGCGGTGTCCACGCCGAAGACCTGCGGCCTGGTGACCACGTGACCGTGTACCGGCTCCACTGCGGGCAGCCGAGCCCGTTCATCGGCATGGCCCTCACGGTCCTGGCCGTGGATCTCCCGTTCGTGGCCATCCGCGCCGCAGCGTTCGGCTGCCACATCGGGCTCGATAGCCGGGAGATCGAGTTCAAGCGACTGAGCCCCGAGTACGTGGCCGCCATGACGACAGCCCCGGCGAGCCCCACGTCCGGAACCGAGACCCAGCCGGAGCCGAGTGCGTGAGAATCACGTTCGATTTCCACGGGTTCGTGCAGCAGCACACTGTGCTGAAGATGCGCCGCGGGGATCGCGTCGCCGTGCCGCTGACGCCGGTCCTTCGTCGTGACGGCGACGACGATGAGTGGCCGCCGCGCTTCGTCACATTCGAGGCCCTTGGTGACCGCTGGGTCTGCGCGGGGTGCTACCTGTGCTCGCCCAAGACGCGCCACCGCGAGCTGATCAAGCCAGCGGTCAAGGCGGCCGTTCGCGCCGAGCGGTTGCGCGTTCGAAGGCTCCGGGCGAGGACTTCGAAGGCGCGTCGCGCATGACCAAGACCAAGAAGAAGCCCGCCACGCCTCCGCCGCCCGCCCCCGATGCTCCCCCGCGCGGCCGTGGCCGCCCGACGCTCTACACGCGGGAGATCGCTGACGAAATCTGCCGACGCATGGGCGAAGGAGAGTACCTCGCTCGTATCTGCGCGGAAGAGGGGATGCCGCCGAAGTCGACGGTGATCGGATGGCACTTGGAGGACCGCGACGGGTTTTCAGTCCGCTACACGCGCGCCAGACATGCACAGGCTGAGGCAATGCTCGAGGAGACGCTCGAGATTGCGGACGACAGCAGCCGAGACATGACGACGGACGACGAGGGCCGCGCGGTGGTGGACCATGAGCACATCCAGCGATCCAAGCTCCGGGTCGATACCCGGAAGTGGGCGATGGCGAAGGTCTATCCGCGCGTGTACGGAGACAAGGTGCAGGTCGAGGGCGAGATCCGGGTGCCGCTCGCGATCATCCACCGGCTGCCGGACCACGATCCGTTGGTGCCGAAGCCAGACGAGGAGCGGGTGCTGGACGTGAATCCAACGCCGGCGCGTCGGGCGCTGAAGGGGCGGACGACGTGACCTGCACGAAGCCCGGGTGCGGGAACGAGCGGGCCGTGGGGCAGCGCTGGTGCAAGGCGTGTCGGGCGCAAGACAAGCGCACGCGCCGCGCGGGGAACACGGGGAACACGGGGAACAGGGAACAGGCGGGGAACGGGGAACGCGGGGAACAGCGCGCCGGGACGCCGCTGTCGGTTGCGCGCCAGCGGATCGAAGACCTCGAGGCGGAGGTGTCACGCCTCAAGCGGGACCTGGCGGCGGCGAACGCGAAGGCGTTGCCAGCGCTGCCCGCGAAGACGGCGGCCGAGGCGCTGGACGCGGTCGGGGTCGATCGTTCTGCCGGTCGCGGCAAGGTGTCGCTGCCGCAGCGTCCTGCGTTCGGGAAGGGTTCTGTCCCGGCCAAGGTGACGACCAGGGCGCCGCGCTGTTCCCAGTTCTGCCACGTCTTCCACGAGCACGTTCGATGACCAAGGGGGGTGATGCCCATGGACGACAAGCCGAAGCCGCCGGAGCCGAAGCCGGAGGACGAGCAGCGACCGTAGCGGTGTCTGGGCGGGTCACGGGGAAGAGGCGCCCCGGGGACCCGCCCCCGCTGATCCCATGACCGACTCCGACTACTGCATACCGCCCTCGCCGGATCTCGCCGTCCCCTACTGTCCCGGCTGTGAGCCAGAGCGTGCGCTCGGGACCGAGATCCTCGAGACGCGCTATTGCCCGACACACCCGCTGACGACCGCCGGAGCCGACGACGCCGCGCTGGCGCCCGCCGATCGGCCGGTGAGCAACGCGGAGGCGGACGGCCACGACTGCCGGGCGATGGCGAAGCTCCTGGCGCGGCCGGTGCGAGCCCGGCGAGGCCAAGTTGATCGCGCCGAGCGCGCCGACGAGGAGAAGGCGCTGTGAGGTTTCTGGTTATCCGCACGTCCGGAGGAGAGACGCCCCCCTGCCCGGAGGCGTACCGCTCGCCGTGTCTGCGCGTTCACGAGCGCACGTGCGCGACGCCCGAGGAGTACGACAGGCGCTTTGGGGCGCGTGAGGGCGCGTGGCTGAGCCGGGGCGCCAACCACCGCCTGACGAAGGCCGGGATCGCCCGTGACGAGCCAGACGAAGCGTGGTTCGTAGACCTGTCCGACCTCGCCGCCCTGCTCGCGTTCGGCCAGAAGCACGGCGCGCTCATCCTCGACGAGTCCTGGATGGCGAAGGACACACCCAGCCTTGAGATTTACGACGACCGCCGTGGGTAGCGACACCCGGAGCCGACGGTGAGGCTCCGCGCCCTCTGCGCGACCTGCGGCAAGGGCCCGCGCCCCCTGAGTTACCGGCTCGCGGCGGGGCGGAGCTGCTCGACCTGCTACCAAGCCAAGAAGTACGGACGCCTGCGTCGGATCGAGGGCGAGACGTGCGCCTGCGGGTGCGGCCGACCGGCGCGAGGTAACTCCGGATACGCGCATGTCTGCTACGTCGCGCTGTGGCGGCGGACGCGGTTCTTCCAGACGGTGACGGGGACCGCGCTCCCGCTGCTGAAGATCGCGCAGGCGCTCGAGCAGCTCGACGCGCGGATGCTCGGCTTGGCGCCGACACGGGCCGAGAGCCTCCGGGCCGCCGGGGTACTGATCCGGGCCGTGGTCGACGGTCGGGTGACGCTGCAGCGCAAGCCGTCGTGCGTCCGGAGCGCGGCGGGGTTCACGGGGTGGCGGCGGGCGTCGCGGAACCGGAAGAGCCCGCTCAGGATGGCCGGGTGATGGCGAAGAGTCTCGAGCCCGTCACGCCGCCCATGGCCTGGTGCTACCCGTGCGGGGCCATGACCGAGATGGTGAAGCCGGGGCCGGTGAAGCCGGCGAATGGCGTGGCGATCCGCTACGGGACCTGCGGCATGTGCGGGGAGCCGACGTGGCGGGTCGGCGGGGGCAAGGCCGAGGGCGACGAGTGAGCGGCGGCAACCCGCTCCCGCCCGCCGAGGAAGACGCCCGCCAACGGCCCCTGTGGGAGCGCTGGTTCTGGCTGATCGTGGTGGGAGCGCTCCTGACCCTCTGGGCGCTGGCGCGGCCGTCGTGAACGGCGGGGACGCGGCTCTTGCTATCCTCGCGGTGGTTTCCGTGGTGATGATCTTCCACTTGTCCACGCTCCTTTTCGGGGTCCCGGCCGTGCTCGCGTTCCTCATCGGGATCATGGTGGGCCGGGCCAGTCGACATCGGGCGGGGCCGTCGTGAACCCCTACGTGGTCTTCGCCTTCCTGCTCGGGTTCCTCATGGGCGCCTTCAGCGCGGCACTCGCGTGGCTCTGGCTCATCGCGCGGGGCGCGGACTGCGAGGGGCCGTGAAGACGCGCCTCCGGAGGAAGAAAAAGGGGCCGTGGAAGGTCTACGATCGGGCGGGACGCCTGGTCACTCGCAGGATTGCCGCCCCCAAGAACTACGCTGTGCATTGCTGCGAGTGGCCGTCCTGCTACCCCGCTGAGGTGTGCGCCGAGCGGCCCCGCTGCTGGACCACCACGCATCGACGCACATGGGGTGATCTGCATCCGTGACGGACCCCGAGTTCTTTCCGCCCGAGCAGTCGACGGCTCCCGAGTTCATCCCGACGCCGACGGCCGAGGGGTTCATGCTGGCGTGCAGCCACGGGGACTACAACGAGATCCGGCTGCTGATCCTGAGTTCGCCCCGCGGAGAAGGGAAGACGACCTCGGCGTTGTTTGCCTGCATGGAGCTCGCGGCGCGGGTGCAGCGGGAGCGCGGGCCCGGCGCGAATCTCCCGATGCGGGTCGCGGTGGTGCGCGACACCTTCGAGAACCTTCAAAAAACTACGCTGATCTCGTTCGAGGAGCAGCGACGGAAGGGGCTCCCAATCGAGTTCTCGGACGGTCACAAGCAGGCCGTGATCGCGTACGACCGCCCGCTTGTGCACTTCTTCTTCTTCGGACTCGACCGACCGGAGGATGCCGACAAGCTGCAAGGCTTCTCCTGCGCGGTGCTCTGGATCGAGGAGGCGGCGCCGGCGGCTGGGCTCGCCTCGGGCGTGGCTCCCGAGGTGCTCGGCATCGGCGGCACGTCGCTCCGGCAGGACGGCATCCCGCCCCGGATCCTGATCACGATGAACCCCCCCGATGATGATCACTGGGTCCTGAAGGTCGAGGAGCATCTCGCGGAAGCGGGGCTCGATGAGATCAAGGTGGCCCGGTTCGACATCCCCGCGGGGGAAAAGGCGCTCGCCAACAGCGAGCCAGTTCTTACGCCATCCGGCTGGGTAAAAATCTGTGACTTGCAGGTCGGCGACTTGGTCATCGGAGGTGATGGGGCGCCGACGCAAGTCACGGGCACCTTTCCCCAAGGCCGGCGCCCACTGTGGCGGTTACGCTTCTCGGATGGAACCAGCCTCGTCTCGACGAACGATCACCTCTGGTCGGTGAGCACATGGTTTGGGCGAAGGAAGCGACGAACGATGTCGCGGATCATCACGACCGCGATGATACGCGCACGGCTTGACGCGAGTCGTTCCAAGCCGCTCGGGCTCCCGCTGGTTGGGTCAGCCGTCCAATTCCAGCCTCAACCCGTGCCGCTTGATCCATATGTGCTTGGTGTACTGCTGGGCGATGGATACCTCTCGGAGCGGCGCGTGGAGTTGACGAGCGCTGATCCAGAGATCGTGGACCTCGTGCGCGCGGCGTTGCCACGCGACGGGCGAATCCTCGGCAATGGTAGTAACCGGCCGCTCGTCTATAGGATTGTGGGACAGGGGAGGTCGCGGGGGCGCGGCAGCAACAACGCGACGCTCAGCGCCATACGCTCGCTCGGTCTTGCTGGACATCGCTCGTGGGAAAAGTTCATCCCATCGATCTATTTATGGAACAGCGCAGAGGTGCGCCTCGCGGTTCTGCAAGGACTGCTCGACACCGATGGTCACGCGCGCCGGACAAACAGCGTTGAGTACGCGACGACCTCCGCGCGATTGGCCGACGATCTGAGCTTCATCATCTGGTCGCTCGGGGGGCTCGTCACACGACGCGAGCGGAGCGGGTCGTACCGCAAGAACGGAGTGCGCAGAGAAACGCGCCGCTGGCATCACCTCTGCGTGCAACTCCCCAATGGGATCGCGCCCTTCCGTCTCTCCAGGAAACTCCAGCGTATCTCGGACAAATCGTTCCGGCAGCAGCCGAAGCGCCTCATCGTGGGCTACGAGGCGGCTGGTGAGGACGATGCGACGTGCATCCGCGTCGCCCACCCCTCGGGGCTCTTCATCTCACGCGACTTCGTCGTGACGCATAACTCGGCCCATTTCGAGACGCTCGCGCAGGAGGCGAGCGACCAGCTTGCGGCGGACAAGTGGAGCGAGGCCGCGAAGGCGTTCGACCGCTACCGGAAGGCGAACCGGGCCCTGCTGGAGTCGATCGGCCGCCATGACCTCGTCGCGCGGCTCGTCGAGGGGCGGACCGGCGACGTGCAGATCGGCGAGGCGGTGATGCCGTACTTCTCGCGGCCGAAACACATTTCGAAGGAGCCGCTGCTGGTCTACCCCCAGCTTCCGATCTGGAGGGCGTGGGACGGTGGGGGTCAGCCGAGCTGCGTCTGGCTCCAGCCGCTCCCGCCGAACAACATGGGGGGGATCAACATCATCGGGACCCGCACGGCGCTGAACGCGGGGCTCGAGGGCTTCATCCTGGGCGACGTGATCGGGTTCCAGCAGCACTACGGGCTGATGCCGCGGACGGCAGGGACGAAGAACCAGTGGGGGCGCGGGCCGAAGAGCGGGTTCCAGTACTTCGACACGGGCGACCCGTCGATGCTGGATGAGGGCAAGGTCGTGAAGGCCGAGATGACGAGCGCGCGGCTGATCAATCAGTTGCTCGCCACGACGTTCCAGCCGGGCCCGATCGAGTGGGCGGCCCGGCGTGAGTCCGGGCACTCGATCTTCCAGCGTGGGGGCCGTGGGGACCGGCTGGGGTTCGTGCAGATCGACCCCGAGGAGAACGGGGACCTCATCAAGGGCTTCGGGGGGCGATTCCGCTACCCGCGGACGAATAGCGGAACGGTGACGATGACGATCGAGGCGGCGAAACGTTGTTCTGGATTATGGGCACAGCCCACGGACGCCTGTCTGTACGGGTTCGCGAAGCTGTACCCGGTGATCGACTGGCTCCGGCAGAACAACGCGCGGCAGGCGCCGCCGGTGAGCCGCCGGCGGCCGAAGAGCTTCTTGGGGGCATGAGGGCATGATGAAGCTCTACAACCGCGCTGGCCGTCTCGTGACTCGGAGAGTGGGCGCCGTTCCGAGAGACTACCGCTTGCACTGCGTGGAATGGCCCGCGTGTCACCAGCCGGAGATGTGCCCGTCGCGGCCACGATGCTGGACGATCTCGTTCCGTCGTCGGTACGCGCCGGGGTCTCTTCGGGAGGCGCGAAAGGTGTCTGGCTTATGAGGAAGGTTCTCGTGCTCGCGATCGTTGGTCTTCTCACGGGTTGCGTGACCGCGCCGGCGCCCGTGGCGCCCGTGCCGCACTTCTCCTCCCCGCAGCTCGAGGCCGATCGGTTCGAGTGCATGAAGCGTGACGGGTTGTGGATGGAGACGCGGGAGCACTTCGTGTGTCGAGAGCGCGAGAAGGGCGACGTGGACACCTAACCGCGCGTTTCCGCTTGCTCCTGCGTTGAGGCGAGCGGTAGTGTGCGGGCGTCTGTTTCAGACAACGGGCGAAACCTCCAAGGAGAAACGACCATGCCGAAGAAGCCGATGCCGAAGGGGATGCCGCCGAAGTTCGGGAAGCCGGGCGCGATGCCCCCGAAGGGGATGAAGCCCCCGAAGCTCCGGGGCTACTAGGTGACCGTCCGGGACCTTCTCGAGCAGCTCCGGGCGCTCGGCCCGGAGTATCTCGACGCGCCGGTGTCGCTGGCCGCCGATGAGTACCGGCTCGAGAAGATCGCGGCGGGCCGGGACTGGGACGGCCCGTGGGTCGATCTCACGACGGAGTACCGGGAGCGGTACGCGTGCGCCGAGGATCCTGACGAGCCTGACGCGTGGGCGCGGGCTCACCCGGCTGAGGCTACCGACATCAAGGAGTGGGCGCGTGGCATGTTCACACGGCTCTCCACTCCCACCGTCTTCGGGAAGTTCTTGAAGTGACCCCGGCCGTCTCGGTCTTGATGCCTTGCCACAACGGCGCCGCCTGGCTTGCGGAGGCGATCGCCAGTGTCCTGGCGCAGACCGAGACGGATCTGGAGCTGATCGTGGTCGACGATGGCTCGACCGACACGACGCACGAGATCCTCGAGCACTACGAGGCGCGCGACTCCCGCCTGATCGTCCTGGCCCTCGGGACCTCGGTGGGGGTGACGCGGGCGCTCAACGCGGGGCTTTGGCTGTGCCGGGCGCCCCTCGTCGCCCGCCTCGATGCCGATGACGTGATGCGCCGGGACCGGCTCACGGTCCAGCGCGCGTACCTCGAGCAGCATCCGACCGTGGGCGTGGTCGGCTCGTGGTCCCTCCTGCGCTGGCTTGATGGGCGGGTCACGCTGGACCAGTCTCCGGTGTCGTCCGAGGAGATCCGGCGCACGCTGCGCCGGCGCAACCCGATCGCGCATCCAACCGTGATGATGCGGCGCGCGCTGCTGGAGCGCGTGGGCTGGTACGACGAGTCCTTCCAGGTCGCGCAGGACTACGACTGCTGGGCCAGGCTGTCGCGGATCACGGACCTCGCGAACCTCCCGATGGCGCTCACGATCCGACACATGCACCCCGGCCAGGTCTCACGCCGGCGGACGTGGGCGCGCCGGTGGGCGCAGACCCGGGTGCGGGCGCGGCTCTACGGCGCCGAGTGGTTCCGTGTGCCGACCTCCTGGACGGTGACGGCGTGACCCAGATCGAGATCGCGCACGGGCCGATCATCCCCGGCAGCCTCACGGACCGCTACCAGTGGGCGGTCGAACGTCTGCGTGCCGAGTTCGGCGCGGAGAACGTGTGGGGCAAGTCGTTCGACTGGGGGTTCTCGTTCTCGGTGGCGGTCCAGATCGGCGACCGGCGCACGGCCTACAAGCTCGAGCATTCGTGGATCACCAACTACGACGCGGGCGAGCGGTACTGGGACGACGAGATCGAGCAGTGGCGCCGCCATCCGCCCAAAGGCGGCTGGACCTACGAGACGTTCTCGCTGAACGCCTGCCCGGACCGCGAAGAGCGCGTGACGGGACTCATCCAGCAGGCCCGCGAGACCCTCGGATGATAGATCCCTACGTGACCCTTGCCGGGGCGGTGGTCACCCAAGCCGTGACCGATCTGCAGCGGGACAGCCGGACCACAGACCCCCTTCTCCGTGCCAACGCCATGAAGTCCTCGGTGGACGCGGCCGACTTCCTCCTGCGTCGCCTGTGGGACGACACGCTCTGGCTGGGCCTGCTCGGGGGCTCGATCGTACGGCGGCAGGTGCAACAGCGCGTCGAGGCCCTGATGCCGAAGCCGGTGCGGGCTGCGCTCAAGGCGCGGGTTCGGGCGGTAGGAGCGTGAAAGCGACGATCGCGACCGGCCAGCACATCACGGTCGGGGGTCGCCTGCTCGGGTACCAGCCGGTTGACGCGCGCGTGGTGAGCATCGAGGGCATGGGCACGCGCCCCCCGCGCCTCATGGTGGTCCTGGACGAGCTCCCGCTGCGCCCTCCGGTGACCGCGGAGCTCAACGGCAGGATCCGCGTCGAGCTTCCCTACATCAGCTCCGAGCTGGGCTCGCTGGATAGCGCCGAAGAGGGATTGATCACGCGGACGTTCAAGGGCGTCGCGGACCTCCGGGCATGGGCGATGACGCTCCCGGTGGATGGGCGGTTCACGCCGTCGCACCTGCGGGCGGCGCGGGCGGCGGTTTGAAGGCGATCCGGGGGCTCAAGTGAAGATCCTCCATCTCCTTCCGTCTCTGGCCCTCGGCGGCGGTCCCCAGCACGTCCTGACGCTTGCGAAGGGGCTGCGCGCGCTCGGCATCGAGTCGTACGTGATCGGTCCAGACGGTCCGATGGTCGAGCAGTTCTTGGCCGCGAAGGACGGGCACGCCCATGGGCTGAGAAGTCCGATGCTCGCGTCTCTTGCGACGGTCCGGGTCGCCGTTCGCGGACTGGGCATCGATCTCATTCACGTTCACGGGAAGTCCCCCTCGCTCCTCGCGCCGTTCCTCGGTCGCCCCGTCGTACGGACTTTCCACGGGCTCCACTACGAGCAGTACGGGGCCGTGAAGCGTCGCCTCTACTTCGCCCTCGAGCGGTTCCTCGCCCGCCACACCGCCGCAATCATCCATCTCACGGACGCGCAGCACGCCGAGGCGCTCGAGATCGGCTTGCCCGGCGGGCACGTGATCCCGAACGGGATCGACGTCGAGGGGATCGACCGGGCCGCCTTGCCGCGGGCCTCTGCGCGCGCCGTCCTCGACCTGCCGCCGCATGCCTACGTGCTGGGGACGATCGCGCGGCTGGACCCCGTGAAGAAGATCGAGCGGCTCATCGCGGCCTTGACGCATCTCCCCGACGCGCACCTGGCGGTCATCGGGGACGGCACGGAGCGCGAGGGCTTGGAGGCGATGACGGCAAGCCGGGGCCTCGGGGACCGCGTCCACTTCGTCGGCGCGCGCGCCCACGCCGCGACCTACCTGCGCGCCTTCGACGTCTTCGTGAGCGCCTCGGTGCGCGAGGGGATGCCGCTGGCGCTCTTGGAAGCGATGGCCGTCGGGCTCCCGGCCCTCGTGTCGGACATCCCGGCGCACATGGTGGTGCTCGGGCGCGGGGCGCAGGTGGTGGCGGCCGAGCCGACAGGGCAGACGCTGGCGGCTGCCGTGCGATGGCTCCGTCTGAATCCGCATCTCACGGCCCTCCTCAAGGCGCGCAACCGGCGGACGGTCGAGGCGTTCGATGCCGCGCGGATGGTCGAGGCGACGGCGGCGGTGTACCGCGAGGTGACGATGCGGCCGTATGAGGACTCCATGGTCCTGACCCAATGTCGGCCGGCGAGCCTCGCGCGCCGTGACGGACAGGTGATCGCGAGGGGTCGGACGCCGCGCTGATGCCGACCATCCCCCTTCCCGGCGCCGGGGTCGGTGACCTCACTGGTGGGTCGTGGAACGGCTACGACCTCGTCGACAACATCATCGAGGCCGAAGAGATCATCAACGCTGGCGGGGTCCCGCTCATCGTCCCCCAGAACTGGGAATCGCTCAGTGAAGCCGACATGGGGCGGCTTCAACAGGAGCAGTGGGAGCAGCCGGGCGCGCGGATCTTCGGGCGCAACAGCCGGACAAATGAGCCGCTCCTGATTCAGCGCGACGACGTGGGGCGCATCCAGCCCGAAGCTATCGGGATGAACCAAGAACACGAGGCCTCCGGCGGCGCGTCGACACGGATGCGTCCGTTCGGGCCGCAGACCAGCTTGACGCCTGTGTCGGCGGCGGCTGCGAAGCCCACAGCCAAGCCCGCCGCGCCGGCCGGCGACCTGATTCCCCTTCGGGAGTACCTGCAGCGCCAGCGGGCCACTGTCGAGACGCCCTCTGGCGAGAGGGTGCCAGTGGACCAGATGGTCCAGCAGGGCGCGCGCGCGCTCATCCCAAGGCTGCGAGGCCCCGTGGAGCTCCCGAAGGGTCCCCAGGTGGTGCCGAAGACGCTGACCGACATCCAGCCGGTGGCGACGCAGCACCAGCAGAAGCTCGCGGAGTCCGGGCCCGACTTCGCCGGCGAACCTGCAACGGTCGCGCGTCCGTACGAGGTCGAGACGCCGCGCGAGACGACGACGCGGACCGAGGTGGACCGCATCCTCGATCTGCTCGACGAGATGGAGCAGTCGGCGGGTGCCTGAGCTCGTCTCCCTCCGCGACTACTTGGCCGGTAGTGGTGGCGGCGCGATCCGGCCGGCCGTCATGCCTACGGCGACCGCCACGGTCGCGCGGCCACCAGTGACGTCGCCCGGTCCAAGCGATGTGGACCTTGCTCGGCGGGGGCTCTCGACCGGCGCCAGCGCGGCGAACCTGATCGCTCAGATGACCCGAGACTCGATGCTGACCTCGATTGGCCGCGGCGCCAGCGGGGTCGTCGAGTTGGCACGGATTCCGGGGATCATTGCCAGCAACGCCCCGGACGCGACCAAAGCGTTCGGGTCTGCGGGGGCGCTCACTGGCGCGGCGACGCAATTCTCGAAGATCCCCGCCGTGGCCACCGCATTCCCGGGGGCGGCAGAAGCGTCCCCGTACCTCGGGGCAGCGGGAGCGGCCCTCAACGTCGGAGGCATCGCGACCAGCGATCTGCCCGATGACCGGAAGGCGTTCGAGTCGGCGAAGTCCGTCGCGCAAGCCGCGGCCTCGTACTTCATTCCTGTCCCGGGCGTCGGGCTCGCGGTGGGCTCGATGTTTGATGCGCTCGCCAGTAAGGTCTTCGAGGACCCGTACGCCCAGACCCGCCGGGAAGATGCGGCCAAGGTGAAGCCGGCCATGCGAGCGCTTCTCACGTCGATCGACACCGCGACGACCCTCGACGAATTGAACGCCGCCGCGTCGATCAATGCGGCCGGGGTATCTGGGAAAGTGGGCGGGCGCGGCGTGGCGCTGCGCGGGGTCCATCTCGATACCAGCGGGCAGGAGACGGCGCTGTCGGACGCCTTCAACGCGCGCAAGGCCCTGATCGAGGCGGCGACCGCGAATCCTCGCGGCTCCGAGGCGCAGCAGCTCGCGCAGATCCAGGGGCGTGTCGGCCCTCTGCGGAGCGCTTCCGAGGTGGTGTCCAGGTCCCTCGCTGGCATGTTCCAGAGCGGTGACCCGTCCTCGGCGCAGATCCTAACCGCGGCCCTGGTGCCGCCCGAGATGTCGCTCGACGTCATCAACAACGACCTCGGCGTCCTCGTGTTGAAGCAGCTCGACGACTGGACCGCCAACCTGCAGCGGTTCCGTGCGGCCGATCAGGGCCGGACGTCCGAGTCCGCCCCGCATGTGGCCTCGCAGATCCAGGCCACGCGTGATCTCGTGCAGGCATCACAGGCCCTGAACCTCGATCTCGACGCGGCCCGGAAGCGACTCGACGCCACGCGACTGGAAGAGCAGTACCTCCAGCAGCAGAACATGCCGTGAGCGGTGACAGGGGATGACCATGACGAAGAAGCGCTCACGAGGTACGTCGAACCCCGGCTGCGAGCCGATGACCCCGAAGGACATGGAGCGGATGGCTGCCGAGCATCTCGTCGAGATCAAGACTCGCAACCATCCGACCGTGAAGAAGATCCACGACGCGATCGCGGACGAGGTCATGAAGGCCGGGACCACGAAGCTGAAGTCGTCGAAGTGGAAACGCTGAGTGGCTGAGACGGCTCCAGTTCCTGGCTCGGCCGAAGCCATCAAGCGCTGGTCTGAGTGCGTGTGGGCGGAGATCGAAGCCAAGAAGGTCAGAGACGCCATCGCAATGAGGTACTTGGTGTCGATCGGGGCACTCGTACTGCCGGAGAAGCCCGATGCCTGACACCGAGCTCGCGGCCCTCGTCACACCGCCGCGGCCTTCCTCGCAGGCCGACCCGGCGTTCGACGACACCCTCGCCCAGCGATCCCGCGCGTGGTTCCTCGAGGCGATGGGCTCGAAGTTCTGGAAGGAGTACAAGCTCAAGGCCGAGGAGAACCTCGGCTACTACATCGGCGGCAAGGGCCAGTGGAGCTACGAGAACTCCTTCGACGACTGGGAGCAGCTCGAGCGCGACGGCAAGGCGCGGGCCTCGATCGACCACATCGGCCCCGTCGTCGACGTCCTGACCGGGTTCGAGGAGCAGAACCGCTTCGATCTGACCACGGAGCCCGTCGGCGACGAAGACGCCGAGGACGCGGAGGTCATGTCTTGGCTCCTGAAGTTTGCGCAGGACCAGGCCGAGGTCCAGGAGCACCGTTCCGACGGTTTCGAGGACGTGCTCATCGAGGGAATGACTTGCTACAAGGTCTTCATCGACGACGACGAGGACGTCCGCGGCAAGATCAAGATGACCCGGCTGCGGCCGGGCTTCGAGGTGGTCTGGGACCCGCACTGGAAGGAGTACGACGCGTCCGACGCGCGGTACTTCCTCGAGTGGCGCTGGGCGTGGGTCGAGGACGTCGTCGCCGCGCATCCCGAGCACGAGGAGCGAGTCCGGGCCGCCGTCGACAAGCTGAACGCCGCGATGGTGGAGATGCCGTCGGGCAAATCGACGGACGGCGGCTCGAGCGCCTACGGGGTGGTGGGGAGCCACACGCTCGAGGACAGCGAGGTCGAGCGTCAGTTCTACGATCCCGACAACGGCCGCGTGCTCGTGCTGGAGGTCTGGTACCGCGACTTCGAGCCGTACTGGATCGTGACCGACAAGGACACCGGAAAGGTCGAAGAGTTCGAGAGCGCCGCGGCGGCCAGGCAGTACGCGGCCTCCGACCCGAAGCGCCTGACGGCCATCCGGCGCCTGCGCCGCTCGATCCGGACGGGGACCGTGCTGCCGGCGACCTACCAGACGCTTGAGGACGGGGAGACGCCGCACACGAAGGACAAGTCGAACTATCCCTACGTGCCCGAGATCGGGAAACGCAAGGGGAACACGGTCCTCGGCGCGATCGACAAGATCAAGGATCCGCAGCGCATCGAGAACAAGCGCATCAGCCAGGCGCTGGATCTCGCGGCGAAGTGGCTCCGGCTGCGGATGTACTACTACGAGGGCTCGCTCGTGCCGGCCGCGGAGGCGAGTCTCAATGACCCGACGGCCGACGGCCCGATCGCCATCCGGACGGGCTACCAGCCGCCGGGGTTTCTCGCCGCGCAGGGGCTCTCGGAAGCGACGAACATCCTGACGGGCCTCGCCTCGGTCATGGTGACGGCGACGCGGGAGTCGACCGGGGCCAACGCGGACATGCAGGGCATCACCGACAAGACCTCCGGCGAGAGCGGGATCGCGATCGCGCGCAAGCAGGCACAGGGCCAGGTGATGAACACGCGGTTTTTCAACAACCACCGGCGGTCCGGGAAGATCCTCGGCCAGCGGATCGCGAGTCTCACCCAGCAGGTGTTCAGCTACGACGACGTCATCCGTCTGAAGGACCGCCTGGGCCAGCCGCATCTCGTGCAACTCAATCCGTCCGCGTTCAAGGGGCTCAGCAAGGACGAGCGGCAGGCGAAGCGCGAGGAGTACAAGAGCAAGGGCCTGCGGGTCCTCGCCGACATCGACAGCTTGAAGTACGACCTCGTGATCTCCGAGACGCCCGCGACCGCGTCGGCCCGGCAGGCGCAGCTCCAGTCGCTCATGGAGGTGGTCGAGAAGTTCCCGGCCGTGCTCGAGGACGTGATCGACATCATCTTCGAGTTGCTCAACATCCCGCGGCGCGGCGAGATCATCGGGCGCATCCAGGCCCGGCTCGCGGCGCTTCGCGCGGGGGGCGCGCCCGGCGCCGGCGCTCCGCCTGGTGGCCCGCCGATGGGGCCGACCGACCCTGCCGGAGGCGGCCCGCCTGGCGCGCCGATGGTTCCCCCTACACCCGCACCCCCGGGCCCCTCGGTGGCGACCGGGGCACCTATGGCCGCCTGAGGAGGGCCCCATGTTCACCAAGAACCAGATCATCACGTTCACCGCGCGCGTCGTCGATGCGCACGACCGTGGGGGCATCATTCTCACGGTCGACGACCCCGAGAACGCCCGCGACGGCGTCGACAACTTCTTCTCGGTGAGCGCGCGCGCGCTCGAGATCGGGA